>Ga0209755_10000769_pt1 | contig 55770 bp, 45 predicted proteins | sample TergutCo191P1_FD_187301 | JGI IMG/M metagenome (GOLD analysis project Ga0209755, IMG submission 187301) | Cornitermes sp. P1 segment gut microbial communities from Petit-Saut dam, French Guiana - Co191P1 (SPAdes) (version 2) | ecosystem: Host-associated > Arthropoda: Insects > Digestive system...
TTTTCGCTGCCGATTTCGAACGACACTTTTCCCGGGTCGTTAATGAAAACTCCGTACCCTTTGTTTGTCATGTAGAACGGAATATTTTTGTATGCCTGTTCGCTTGCCGTGCCGCCGTCAGCATTCCAGATATCAACCTCTTGTCCGTTCTTGATAAAAGGTCCGAATCGTTCGCCTAACCCGTAAACTAATTCGCCGACCGACAGTGATAATTCATCCTTCATAAACGGCGCCGCGGGTTTAAAAGGTCCGTGTCCTTTTTTTATCATGTAGCCGGTTGAGCGGAAAAGATTTTTTGTTATCGGTTTACCGTCACCTTTAAAAATCGTGTTCCAGTTTTGTTTTACGCCGACAGTCACCGATAATTTTCCGCTTTGCAGCGACGCTTCTTTTTCGCCGACAACGACCTGCGGTTTAAAACCTTTCTCCGATTCCAGCGGGAAGCGCGGTCTGTTATCATTCGCTCCCTCAAAATGAGAGATTCTCACTTTAATAATATTCTGCATCGGGCTTGAATATCTGATTGTTAAAAGCTGAGCGTTTAAAGTATCGCCTCTGTGATTTATATGTTTCTCCGGGGCATAAACAACAAGATCGTTTCCTTGCTGTTCAATTTCGTGAGCGCACGCCGCAAAGTGAGGTTCCACGCCGTCTTTTATATTCCAATAGCCGTTTGTAAACTTCATTATTTTCTCCTTAATTTTATTCAATTGCAGATTATACATTATATTCTGTTATACATCAATATTTTAAATTTATAGGCAAATATTTTCATTTATGTTATAATGACGAATGTTTATAACAAAAACCGTATTTGTTGTTGATGACAGCGATACTAATTTATCGATGGCGGAAGAAGCGCTGGAGAATCACTACCGCGTTATGACGATGCCGTCGGCAGCAAAAATGTTCGTTCTTTTAGAAAAAATAATTCCGGATTTAATTCTGCTCGATATTGAAATGCCCGATATGGATGGTTTTTCAGCTTTAAAAAAATTAAAAAAAATGCATGGTATGGCTGCGATTCCCGTGATGTTTCTTACGGGGCGCACAGACCCTGAAGTTGAGGTAAACGGATTTGAGCTTGGCGCTGTGGATTTTGTCACAAAACCTTTTTCCGCGCCTGTGCTTATCAACCGTATCAGAACTCATCTTGATATTGATGATTTAATCCGCGAAAGAACCTCTCAGCTTAATCGATTGCAAAACAGTATTGTGTCCGTTCTTGCCAATCTTGTAGAGAACCGCGATAAAGGAACCGGCGGTCATATCGAGCGGACATCAGCTTATATAAAAATTCTTATCGAAGAGATGAGAAAAGAAAATTTGTACGCCGAAGAAATTAATTCTTGGGATGTTGATAAAATGATTTCTTCCGCGCGTATGCACGATCTTGGAAAAATATCGATAACCGACATAATCGTAAATAAACCCGGCAGATTAACTATCGATGAATTTGAAATAATGAAAACTCACGCAATGGAAGGCGAGCGTATAATCGACGAAATTATCGCTCAGACCGGCGAAGGAGAATTTTTGCATAACGCTAAACTTTTTGCCGGATGTCATCATGAACGCTGGGACGGGAAAGGATATCCGCACGGATTAACTGGCGAGGAGATACCGCTTCAGGGACGCATCATGGCGATTGTCGATGTGTACGACGCGCTTATTTCCGAACGTCCGTATAAAAAAGCGTTTTCTGATGAGGAAGCCGTGGAAATAATTATGAAGAGCGCGGGAACTCATTACGATCCAAAAATCGCCGATGTATTTTTTAAAGCAAAGGATCTTTTTAAAGCAGTAAGGGATCAACTTGAATGAATCTTTTTAAGAAAAGTAATGATGATGCAATAAAAAATTCCCGTTTACTGGATACGGTAAACACCGCAGCTACTATTCTTCTGACAAGCAGCGAAGATGTATCTTTCGAAAAAATTTTATTAAAGAGTTTTGATCTTGTCGGTTACTGTCTTGATGTTGACCGCGTGCAAATTTGGCGCAACGAAATAATTGATGACGGCAGACATTTTGTGCTTCGCTACGAATGGCTCAGCGATCACGGCGCAAAGTGCAGGCAGGTTCCGTACGGGCTTCATTTTCCTTACAGCATGAAAAAAGAATGGGAAAATTTATTTTTACGAAACGAAAATATTAATTCTCCTATTTCCGAATTGCCGGAAGATGACAGGGATTTTCTTCAATACTATGAAATGAAATCTGTTGTTTTTATTCCGTTGTATCTTGCCGGAGATTTTTGGGGTCTTTTCAGCATTAACGACTGCAGATGCGAGCGAAGATTTTCTCCCGAAGAGATCAGTATATTAACATCCGCAGGTTTAATGATGGGTACTGCTGTCAACCGAAACGCTCAGGAAATGAAAATGCGCGAAGCTGACGAGCGTACCCAGATAATGATCGATTCAGCTCCTCTTGCCGCGATTTTTTGGGATAACACTATGTCCTTAATCGATTGCAATCAGGAAGCTGTTAAAATGTTCGGACTTTCATGCAAACAGGAATTCCTGCAGAAATTCGGCATGCTGTCTCCTGAGTTTCAGCCTGACGGAATGCATTCATCGGAAAAAGGCGGAAGGCTTGTTTCAAAAGCTCTGGAAGACGGCTACAGCCGTTTTGAGTGGATGCATCAGAAATTAGACGGAGAGCAGATTCCCGCCGAAGTTACATGCGTGCGCGTTAAACATAAAGACAAGTTTACCGTTACCGAATATATCAGAGACCTTCGGGAACAAAAAGCAATGTTAGCTGAAATGCGCAAAGCGGAAGTCGCTGAAGAGAGCAGCAAAGCAAAGAGCGAGTTTCTTGCGAAGATGAGCCACGAAATCCGCACGCCTATGAACGCAATTCTGGGAATTACCGAAATTCAGCTTCAGGATAATACGCTCGGGCAGGTAACAAGGGACGCTCTGGAGAGAATCTTTAATTCCGCCGATCTTTTGCTCGGTATCATCAATGACATTCTTGACCTTTCAAAAATTGAAGCCGGTAAACTTGAATTAAATTTATCGCAGTATGATATCGCAAGTTTAATTCACGATGCGGTTCAGTTAAACATGATGCGTTTTGAAAGCAAGCCGATCGAATTTAAATTAAGTGTTGATGAAAATATTCCTGTTTTATTTTACGGCGATGAACTGCGTATTAAACAAATTTTGAATAACGTTCTTTCTAACGCGTATAAATATACTCACGAAGGGCAGATTAATTTTTCTGTCTCTTGCAGGAAAATCGAACCTTCCGGCAATGAAGAAAATTCTCCTGATATGATGTTAATTTTTTCTGTCAGCGATACCGGTCAAGGAATGACAAGCGAACAGGTTAATAAACTGGGAAGTGAATTCTCGCGTTTTAATATGGAAGCAAACAGAAAGACCGCAGGCACGGGTCTTGGAATGAATATAACATATAATCTTTTAATACTGATGGACGGTGAAATTGATATCGAAAGCACATTGAATAAAGGATCGGTATTTACCGTGCGGATTCCTCAAAAATGCGTGGATCGCGAACCGATCGGTAAAAATTTAGCCGATAATCTGATGCAGCTTAATTTTATCGGAGCGGCAAAAATTAAAAACGTTCAAATAAAACGCGATTTTATGCCGTACGGCAGCGTATTTATAATTGACGATGTTGAAACAAATCTTTATGTTGCAAAAGGTCTTCTAACGCCCTACGGTTTGACTATAGAAACAGCTATCAGCGGCTTTGAGGCGATAGAAAAAATCCGTGAAGGCGCTAAATACGACATTATTTTTATGGATCACATGATGCCGGGAATGGATGGCATCGAAGCGACAAAGATTATCAGAAGCCTGGGTTACACAAGACCGATTGTCGCGTTGACAGCTAACGCTCTGGCAGGGCAGGCGGAAATGTTTTTACAAAACGGTTTTGATGATTTTATTTCCAAACCAATTGATATCCGGCAGTTAAATATTTCGCTTAACAGATTTATCCGCGACAAGCAGCCTCCGGAAGTAATCGAAGCCGCGAATAAACAAAAAGATACTTATAATGAAGATCAAACGCATCATAACGTAGATCCTCAGCTTGCGGAATTTTTTATACGAGACGCGAAAAAAGCCGCTTCTATACTGGAAGCGATTTTTCTTAATAAATGCCGCAGAGTAGACGATCTCCCGATGTTTTTAATTAATATTCACGCAATGAAGAGCGCTCTTGCCAATGTCGGTGAAGCTGATCTTTCTTCCGACGCTTCCAAACTTGAACATGCCGGACGCGAAAAAAACATTAATTTGATTATGTTAAAACTTCCGTTATTTATAGAACTTTTACACTCAGTTATCCAGAAATTTGTAGAAAAAAACGCAATCGAAGATAATACGCCCAAAGATCAAGGCGATATTGCCGTATTGAAAAAATCGTTAATCGAAATTCATAACGCGTGTATTGCGTATAATAAGAAATCAGCGAAAGAACTGCTTTCTCAGCTGAAGGAAAAAACATGGCAGCAGTCTGTAAAAGATCAATTCAGCGTGATATCAAGTTTTCTGCTTCACAGCGATTTTGACGAAGCGGCTAAGTCAATTGAAGATTATTTAAAGACGTTTTAATTTACTGCTGTTTTAAACAACGCGACAACATACCTATCCATTAAAATATTTTCCATTACCGCGACAGGGGATCGCATTAGCGCGTCGTAATCGGCAGTAAGGATAAGGCAGGTTTCTACGGATTTTTGATTGTATCTGCGAGCGGCTGCCGCGTAATCGTCTTTTGCTTTTGGAGAAGAAAGCCCTAATTTTTTTAATTCAAAACTATTCCCGGCATTTCCTGTTTCCAGAAGATAAAGATAATCTCTTAATTTTCTAAAACACCACGCTAGACCCGCTAAAATACTTTGAGCGCTCTCTTTTGCGGCTAACATAACGGAAAGCGATTCGAGAGCTTTGGAAAGATCGCCGCAGGCGATACGGGAAAAAAGCGTAAAAGCGGATTCCTCTCTGTTATGCGAAAGCCATTTATCAATATCTTCAATAGTGACGGATCGGTTTTCTGCCGAAGAATCTGCGGCGTTTGATTCCGAGCTGCGCAAAAAATAAATTAAACGGGTACATTCTTTTTTTAACGCGTCTGTGTTGTTTTCTATCAGTTCAAGGATCGCGTCCGCGCAGTCTTTGCTGATACTGAAACCTTCGCGCCGGAAAAACGATATAAGCCATTCATTTTTTTCTCTTTCAAACATTTCGTAAAAAATCCGGCGGTTGTTTTTCGGCATTCCGGCATTTGCGAAACCGTCTTCCAGATATGACGATAATTTTAATTCGTCAGAGAGCAGAATAAGGACAGTGGTTTTTTCCATTCTGTTCGCGCAGGAGACAAGGAGTTCAGCTTCATCTTTTTTTTTGATTAAATCGGAATTTTTAATTATTACAATTTTAGCGTCGGCGAACAAACTGATATTTAAAATAGTGTCGGCAATTTCGCTGACGCCGGTTTCACCCGGATAAAAAATAAATTCCTCCGCCGTCCGCTCTGTGGAAACTGCGGGGGATTTTAAATTTTCTTTTATTGTGTTTACTTCGTCCTGCTTTTTTCCGATTTCGGGACCGAGAAAAATATAGATGTTGTTTAACGCGGAGCCCATTTAAACGGAACCAGCCTAATAAGATCGAATTATCGTAAACAATCGTCCGAGGACTTTTACATCCTGACTGTAAATCGGTTTGTACGCGGGATTTTCAGCCTGTAATCTGATTCTATTGCTTTCTTTATAAAACTTTTTTAATGTGACAGCTTCATCAAGCAGCGCGACGGCGATTTCTCCGTTATGGACTGTGCTTGCTTTTTCGATGATCGCTACATCACCTTCGAGAATACCGGCTCCCGACATTGAATCGCCCTTTACTTTAAGCGCGAAATATTTTTTATTCTTTTTGAACATCGAACGATGCATATTAATATTGCCGTCAAAATTTTCTTCCGATAAAATAGGCATACCGGCTGCGACGCTTCCTAAAACAGGAATACCGATTAAATCTGAATCCTCAGGTCTTGAATGTGTAAGCCCTAGCGTGCGCGGTCTTTTATTTGCGTATTTGATATGACCTTTTTTTCGCAGCGCGGTAATGTGATCATGAGCGCCTTTAACGGAAATTTCAAAATGATCCGCTATCTCTCTTATTGTAGGCGGATATGAATATTTTTTTATATAATCTGCGACAAATGAGATGACTTGTTTTTGACGATCTGTCAGCTCTTTCATAATTTTCCTCACTTCGTTTTTGATGGCGTATTAGCTGCAATAATACTGTATTTTCTGAGTTTCGCATGAAGGTTACTCGGGTATATCCCGATCGCTTCCGCTGTTCTGGATATTATACCACTATTTTTTAATAGTTGGAACTCTAAATAATGTTTTTCGAATGAATCTCTCGCGTCATTAAAATTCCGCTCTAAAATATCCAAAGGCAGAGAGGATTGTTCAATTTTTGTTTCGATTTTTTGATTTTTCTTATTTAATAATTTACATAAATCTTCCGTTGTAATCGTATCTCCCTGATGCATTACCGCAATGCGTTCCGACAGATTTTTCAACTCCCTGACATTCCCGGGCCAATCATGAGACGCGAGAATTTCAAGCGCGCCGGTTTCCAGCTTTACATCGATTTTTAGTATTTTTAGAAAATGATATAATAATAGAGGAATATCCTCCCGCCGCTCGCGAAGCGGATGAAGATGAATCGGGATAACATTCAATCTGAAAAATAAATCCTGCCTGAAACGCCCCTTCTCGCATGCTTTTTCCAAGTCTTGATTTGTCGCCGCGATAATCCGCACATCGGTTTCAATTGTTTTTTCTCCGCCTAAACGCTCTATTTTCTGCTCCTGAATGACCCGCAGCACTTTTGCCTGCGCCGAAAGACTCATGTCGCCGATTTCATCAAGAAAAAGAGTTCCGCCGTGCGCCAGTTCAAACCGCCCTTTGCGCGAAGAAACCGCGTCTGTAAACGCTCCTTTCTCGTGTCCGAAAAGTTCGCTCTCTATCAAGCTTTCCGGAATCGCCGCGCAGTTTATTTCTATAAACTGATGATCGCACCGCGCCGAGCTCATGTGAATCGCTTTGGCGATAACTTCTTTTCCGGAGCCGTTCTCGCCTGTTATTAAAATTCTCGCGTCGCTGCCTGCCGCTTGTTTTACGATTTCGCGCATATTCGCCGCAGCCGCGCTTGTTCCGATAATGTCTTCGCACGCGATGTTATTTATTTTTTTTAAGTTCGTATTTTCTTCGCGTAATTTTTTTATGGCAAGCGCGTTTCTGCAGACAGTTAAAACCTTATCGAGCGACAGCGGTTTTTCCAAAAAATCAAACGCGCCTAATTTTACCGCGCGCACAGCCATGTCGATATTCGCGTGTCCTGAGATCATCACAACTTCCGCCGCGTATTTATCTCTGCGGATTTTTTCCAATGCTTCAATACCGCCGATTTTAGGAAGCAGCACATCCAGAAAAATTAAATCGACAGATTCTTGTTTTAATTTTTCCATTCCGATAACGGCGTCTTCGGCGGTGAACGTTTTATATTTTTCATCTTCGAGAATTGACGCCAGAGTGTGTCTTATCCCCGGCTCATCATCAATAATTAAAATTGTCGCAGCGTTTGGCAATTCGCACCTTCCTTATCAAACCATAAGTTCAAGCTATGTCAATGCTGTCGGCAGATCAATATAAAATGTTGTACCCATTCCCGGCGCTGAGTCAAACCATATCGCTCCGCCGTGATCGTTTACAATTCTTTCAACAATAGGAAGTCCCAGTCCTGTGCCTGATTCCTTCGTTGTAAAATACGGAGTAAAAACCGAAATCCTTTCCTGCTCGCTGATTCCTTTGCCCGTATCTTTTACGCTTATCCTACAATAACAAACTTCTCGTTTTTTAACAAGATCGGTGCGAATTTCAATTGTGCCGTTTCCATCCATCGCGTCGATAGCGTTAATAATTATATTTGTCAGTATTTGTATCATGCGGTTCTTATCTATTTTAATTTTTAATTTTGATTCAACATGATCAATTTCGAATTTTATTGACGGATATAAACCGGAATAGGTATTAGTTATATCAATCACAGGTTCAATAATATCTGTCTGCGAATTTGAAGGTTCCATCGGTTTTGATAATGTTTTAAATTCATTAAGTAATGTTGATAATCCTTCTGTCTCCTGTATAATCGCCAGCATTGAATTTTCGATTATCTCGTCAATTTTTTCCGGTTCGTTGCGCCATCTGCGAAGCACTCGTTCCGCGGAAAGTTTTATCGGCGTCAGCGGGTTTTTTATCTCGTGAGCAAGCTGCTGCGCCATATTCTGCCATATCGAAATTTTTTCGCTATTTACAAGCGCAGCGCGGGATTTTTCCAAATCCTGTACCATGGAGTTGAATGATTTTATTAATATGCCGAACTCATCGTTGCGGCGCGTTAATATTTGAATGGAAAAATCCCCTTCGGCGACTTTTTGCGTCGCTTCGGTTAATTCTACAATCGGGTTCGTTATGCGTCGCGTAAAAGAAATCGCGATGATAGCTGTCATTAAAAGAGTTGGAAGAAAAAATACCATGTAATAATATATTAATAACGGACGCATATTTTTCCGCAGTTCGTTTACAGATTCAAAACGCGCCGCTTGATTTTCCAAAGCCGCTTTCCCCTGATCAAAATCATATCCAAGATTATAATTAATAAGACGCAGCAGGCGCGGCAGCCGTTGCGCATAACGAATCGTACCTGTATCTCTTGGCAGTTCTCTTATGACAAAACCTGTTTCAATCGCCGGAGGAAAAGACTGCCGGAAATTTTCATCGCCTGTGTAAGAATCTTCTTCCCAATTATCATCTGTCAATCTGAAAACTTGAATTGAAGCGATGTCTTTCGGCAGACTGCCTTGCTGTATCATGCCGGAAAAATCGCTCTGCCTGATAATATTTTCGAAACGTTCGGTATGCAGCGAATAATTATCGGCGATAAAAATATTTGCGGACCTTGTTGCCGCGGATGTGTCTGTGCTGTGCCAGAAACGGACAACTTCGTTTATCGCTGTGCTGGACATTAAAATTGTAGGAGCAAGAGAAAAAATTACAACTACGGCGAAATATCCTAAAAGTCTTGCGTTAAATTTACTTCCCGGCTTTCCTTTAATATAATCCACGATTAGATAAAAAAATAAAACTCCCAGTACCGCCATGAGTATTACAGGGATTGTAAAAAAAACAATCAAATGAAGCTGCCCCGGCATTTCGCCGCCCTGAAGAGTCTCGATATAAAAATTTCTTGAAAAAAAGAAAGTCAAAACGCAAAGAAGCGTATAAATTATTATTAAAACCCGTACTTTAAAAACCGGATACCACGAACGCGTTTTAATTATTTTTTATCTCCTTATTCTTCTTCAAATTTTGATTCAAAAAGTTTTTGCAGTATTAATACGGCTTCTTCTTCTCCCGGTCCGTCCGCTATTATTTTTAATTCGGTTCCGTAAGTTGCGCCTAACGTAATAATACCCATGATTGATTTTGCGTTAATTCGATCCGAATTTTTTTCGATATATATATTGCATTTAAAATTCTTTGTAGTTTGAACAAGAAGCGCTGAAGGACGCGCGTGTATGCCGGCTCTGTTTATAACTTTTACTTTTCCTTCAGTCATTTCATCATCCTTAAATTATATCATCATGACCGAAGAATACGGAACGCGTAGCGTCGCTCTCGATCCATTTAAGAATATTTTTATTGAATTCTCTCGCGGCATGATAACCCATCGATTTGAGCCTTTCGTTCATTGCCGCTGTTTCTATAATTATCGGAATGTTCCGCCCCGGTTTAACCGGAATTGTCAGCCTTGGTATATTTACACCTAACAACTCGGCGGTGTGATCCTCCGCGCCGAGTCTGTCGTAATCCTTATCGGAGTCCCATTCTTCAAGTTCAACGACAAGCTGAATTTCTTTTCGATCTCTAATCGCTCTGACTCCGAATAAATGCGTTATATTGATAATTCCCGGTCCGCGTATTTCCATGTGATGCCCGATTATTTTATTCGCGCCCGCACCCATCAAAGTATTTCCATATATACAGTTTATTTCAACAACATCGTCCGCGACAAGACGATGTCCGCGATGAATCAATTCAAGAGCTGTTTCGCTTTTCCCGACTCCTGAATCGCCTTGAATTAAAATTCCTAAACCGTAAACTTCAACAAGAACGCCGTGAACAATCTGCCGCGGCGAAAAAACCCTTGAAAGAATCCGCATGATTCTCGCGGTAAAATCCGCCGATCCTAAATCGGTCTGCAGAATCGGACATTGCGCGGTTTCGGCAATATCAAAAAAATCCTGATGGGGCGATAAATTATGAGTGAAGATACAGCATGGCATCGTGTAATTATACATTTCCTTGATGGTGTCGGTTCTGCCTTCGTTTTCCAGACGGCGTAAAAACGCGACCTCACCCCGCCCGAAAAGTTGAATTCTTTGAAAAGCGAAATCCTCAAAAAATCCCATGATGGCGCCCATTGGACGGTTTAGATCGGGGATATCAATCGGGCGGCTCAATCCTTTCCTTCCGCCGATGCAGCGAAGGTTTAAAGAGTTATGCTCCTTAAGATCAAGGTCGATTAGATCAAGTACCGTAAAAGTCCTGTCCGCCATACTTTAATAATAGTGCAGATTTGTATGCAGTTCAATGACGGTAATCTTTAAAAAATTTTTAAAGACTGCCTTAAGATTTTCAATTAATTACAAAGAATTACTGTGATATCGTTTATATTTACGCCTGTCGGTCCTGTTTTTATCAGAGCGTCAGCTTCCGAAAGTCCGTTATATGAATCATTATCAGCAAGAAAATTTTCCGCTGTCATTCCTTTTTCTAAGAGACGTCTGCAAGTGTTTCCGTCGACTATTCCGCCCGCCGCGTCTGTGGGACCGTCCGTACCGTCAGAACCGAGTGAAAAAATGATCAGCTTGTCTATTCCGTCGATTCCCCGCGCGGCGGATAAAGCGATCTCCTGATTGCGTCCGCCTTTACCTGCGCCTTTAATCGTTACCACAGTTTCGCCTCCGAAGATCACAGCGCACGGGGGATTGAATATTTTGGCACTATTAATTTGTTTCGCGATTGCCGATATAAATCTTCCGGCTTCCCGCGCTTCGCAGTTCATTTCCGTACAAACAATGTAAGGATTGTATCCAAGTTCAACAGCGATTTTCGCGGCGCTCTCGCAAAGAGTGTTTACATTCGCGATAATTTTTGTTTCTATATTATCAAGCTGTTTAGGAGTTTCTGTTTCGATATATTTTTTTACTGTATTATTTACATTAATCTGATACTTTCGAATAACGTTCATCGCCTGTTCCGATGTCGACAAATCCGGCGCGGCGGGACCCGAAGCTATCGCGTCAATTTTATCTCCAAGAACATCGGACATTATTATCGTGAAAATTTTTGCCGGAGCGCAAAGCTCCGCGAATCGTCCCGCTTTAACGCAGGAGAGTCTTTTTCTGATCATATTGATTTCTGTAATATCAGCGCCGCAGGAGAGCAACTGAGAATTTATACCGATAATATCGTTTAACGTAATTCCGGGAAGAGGTTTTTCGAATAACGCCGAGCCTCCTCCTGAAATTAAGAAAATTAACTCGTCAATTTCATTCATATCCTGAATCATTTCGATTGCTTTTTCCGCGCCTTTAACCGAATTATCATCGGGCAGAGGATGACCGGCTTCGATAATTTCCATGCCTTCAATTTCACCTAACGAATGACCGTACTTAGTGATTATAATTCCGCGTTTGATTTTATCTCCCAATTCTTCGCTCGCCGCTTTTGCCATTGTATATGCCGCTTTACCTATCGCAAGCAGGTATATATCCCCTTTAAATTGTCTGTTTTTTAAAGCGCTGCGCGTTTCTTTTCCCGGATGAACGGTTTGTATTGTTTTATCGATAATAATTTTCGCGTCGCGGTATAAATCTTTCATGTTATATATTATAATGCAATCAGGAGAATTTAATGAGTAAATATTATTTGAAACCGTTACTCGTATTTGTGGCTTGTATTGTGATTACATTCATCTGCGCCGCGCTTGCCGCTCACGTACGAAACGGTTTTGGAAGCATAGAAGTAACAACAGGTTTTTTTAAACCGGAAACAAGCGAAGCGGCAGAAGGAGTTCCCGTACGTATCGCTTACAAACTTTACAAACCAAAAACCGCGGATCCCTCCAACCCTGCCGCTGCGGTTCTTGCGATGCACGGTTACCAAAGCGATAAAGACACAAATACCGCTTTCTGTGTAGAGCTTGCAAGAAGAGGAATTGTAGTTCTCTCGATTGACAGCTACGGGCATGGTGATTCAAAACCGGGAATGCGCGGACGCGGCTGGGCGGATTACAATATCAAAAATCTGGATAAAACTATTTCCGGTCCCAAGCGTTATATGGTAATGATGACATTCAGTATCCTCGATTTTTTCCGTCCAAAGATTTCAAACGGAGTAGCCGACAGTTCGATGGGCGGAAAAAGCGCATGGCGTTATCTGTCATCGTTTCCGTTTGTTGATTCGGGCAGAATGGCGCTTACAGGTCACTCAATGGGAACATGGTCGTCATGGTCGGTAGCCGCCGCTTTCCCTGAGCACCGCGCTATCGTTCACCAGTGCGGCGAAGTATTTCCTTTAAGTTATTATGATTCAGAAAATATTAAATTTAATAATGTAATGATGCTTCAAGCGCTAATCGAAGAATTTGAAAATATGCGCGATTATAATCAATTAATTTTAGGCTTGGAAAAAACGCCGATTCGCTATCATGATTTCGCGGGACAGGACGCTCCCGTAGAATGGAATAAAACTTACGGTTCTTTCAAAGACGGAACCGCGCGGCGTATGGAACTGATAAAAACAAATCACCGGCTTGTAACTTATGACAGCGACGCTCTTGCTCCCGCGATGAACTGGCTTACAACCGCGCTTGAAGTTAAAACAAATTTAGCTGATACCGATCATGTTCAATGGCTTAAAGAATTTTTTAATCTGCTGGCTATGTTAGGCGCAATGGTTTCGATGCTTCCGCTCTTTTCGATTTTATCAAAGTTAAGATTTTTTGAACCTCTTGCGATTCCGTTAATTGAAAAACCGAAAATGCTCTCTCCCGGCAAACGAAGAATAACAATATTAACCGCCGTATTGATCAGCGGCGCGACATTTCCGTTCTTAACGCAGGCAGGACACGGTCTTCTTCCGCTGCCCGAAAGTATTTTCCGCATGACAATCGGAAACGGTTTTCTAGCGTGGCTCGGTTTTTTAATGTTAGTTGCTCTTTTTTCGCTTTACCGATGGTACAAAAAAGGCGAGGGAAATAAACTTAACTGGACATTATCCGATCTTGGAATGGAAGGACATTACGAAAAAGAAATTAACTCGATACGTCCTTCGCAAAAATACAAAAATATAATTGTCCGCTCCGTTATAATGGCTTTTCTTTTAACGTTATTTATGTACATTCTTACCTGCGTCAGCACAGCGGTTTTTCAAATTGATTTTCGATTTATCTGGCCGTTCTTCAGACCGTTCAACGCCGTGCGCTTCGGTCAATTTCTTGTTTATCTTCCCGTGTACGCCGCGTTCTTCACAATCAATGCAGGTATTAAACTTTACGGACAGCTTCGTTTGCCGGAATGTAAAATAAACGGCAAAAAATCCGGAACATTAACTCAGCTTGTGTGGTGGGGTTTCAGTATTCTCGTAATGCTCGGCGGACTTTTTATTGTAGCGTTAATTCAATACGTTCCGTTCTTCATGGGATACGGTCCGGGCGCGGATTTATTTTTCTCATCATTGTTCGGCGGTCCGTTCATGTCGATATTGATTCTCCTTGTTCCTCAGTTCGCGGTTTTGTTTTTCTTCTCGACATGGTTTTACCGAAAAAGCGGAACAGTGTTTACAGGATCATTCGTGCTTGCGATTCTCGCGACATGGGTGGTAAGCGGAGGCTCGGCGGTTTTTTAACAGCCTCGACAAACTTCAATCTTTCCTCTATTATATTGACAAATTCACTGTTTGGAGATGAACATGCGTATTTTTAATTTTTCCCCCGGACCTTCGGTTCTGCCATTACCGGTTCTTGAGAAAGCCGCCGCTGAAATGACTGACACAAACGGTACCGGTCAGTCCGTTATGGAAATGAGCCATCGTTCAAAGGACTTTAAACCGATAATCGAAAAAACCGAATCTCTGTTAAGAGAATTAATGAATATCCCCGCCAATTATAAAATTCTTTTTTTACAGGGCGGAGCTTCGCTTCAATTCTCGATGATTCCTTTAAATCTGGCTGCCGGTGACGCGCCGGGTCAGGGAAAGAAAGTAAGTTATATTGATACCGGCATTTGGGCTGATAAAGCGGCGAAGGAAGCCGCGAAGTATGCCGATGTAAGCGTCCGCGCGAGTTCCAAAGATAAAGCATACACATATATTCCCGAAGCTCCCGCGCCTAACGCCGGCGACGCGTATTATCACATAACGTTCAATAACACAATTGTCGGGACAAAGTGGGCGTCGATTCCTAATACCGGTTCTGTTCCGCTTATCTCGGATATTTCAAGCTTCATTCTCTCCGAGCCGCTGGATGTCAGCAAGTTTGGCATTCTCTATGCAGGCGCGCAGAAGAATCTCGGACCTGCGGGCGCTACTGTTGTAATTATCCGCGAAGATCTGATCGGACACGCGCCTGACTGGGTTCCTGTGATGCTCCGTTATGATACTCACGCGAATGAAGGATCGATGTACAACACGCCGCCTTGTTACGGCATCTACATGATAGGACTTGTTCTTGAATGGATTAAAAATCTCGGCGGCATTGACGCGATTACAAAACTCAACCGCGAAAAAGCCGAATTGTTTTACAAGTATCTTGATTCCTCTAAATTATTTTACTCGCCGGTTGATAAGCAGTTCCGCAGTCTCATGAATATTCCGTTTGTTGTGAATGCGGAAAATAACGAGAAAAAGACCGAGCTTGAAAACCGCTTTGTAAAAGAAGCCGCCGCCGCAGGTCTTGTAAATCTTGCCGGACACCGTCTTGTCGGCGGCATGAGAGCGAGCATTTACAATGCGATGCCGATAGAAGGCGTTAAAGCATTGATTAATTTCATGGAAAAATTTTCTTAGGAGTTAAAATTATGTTTCGAATTCAAACATTAAATAAAATTTCGTCTGTCGGGCTTGATGTTTTTCCCAAGGACAAGTACGAAGTAGCAAGCGATATTCAAAATCCTGATGCGATTTTAGTTCGCAGCGCAGATATGAACGATATGGAAATTCCGGCTTCTGTTATAGCAATCGCCAGAGCTGGAGCCGGTTATAATAATATTCCTGTTAAAAAATGTAGCGAGAGCGGAGTAGTGGTTTTTAATACGCCCGGCGCGAACGCCAACGCCGTTAAAGAACTCACGCTCGCCGCGCTTCTTCTTTCTTCACGTAACATTGTCGGCGGCATTAACTGGACTGCTTCTGTCGCTGACAAGAGCGATGTCGCGGAACTTGTTGAAAAAGAAAAATCAAAATTCACGGGACCTGAAATTTTTGGAAAGACTCTGGGCGTTATCGGTCTTGGCGCAATCGGCGTAATGGTCGCTAATGATGCGAAAGCGCTGGGGATGAAAGTTATCGGTTTTGATCCGTATATTTCTGTTGATGCCGCATGGCATCTTTCAAGCGATGTCGCCTGCGCCGAGAGCCTCGACAGCCTCCTTGCAAAATCCGATTATGTTACGCTTCACATTCCTCAAAGCGAAGAAACAAAAGGAATTTTAGACGCTGATAAATTCAAGATAATGAAAAAGGACGCCCGCGTTATCAACTTTTCACGCAACGCTCTGATTAAAGATAAAGATATAATCGAAGCTTTGGAAGCCGGAAAAATTTATTGTTATGTTACCGACTTCCCGTCTTCTGAACTGCTTACCTGTAAAAAAGTGATCGGTATTCCGCATCTTGGCGCTTCAACTCCCGAAGCCGAGGACAACTGCGCGATTATGGCGGCGCGGCAGATTGTTGATTATCTTGAAAAAGGCGAAGTGCGCAACTCTGTTAATTTTCCGCGATGCAAACTTGAGCAGCGTTTTCCGCACAGGCTTCTTGTTATCAACAAAAATATTCCGAACATGGTCGGGCAGATTACAACAAGTCTCGCTCAGGCGAATATTAATATTCAAGATATGATAAATCATCATCGCGATGATTACGGTTACAGCATCATCGAAACAGGGCAGATAATTCCCGATTCTGTATTGGATCAAATCCGCAAGGTTAACGGAATAATTAAAGTTCGATCGATTGTGAAATAGTTACCGTAACTTCGCCGCTGTATTCATCATTGTAAATTAAAAGACGCTGTTCATCGGCATTATATTCATTGCGCAGAGTTTTCCCCTTTGAAGTAATCGCTTCCGCTTTAGGCGGCGCTGCGACAAGGTCAATGGGAAAATAAATTATTGTCGGCGCTTTAATGCCGCTGTCAGCGTTGAAACAGAAGGTGAATATTCTTTTTTTTCGATCCCATTTAATAGAGAGCGGTTTTCCCGAGGTTGCCATCGGGTATGGACGTTTCCATCCTGCGGCGGCGCGTTCTTTACCTTCGGAAAAAATTGAGAGGTCTTCGTCGTTCCAGCCGTCGCCGTATTTGTTTGTATTACTTGCAGAATAATTCCAAATTGTCGAATGAAGGAGATTCGCGTCCGCCGCGTCGTAGTACATCGATAAAGCTTCTTCGTGCAGTTTATAATCGCCGTTTTTAAAACCGCTTTTGTTATTCATGTCAAACGCGAGCCCGAATTCTCCAAGCAGACACGGCATATTCCCCATGTTTTTCTTTGTCCATTTAATTCCCTGCGCGAGACATTCAGTAAAATACGAAATTATATTTTTTTTGCCGAGTTTTATTTTTATATTATCTGTATCGATATTAAACCATGACTTAAAACTTTTTGTGTAAAGCGAAAAACCGTCATACCAGTGAAACGCGTTAACGGTATTCTCAGGATCGTCTTTATTCCATGACGGATGAGAATCCTCTCTTGTGCTTTTCGGCAGACCCTCGATAAAAAAGATGCTATTCTTTTCTTTAGAGCGTTCGTCTGCTTCCTTCATCGCGTTAATATATTTTATTGTAAAAGGTTTTAAGAAATCATTTGCGAAATTTGCTTTTCTTCCCTGATACAAACTAAAGTGATCTTTCTTTAATAATTGCGGCTCCCCATTTTCATCTTTCCAGACGCCTGCCTGTTTCCACGGACAGTAAAAACCGTCATTAAAAATCGATACGCGCTCCGAATTAAATATTTCCCAGCTCGAAACTCTTTTTCCGAAAGATGATATTCCGTATACGGGTACTTTTACCGTATAACCTGAAGCGGCAAGTATTGTCTGCCACGGACTCGGTCTGATGCTGATAGGAACCACCGGGTCTTCCGCGTTCTCAAGATTCTGATGTCCTGCAAAACCGCAGTGCGGCTCGTTCATTACGCCCCATCCTTTGATCGCTTCGCAGCTTTTTAACCTGCGCTGAGCGTGCTTGAAAGCCGCGATATAATGATCCTGCAGCCAGTCTTGAATATTTTTTTCGTCTATTTTTAAATCCGGAGCGTAAGTATTGCCGGCGAAAAACAAAGTAAACATTGTCGCTGCGGCATATCGATTGTAGTTAGTAGGCCAGAGCATTTTCGGATACGGTCTGCCCCTAAGCGTTTCGTATCTTTGCTTTGTAACAGCCGCGCCGGATAAATCAAATTTATCAGGAGCCATCCCGATTTTTTCCATCGTCCACGCAGGAGCGCCGTCGCCGCCTGTCCATCTGCTCCACGCATCCTGATGAGGATCGATAAAAACGCTGATGCCTTCTTTATTTGCAGCTAACAAAATTTTTCGCAGATACGCAAGATACGCTTCGTCATAAATTCCCGGTCCCTCATGTTCAAGCGCTTCCCACGTTACAAGAAAGCGCAGAAAATTCATCCCCGATTTTTTTAATCGTTTAAAATGGCTTTCCGCTTCTTCTTCCGGAAATGGTCTGCCGACGAACGAGACTTTATTCTTTGTGTCAAGGAATTCCGGTTTTATTTCATCGCCCGGATTACAAAACGGAATCTTTGAATCGCCGCCGAGATTAACCCCGCGCAGAATCAAAGTTCGTTCTTGATCATCCAGAATTATTTTATTTTTTATCAGCATCGAATTTAATCAGCTAATATTTCCAGAACTTCCTCTGAAGATTTTGCTTTTAAAATTTCTTCGCGTTTTTCGGAACTTTTAAATAAAAGACTGACTTCCGCCAAAAACTGAAGATGCGGACCTGTTTTTTCTACAGGCGATAAAGTCATGATAAAGATTCTGCACGGCTGTTTGTCGAGTGAATCAAAATCAACCGGATTATCCGAGATACCGATACACGCGACTAAATCCTGAGTTGTGGCGGTCTTGCCGTGAGGAATTGCGATCCCGTGCTTCATACCCGTAGACATTTTTTCTTCTCTGTCCATTACCGCTGTTAAAGCCGCTTCTCTGTCTTGAATTTTTCCTGTCTTGTGCAGAAGATCAAGCAATTCGTTGATTATTTCTTTTTTAGTAGTGCCTTTCAAATGAAGGTCAATACCATCTGTTGTAATTACTGTTTTGAGATTCATTATAATATCCTATCGGTATAAACAAAAAAAGTCAATAATTATTCTACATCATCGGTTTTTGTTTTTTTAGTGCTGCCGAGTTTTACTCCAATACCGAAATATACTCCAAATTTAAATCCGCCGTTATCTGTTTTTACGAATTTATCCGAATCGGGTTTTTCGTTTCCTGAGACAGGTATACCCTTTTCAAATTGTAAAAAATCGTATGAAGCGTTAACGCCCACTTGTAACGCAAAACGTTTAAGCGGCACAAAAACTATTGATACATCAGCGAGCGCGCCTACGCTCAATGTCTGATAAGCATTCGCTTCTTTATCGAATGATAAACCGTTTGTCCGGAAATTTGAAACGGCAGGACCAAATGATATCGGAATAAGAATTTTTGTTCCCGGTCTGAATATAAACGACGGTCCGACACATAATCTAAGATCGACAGCCGATTTTGTATCCTTTAATTCTTCTTTCCATTCAACGCCTAATTGTTTACCGTAAGACGCTTTAACAAACCATCCGCCTATTTTATTTCCTTTGTACCTGTTAAAGTTTAAATCAAAATTGATATTCCTTATATCATCTTTACCTTCTTCTTTGTATTTTTCATAAAGACGACCTGTACCTGCTGCTATCGTTAATATTGTCTCGGCATAAGAATATACGCCAATACCCGCAAATAAAATCAAAAATAACGCGATTATTTTGGTTAAATTATTCATGCTTTCAATATAACACTTTATTTCAATAAAATCAATATAATAATGAAGATAATTGTAAAAAGGAACTTAAAGCGGTTTCATTTGTACATACTCTGCTTCGCAGATTCCGCCGACAGCGGTGTCGCCGTAGACTAATCCGATTTCTTTAAGCCATTCAGGTTTTGGCTTTCCTTTATAATAATAGTCTCCAATGATGAATTCCTCAGCTTTTTTAAATTCTGATTTTTTTATCACATATATAAGAAAAATAGGTATCAATGATTAGTAAAATAGTTTCGAATCTTGCTTTTTTTTAAGATAAAAAAAAGACTCCATCGTTTGATGAAGTCTTCGGTACTTACCATTCTGAGCCGCGCAGGATTCGAACCTCCGACCACCGCCTTAAAAGGGCGATGCTCTGCCAACTGAGCTAGCGGCCCATGCCCGGAAAAGCTTAGTTTTCTGAGCCTCTTTATTTATATAAAAAAAAATTAAATGAATCAAGTAGCTTTTCTAGCCTCTGTTCTTCAGTTCCAATTCTTTCTTTTCTATTTGATCCTTTATTATTGCGATTTCATCAAGGATGGTCTTAAATTCGACTGATTCACGGTCGATAACAGGCTGGTTTTTGTCGGTGAATGCGGCGTATGATTCGTTGCCAAGACGGATGAGCTGTTTTTGAGCTTGATTTTCCAGCTGCTTGATGTCCCACATCAACATTCCTCTCTCGCCTAAATCCTGCGCTTTCGCTCCGGCTTTCATTGCTAAATCTTTGGATACATTCCAACCCTGTTCCAGCATGTCTCTCATTCTTTCACTGAACGTCATAATAACTCCTTTTTAGCGCAGTCGGCTGACTGCGCATTTAAATCGAATATGAAACAAAGTTTCATAATAACTCCTTTTTAGCGCGGTCGGCTGACCGCGTAGTTAAATCGAATATGAAACAAAGTTTCATGATTACTCCTTACTTATTTTTCTTTTGATTCCCAAGATGGTCAAGTCATCGTACTGCTCATCTTCCTTAACATGAGTATAATACATATAAGCCGGATTTTCAGGATGTTCGCGGGTATGCGAGCAATAACGTCTATATTGCAAGAAGTGTCCTTTTAAAAACTCATCTATTTTTTTATCGACAAGGATGCGGGAGTCTTCGCCTGCGTTTTCCGGTTTGTAGCATCGGAACATTTTTTCTACTGAGACCATCGCCATGATAACGTCTTCTACCCGGCTTTCGCAGGATGAAAAATCAAACTGAAGCTCCACTTCGCCTTCGGGGTTATGATATTTTTTTAAAGTGTAAACTTCGCGCGCCATTACCGCGTTGATGATCGCTTCGACGCGGTCGGGTCCCATTTCTTCATCGGCTTGTCCGCAAAGATGATTTTCGTGCGGAGTGTCCACTTCGCCGTCTGTGCAGATTATTTCTTTAAAATCAGCGTTGCGGAATTTTCTTTTTCCTTCTTCGATACCGTCAGTGTAAAGCAGCAGTATATCGCCTTTTTCGATTTTTATAGTTTGAACTTTGTAGCCGCCGGAAGTTTCGATCATAAAGTTTGGCAGTACGCCTGTCGCCGGAGTCTGCGGAAGAGTAACAGTTTTCATTTTACCTTCGGACGCGCTGTACATATGAATCACATTGTCGCCGGCGTTGCAGAAACGGACAACTCCGGTTTCTGAATCGAAGAGACATAAAGAGAACGCCGCGAAACGTCCTTTAAAACCGAGCGTTTCGATAAAGTCATTAATTTGATAAACCAAGTTTTCAATCTGCAACCCTTTTTCATTTGGTTTCCATCGTCTGAAGTGACCGAGGAACATCGTCGCGACTTGAATCATAATCAGAGCGGCAGGAATACCTTTCCCCGCAACGTCACACTTGATGATCGCAAAATATCTGCCGTCTAAATCTTTGTAATCAAAATAATCTCCCGATACGCCTTTGGCTCCTTCGTAGTAACCGAAGAACCTGAGGTTCGGCGTGTTTTTGTAGCCGCTTGTCTGCTTGTTGCCCTGACTATCCATTTCCAGCGGAATAAATTTTTTCTGAATTTCTTTACCGATGCTTAAGTCCGAAGCGGCGAGCGCGGCTTTAACAAGGTTATGCGTCATGTCGTTGATTGTATTTCCAAGAATCGCAATTTCATCTTTTGTGGCAATGTTTATATCTACGCCTGCGAGTTTGGCTTTATCGTCTGTGTCGCGGATTCTTTCGATGTGTTTAACAAGATTTTTTAATGGTCTGATTATAATCGAAGCGAATATAAAAGCTCCTATCATACCGATTAATAATACAGTGAATGCGACAACGCCGATCGTCACTAAAAGAGTTTTTTGTCTGTCGTTGATTTCGGCGATAATCGTATCAAGAGAGACTTCCAGCCTGATTAAACCGCGGTAGAAATTATTGTCTGATCCCATTCTGAACATTACTGGTTTATATAATAAATATTTTCTGTTACCGTCGGACGGAAGATTAACAACGGAAAATTCCGGATACGAACCGATATCGCTTGATATATTGGAAAGTATCATATTTAATTCTACTTCCTTCGCGGTAATCGTAACTTGAATATCGTCTCGCATTCTCTCGCCTGCGGCGTCTGTTCGAAGAGCTAGTTCCATTCCTTGATTGTAAAGGTCTCTGATGATTTCTGCGAGAGCGCCCGCTTCAACCTGCGCCCTCATATTATAGGTCTCGGCAATATTGTCGTATAACGGACTTAATTCATCGGTGAAACGGGAAACGCCGGATCGAATTTCTGTCGTATTAATTTTTGAATTGATATCAGGATCGTTAGACGCCCAAAGATGATCTGTGAATATCGATCCGTAACTGTATCCTGTTATCGTAATGTAATTCGCTTCTTTTAACGCGGCGGATTGTACGGGCAGCGATAACAGGTTTACTACGCCTCTTTCACCCATCGAGCTGAGAGCTATCGGCATATATTCTCTTGCGCTTGACGCGAGTCCTTCAAGAAGAACAACCGCGCGTTCATGAAGTCCGGTTAATAATGTCGATTGTATCGTTCTTGTCATTAATATATACATTGGCGTTGAAATCATTATAACAACAAGCAAAATTAAACCGATTGTAAAAGACGCGAGCTTAAATCTAAGCCCTCTTCCTTTTTTTAGTATTTGTATAACTTTTTGATTTCTTTCCATTGGCATTAAATCTCCTGTAATGATAGCAAGCGCTTCTTGTTTGATTAACGAATTTTCCGCGATAACGCCTGTGATGCCGCGGATAACCGCGATTAATGCGATGACGCTTAACAGTATTAAAATTGCGAATAACACAGAAACCGGATTAATTGTAATAAATCCGTTTGGTCTTAATTTCCATGTTGTTCTCCATTCACGCGAATAATCTCCGAATTTTACCGTGCCTGTTCTCTCCGCTGTAATAAGCGTGTTTGCTGTATACCATCCTCTTGTAGAATGGTTTATTTTTAATTGGTACTGTCCTTCTTCTATATTTTCAAAAAAGATTCCGCTGATTTCTCCGTCTGATTCTACATTAAATACTCTTGCCGTTAATTCATTTTTTCCTTCTTGCATTATAACGATCGAATCTATCCGTCCGTTTGTTGTAAAACCTCTGCCTGCTATTCTGATTGTCAGATCGCCTTGAGTGTCTTGTCTTGCGTCTATGTTGCTGATATTTGTGTAAGCGATAAATTTATTCGCGCGGAAAACAATACTGGACGGCTCTCCGATATTTCCGGCGCTGTCTATCGCTGAAACAGTGAATGCATACGAACCGTTATCCTGATTTGTAAAATCCGCCGAGAGTGATGTTCCCATTATTTGCGGCGGCGGCGGATTAAACACCGCGTTTCTAACATCAATCTGATCGATGTTAGCTGACGATCCCAGATACTGAAGATTCCATGTGTAACCCGCGGCATACGGATCAGATGACGGTTCCCACTGTACGTTAAATGTATTTGAGCGAAGGAAACCGCGTTCGTCAAGCTGCGGCGGAATAATCGTTAATGGCGGAGGAGGAGTTCCTTTTCTGTAATACATAACCTGCGAAGGCTGTGACCAGTTTCCGGCAAAATCCTGCGCTTTAATTGCAAAGTACCATGCGCCGTCTCTGTTGGCGTTAAGCTCCAGATTTAAATTCGAGGCGTTACCGGTATTATAAATCATCACTTCGTTCGGCGCCTGCGCATTATTTTCCTGACTCCATATATATGAAAATCCGAAAATGCCTGATGTGTCCGACGGAATGTTCCATGATACTCTCGGTCTTTCGGATCTGCCCGCTATTGAAGGAGTAAAGTTTACTGCGGTAATTCTAGGACTTGCGGTTGAATGATCCGGAGCAAGCATGTAAATGCGTCTTGTGTCACGTAACGTAGTCTGCCAAAAAATATAAACGCCGTCCTGCGTCACAACCGGTCTTGCAAAAGATGATTCCATACCCGCGCCGGACAATTGATAATTCTGCCAGTTAATATCGCGGCGCTGTCCCAGAATGATTCTGTTGTTTCCGCTTCTTGTATCAAACCATACAACAGTCGGAGTGTTATCATAAACAAAACCGATTGGATTTTGGCAAAATGCCTCTGTGCTGTTTACACGTTCGACTGATGAAATTACCGCATTGGAGTTTATTAACGCGCTGTAAATCTGCGGAGATTGATTTGAATAACGTCTCTCCCAGACTAGAAGAAGATTATTGTCGAATTTTGAAAGATGCGGACGCTGATTATCAAAATTATTCGGCGAAGCCTGCTGTTGTATTGCAGGATCGTTAAATGCGGTAAAACGTTTTGCCTCTGTCCATGTTCTTCCGCCATTGTCGCTCGTTTTATAAAAAAGCTGGAATGTAGCCATTGATTCAATGCCGGATAAGCGTGATTGAAAGAAAACAAATTCCCTGCTGCCAAGACTCGCGTGAGCGGGAAGAAAGTTAAACGAAAGATTTGATTCTGTTACAAAAGGTTCAAAGGCTGACCAAGTTACGCCGTCATCAGAGCGCGAATAATAAATTGTCAGATATTGAGAGCGTCCTCTTGCAACGAACAACAGATAACCTCCGTCTCCCCGGACATAAAGACGCGGCGCGACAGAATTATCAGCGTCCATATTAACGGATTGCTTTCTGAAACTTACGCCCCTGTCTTCCGAAATTAAAATATCTGTCTGCGCGTTTCCAGCCGCCGCCGCGATTAAAATTCTTCCTTTGCCGTCAATTGCCATGCTTAGAATCGACGGTTCTGTTCCAAGAAAAACATAAGGTCCGGCTACATCGCCTCTTTGTTCCCAGTCTCCACGCGATCCTTTAACAGCGAGATTTACGCTGATGCTTCCGCCTGACGCGTCCGCGTTAGCTGTAGCGCTCTGCCATGCCACCACAGAAAAATTATTTGAATGTGCGCTGACAGGAAAAGTGCCGGTTCTGCCGGAAAAAATTTGAGCTTCCTCCCAATAGAAATCGACTGCTGATAACGGAGGCGCTGCTATTAATAATATTGTTAATAATATAAAAAAGTTTGATTTTTTTTGCATCATAATACCGATCTTATCCTCTGTTGCAATTCTACAACTTTAGTAATGTTTCTATTGCGGGGATTTTGCATTAGTCTTTCGATTAACGCCCATGCGACAAGGTTATTACCGGCATTATGTTCGCGTAACGCGCGCTGATAATCGGCTTCGTCTTCGTTTGTAAGAATAATCGCTCCGGGAACATTCATTCTGCTAAGGAGTCTGTCTCTTATCCTGGACGCTTCCGTGTTTTCGGGATTTACTATAATCGCTTCGTTTAACTGTCTCAGCGCGACTTCGTACTGCGCCGCCTGGCTTGTTTCGTAAATTCTGTTAGCTGAAGCTGTCAGCTCTCTTGAACGCGCTACATCCGCAGGGTTTGGCGGCGGCGGACGGATGCCGATATCAATTTCAGCTTGAGTTAAAATCGCTCTCATGTTTTGGTATCTGGGATTAATTTCGGCAAGGTTTTGCAAATCGGCGAACGCTTCCATAGAGCGCTGTCTTGTTCTTGCCTGCGCTGTTCTAAGCCGCTGTTCAAACAGCGCGTTGAATGCCGCAGGATCTAAAAATTGTTCAATGCGTAAATCTAAAATACCGGCTTCCTGATTAAGCGGGAACATCAGCCTTACTTCTCTTGTCAGTTGTCTTGCTTCATCAAATTTAATTATGCCTGATGCCCGCTGACCGGAATTTACAAGCCGCACGCCTTCTTCGTAATTTCTCTGCGCTTGACTTAAAAGCTGGCTCATTTCAGGATACAGCGGAGCTGTCGGAGAAATCACTCTTTCGGAACTCATTGACAGAGCGTTACGCACAATTCCCAGCCAATAAACTATCTCTTCGTTTTCATCCGGGCTTGTTATGCTCCAGCGGCTTCTCGCTCTTACAAGATTTTCTTCCGCCTGCTGGAAGCTGCCGTTAAAATACGAGTTACGCGCTCCGTTTATAAGACCGCGCACTTCATTAATTATCGCTTCGCTTTGCGCTGCAGAAACCGATTGCCCGAGACTGATTAATAGCGTGTCACGCATCTGCCGTAATGACGCCGACTCCTGAATTTCCAGAGAGCTGTTAAATCTTGAGTCAGCCGATTGAAGCCTGTCTCTCGCGGTATCATAATCGCGTCTTTGGAATGCCGCCTGCGCTTCGCGGAAATGCCGCTCTCCTTCCTGCCTGTAAGCTATCGCCTGCGTGGATTGTCTGCGTGAAATTTCAACTAACGCAAGTCCTTCAGCGCGGATTTCTTCAAGGTTTGTATACGCGGTTTGATGTTTTATATTTGAGTTTACGATTTCTTCAAATTGGGAAACTTCACGCGGTTCATTTCTGTATAGAGCAATGACAGCGTCAGCGCTGCGCAGATCAGTTGTTATAGAAGCCATCATTGCCGTTAATGTTTGAAGAGCCTCTGCGGGATAACGATAAACAATTATTTCGCCGCTTTCATTTGCTCGGCTTTCTCCGTTAATATAATCTTTGCTTCTTTCAAGTTCAATTTTTCTTTCAATTAGATTATCCTGAATTCGCTGATTGGCAAGGGCGTAATATCTGTTTGCCGATTTTACATCTTCTTCTGTTATAATTTTATTTATTGTGTCGATCGCTCTTACCGCATCGGGAATATGCGTAGGAAACTGCGCTGTCAGCCGGGCGTTTTCGAAATGTCTTGTTATCTCGGTATTTGTTCCGAGCGCGTTAGTTTTTATCGTTTGAATTGATCGCAGTAAACTGTTTATATTGTTTCTTGCTTGCTGTACCGCTGTTATATCTTCGGATACAGCGATATTGTTTTCGCGCGCCGGGGCTTCGGCATTTAATCTGATTCCGACATTTGCCGCCTGCTGTAAATAAGTATTACTTTCGTTTAACGATCTTAAATTGATAAATGACGGTATATCGGCGTGAGCGATTGTATTTGCGTACAGCGATATTGTCTGCGGATTTCCGCCGGCAAGGAGGAGCCTGTGTCTGTTAAAAAAAACATTTGTTTGAATTATAAAGACAGGTATTCTTTCCGAAGATGAAACCGCCGCAGGATAATTTTTTGCGTTTATCGCAGAAATAGAGGCTGACTTCGCGTTTTCGGCATAAGACGCTACCGCTCTGATGCACGAACCGATTGAGTTTTCCCAATATGTGTCAAACGCGCCTAACATGCCTTCTTGTATTGATTCATCCGAACGTCCGTTAATCGACATAATAATAAATGCGACATGGCTTCGGTCTCCGATATTCGGATTAACGGCTCTTACGCTTTCAAGAATTCTGCTGAATGTTTCGGACGAATTATAAAAATTATTTTTTAACGCGATAAATACATCCATCGCCGGAGTAAGCCTGACAATAATTTCGTTCATTCTAGAAAGGTCGCCTGCGTTTGCCGCGCGGGTATATTCTGCGGCAATCAATCCCATCTGCGAGCTTACCTGCGTAAATGACGCGGCAAGCGTATGGAGTCTTTCCGTTTCCCGCCGCGCTCTGGTTTCTATATCTTCACCGTATGCCGCCGTGTAAAATTCATCATGCATAAAATTCATACCTTCGGTATAAACCGAAATCGCGCCGGGACAGTCACCGGCGTCAAGCATGGCGCGTCCTCTTTCCATGATACTGCGCAGTCTGTTTCTGTAAACGTTAAATGCGGCGAGCTCTCTGTTCCTTGCTACAAAGTTTACAAGGAGCGGACTGTCCTCTTTTTCAAGCGTATAAAGATGCCTTGATAAATTAAGAATTTTTTCGTTATTTTCAGGATCGTTAATAAGGGTATCGATTAATTCATCGGCGGTGCGGTTAAATTCATCCCGTATCCTGTAAATACCCCTGAGCCTCCGCTGTACCTGATCAAATTCATTGGGATTTCGCCTTGCAAAATCGGTAAGCACAAACACTGCTTCGTCGAAATCTCTTGATTCGATTAATGCGTCAGCTCTTGAAAGATCTCCCTCTTTACTGCCTTTGCCGTATACAGGAAATACCGTCAAAAGCATTAAAATAATCGTGAATATGTTAAAAATAATTATATTCCGGTCGGAGTCTGCCATTTTCATTACTATAGTATATTATCGTAATTTTAATAAAAATTATTCGTCAAAAATTTACATTTAATAGAATATGACGAATTGGAGTTGTTTTTATTCGTATATTACCGATATATTAAGCATAGGTGAATTATCACAAATTATTAGTCTTTATGACTGTGTTACTGTTATTTTCTTCTCTTTTTTTTACACTGGCTGCCGATGAGGGACAGGATAGATACGGAAACACCTCTGACTACTTGGAAAAACTCTACGGAACTGATGACAACGCCGGTTTGACCGCTTTTCCTGTTTTAAATATACCGATGGGCGGACGTTCCGAGGGAATGGCAGGCGCTTTTGCCGCTGTCGCGGATGATATTTCTTTTTTAGAGTATAATCCCGCAGGTTCTTCAATGCTTGAAAAAACAGAAATCGCTTTTTTTCATAACAACTGGATAGCCGATACTAAAATTGAGTCAGCCGCTTTTGCAATACGAATAAAAAATTTAGGTATCGCCGCCGGGTTAAAATGGCTCCACACTCCTTTTACGGAATATAACATTTACGGCGAGAGAGTTTCCGGCGGTCATTATTCTGAAGGCGTAGCGATTGCTAATGTTTCATATAATTTTTTATCAGGTTATTATTTTGCCGGATTTTCTTTTGGAATTAATTTAAAAGCCGCATTCCGCATTTTACCTGATTTTACCGATAATTTTGATAATATAATCAGCGATTCTGGTAAATCTCAATCCGGTATAATGGGAATGGCGGATGTTGGTTTTCTTACAAGGTTTAATTTTTTAAAAGGTTATAAATCCAGAGAGAAGAATTTTTCTGTAGCGGCAGTCATAAGGAATTTAGGTCCGCCTGTTAAAGAAGAGCCTTTGCCGACTGTATTCAACGCGGCAATTGCTTATAAACCGGTTCGCCCGCTTACTATCTCTCTTGATTTTTGTCTTCCGATCAACATGCTAGATTTTAAACTTTCCGAAAAACCGTACGGCGCTCTGGGATTATCTGTTAATATAACAAGATTTTTGTCATTACGCGCGGGAGTTATGTACAAACCGGGAAGCAGCCGTTTAAATGTCGGCAGCGCGATCACGCTAAAACGCGTTGCGTTAGATATCAATTATTCGCTGGATTTACTTTCTCAAAAACAATTTTTAAACAGAATCAGTCTTGGCGTGCGTCTTAACCTCGGAGATCGCGGCAGAAATGACGCCGCAGCCAAAGTTGACGAATTATATTTACTGGGAATGGAAGCGTACGCCGCCGGAAAATTCGCAGATGCGAGATTATGCTGGGAAGAAGCTGTTCGTCTAAGCCCCAGATACGATCCTGCGATAGAAGCTCTTGCTATGATGAATGAACGCGGCAGTTTGATTCAAAAGATTGATGATCTGCAGAGACTGGATTTTTAAAACAAAAACTTATAACTATTTTTTTCGTCTAAACACCCGATAATTTATTCCCGGAAAAATATTATGCCTGCGCTCGAGGGTTGTGAGCCATTCAGTGCTGATGTAGTTGCTGCCAAGAGATTCGTAAATAGTCGTGAAGTTTCGAAGTGAGTTTTCGGCTTTGTTATGCGCATATTCTGTCGAGTCTTGTTTATGAAGAAGCGCCGCCCAGTCGGAAGATTGCGCCAAGAGTATTTCACGCGCCGCCTGATTTAAAGCTCGTTCTTTTAAACCAGTGTCGTCGGGGAAGCGTTCGGCGAGTTCTGTCATTCGTTCCATGGCGCGGTTTAAGTGGCGGTAGATCCAGTCATTGGAAACATCAAGCCATGATTCGGCGTAGCCGCCGATGCCGCCCGATGAAAATTCCGGAGAGACAACCTGCAGCGATGACAGTTCCTGCTTAAAAATATATTCGCTGGGGCACATTAATTTTACGTCCTTTTTATCCGCTGCCATGCGGAAAAGCGTTTCGATAAACCGCGGTCCTTCGTGCCAAAACCGTCCGAAGAAATCGCAGGATTGAGTGAGCAGACTTATCGGCGGTTCTTTCATGTGAGCGGACGCCGATTCGAGATGCGCGGTTATATTTTCCAAAAATAATTTTGCGTACTTTGTTATCTTTTCGTTTGCCGCCTGCGGATTGTAGGTTTTGTTTTTTCCGTTCTTCGAAGCGCGCGCCCAATATTTATAACCGGTTCTGCTTCTGCCGCCTTCCGCGTTTAAAAATTCACTGACCTCTTCGGGCGGCAGTTCGTAGCCGATGTCGCTGTGGTTGCTGCGGTAAATATCATCAGAAGCGATTTTCTCAATTTCGCGCACCGCGAATAAATCTCTTGTCAAAATATATGTGCCGTTAGGCGTTTTTACAGGATAGAAATTTCCCTTTTCAGGCGCGGGTGTTCCGAACAAAAGTCCGTGGCTGTCGATAATTGTGTAACTGTAATTGTAATCCCTAAGATACGGTTCAATCGCGGAAGTCCAGCCGAGGCATGGAAGCCAAAAACCCTGCGGACAGCTTCCGAAAAATCTGCGGTATGCCGAGACAGGAATTTCCATCTGCGCCTGCAGCGATTCGCCGTTGCCGCTCAAAAACGGAAGAAAAGCGTTTGTCGCGCAGGTTGCGATTATCTCAATTTTTCCCCTGCGTTTAAAAAAATCAAACGCCTTTAAAAGATTTTTCTCGTAACGTTCCGTGTATGCGATTCTTCTTTCTACGATGATGTCGTAATAATCCTGCGCCATTTTGTATAATTCGTCTTTATGCGGATTATCCTTTTGATTTCCGATGCGGGTAAGTTCCCTGCTGCCGAATTCAATTTGTTTATCGACATAATGCAGATATTTTTTTTGAAGCATCTCGTCGCTTAAAAGATGGCAAAGGATAGGAGATATTACAAGTCCGAGCCGGAAAGGAATGCGGTCATTTTCCAGCCTGTTTAAAACTTCAAGCAGAGGAAGCAGCGTTTCGGAAACATATTCAAAAAATCTGCTTTCTTTTCCTGAGTGCTGCAGGTTTTCTTCGCCGCCGTATTCCCTGATAAACGGCAGATGAGCGTCAAAAACAAGCGATATCGCATAACGGAAATCCATGTTTACTGCCCCATAACTCTGGATTGGCGGTCCGTATTTTTAGTGATCGATAAATCATTAATACCGGAAAGATGAATTAAAGGATTTTGATTTAATTCGGCGATTAATTCGTTTTCGCTTATGCGCGGCATGCAAAAATGACCGGAAGACGCAAGATGATATTCCGTATCACCGCGGAGCGCGCCGAGTTTTATCATATAACGTACCGGCTTACCCGAATCGGAATTACGCGAAGCCTGCTCCGCTAACCCGATATATCTGGCGCAGTCATCGTTGTTAATCGAAACTGTATATTTGTTTTCGCTTGATTTCAATTCGGCTCCGTTTTCGTCTAACGGAATAATTTTTAGAAAATATCCGTTAAAATCGCCGGCGTTCTCGGTCATTTCTCTGTCGTGTTTTTTTATTTCCCAAAAAACAAATATCCAAAGAGGGTCTCTGATAATTACTTCGACAAATGAAATATTATATTGCTTTGGCAGCAATGCGGTTTCCGTAACGCCGGGAGCGATTTCTATAGCTTCTACTTCTGATTCATTAATTTCCATATTTGCAATTTCTAAAATTTCTTCGATTATAAATATTCTTTCTAAACCGGGAGGGATATCAATGCCGTGAGTGTCGGCGAGTTTTGTTAATTCATCTGTGCTCAAACTTTCCAGCCAAAAGCGGGACAAAGGAGCTTGATTATCCATATAAATTTATTTTGGACAAAAAGACAAATTTAGTCAATTACGATATATAGCAATAAATATTTTAAGAAAGAAACAAATTGAAGTAAGCCGGAAACGGAGCTGTAATATCAATATTAAATTCTTTAATGATTAAACGCGATGCGTGAAGCAGCATTTTTTTTAAGCCGATGGATTTTCGCAGATTTTTATTTAATTGAAAATTTCCGTATTTGTCATCGCCCAGTACGGGGCAGTTGATCATCGCAAGATGTCTGCGTATTTGATGCATCCTTCCTGTTCCAAGCTCGAGCTCAAGAACGGAATACTCAAAATCGATACCGGAAAGTTTACCGGTTTTCATCAATTTATATTTGGTTTCAGATTTTTTTACCGCGCCGTGCACCAATAAATCGTCATTGATGACGCCTTTGTCATTTTCCGGACGATCCGCGCAGACTGCAGTGTAAATTTTTTCGGCTTTCCGTTGCGCGCCGAAGATTTTTGAAAAACGAGCGGCGTCGTTTTCTTTCGCCGCGAGCAAAACCCCCGATGTGTCTCTATCCAGCCTGTGTATTAATACAGCGCCAAAATTCTTAAAATAATCATCAAGAGAGAAATTAATCCCTTTTCCGCCTTGTACCGCCAGCCCCGCAGGCTTGTTTATTATAATAGAATGTTGATCTTCATGGAGAATATTAATATCTCTCATACCGATAATATAACATAGATCAATTTTTAAGTGAGTCTGATATGAAAAGAATAGCGTTTGTTTTAATTTTTATTCCGCTGCTTGCGTTCGCGGGTCCGATGTATTCGCCCACATGGGGATTTTTTATCGATCTTCCCGAAGGTTATGAATTTATTGACGGCGACGGTAAGGATCGATTTTCTTTTAATGGTCCTCAGGGGTTGATGTTTGATATCGTTGTTTACAACGGACGATTTAATTCGATGCTTGAATTAGTGAATGATGTTAACGCTAAACTTTCCAATAAAGGCGATGTTGATTTTTTTGAGTATGCCGGAAGACTTGCTTCGGTTATCACTTTATCATTCGGTGAATTTTCCGGATGGGGTTTGGCGGTTGAGCTTAACAGTAATACTGATACTAAGCCGATAATGCTTGCTCTTGCTTATTATCCTGCCGCCAACGCGAGAGGCGGCGAGCTTGATTTATTTTGTCTTTCGGCGCTCGATTCAATTTGTCCGTCGGAAGGAGCGCGCCGTTATCCCGGTCCGATAATGGAATACAGTTATCCGCGCGGAGAAGCGAAAAAAACTCCGCTTGTTATAAGCGGTCTTACCGCGATGATTCATGAAAACGACGCCGAAGCTTCGCAGGTTTTAATTGAGCGCGAGTTTGCGATTTTTAATTCCTATCTTAACACTCCGTTTCTTCAGGACGCATGCATCCGTTATTACCGGTTTATTTACCGTGATTCATATTCCCGCATATCTGACGCAGTATCCGCAATTGCGCGTAACTTCGCAGTCGGCGCATCCGGCGCAAAAATGACAGACGATCAAAAAAGATTATTCGCTCAAAAAACTTTAACCTTTGTGCAGGGATTTAGTTATGAACGTGATTTATCAGGCAGTGATTTTTTGAATCTTGTCACCGCGATCACACAAGGCAGAGGAGACTGCGACAGCCGCGCGATGCTTTTTGCTTTAATTCTGGCTAAAGCCGACATCGGTTCAGCGTTAATGCTGTCGCATCACTACAGCCACGCAATGGGGCTTGCCAATGTCACCGGAAACGGAGCCCGTTTTGAAGCGTTAGGAACCAAATGGCTTGTCGCCGAAACAACCGCGAAAATTGATATAGGTCTGATCGATCAGGAACTGTCTGATACGAGCCGCTGGTATGCGGTTGTATTTGAAGAGTAAGCGTCAGTTATCATCTACCTCTCGGTTTGCATTATTTTATAATCTGTACTATAATCTAACGATTATCGGCCGCCGGAGGTGCGAGTATGGCAGAGGAGATTGTCGTCTGGAGCGCGAAATACGCTACCGGAATAAATGTTATAGATGTTCAGCATAGACAGCTTGTCAAACTCGCGAATGAGTTATATGCCGCGTGTATTACAAAAGGAGATGAGCTGCATAATGTTTTTAAAGCTTCAATGAAACGCATGGTGGATTATGTTCATTTTCATTTTGACGCCGAATCAAATTTTCTAGCGGCAGTAAATTATCCAGAAAACGTAAATCATAAAAATATGCACGACGCTTTAATTAAAAAAATTCTGGACGCTGTAAAAGAATACAACGAAGGTAAAAAATTCGTTCCTAATAATTTTGTCCGTACTCTTGTAGACTGGGTTTTTGGTCATATCGGTTTTTATGACAAACAATACAGCCTTTATGTCGCTGAAAAACTAAGAACAGGCGTTTTATCGCAGGAAAAATTAAAAGAAATCGAAGCGTCTATCGCTTAACACGGCATTTTTTTCTTATTGAGTTTATCATTCCATTATTGCTATAATTACTGCGGAATTAAACATGCCGGAAAAATTAAATAAAATTATTGATTGCGGGCTTGATGTCGGCTCGATGACTGTAAAATGCGTTTTACTCGATGAAAATAACCGCGTTGTATGGAAAGATTACCGCAGGCATAACGGACATCAGCGCGACACTGTCCGCGATTTTATTTCTTACATAAACGAAAAATTTCCTGATGTTAAACTTCGCATCGCGATGACCGGAAGCGGCGCGCGCGCTTTAAAAGAGGTTCTTGACGCTCAATTTATTCAGGAAGTAAACGCTTTAACTCTTGCTGTAGAAACTCTTATCCCTGATGCTAACTCGGCGGTTGAGCTTGGCGGGCAGGACGCGAAAGTAATTCTCTGGAAAGGAGATAAAGACAGGCACACCGTAACTTACATGAACGATAAGTGCGCTGGCGGAACCGGTTCCACTATCGATAAAATCATGAACAAGATCGGGATATCGCAGGATGAAGCGGCGAATATCACTCTTGATAAAAAACAAATTCATCATATCGCCGCAAAATGCGGAGTGTTCGCCGAAACCGATGTTGTCGGACTTCTCAAAGCCGGCATTTCCAAAGATGAAATTTTTATCTCGCTGTGCTCAGCGATCGTTAAACAAAATATCGAAGTGCTTGTTCACGGAAATGTTTTAACGGATAAAGTTTTAATGTTAGGCGGACCGAATACTTACATTCCCGTTTTGCGCGATCTATGGCGCGAACAAATTGCCGAAACATGGAGGATACACGGCTTTACGCCGAAGGAAAACGATTTACAAAAAGCGGTTATTCTTCCCGATGATTCGCAGTATTTTGCCGCTAAAGGCGCGGTTTTTTTCGCAAGAGAAAATAACAGTCTGCATGTGTCGAATGTAGAAAAAGAATGGTACGATAAAATCGCCGACAAGAACAGAAAATTTAACAATGAAGTTAACAAAGGATTAATCGAAAGCGAAGAAGAGCTTGAAAGTTTTACAAAACAATATTCAGTTTCCGAATTAGAAAATAAAAAAATTAATAACGAAAAAATCGAAGGTTATATCGGAATTGACGGCGGATCGACAAGTACAAAAATCGCTATTATCGATACCGGCGGCGGTTTAATTTATTCCGATTATGTTTTGTCTAACGGCAATCCTCTGGAAGATGTAAAATTACTGTTCAATAAAATTTTAATTTGGCTTAACGAAAATAACAGCGAGATTAATATTCTCGGAACCGCGGCGACAGGATACGCCGCTCAGATTTTAAAAACTGCTCTGAATCTTGATATTTCCATCGTGGAAACAATCGCGCACTTCCGCTCGGCTGTTGATATATACGGCGATGTTGACGTTATCTGCGATGTCGGCGGGCAGGATATAAAAGTATTGTTCATAAAAAACAAACGTGTCGCCGATTTCCGCCTGAATACTCAATGTTCCGCCGGAAACGGTTATTTTTTACATTCAATGGCTGATCAATTTAAAGTTCCTCTTGCTAAGTACGCCGAATACGCTTTTAAGGCGAGAGTAGCGCCGAAATTTAATTACGGCTGCGCGGTTTTTATGGAGCAGGACAGAGTGAATTTCCAGCAGGCGAATTGGAAAAAAGAAGAAATGATGTGCGGGCTGGCGCAGGTTCTTCCGCTTAACATCTGGAACTTTGTCGTACAGGAAAGTAATTTATCCAAGTTCGGAAAAAAATACGTGCTTCAGGGTGGGACGCAGAAAAATCTTGCCGCCGTAAAAGCGCAGGTAGATTTTATAAAACGAAAAGTTGAAAACGCCGAAGTTGTTGTTCATAAATACGCGGGTATTGCAGGCGCTGTCGGAGCCGCTTTGGAAGCGAAAAAAAATTTTACAGACAAAACCGCTTTTATCGGAATAAAAAAAGCGGCAAATATTGCGTTTAACGCTAAGAATGATGAAAGCACGGTTTGTAAAAAATGCAATATGAACTGCAAACGCACTTTTATCGAAATAGAAAATTCGGCGGATGCGGAAAATAAAAAAGTGCTGTTTATTTCCGGTTATAACTGCGATAACGGCTCTTCGCAGGACAGCGAAATTGTAAAAGAAAAACAGAAAAAATTAAAAGAAATATACGCGAAAAATCCCGATTTAACAGCGGTTGCCGCTTATGACGCTTTTTCTCACTGCGAATTTGAACCAATCCCGGAACACGGCGCGAAAGTTGACAGATGCAAATTTTATCCTGAATCTTCGCAGAGAATTGTGCCTAAGAATGAATGGAAAATGCCGTTTCAAAAAAGTTCAAAGGCGGATATTCAATATCGAAACAATTATACAATCGGAATACCGAAACTTCTTAATATGTTTTATTTTACTCCGCTTTTTACCGCGTACTTTGAAACACTCGGAGTTAAAGTAGTTTATTCCGACTTTACAAATCAAAAATTATGGGAGAACGGCAACAAATGGGGCGCGATCGATCCTTGCTTTCCTGCGAAAGTCGCGCCCGCTCATATCTGGCAGCTGCTGAACATGCCGGGCGTTAACGCGATTTTTTTCCCGATTATCACAAATTTGGTTTCCGATGTGCAGAACACGCTGGGCAATACAGCTTGCGTAATTCAAATGGGAACGCCGGAAGTAGTGGAAGCGGTTTTTACAAAAGATAAAAATATTTTTAAAGAAAAAAATATCGAGTTTTTTGATCCTTCGCTGAACATGGATAGATATGTCGAAGCCTGCGATAAAATGCATCGGTTCTTCGCAGATAAATTGCGCATAACACGCGATGAAAACGCGTGGGCTTTCAATAACGGATGCATTGCTCTTTGGAATTATTTAAATAAACAGCGTAAGTTATTCGCCGATACGATGAACGCTTTAATCGAGGAAGACAGAGTCGGCGTTGTGCTTTTGGGTCATCCGTATCATCACGACTTCGGACTCAATCATAAAATCCCCGAAGAGTTCCGAAAATGCGGCTATCCTGTTTTTACTATTGAATCGATTCCTACTGATAACGAATTTTTATCCCAGTTATTCGGTCCCGGCGAAGGAAAAAATATCACAGATGTCTGGTTCCGCAATTTTAACCGTAATACAAATCAAAAAGTTTTTGCCGCGAAAATCGCCGCGCGCCATCCTAACCTCGCCGCGGTTGATTTATCATCTTTTAAATGCGGACACGACGCGCCCACTTACAATTATGTTGATCAGGTGCTGGATGTTTCGGGAACTCCGCATTTTATTTTTCATGACATCGATCAGAACAAGCCAAGTTCTACATTTAAAATTCGCATTGAAACCGCTGATTATTTTTTAAAAGAATATGAACGCGAATTTTTAAAAGGAAAAAATTGATGAATATAAATCCGCCGAAAAAAAAGAGAGAAAACCAATGGGAAGGGTTAAAAAGCCCTGTTTGGGATAAAAAAGACAAGAAAAACGCAACGATTCTTTTTAATATGTTCGAAGGAAATAAATCATTTTTTTTGCAGGCTTATTTTCACCGCATGGGTTATAAATACCGCGATTTAGGAAATCACACAAAAAATCATTTTCTCGCGGGGCGCGAATACGGAACGCGGATGCAGTGCAATCCGATTTATTTTACGCTGGGGGCTTTTGTTGACGAGCTGATACGAATTGAAAAAGAAGAAGGTTTAAGCAAAGAAGAAATTGTAAAAAAATATATATTACTCTGCGGCGGTGGACAATGCGGTCCGTGCAGATACGGAATGTATCCCGAAGAATATATTAAAGTTACAACTGCGATGGGTTTTAAAGATTTTAGGATTTTAATTTTTAACTCTGATATTGTTCAAGATCCGCCGATGCCTAAAAACGCGGCGTTTAAATTTTCCGTAAATTTTAAAATTCATTTTGCATTAAGTTTTATTTTAGCTGATTTTATTCATATCGCCGAATGCGCTGTTCGTCCTTATGCGAAAGATAAAGAAGCGGCGATGAAAGTAATCGACGAATGCAGAAACGATCTCTTAAAAGCGTTTAAAAGTTATTTTTTTATTTTTAAACTGCCGGCGGCTCTTCATAAAACGGGAAAGAGAATCGCTAAAATTGAAAGGATAGACAAGAAACTGCCTTTGATTTTTGTAACAGGCGAAATTTTCGCTAACATGGCGCATGGAGACGCAAATTACAATCTGCGGAAATTTATCGCAGACGAAGGATGCGAAGCGCTTCCGGGAATGTTCACACAGCGCGGGCTTTATGAAGGCTGGAGCAAAAATTACAGATACTACGAGCATTTAAAATACGCTAACGATGATAAGAGAGCGAAGTTTTGCAAAAATTATATAAGAAGACAAAATTTATCTATCGCAGCTATAAAATTTTTCTATGATTTTTTAATGTTCTTTTTTAATCAAAAACAATTCGGCGGAAAAGGCGAACTGCATAATCTGGATGAATTATCAAAATTGGGGCACGAGCATTATCACACTTCGATTTTCGGCGGCGAAGGAAATTTGGAAATTGCCGAAGCTGTTTATTATCACGAAAAAGTTGACGGATTTATTTCTGTTAAACCGTTCGGATGCATGCCTTCAAGCGGGGTATCTGACGGAGTGCAAAGTAAAATTACAACTATGTATCCTAATTTAAATTTTTTATCGATTGAAACATCCGGCGATAATGAAGTCAGCATTTTATCGCGGGTCAGCATGACATTATTTAAAGCAAAACAGCAATTCCACCAAGGATTAAATTAAAATTCTACGCGGTCTGTGTAAGCAGATTGTAGACTTCTTTTTCTGTTTTCGCTTTTAATAATTCGCTTCGCAGTTCCTTATTTTTTAATTTTGTGCTGAACCACGAAAGCGTCTGCAGATAATAAGCGTGCTGGTTTTGAGCCGCGGCTATCATAAAAATTAATCGGACGGGCTCGTCGTCTAACGGATGAAAATCGACAATATCAGTTCTGCTTATGCCGACAGAAACAACAAGATCGGTTACCGACGAAAGCCGCACATGAGGAATTGCAATTCCGCAGCCGATTGCGGTACTCATCAGTTCTTCGCGCTTTAAAATTTCCGAGGCAAGTTCCTGCTTGTTTTTTACCTGTGGAGCGGCTGCCAAATTATCAGCCAGCGTTAAAAGCGCGTCTCTCTTGCTTGAGTGGTTGATGAAAAGCACGCGATGAAGCGATAAAATTGATTGCGCGTTTATCGGATTAATCTGCGCCGAGAAGTTAGTCGATGTTAACTTATCATTAACCCATTTATCAATCTCTGACTTTTTAAAACGCCATGATGTTCTGATTTTTCCGGCTGGAATTTCTCCTTTCTGAGCGCAGTCATAAATTGTCCGTTCAGATACCCTGAGATATTTTGCAACCTCTTCAAGGGTAAGTATATCATCCTCTGCCATACGTTAATTATTGCATGATACGTCAATATATGTCAATGTTTTCTAACAGATTCTAAATCCGGGGAGTAGAGAGCAGCAGTCTTCGCCTTAATCTTTCCTCAGTTCATGAAGTGAATCCAGGGGTAGAAGCTCGCCAACTGTGGAATTTACCTGTTTTGAACCGCTTCCGGCAAATCGAACCGGGACATCCGCTGTCATAAACTCACCCATTACCTGACGGCAGGCTCCGCAGGGACCGACAGGTTCGATCGAATCCGGCGTCGAGATTGCGAGCGCGAGAAACCGCCTGTGTCCTTTTGCTATTGCTGCGCAGATTGTGTTGCGTTCCGCGCAGGTCGTAAGACCAAAAGATCGATTTTCGACATTAACTCCCGTGATTGTTGTTCCGTCTTCGCATAACAGCGCCGCTCCCACTCTGAATTTTGAATAAGGCGCGTACGCTTTTTGCGCAATTTTTTGCGCTTCGGTAAATAGATTATCCATTTTACTATCATCAATATGAATCATGCTTGCCTCCGTTATTTATATATTATATAATAATTTTGAGAGGACGGACTATAACTGTCTGTGAGGGAAAAGAGTGGCGCAAAGAAAACGCAGAGTTAAATATTTTGTTATAATTTTAATTTTTATTATTTATTTTTTAACAGCGGCAAGACCGATACCGAAAGAAACTGTTCTTACTCCTGCATGGCTTAGTTCATTGGGAAGCGTTCATATTACGGGATTGCCTGATGAATTTATTAATGACGATGAAACCCGGGAACACGGTTTGCATTTCTTATCCGATCGTTCCGATTTAAATATTAATATTGACACCGCGCCTGTTCCGTTTACTTTATATTCGCGTTTTGGTTTTGTAAACGCCGCGGGGCAGTTCGCTCTTAATAAGATAAAATCAAATGAAATTTATTTGAGTCAGAATATGTGGACTGAATACGGCGCTGAACCTTCGAGCATTACAATTAATAAAATTGATGATAATTCTGAAATTAAAATTAATGATCCTAAAGGATATCCTGTTCTGCTTGATAACAGAATTTTTATTTTAGGAAGCGAACATAATTCGTTATCTGAAATTGACAGCGACGGAAATATTTTCTGGACTTATGAATTCGGCGCTCCTTTAACCGCAATTGACGCCGCCGCCGATCTTGTTGTTACCGGTTCTCTTGACGGCGCGATTGAGGTTTTTAATTTGAGCGGAGAGCGGATATTTTATTTTGAACCCGGAGGTTCGCAGTATTCCGTAATTCTCGGCTGTGCGATGTCGCGTAACGGAATGCGCATCGGAGTTATCTGTGGAATTGAACCTCAGCGGTTTCTGCTGCTTGAACGTCTTGGAAACAGCGGCGATTATAAAGTTGTTTATCATGATCCTTTAGAAACTGGGTTCAGGCGTCCTGTGCGCGTTCAGTTTATCGATGATGATCAAAGAATTGTTTTTGAACGAGCCGGCGGTTTGGGCTGTTACAATATAAAGTCCCGGCATAAAATGTTTATTCCTCTTGACGGAGAAATCACCGCTTTTGACGGTTCCGGCGAGAATGGTTTTTTCTTTCTTACTACATCGCACAATCAACGCATAATGAAACTTATCGGAATTAAGTTTCCTCCGGAAAAATTAATTAATCTTTCTAAAATGGAAGCGAAAGATACAGTTTTTATTAAAGCGTTATTTAAAAGCGATGATGTTTATATCGGAAGAATATCCCCGATGCTTATTGCCGGCGGAGGAACATCATTAATCTCCTTTGTTCTGGAGGAAAAATGAAATTTATCAATATCCCGCTTTTTTTATTAACAGTTTTTATTTTATTAACAAGTTTGACTTCCGATTCCGCGCAGGCGATGAATTGGCCGTCTGTGTCCGCGGCTCTTGTCGGTAATTTCGGAGCTAATGACAAAGGGAAACCGGTTCTTGGAATGATTTTTGAAAGCGAGTCAGAAATAACAGCGGCGGAAAGCGGCGAGATAATATTTTCGCGTAACAGGAACGATTCCGCTTCGCGTCTTCCGTCTCCGCTGGGCGCATGGACTGCCGTTGATCACGGAGACGGTCTTATCAGCATTTACAGCCGTTATGAAGACGGAACGTTAGCCGCAAGTTCAAAGGTAGAAAAACAGCAGCCGATCGCGGTGTCCGGCGTTTCCGGATGGTCGTCACGTAATGGTTTTTATTTTATGCTTTTTGACAGACGCGAACGCCGCTGGATAAACCCGGCGATGATTATTACTCCTGTGCGGGAAACCCGTTCGCCCGCGATAATTTCAATCAGCTTGTTGAACGCTCAGGGTGTTTCAGTTCCATTTAATAATTTGTTACAAGGACGTTATGCGGTAGTCGTAAATGCGGCCGGAGGCACCGAAGCCGGAGCGCCGGGCGCCGCGTTTTCCGCGCAATTCGCGCCGCAGCGCATTCTCTGCTCTGTTAACGGAATGGAATTCGGTTCTCTTAATTTTGAAGCAGTATCCGCAAGAGACGGCGTTCAGATGGTTTACCGCAACGGGCTTGTTCCCGCAAAACAAATATACGCAAATTTTCCCGCATATGAAGCCGCGGAAGTGCCTTTGACCCGCGGTCAGGCTACGCTTGAAATAATAGTGCAGGATTTATCCGGTAATTCGCGCACGATTGTAAATCGCCTGATTGTAAATTAAGTTTGTAAATTAAGTGAAAACATTTTCAATGCCGGTTTCTTCCGGCGAAAGTAAAACGCTTCCCTGTAATCTTTGCAACTCTTCGTCATTTAAACCCGCTCTTGACTGCGAAGGATTTTCTTTTGTCAGGTGCAAACAATGCGGACTTGTTCAGAGAAACCCGCAGCCGCTTAAGGAAGAAATAATCGCCCGTTATCGCGATATTTACGGAAAGGATTATCTTGCTTACGAGATTGAGAACGAAGCGGCTTTTCTTAACCTGCAGCTGCTTGCTTTAAAGGACGCAGGTTTTTCGCAGACAGAGAAAGCTCTGTTTTTACGCGCCGGCTCTGAACCTGAAAAAGCGCCGTCTGTTTTAGATATCGGCTGCGCTACAGGATCATTATTAACGCATCTCCGGGATAAAGGATGGCGCGTAACGGGCGTAGAAATATCTCCTGCCGCCGAATACGCAAGAAATGAACGCAGGCTTGATGTGCGGAATATTCCGCTGGAGGAAATAAATTTCGCCGCCGGAACATTTGATATTGTTCTTGCTTCGCACTTAATCGAGCATTTAAATAATCCGCGAAGTTTCTTAAACGAAGTATACCGCGTATTAAAAGACGGCGGTTACTTTTTTATTACTACTCCGAACATCAGCGGTTTTCAGGCGTATTTATTTAAAGACCGCTGGCGTTCGGCGATTTTTGATCACCTGTATTTATTTTCTAAAACCACACTGATAAAAATGATGAAAGACTCAGGTTTTACAATAAAACGTATCCGCACATGGGGAGGACTTGCCGCGGGAACGGCTCCTTCATGGCTTAAAAAAATTTTTGATAAAGCGGCAAAACGTTTTCATTTCGGCGATGTTATGATCGTTAAAGCAAAGAAATAATTTTTATTTTTAATTCTGGAATATTAAAAATTATATTCTCATGCTGCAGAGTCCGCGCCGGTAAAATGAACTCGCCTTCTTTTATTGCGATTAACGTAAATTTAATTAAAATACCGTTAAATCTTTCTTCGGCGGAAACAGGCGCCGCGGCGAGAATTACATCACGAGGCACTTCGGGCATAAAAAACGAAGACGGCGGTGATTGATCTTTCCATCCGGCGGCGCGAAGTACAAGCGTTATACGCTCTCCTGTTTTTACCTGCTGCGCGATCCGGGCGCGGGACGCTCCTTCCCAGTAAAGACGCGGCGTTAAAAAGGACGGTTCGGTTTTTTGTACCGGGGCAGGTTGGTTTTCATTGCCTGTAATTACAGTAGCCATCGGTAAATTACTCTGCGCGCTAAGATATGGAAATAAAAAAGTTAAAAACAAAAATGTTAAATAATATTTTTTCATATTAATAATCCGGTCTTGTGTGATTTTCTTCGGCATCCCATTCTCTGCTTTTCCATTTTTGGCGTTCTTCTTCTTGCAAATAATCATATAAAATTTCTCTTTGCGTTTCCTGTTTTTCTGAACTATTTTCCGGTTTCGATTCCATTTTAATCGATAATAAACTTAATTCAAGATTTCGTTTCGCATCAAGTCTTCTTGGATCGGCTCTCAGCGCTTCTTTAAAATATTCCGCTGCGGAATTAAAATCTTCCTTCTCAAAATAAATAATACCGGAATTATAATAGTTCCTGTAATTTAATTCCTTGTGTTCATTTTCTTCCGATGTGCGCAGCAATTTTCCGGATTTTTCAAATTTTTCCAATGCATTATCTTCTTGATCGTTTAAATAATAAGTAAGACCAATGCCATATTCGGCGTAAGGAGCGCTGTCTTGATAATTCAACGCTTTTTGATAAGAAGCCAGCGCTTCTTCGTATCTGTTTCGCGAATGGAAATAATTAGCCTCTATCAGAAAAAATTTCCCTTCCGAGCAGGAAGAAAGAAGAAGCGTCAGAGTGATAATAAGCGCAGTTTGATTTTTTTGTTTATATTGACGCGTAACAATTTTTGACGCGGCGTATGCAGCTAACGCAAGAATGATAAATAACGTTCGGCGCTGTTTTGGTTCTTTCTTTCCGCCGCCGTTCTCTGTTTCCTGCGCTAAAGATAAAAGATGCGAAGCAAGAACAGAATGAGCGTTGTCGGCGGAAGCGTCAATATAAATGCCTCCTGTTCTTTCGGCTGTTGTCCGCATCAAAGCGGAATCTCTGCGGCTGATTACTAAAGGCGAGTCGGTTTTATCGGATCTTTCGGCGATTCTTCTTCCTTCGTCGCTGCCGACAGCGACAGTATTAATAATAATTCCGTCTCTTGCGCATTTATTCACAGCGTTTCTCGTAACACCCGAAAGAGATTCGCCGTCAGAAATAAAAATGATTACTTTCCGCGCCGCCGATGTTTGCACAAACGCTTCTGACGCCGTAACAAGAAGAGCCTCAAGGTTTGTGCTTCTTCCGGTCATTGAAGAACCGCTCAGCGACTCAAAAAAGATAAGAGCTGCTTCGTTATTGTAAGTAAGAGGAACCGCAAGATAACCTTTTTCTCTTCCTATTACCGCCGCGTATCTCGCACCTGAAACGGATGAAATTGTGTTACGTGCAATTAAAATGCCGCGTTCCAGACGGCTTTGGCTTTGATTTTCATTTGTTACAGCGTCATTAATATCCATGCTGCGCGAAACATCAACAGCGAAAACAACATCAAGACCGCGGCGGTATTCCGGCGAAGAGAATCCCGTTCCCCATCGGGGACCGGCAAGCGCCGTTATAGAAAAAAATAAAAATAATCTGAATAAAAAAAGCGAAGCATTTAATTTATTTTTTAAATTTTTTGACAGAAAAGCCTGTTTTCTCCCGCTGATTATATCAAAAATAATAACAGGAATAAAAATAAAATAAGCGAATAATATATACGGATAATCAAATGTCATAAGATCGCTCCTAAGAAATAACGTCTGATTATTTTAACCGCTCCCAAAATAATTACAGCGCATAACAGCAGTTGAAAAGAATATGAAGTCATGCGGCTGATTGTTCTGGATCTTTGAATTGTAATTTCGCTGTTGTCAAGCTGCGAAAACGCCGCGGAAAATGAATCGGCGGAATTTGCGGCAATGAAAACGCCGTTTCCAGCCGCGGTAAGCCGGCGCAGACTTTCAATGTCGTAACGCGAATCAAAAATCCCCGTTCGCCGGATTCTGGTCTTTGGATCGGTGTAATCAATCGGCACTTCGCCTGAGCTGCCTGCCGCGATTACCCAAAATGAAACTCCGATTTCGCTTAACATTTCAGCCGCGGTTTCAGGATGAAGAGCGCCTGCGTTATTTTCTCCGTCAGTAATTAATACTGCGATTTTCCGCTTCGCGTTTGATTTTTCCAAATGATGCGCGGCGACTCCGATCCCCATGCCAAGCGCGGTTCCGTCTCCTAATTCGCCGATTTGAAGCTGTTCCAGCCGCAGATTCAGCGCATCTCTATCAGTAGTCGGCGGCAGAAGAAGAACCGCTTCTTCTCCTACAGCAGCCAGCCCTATGCTGTCCGTGGGTCTGTTATGCGCAAATTCAGAAATTAATTTTCTTCCGGCTTCAAAACGATTTTTCCCGTCCATGTCAATCGCCGCCATGCTGGGACTCGCATCCAGAATAAAAATTATATCCGCGCCTCTGTTCAGCCAGACAATTTCCGAAGTTTTTATTGACGGACCTGCGGCGCTGAAAAATAATAAAAACACCGCAGCTATTTCTAAAATTTTTAACAATCTGACAAAACCTGCTAATTGCGTTGTTTTAAATTGAGCTCCTCCCGGTGCGCCGAGCGGGATTGACGCCACAAAAGGATTGATAAGACGCAAATAAAAAAATAAAAAAACAGGAAGAATTATGAAGGAGCTGACAGCTAAAAACGGATTATCAAAACTGAAATTCATGATAGTTTTACCTCAGTTTTTTCTTGATTTAATTTTTCCGTTATGCCTATTAAATCGCCAAGATCACTGAGTAAATTTATTATACTCTGAGATTCTATTTCATTACCGGAAAATCTGTAATCATCACAAACCCGGAAAAAATTTCCGATAGAAAAATTTTTTTCCAAAACTTGATTATTAATTGTAATTTTTTTCAGCTCGTTAGCTGACATTGAACGGCAGCTGATGTTTGTTAAAACAGAAAGAAAATTTCTTGTCTCATAATTTAATTTATCAAGGATTACTCTTTTATCTATTCCTTTCGAGATTGCTCTGGAGAGACGGGATTCCGTATTGCGCATGGATGTAAAAAGTCTTTTATATTTCCATTTCTCTATTATTTTTTTCAATAAAGAACGTCCTTTAACGACGAACCAGATTACAATTAAAATTAAAAAAACTAAAACGGCAATCGTTCCGTAAAGCATAAAAGCGGTTCCCGGCATAGCAAGTACGGATTCCGTGCCGGAAAGATAACGATCTGCGCTGCTGTTAATTGTTGAGTTTACTGTAATTGACAACTGAGAAAAATATTCACCGCCGATGTTTATTACCGGCAGTTTTAATTCACCGGGAGCGAAGGCGGTAAACTCAATTATCAATCTACTTCCCGATGTGCGTTTTTCCAGAATAATTTTATGAAAATCAATATTTTCATCTGCAGGGAAATAATTTTCGTCTGTAAAAAATTTATCTTTTGTTAATATTATATCTTCGCTGTTTTCAATTGCCGCAGGCAAAGGCACGATCAACGCAGACGGATCTCCCACGAAAATCTGTCTTGGAATTAAATAAGGTTCTGTATTTTGCGCGTATAAGTTAAATGAAATTATTAAGAAGAAATTTACCGTGTAAAATAAATAATTAAAAACTTTCATTTGTTTTTCCGGTATTTGTGCTGGGTATATCCGTATCTGCTGAAAAATTTTATTAAAACGGCTGGAGCGTCGTCTGTTGTTGACAGTTCCAAAAATGAAGCGCCGCTTTTTTTGCACTGCGATTTCCAAAGCGTTGAGCGTTCATTGTGCCAGTCCGCCCAGCTTTCTTTAAAAGACGAAAGCCCTGCGGGCGCTTCGATACGCACGCCTGTTTCCGGGTCTTCCAAAGTTATAAGCCCTGAGTAAGGCAGCTCGTTTTTATTAAAAATCCGCAGCGCGATGCAGTCGTGCTTTCGGCAGAGATTCCCCATTTCTTGCTCCCAATTGATGCTGTAAAAATCAGAAATTAAAACAACAAGAGAGCGTTTTTTTAACAAGCGCTGCGCGCCTGTCAGAGCGGACGCGATGTCGCTGCCGTGATTAGACCTACGCGGTGGTTTACTGTTCTGATATTTCAAAGCAGTCATTACAAGAGTCATCAGCGATTTACGTCCTTTGCGCGGCGAAAAAACCTTCTCTATATCTTTATCAAAAAAAATCGCGCCTACTTGCTGCCCTGTATGTTCAGCCGAAAAGGAAATTAATGCGGTTGATAAAAGCGCCTGTTCAAAAAGAGTCAGTCTGTTATGCGCAATATTTCCGCTGTGCATTGACGGAGAAACATCAAGCAATATTAAAATCGTCAGCTCACGCTCTTCGCGGTACATTTTTACAAACGGATTGCCGAACCGCGCGCTTGCGTTCCAGTCTATCGATCTGATATCGTCTCCGGGCTGATAATGACGCGCTTCGTCAAATTCCATTCCCTGACCTTTAAATATCGATCTGAAATTTCCTGCAAGCATTTCTTCGGCGAGAGAATGTGAGATTACAGGAAGATTGATGATATTCCGAAGTAAATCGCCGGTTTCCAAATCTAACCCCGCAGGTGGTTTTTACGGAACAGGAACATGACTTAAAATTCTCGCGATGACAGCATCGGCGTCCATATCCTCCGCTTCGGCTTCGTAACTTAAAACGATCCTGTGCCGCAGAACAGAGAAAGCGGCTGTTTTTACATCTTCGGGTCTGACAAAATTTCGTCCCTCAAACATCGCAAGAATGCGGCAGCAGCGATGCAGCGCGATTGACGCTCTAGGGGAAGCGCCGAATGTCACATAACGGTAGACGCCTTCCTTTGTTTTTGTTGACGCCGGTCTGGTCGCTGTTACAATCGATACAATGTATTTGCAAATTTGCTCGTCGATATGAATCGAATCCGCTGCGTTTCTTAAAAAATTTAATTTCTCCGCGTTTAAAACAGGAGAGAGCGCCTGATCCTTGATCGGCGTTCCGTCTTCAAAACGTTTTGTTAAAAGTTTGGGACTGTTTTTTACAATTTCTAATTCTTCCAGCGGCTGCGGATAAACAACAAGCAGCTTCATTAAAAAACGATCAAGCTCCGCTTCCGGCAGCGAATAAGTTCCTTCGTGCTCGATAGGATTTTCCGTTGCGAGTACAAAAAACGGATCGGGCAGAGAGAAACTTGTCTCGCCGATTGTCACCTGTTTTTCTTCCATCGCTTCAAGAAGAGCGGACTGGACTTTCGCAGGCGCGCGGTTTATTTCGTCAGCGAGAATTATATTAGCGAACACAGGTCCGCGGCGCACGGAAAATTTTCCGTTAGCCTGCTCCCATATCATTGTTCCGGTTAAATCGGCGGGGAGAAGATCGGGAGTAAATTGAATTCTTTTAAAATCGAGCCCTGTTATTTCCGCAAGGCTTTTTACGGCGAGTGTTTTCGCAAGCCCCGGAACTCCTTCCAGCAGAATGTGTCCGCCTGCGATAAGCGCAGTTAGAAGACCGTCTATCATTTCTTTCTGCCCGACAATCCGCGCAGCCATTTGTTTTCTGCACTCGTTTAAAATCGCAGCGCATTGATTCAAGCCTTCTTTTTCTATCATGTGAAAATTATTTTTTAAATCCTTTATTACCGGCTTTTTTATTCCATGCAGCGTTTATTTTAACTTTTTCTTCTTTTGAAATAGAAGCGGTTTTTGTTTTAACGTTTGGCGTGCTGCTTGTAACGTTTTTTAATTTAGGAGCCGGAAATTTATCGAAGATTTCCTGAAGTTTGAGCGCAACCATGTTGTACCGACCCGCTAAAACCATATCGCTTGCATGCTGCATCGCGAGATTTTTATACTCTCGTATCTGTTTGCCAACCTCGTCTCTGTCTTTGCAATTCTTAAATTTGCTTACTTCAGCTTCTACATTTATCATTTTATTATCCCCACTCTATAAAATGTTTTAAACAATAATATATTATACCGCTTTGAATCTCATTGTCAAGGAAATTTTGTAACCTTGACGATTATTAATTTTTTCTTGTATAATGACCCATATGAGAAAATTTATTTTTATTGCTGTTTTACCGATTTTTATTTTTTTATTTACAGCGTGCGAATCCGTAAAGAAAACAAGTTTTTTACCTATCGGATTTACAATAGATATCAGGTCGCCTAATATCGCGTTAGGAACTATCAGCCTTCAAACAGGCAAGACTTTAGGATCGGGAATAAATAAAATCGAGGCTAATGTTTTTTATTATATTAGGGAAGATGTTGTCTGCGTAAGATATAAACATCAATTCTATAATTATAATCTTTTTTGGAAAAAGGAAAACCGCGAAGCGTTTATTACCGCTCTTGAGGCGTATAAAAAGGATTATGAAGAACGAAACCTTAATAAAAATTCTCCGGTGAAAAAAAGAAAATACGGCGTTACTCCCAGCCATGTCGGATGGCAGTCGCTTGCTGTTTTTTTTCAATACTACGCCGACGCTGATGTTTATTTAGGATATTACTTTAGCAATAGATCTCCTTATTTTACCGCTACGCAAAAATCCGGTGAATATCTTGACAGAGGTTCTAATGTAAATAATGTTAACAGCCCTGAAGTGACGCTGCTGTTTACAAGAGCGCAGGCTGATGAATTAGCGATGCTGTTCGATGCGGGATTATTAGAGAGTTTGGAAAAGCTTGCAGAGCCTGAACCGGCAGATGTCGATGATTACTATAATGATAATTCATACGATCGATACTAACTAAGCTTTAGGTTTAATCCCGATTGTTTTAAATGCGGCATTGTACAGATCGATATATTGAAGCGCGGAAGTTTCCCATAAGAAATTTTTTGTCATGCCGCGTTCTTTCATTTTTTCTATCGCGTCGCGTTTATTGTACCATGCCCATACCGCCCAGCCGACAGTGTTATAAATTGAAGACGGATTAAGATATTTGAACATGAAGCCGGTGCCTTCGCCGGATTTTTCATCGAAATTTTCTACAGTGTCAACAAGTCCGCCTGTGCTTCTCACGATTGGGAGCGTTCCGTAAACAAGCGAATACATTTGATTAAGACCGCACGGCTCGTAACGGCTCGGCATCAGGAAAAAGTCGGAGCCCGCTTCGATAAGATGACTGATTTTTTCGCTGTAACCGATCTTCGCTTTAAAGTTTGAAAGACGCGACGCTAACCCCATTATTTCATTTTCGCACCAGCGTTCGCCCGAACCAAGAAGCACTAATTGAAGATCCATGTCGCGGCAGATTGACCACGCCGATCCGTAAGTGGGACCGAAAAGCTCACCCACGCCTTTTTGATCTGTAAGGCGCGTTACTATTCCGATAACAGGAACGTTAGGGTCTTTAGGCAGACCGAATTCTTTTTGAAGCGCTTCTTTTGCCGCGGCTTTTCCGCTCATATCTTTTAATGAATACGTTTTCGGAATTAATGTATCGATAGACGGATTCCAAACTTTATCATCAATGCCGTTTAATATTCCCGAGTAGTCGGCGCTCCGGTAACGAAGAACGCCGTCAAGACTAAATCCGTCTTCTTGTGTTTTTGTTTCTTCGGCGTAGTTAGGTGAAACGGTGTTAAGTTTGTCGGCGCTGTAAAGACCGGCTTTTAACATGTTAAGCATACTCCAGTCTTCAAAACCCGCCTTGTAAAAAACATCCCACCCGAGTCCCGCATAATCATAATTGTCTTTATGATAAATCCCCTGATACCCGAGATTATGAATTGTCAGAACTGATATTGTGTTTTTAAATTCACTTTTACTTCCCGGAATTCTTTCCGCGAATTTTAAATAAACCGGAACCGGCGCTGTAGGCCAGTCATGCGCGTGAAGAACATCGGGGTACCATTTAATTTTTCTGCAAAGTTGAAATGCCGCGCGGCTGAAAAAGAAAAATCTTCTCGCATTATCGATAAAATCGGTTTCTACAGGGCTTCCGTAAATGCCGTCTCTTCCGAAGAAAATTTCATGATCGATAAAATAAACTTTTACAGGATTCTTCTTACCGGTACCCGGCATATCAGTTTCGTATATAGCGCTCCATTCCTCGATGCCGCCGCCCATCGGAACGCCCATCGCGTCAGGCAGTTGTTTTAGTTCGCCGCGGTTTATCGAATAATAACGAGGGATAACAATTCTTACATCGTGTCCTAGCTTTGCCAGACTGATCGAAAGAGCGCTGACCATGTCAGCTAACCCGCCGGTTTTCGCCCAAGGAACAGCCTCACTTGACACCATCAGTATTTTCATTTTTCTACTCCTTTAAGCTGTTCCAGTACCGCTTCGCCGGAGACTGTCATTATTTTCATTAAAAGTTATCTGTCATTTTGAATTTCTTTTCGTTTAGAATTTTTTGTCCTTTTTCGTGATCTTCAAGTTTGAAAATTACGACCGCTTTTCCGACCTGACCTTCCAGCGACGCGTAGAGATATTCGATATTAACCTGCGTGTTTTGAAAAACTTCCATTAAATCCGAAAGACTTCCCGGTTTATCCTCGATTTCCACTGCGACAACATCAGTCTGCCTTGTTGTAAATCCGGCTGTGATCAGCGCATCCACCGCTTTTTCGGTTTTATCAACGATAATGCGCAAAATGCCGAAATCCGCCGTGTCGGCGATGCTGATCGCCCTCAAATTTACCTGCGCCGAAGCGAGCGTTTTTGTTACTTCGCTCAATCTGCCTGTGGTGTTTTCTAAAAATACCGATATTTGTTTAATCCCCATAATTTTCCTCTCTTTGATAACAGGCATTAAAATTCCTGTTATCAGCTGATTACATTGTAAAGCTATATTTTCCTATTGTCGATAACTCTCTTTGCTTTGCCGATGGAACGTTCGATTGTTTTTGGTTCGACAAGTTTTACCTTCAGGCTGATTTGCAATTTGCTCTTCATTGCTTGTTCAATGCGGCTGCGGAGTTTTTCAAGACCTTTAGTTTCGTCGCTGAACAGCTCTTTTTTTACTTCGACTTGAAGTTCTACTTCGTCGAGGTGGCTCTCGCCGCGGCTGACGATGATTAAATACTGAGGTTCTGTTCCTTCGATTTCGATTAACGCGTTTTCGATTTGGCTTGGGAAAACATTTACGCCGCGGATGATTAACATGTCGTCGGTTCTGCCGAACAGCCGGTGAATGCGTCTTGTTGTGCGTCCGCAGGAGCATGGTTCTTCTATGATGAAGGTGATGTCTCTTGTGCGGTAACGCAGCATCGGAGTGCCTTCTCTTGTTATTGTTGTAAAAACTAATTCGCCCTTTTCTCCGGCAGGTAAATCTTTTCCTGTTACCGGATCGATTATTTCAGGATAGAAAAAATCTTCGTTGACATGAAGTCCGCGCTGCGCTTCACATTCGAAAGCGACGCCCGGTCCGATAATTTCGGTTAAACCGTAAATATCGTAGGCTTTCATATTGAAGCGCAGCTCAATCTGCTCGCGCATATTTTCGCTCCACGCTTCCGCGCCGAAACAGCCTTTATTAATCGGGAGAGTTTTTAAATCGATGCCTGCGTCAGACGCTTCTTCAGCAAGATAGAGCGCGTAAGACGGAGTGCAGGTTAACATGGTCGATCCGAAATCGCGCAGAATCATTAACTGGCGTTCTGTGTTGCCGCTCGACATCGGGAGAACTTCCGCGCCGATCGCAAGTGATCCGTAATGAACGCCCGCGCCGCCTGTGAACAATCCGTATCCGTAACAATTTTGAACGATATCATTTTTTGTGCACCCCGCGCCTGCCATTGTCCTCGCCATTGACTCGCGCCAGATATCAAGGTCTTTGTTCGTGTATTCGTTGACTACAGGTTTTCCAGTTGTGCCAGTGCTCATATGAACTTCGACAATTCTGTCCTGAGGGCAGGCGCGAAGCCCGTGCGGATAATTTACGCGTAGATCATCTTTTGTCGTGAACGATAATTTTTCGATATCCTCGATACAGTGGATATCTTTTGGTTTTATTCCTTTCTCGTCAAATTTTTTACGGTAAAAAGGAACCTGAGAATATAAATTCTCAGCCATGTTTTTTAAGTGCGCAAGCTGGAGCTTTTTTCGAGCCTGCGTATCCATACATTCATTTACAGGATTGAAGATCATAATTCCTCCGTTGTTACAATAAAATCGGTTCCTGAGAAGCGAGTTTTTCGTCTGTTTTTCTAAGCCTTCGGGACATGTCACGCGCCAGATTCATTACTATTAAAGAAAACGCTTTTATATCTATATTATAAATCGCGCGCAGCGTTTTATTGGAAATTGATACTATTGTTACCTGAGTGACAGCTTTAATTGCCGCGACCGCGGGCATAACATCGAGCACTTCCATCTCTCCAAACGCATCGCCTTCGCTGAACTTAGCAAGCGTTGTATTTCTTTTGGTAACCGAAACCTGTCCCTTTATAATGAAATGCACTTTATCGTTAGGCAAACCTTCGGTAATTATCATATCACCCGGAGCGTATTCCTCCTGTTCCATCAGCGGAATGATGTTTTTTAACTGATCTTCTGTTAATCCGCCGAAAAGTGAATATCTTTGAAGGTATGATGGTTCTATCATGCGTTTATGGTAGCAAGATTAAGTCAAATCGGCAAGAGGATGAAAATCGCCGTCTGCCTTTAACCACTTGCGGTTTTTTTTTCTGTTTCGGTCATGCAAAACTGCGCTTTCAACCCATATATAAGCAGACTTTCTTTTGAAAGTTCAGACTTATTATTTATGGAGGTTTGTATGATCAATCTGATTAATCAATTTAAAAACTTATATGAACGCGGGTTTTCCGGTGAAATAGACGCTGACGAAACGCCGCTCTGCGTAATGAATGACAGGGTTTTCAAAAAGATATTATCTTCCGATACCGAGGATTCACGCGAGGCGCTGCGTCATCTTCTGTCCGCTTGCACGCGGCGGGAAGTTAAAGCGGTAAAGATTATGAACAACGAAATATTGCCGGCATATCACGGCGGAAAATCGCCGAGACTTGATGTCCGCGTTAATTTTAATGACGGAGAAGCCGCTGATATTGAAATGCAGATTAATAAATCTGACGACGATCTTAAAAAACGAGCTGTCCATTATGCGGCTTCATTGCAGTTTGCTCAAGCAAAAAAGGGATTCAAATATGATGATATAAAAAAAGTGTATCAGATTTTCTTTTTGAACCATGTAATATTTTCAGAGAGTGCAAAACTGCCGCGCCGCTACAGCTACAGAGAAGAAATGGAACATGATCTTCTCACAAACGCATCAGAGATAATCATTTATGAGATGCCAAAATTGGATAGTAAGGTAAATGATTACATTACAGGAAAGATTGGAATTGAAACCTTGTCAGCGGAAGAAAAATGGTGTATATTTTTCAGATACCATCATGAACAGCAAGCCAAATCATTGATTCAGGAAATATGCAAAAAGGAGGAAGGAATAATGCGCGCGGAAAAGCAAGTAGATAAACTCCCCCGAAGTTATATAAGGTTCATGACAGTAGAAATGGATAAAATTAAAAATAATATTGACCGGGCTTTAATGTATGAAGCAGGTCATGAAAAAGGTCTTGCGAAAGGACATGAAGAAGAGAAAATAATCATCGCCCAGGGCTTGCTGGCAAAAGGTTCTACCATGGAGTTTACCAGCGAAATTACCGGTCTTTCCATAGAACAAATCAAGCTGCTGACATAATTGCCGCTATAGAAATTTCTTTCTCCAAAATATTGACGAATTGTTATAAAAAGTATATAATACTTTTATGTATTATAATTTCGTCCAAAAAACTATTTACTCACCCTGTGAGCGCGAAATTCATATAGTACCCCCCCCCCCCCAACGATAAATAATACCAGTAATATTAATTCACATCAAAAATTATATTTTCTCGCTGAAAACCGGATAAACAGCGGAATTTTTCCGCTTTTTATTATATCGCGTCGCGGTATAAACCTCTAAAGGGGTATAGATTGACGGCGGGATACGGTTTTATCCGATACCGCCAAAAAGGGAGTTCTTATGAAGAATAAACTTATTGTTGTTGCCTTGATTGCAGTAATCTTGGCAGGTGGAATGGTTCTGTTAGGTTGTGAAAGCAACTGCCCAGGTGACGGAAAATGCGATTTATGGGATTTAAGCTTGAGCGCTTGCTATTACAAATCATCTAATGATAAAACAGTTTACGATTGTATGCCGGGTGCATTATCAACCAAATGTGAATGCTAATCAATTAAGAAGAATCATTTAATTTAATGGACACATTGAGGTGTAAAAGCCTCAGTGTGGTTCAATCCATCAGGTTGTGATGAATGACCTTGTGGCATAAAAGTTTAATTTCTCGAATTTGAACAAAAAATTGGCTCATTTCTGCATGATAGTTATATCTTTAACCGTTGTTTTATTGACATCGGTTGTTAAAAAAGATATAATTACTCTTATGTGTTGTAATTTCGTCCAAAAAATCATTTTCTCACCCTCTGAACACGAAATTCATATAGTACCCCCCCCCCCC
>Ga0209755_10000770_pt1 | contig 55736 bp, 45 predicted proteins | sample TergutCo191P1_FD_187301 | JGI IMG/M metagenome (GOLD analysis project Ga0209755, IMG submission 187301) | Cornitermes sp. P1 segment gut microbial communities from Petit-Saut dam, French Guiana - Co191P1 (SPAdes) (version 2) | ecosystem: Host-associated > Arthropoda: Insects > Digestive system...
AACAGTTGTTTTCAAATTTGACAACCCGCGTTTCTGCGCTTCTATAACCCATTCATCTGAATAGTTATTGCCGTTAAAAATGATTCTCTTGTGCTCGCTGTATGTTTTCTTTACAACCGCGGCAATATCTGCGGTGAAATCTTTTGATTTTTCCAGAATGTCAGCGAGCTGATCCAGCGATTCAGCGACAATTGTGTTCAGCACAATGTTGGGTCCGGAGATTGAGAAAGCAGAGCCGAGCATACGGAATTCAAACTTGTTTCCGGTAAACGCGAAAGGAGACGTGCGGTTTCTATCCGTTGAATCCTTCGGGAAATGCGGCAGTACCGTTACGCCGATTTCCATCTCATGCTTAGCTTTTCCCTTGTAACTGGATCCAGATTCTATCGCGTCAAGAATTCCTTTTAACTCATCTCCGATGAACATTGATACAATCGCGGGAGGCGCTTCATTCGCGCCAAGGCGGTGGTCGTTCGCCGCGCTTGCGGCTGACAGCCGCATTAAATCCTGATAATCATCCAGCGCTTTAATGACCGCGACAAGGAACAGTAAAAACTGCGCGTTATCCTGCGGAGTATCGCCGGGTTCAAGAAGATTTACGCCTGTGTCTGTGCTGATAGACCAGTTGTTGTGCTTGCCGCTTCCGTTAACGCCGGCGAACGGTTTTTCGTGTAACAGGCACGCCATGCCGTGCTTGTTGGCGATGCTCTTCATCAGTTCCATGGCGAGCTGATTGTGGTCGGTCGCGATATTTGTCGTGGAAAAAACCGGAGCCATCTCGTGCTGCGCGGGAGCGACTTCATTATGTTTTGTTTTAACGTAAACGCCGAGCTTCCACAGTTCTTCATCCAGCTCTTTCATAAACGCGGAAACCCTCGGTTTTATGCAGCCGAAATAATGATCTTCAAGTTCCTGCCCTTTGGGCGGACGCGCTCCGAACAAAGTCCTGCCTGTGTAAATCAAATCCGGACGCCGCAGGAACATCTCCTTATCAATAAGAAAGTACTCCTGCTCAGGGCCTACGGTTGTAATTACGCGCTGCGCTGTTGTATTGCCGAACAGTTTAAGTATGCGCATGGCCTGTTTATCTATCGCTTCCATGGAACGCAGAAGCGGCGTTTTTTTATCAAGCGCTTCTCCCGAATACGAACAGAAAGCGGTGGGAATGCAGAGAGTGCCGTCTTTAATGAACGCATAGGAAGTTGTGTCCCAAACCGTGTAACCTCTGGCTTCAAATGTTGCACGTAACCCTCCTGACGGGAAACTCGACGCGTCAGGTTCTCCGCGGACAAGTTCTTTGCCGGAAAATTCGAGTATTATCTTACCGTCTCCGGAAGGAGAAATAAAGCTGTCATGTTTTTCCGCTGTGGTTCCGGTCATGGGCTGGAACCAATGAGTGAAATGGGTCGCGCCCTTTTCAACAGCCCATTCCTTCATGGCGTTCGCCACCGCATTGGCGACATCCTGTTCCAGATGCGTTCCCTGCGATATCGTCTTCCTCATGGACTTGTAAATGTCCTTTGGTAGACGCGCCTGCATGACCGCATCATTGAAGACCATGCTTCCGAACAAATTTGTAATATCCTTCATATTTATACCCTCCTATAGGTAAATTTTACAGGCATAAAAAAAAGCGCCGCGAATCTTCTTAAAAAGATTCACAGCGCCATTGCTGTTTCTAAAATTACCTTATACAATTCTTGAAAAATTGTCAATCGGTTTAGAAAAACTTTTTTTCTTTTTCAAACAAATTAACTCACATTATCCGCCAACTGTTTGTACAAACTCGCGTATATTCCGATATATACAAATATGTAGAACAGCGCAGCTACGATTAATAGTAAAACACCCAGAACTGTTATCGCCATAATTATACCGATAATGCAGGATAAAATCAAGTAAATCAATGTTACAAAAAATAACGCGCCGTAGATTTTTCCTTTATTTCCGTTAGTAGTTTGATAACTTATTGAAATCCCTTCCATTGGAGATTTTCCCTTATCAATTACAATAAGAGGCGCGAATACCCACGCGATGCTTATAATAATGCCGGGAATAATCATGAAAGCAAATCCGATAGTTATGCCAAGTCCCATAAGACCTGTCACAAGAAAATATTCTCCCATAAATTTCCGGTATTTCCTGTCAAAAATCTCCGTCATGGAAATTGATTCATTGCGCGCGGCTTTTGCGATAATCCCGACAAACATTCCGATTGTTGTGCCTACATTGATGTATGGGATCCAGCAGGTTAAAATCCAAAGAAGGAGATTTACCAGAATTGGACCAATGTTTTTGAACCCGATTGCGATACCATCCTTTATGGTACCAAAAACTTTAATTTTTTTAACGTCATTCGCTGCGTTACTAACAACATCACTCATAATTTTCCTCCTGATTGGTTATTCTATACTATAAATATATTTTTAGGCAATGAGGAGCTGCTGCAAAACTTCAGTTTCTCTGCCTTACCTTTATATGCACTTCGCGAAGCTGCTGTTCTGTTACTTCGCAAGGCGCGTTCATTAAAAGATCCTGCGCGCCTGAATTCATCGGGAAGGCGATTACTTCGCGGATGTTCTCTTCTCCTGTTAACAGCATGACTATCCTGTCAAGGCCCGGCGCCATGCCCGCGTGAGGAGGTGCGCCGTAATGGAAAGCGTTCCACAGCGCGGGGAATTTTTTCTCTACGTCAGATTGGGTGTAACCGGCTATTTCAAAAGCTTTTATCATAACTTCGGGCAGGTGGTTTCTGACAGCGCCTGATGAAAGCTCAACGCCATTGCAAACAATGTCGTATTGCCACGCGAGAATGTCGAGCGGATTTTTTGTATTAAGGGCTTCAAGTCCGCCCTGAGGCATGGAGAAAGGATTGTGTGTAAATTCTATTGCGCCCGATGCGCCAGGCAGGTATTCTTCGCTCTCGCCGTACATCGGAAAATCAACGATAAAACACAATTCAAAACTGTCATTGCAGATATTTAACTGGGTTCCAAGCTGTGTCCTGATTTTCCCAGCCAGGTTGTCAACGGTTTTTGGATCATCTGCGATAAAGAACAGCACATCGTTTTCTTTAAGCGCCATATTTTCTCTTAGCGTCTTTTGCTTTTCATCGTTTAAGAATTTTACAATTGGACCTTTAAGGTTGTTATCATCCATAACAGAGATATATCCCAGTCCCTTCATTCCAATTTCCAGAGCGAAGGCCAGCATTCTTTCAAAAAATGATTTTGGCTGTTTCGCCGCTCCCCGCGCCGCAATACCCCGGACAGGAATTTTCTTAAACGGAGCGAAATCAGCGTCCGCGAAAAACTGTGTCATGTCTTCAATAACAAGAGGGTTTCTCAGATCGGGTTTGTCGGTTCCGTATTTTAACATCGACTGGGCGTAAGTGATTCTTTTAAACGGAGAAGGGCTTACAGGTTTATTGGAAAAAGTTTTAAACACATCATGCAAAACATTTTCCGCCACGCCAAAAACATCTTCCTGATCGGCGAAAGCCATTTCAAAATCAAGCTGATAAAATTCTCCGGGCGAACGGTCTGCGCGGGCATCCTCATCGCGGAAGCATGGCGCGATTTGATAATAACGATCTATACCGGAAACCATTAATAGCTGTTTAAATATTTGAGGCGCCTGCGGAAGAGCGTAAAATTTTCCATGGTGTTTCCGGCTTGGAACAAGATAATCGCGCGCGCCCTCAGGCGAGGACGATGTTAATACAGGAGTTTGAATTTCCGTGAAGCCAAGAGATTCCATTTTGGCGCGGAGGAAACCCGCTACTTTAGCGCGCAAAAAAATATTTTTTTGAACTGCGGGATTGCGAAGATCCAGAAAACGGTGGCACAGACGTATTTCTTCGCGCGTTTTTTTTGATTCGGAAATTTCAAAAGGAAGAGAGTATACCGCTCTGCTCTGTATAATTATTTTTTCTGCGTGAACTTCGACAGCGCCGGTTTCCAGTTTTTCGTTTACAGTTTCCGCGTCCCGCTTTTTAACGGAACCTGTGACGGTTATGACGCTTTCTTTGCCTGCCTTAAACTCCTCGTGCAGAACAATCTGGGTTATGCCGTATTGATCGCGCATGTCAAGAAACGTCACTCCGCCGTGATCGCGGACAGCGTCTGTCCAGCCGGACAGTGTAACTGTCTGCCCTATATGTTCTTCGCGTAACGCTCCGCAGGTATGCGTTCTGTATTGATTCATTATCAAGCTCCTATTTTTTGTCAAAAGTAAAAATGCTCGGCAAAGACATATCTTCCAAATGCCTTCTCGCTTCTTCAAGATGATGCGCCGCGCAGACATCCCTGGGATCGGCGGCGACAACTTTTTCAAATCTTTGAATTGCGCTGGCGTAATCTTTCATGTGATATTTCCTGACGCCCGATTCAAAAACTGTTTTGGTGGCGAGCCTGAGTTTTCTGTCTCTGGGAGAAAGAGCGTCCAGCATGTCAAATAAACCTACCACTTCATTTACCCCGGCGGCCTGAACCATGCCGACAAACCTGTACGCGAATTCGCTTTCATTTCCAGCGAGCAGATTCATTGTATCGCGGGTTATTAGCAGGCCTGAACCGGTATGTTTGGAAAGACCTTCAACGCGGGAAGCAAGGTTGACATTCGCGGAAATAACCGTGCTGGAAAGACGTTCGTTCTCGCCGACGATGCCCATCATAACGCTGCCTGAATGGATTCCAACTCCGATATTAATCACATCAACGCCAATCTCCACTCTGGTTTTATCATCTACAACCAGAGTCTTGTACAGCTCAATGCCCGCGCGCACCGCGTCAATGCCGTTGACAAAAAGCGCCATCGCGGCATCGCCGATATACTTGTCAACAAAACCGCTATGCTTGCGGATAATGGGGCCTGCGATGCCCAGTATATTATTTATTAATTTAAAATTTTCGCGCGCTGTCATCATTTCAGAACTGATGGAAAAATATCTTATATCAAAAAACAGTACGCTGATATTGCGCTGTACATTATCGCCCAGTTTCATTTTTGTAATGTCTGATACGCCAAGCTGTTCCATAAACTGTACCGGCACAAAACGGATTGTAGATTCGTTTAACGTTGTTATGCGATCAAACTGAAGCTGAAGTTCTTCCGCCATGCGGTTTAGTCCCTGACCTACCTTGCCCAGCTCATCCAGCGCCTTGTAGCGCACCCTTTCGTTCCTGTTTCCTTCGGATATCGCGTTCAATACGCCGGCCACAGAAGACAATTGTTTTACAACAATGGAAACCATTATGCCAAGCGCCAGCAGAATAATAATACAGACGGAAGCTGTAACCAGCGCGACATGGCTTTTTAATTTTGCGTTGCTGATTTCATAGCCTGTCATGTCAAGACCAACCTCAAAAATACCGGCGATTTCCCCCTTGCTGTTGTAAATGAGCGTATTCGCGAAAGTCCATGTACCGTTAAATAAATCGGATGTATGCACAATCGGCTGCCCGCTTGCAAGTATTCTATAATCGTCTTCATCAACTTCTTCGTCAGGACGGAACAAATTATATTCCTCGCAGGAAATTACAATTACATGTTTTAACTTGTCGGTTTTATAAATCGCGGCGTAATACGCCTGATTCCAGGGATCGGCGTTATACCCGACAAATTCCTTTACCTGCCTTAAAAGCTTACCGTATTCGGGAGTATGAAAATCTTTCAGCGATTTTATTTTATCAAGGTCATCGCCGTTGATCATTTTTGATGAGAGCGTAGCCATTGTGATCATCTCATTAAACAGTTTTTCATTTAACTGTTCTGTCATGATATTGAACGTTATCGAGAACACAATGATGAACGCGATTATTAATAGCGGAATAATAACGACAGTGAGCTTGATAAAAAGCGAAACATAGCGATCAAGAATGCCCACGAAAATGATGAAAATACCTGAAAAAAACGCGATGACTCCGAGCGCGACAGATGCGTGCACAATTATTATCCGCAGTCTTTCCTTAAGAGGAAGCAGCAGCCCATTATCGTAAACGGTGAAATTCACCCCGTCATAAAGCCAGACAACTTCGCCGAAAATCCCTGAAAATGTATTGCCATGAAAACCAAAGCCCTTAAGCGAAGGTATTTCACCCTGTTCATGAAGCGGCTTAAAAAATTCTTCCGGCACTATGCGCTGCAGGCTGCTTCCTGAAACACGGAACAGCGAGTTAGATCCCATGTCAAAGAACACAAGATCATCATTTTGCCCGTAAAAAATATGCCACGGAATAATGCCGCCTTCGTTTAACGTCCAGTTTAGCGAAACGCGGAGAACCGGTTTGCCTCCGTTTTTCACTTCGTAGATATTGCCATCGCGGTGGACATAAGCGAAATTCTGTAAATCCTTTAAAACAAGCTGGGCTACGGAGTAATCATAAACGCCTTCAGAGAATATATCCTGCTGCATTTCATCCCTGAATGTATCGTATTGATATAATGTGACCTGTCTTTCCTGGGTGCGGGAAAAGGTGAGTATTCCGTTGCTGCACCAGAACGATCCAAACTGATAAAAGAGCCTGGGATTTTGATACGCATTATCATAATTTATATTAAGTATATCTTTTATATAATTTCCCTGATTATCATATTTTCTGATAATATCCCTTTTTGTCAGAAGCGAATTATACTCAGCTTCAATAGCGTACACATAAAGATTGCCCGCTTCATCAATAACGCAGTCTATTAGCCTTGTATATTCCTTCATCTTGTCAATTGCAATTGTATAAATTATGTTTCCGTCCGGTTTCATGCAGAGCAGGCGGAAAGAGCCATTGTCAATTATATACACATTGCCGTCTTTTTCAAATTTTGCCATGGCGGAACCATCGATGGATGTCGTCTGCTGAAAAGGTCTGTTCTTAAAAACATCGGGATTAAAAAAACACAATAAACCGCAGATGATAAAAACAGTTATACAAATAATTAAAATAATCCATATTACCGGTTTTTTAAGATTTTTCATAATTCGCCTCTTTTAATTTTATCGAAAGAATTTTCTTCGCCAGTTCCGGGTTTCCCCCCTTGCCCAGTTCTTTCATTACCATACCCATTAAAAAGCCAAAAATTTTTTCCTTGCCCGCGCGGTATTCCGCAGCTGAATCCTGATTTTTAGCGATGATTTTTTCCACGGCTTCTGTGACGGCTTTGTCATCACTTACCATCATTAAACCTTTATCCGCGATGTAGTTTTCCGGATTAACATTATTCGTGAAAACCGCTTCAACTGTTTCCTTGTATGAAGCGCGGTTTATTTTTCCGCCTGTTACAAAACCGATAAGCGTTACCAGTTTATCAGTGCTGATGTTTAAATCTTCGGGAAGAATGTTCGCGTTTTTAATGAGCCGCATAATCTCGCCGCTGACCAGATGAGCGGACTCAACGGCTGCGTTAGCAGACGAGGCCGCATTAGCTGCAAATACCGCTCCGCTTTTTTGCGCAAGCGTCTCAAATAAACCGGAAATGTTTTTATGACAGGTCAGGACAGACGCTTCGTCGGCTGAAATCCCGTAATCACGCATATACCTTTCGCGTTTTTGGAACGCAAGCTCAGGGAGATTTTCCTTTACCTGCGCGATCCAGTCACCGGAAATGTTTATCGGTAAAAGATCAGGCTCCGGAAAATAGCGGTAATCCTGCGCGTTTTCTTTTGAGCGCATGCCATAGGAAGTTCCCCTGTCATCATCCCAGCGCCGTGTTTCCTGAACAATCTTCCCGCCGTCTTCAAGTATTTCTGTCTGCCGTCCAATTTCGTATTCTATTGCGCGTCCTATCGCCTTAAAAGAATTCATGTTTTTGGTTTCTGTGCGCACGCCGGGATCTTCGCCCGGACGGCGCACAGACAGATTGATGTCGGCGCGCATGGAACCTTCCTGCATTTTACAGTCGCAAATATCAAGATATAAAAGAGTTTCGCGTAACTTTTCAAGACAGGCTGTTACTTCCGCAGCAGCGTTAGCTGCGTCCTCGTTTATAAAATCAGGATGAGTAACAATTTCCAGTAAAGGCACGCCGCACCGGTTAAAGTCCATGAGCGAACCATGCGAACTGTGATTTAACTTGCCTGCGTCTTCTTCCATGTGTATTTCACGAATCCTGATTTTCCTGTTCCTGCCGTTAACATCAATTTCAAGATAACCGTCCCTGCAGATTGGCGTATACAACTGGGAAACCTGATACGCTTTCGGCAGATCGGGATAAAAATAATTTTTACGGTCGAACTTGCACTGCCTTGTTATTGAGCAATTTAACGCAAGCCCAAGACGCAGGGCGTATTCGACAACTTCGCGGTTTAGAACAGGCAGCGCGCCTGGTATTCCCGCGCAGACAGGGCATACATGTGTGTTAGGCTCTCCTCCGTAAGCGGTTGTGCAGGAGCAGAAAATTTTCGATTTAGTTGATAATTCGGCGTGTACTTCAAGCCCGATAACCGTTTCCCACTTCATGAGTTCGGTCCCGCTTTGTGGTGATCTGTACGTCTCTGATAAACACGCGCTGCATCTATCAATTTTTTTTCTGTGAATGCGCCACCGATTAACTGGAAACCTACCGGTAATTTTTGTCTGTCAAAGCCACAGGGGAGCGCGACAGCGGGGAGGCCCGCGAGGTTAATTGATACGGTGTAGATGTCTCCCATGTACATTTTTATCGGATCATCAATATTTTCTCCGCGCTTGTACGCGGCAGTGGGCGCGACAGGTGAAAGTATCATGTCATATTTTTCAAATAATTTATTATAAGCGTCTTTAATTAACGCGCGGGTTTGCAGGGCTTTTTTATAATAGGCGTCATAATAACCGGATGATAAAACAAATGAGCCGAGCATTATTCTTCGTTTTACTTCCAGGCCGAAACCTTCGCTTCTGGACAATCTGTAAACACCTGAAAGCGTTTTTGCGTTCCCGCTTCTGAAACCGTATTTTAAACCGTCATAACGTGACAGGTTCGATGATGCCTCTGCGCAGGCGATGATGTAGTAAGCCGGTATCATGTAATCCATAAACGGCATTTCAAATTCTTCAATGCTTGCGCCGGATGACTCAAGTTCCTTTGCCGCGGCAAGCGCCGCTTTTTTCACATCATCGTCAATACCGCTTTCAAAATAATTTTTCGGTAAACCTATTTTTATTTTGGCGCAGCCATTATCAGGTGAAAAATTAAAGGGCTTTTCAATAATGCAGGTGCTGTCTCTCCTGTCCGGTCCTGAAATAATTTCCAGCAGGGCGGCGCAGTCATTTATGTCCTGCCCAATGGTTCCAATCTGATCTAGCGACGATGCATACGCGATAAGCCCGTAACGGGACACAGAACCATAAGTGGGTTTAATACCTGTAACGCCGCAGAATGAACATGGCTGTCTGATACTTCCGCCGGTGTCGGAACCAAGCGCGATAGGCGCTTCTCCCGCCGCAATCGCCGCGGCGCTTCCGCCTGATGAGCCGCCCGCTACCCGCGATAAATCCCAGGGATTACAAACCGCTCCGTATACTCCAGTCTCGCTGGAGCCGCCCATCGCGAACTCATCCATGTTTGTTTTACCGATTACTATCATTCCGGAATTTTCAAGTTTATCAATGACCGCGGCATTGTATACAGGAGCGTAACCGCTCAGCATTTTTGACGCGCAGGTTGTTTCAATTCCTTCTGTTGAGATATTGTCCTTAACCGCAACCGGAACGCCCGCAAGCGGTAAAACCGCGCCGGCGTCAATTTTCGCCTGTACTTCCTTTGCCCGCGAAAACGCTCTTTCCTTTGATACAACAGTAAACGCGTTTATCTGTTTGTCTTTTTTTTCAATCGCGTTAATATATTGCGACACCGCGTCTGTCACGCCGAGTTTTCGTGTTCTAATCGCCGCTGCCAGCTCCAACGCGGTCATTCAAGTCTCCACAGTCCTGGGAGCGATAATCATCTCATCATTCTTTACAGGCGCGTTTTTTAAAATTAACTCCCTGCTGAATGAAGGCTGTACTTCATCATCCCTGAAAGAGTTCACAATATCAAAAGGATGGCTGCGTTCGCTCACGCCGGTTGTATCCAGTTCTCCAAGGCGCGCCATATAATCCAATATTTTTTGCAGATCTCCTGACAGACGGCTTTTTTCACTGTCCGGGAGGGTAAGACAGGATAAATCTTCAAGGTACGATATTAAATTGTCATCAATCTGCATAACCTTACCATACCACATACCGCGAACTTATTCTATAAAAGCTTAAATAATCAATAAATTTCCGGTATATTAAATCCATGGATAAAATATTGATTCTTGATTTCGGAAGCCAGACAACTCAGCTAATTGCGCGGCGCATACGCGACATGGGGGTATACACAGAAATAATACCCGGAGATGCATTATTAAACTGCGATACCATCACTTCAGAAGTAAAAGGAATTATTTTATCCGGTTCTCCGGAATCTGTATACGGCACCGGCGCAGCGCCGGATCAGAAAATTTACAGTTGGGTCTGTTCAGGGGGCGGCGCAATGCCGCTTTTGGGAATTTGTTACGGTCTGCAAAGGATGACGTTTGATTTGGGCGGCAGGGTGGAGGCTTTGCCCCATGTTGAATATGGACGGATAAATGTAAAATTAAATATTGGATATGAACAACCGGCAATTAACAGGGAACAGGAAACAGGGGCTGGCGGTTTAATATATAAATTTTTAAATGGATTTAAAGATTCCTTTACGGCATGGATGAGTCACGGAGATACAATAACTCAGCTTGCGCCGGGGTTCAGGGAATACGGCGCAAGCGCTACAGGATATCCCGCTGTTGTTGCGCATAATGAAAAGCCGTGGTTTGGGATTCAGTTTCATCCCGAGGTAACTCATTGCGAAGACGGGAACAGCATCCTTGGTGCTTTTGTTTTTAATGTGTGCGGTTGTGAAAAAAACTGGAGTATTGAACATTACATGGAAGAACTGAACAGGACTCTTAGGGAACGCGCCGCAGATAATCCTGTTTTACTTTTAATTTCAGGCGGTGTAGATTCCACTGTAGCCGGAGCCGCGCTGTTAAAGGCTCTAAAACCTGAACAAGTGCATCTGATGTACTTTGACACAGGGCTTATGCGAAAGAATGAGACCGAAACTGTCCGCCTTATTCTGCAAAAGCTGGGCGCAAAAAATGTGCATATAATAATATGCGGGGAAGAGTTTCTTTCCGCTCTTGAAAATAAAACAGACCCTGAGGAAAAACGTAAAATAATCGGCGATTTGTTTATAACAATACAGGAGCGTGAAGTCGCGCGGCTGAAACTTCCGGATAGTTATCTGCTGGCGCAGGGCACTCTTTACACCGATTTAATAGAAAGCGGAAAAGGCGTCGGTAAAAAAGCGCATGTGATAAAAAGCCATCACAATGTCGCAAGCCCGCTTGTGGACGCAAAGCGCAAAGCCGGAAAAATTATTGAACCTTTGGATCGTCTCTATAAAGATGAAGTGCGCCGTCTTGGCCGCTTTCTGGGCGTTGATGAAGATGTCATCCGCCGCCATCCCTTCCCCGGCCCGGGACTAGCGACACGTTTACCCGGAGAAGTAACAAAAGCCAGGTGCGATATCCTTCGCGAAGCGGACGCAGTTTTTATCGAAGAATTGAAAAGCCGCGTGAGTCATAACAATAAGAGCATCAGTCTTTACGACGATATCTGGCAGGCTTTCGCGATACTGCTGCCGGTCTGTTCCGCCTGCGATGTATCGGGCGAAATGAACCCAGGATACGTTCTTGCGTTACGTGCCATCACAAGCAGCGACGGCATGACAGCCGATGTCTACCCGTTTACGGCGCGGGATTTACAGGAAATTTCCGCGCGCATTATAAACTCCGTAAAAGAAATTGGACGCGTCATTTATGATATTTCCAGCAAACCGCCAGCTACAATTGAGTGGGAATGAGAACCGCTGGCAGCTCTCATTTCTGATAGTTGACTTAACTTCATATTTTTTCCACAATTAAACGAATGACCGATGATACAGTTTACGCTCCTTTTACACGCCACCAGCTTGATAGTTTGAGTACAGGCGAGCTGATCAAAATGGCTGAAGGCATCGGCATTGACATTCCCGCCGGACTGGAAAGAATTTTTATAATTGAAGAACTGCTTGAGAATAATGACGCCGTACAGGAAATCATAGATGATATAGAAATAAACCCGGCATGGTCAGAATCTGTTCCACTGCCAAAACAATACAATATATCCTACATTGATGTGATTATTAGGGATCCGCTTTGGGTATTCGCTCATTGGGAGATAAAAAACCATGACAGGGAAATACACGAAAACGCTGATGATTTTAAAGGATATTTTTTACGGGTTATTCCGCTCAATGAAGATGAAACGGTTCCGGCATCGTCGAATGAAAATTCTTTTACAGTTTTAATCGGCTCAAACGACTCCGCCAGATATCTGGGTTTCGCGGAGCAGTCGCTGCTGAGCGCGGATCATTTTGTTATTAAACTTGGCGCAATCCGCAGCGGGCAGGAACATCAGCTTGCGATATCTCAGCCCTTCCATCTGCCCAGATTAATTGAAAATGACAGCGTTTTTTCTCTTGATGAAAACCCTTTAATCCATTTATCAGGAGTAAAGGATTTAACAACAATTAAAAGCATGGATCGTCAATCCAGAAATAAGAGGCAGTAATTATGGAACTTCGTTATGCGGCATCTATCGTTCTGGAAGCTCATTTGCCTTTCGTAAAGGAATACCATGAAGAAGAAGATGTTTCCCAGGCAGGAAAAGAAAGCTGGTTTTTTAAAATAATTTCCGAGACGCTCCTGCCGCTCATTGAAGTTTTTGACAGACTTGAAAACGATCATGTTCCGTTCAGCCTGGGGCTGTCTGTCTCACCCATTCTTTGCCACATGCTCACCGATGAGCACCTTATAAAAAAATACATACATTATACAGACAAGCAAATTGATTTCGGCAAACAGGAAATTGAACGCACCGCAGGCCACAGTGAGATTAATAAACTGGCGGAAATTTTCTACAACAAAATACTGGATAAACGGATTGCCTTTACCGAGCGTTATGAGAAAAACATCATAAAAACATTGGATTATTTCAGGCGCAGGGGTAAAATTGAAATTCTGGCCGGAACCGCGACAAACGCTTTTCTTCCTTTCATCGGCAATAACGCGGAATCGCTTCAGGCCCAGATGGAAATTCCAATGTCAGGATACCGCCGCTACTTTGGCGGCTCTCCCCAGGGATTTTGGCTGCCCGCTCTGGGATGGACTGCCGCCGTGGAACCTTTTATGCGGGCGTATAATTTCTGTTACACCATAATTGAAAGCCATGGTATGCTGTTTGGTAAACCTCTTCCCCAAAAGGGATGTTTCTATCCCGTAAAAACGCCCGCCGGTACTTTTATCCTTGCGAGGGATTTTAACGCTGTAAAGCAAATTGAACAAATGTCAAGTGACAGGATATATCTGGACAATGATCGCGATGTGGGATACGAGATGCCGCAGGATATCGTAAGTTCGTTTCTGAGCGCCGACGGAGAGAGGCGGAGAACTGGATACAAATACTGGCCGCGTGTTGCAGCTAACAGAACCGGCAACCCGGAAGACGCACGTGCAGACGTTCTTTATAATCCCAAGGCGGCTTCAGACAGAGCGGTTGAGAATGCCAGAACCTTCCTGGAAAGCACGGTATCCCGGCTTAAAGAGGCATCCAGGCACATGGACGGCATCCCTCTGAGCCTCTATGCGCATAACGCCGGCAATTTCGGCCGCTACTGGCACGAAGGCCCGCAGTTCATTGAATCGCTTTTCAGGATGGCCGCAGATTGTCAGGATTTCAGATTTTTATGCCCAAGCGAGTATATCTATATGCAAAATCTTTCCGGGTTTCAGGTTGTTGCGCCGGAATTTTCCTCCATGGGATTTAACGGCTATGCGGAAACATGGCTGGATGTTTCCAATGACTGGATATACCGCCATCTGACCCGTGCGACAGAACGAATGACAGAACTGGCTGAACGTTTCCCGGATGACACAGGATTAAAAGAGCGTGCCTTAAACCAGGCAGCCCGCGAAATACTTCTTGCGCAGTCTTCTGACTGGCCGTCTCTTCTATACAGACAGGATTCAACCGGTTTCGCCCGCAACCAGGTTGAAAACGCCCTGCGCAACTTTACAACAATATACGAAGCCCTTGGCAGCAACTATATCAGCACAGAATGGCTGACCACTCTTGAACGCCGTCATAATATTTTCCCGAATATCAATTATCGTGTGTTCAGGCGGAAGAAGTAGTCTAAATAAGATTATTATTTAAAAAACCATTGAAGTACTCAGGCGGCGGCGCGGATATATCCAGATTTATTTCCTTAATAACCAGTCTTGAGGCGTGAAGAAGCAGGCGTTTAAGACCGGCGGATTTACGCAGTTTTTTGTTAAGTGTAAAATCGCCGTACTTGTCATCGCCCAGTATTGGGTTTCCATTCATGGCAAGATGGCGGCGGATTTGATGCGTCCTTCCTGTGCCAAGTTCAAGTTCCAGAACAGAAAATTCTGTCATGTCCAGCTTTCCGCTTTTTAATACTTTATATCTTGTTTCAGATTTTTTCAGGCTGTTCCGGATTATTAGGTCTTCATTAATAATCCCTTCCTTTTTTTCCGGTCGTCCGGCGCAGATAGCGGTATATTGCTTAACAGCCTGCCGTTCTGTTCCCAACAAACGGGAAAAACGGGCCGCCGCTTCCTTTCCTTTTGCCGCCAGTATCAGGCCGGATGTGTCTTTATCAAGCCGGTGAACCAAAAGCGGCGGCGGATTGCGGATTTCAGCCAGAATTTTATCCAGCGAGTTTTTTACTCCCTTTCCGCCCTGGACTGCAAGCCCCGCCGGTTTATTAATAATAATGGAAAAATCATCTTCATACAGTATTTCTATGTTTTTCACTCCGATAATAATAACATAGTTTGCATAATTAGAGTCTGTAAACCAGCATTAACGGAGGTTATTATGAAAAAATTGTTTTTAATTCTAGTTTTTATTCCTGTTTTTACATTCGCGGAATCTCTGTACTCGCCTACCTGGGGTTTTAAAATTGACCTACCGGAAGGATATGAATATATGGAAGGCGATGGCAGAAACCAATTCTCATTTTTGGGGCCGAAAGATGCGATATTTGATCTTATTGTTTACAACGGCGTATACAAATCCATGAGAGAGCTTGTTAACGATATAAATAACAGGCTCAAAAACATAGGTGATATTGATTTCTTCATTTACAATAACAAACAGGCGGCAATTATTGAACTGGATTTTGGCGATCGCAGCGGCTGGGGGTTCTGTGTTGAATTAAACGGCAGTACCCCTGACAGCTTGCCGCCGATGCTGCTTGCTCTTGCCTACGGCCCGGCCAATTTGGATTTAAATTTATATCACCTGTCGGCGCTTGATTCATTGATTCCTTCAGATGAAGATCAATTTTATCCCGGCCCGATAATGGAGTACAGTTATCCGCGGGGAGCGCAAAAACGCGTTTTTCTGCCATCAGGCGGAGCCAATGTTATTATGTATGAAAATGACGCCGAAGCCGCGCAGGCATTGATAGAACGGGAATACAATATTTTAACCTGTTACGCTTCCTCCGGAAACTGGCAGAACGCGTGGATACGTTACTATAGAATGATTTACCGCGATTCAATTGACAGGATAACGAACGCCGCCTCCATTATTGTGCGCAGTTGGGGCGGACCGCCTTCTTCAGGCATCGAGGAAAGAAGGGCTTTTGCGCAAAGAGCTCTTGATTATGTGCAGAATTTTAATTATGAGAGGGACTTGAGCGGAAGCGATTTCTTAAACCTTGTGACCGCCGTTACCGAAGGCCGGGGCGATTGCGACAGCCGCGTTATGCTTTGGGCTATAATCCTCGCGCACGCGGATATAAGATGCGCGATGATGGTTTCCAATCAGCATAGCCACGCCATGGGTCTTGCGGACCTTCCCGGCACCGGTGCACGTTTCGAAGCTTACGGTGTAAATTGGCTGGTAGCTGAAACGACAGCAAAAATTAATATTGGATTAATCGCGCAGGACATGAGCAATCCCGTACACTGGCTGGGAATCATATTTGAGTGATAACATTTTATCTTTTAATTGTCAGGTCAGAACTTTAAAAATCGGATACATTCAGAATTATTCGGTATTAAATAAATCATATACTTCCTGCGGAGTTTGCGTGGATAGAAGCGAAGTCCGCAGCTCTGGATTAAATAAACGGGTATTGAACCAGGAAATAGTCTGTAAATAATACGCATGCTGATTATGAGCGGCCGCCACCATGAAAAGAAGCCGAACCGGTTCATCATCCAGCGGATGGAAATCCACAATGTCTGTGCGGCTGATTCCAACAGAAACCACCAGGTCAGTCACCGATGGAAGGCGGATATGAGGAATGGCTATGCCGCAGCCGACCGCGGTGCTCATCAGTTCTTCACGTTTAAGTATCTCTGTGGTCAGTTCCTGCCTGTTCTTTACCTGCGGAGACGCGGAGAGATTATCCGCCAGCGCAAGAAGGGCGTCACGCTTATTTGGATAGTTAAGAAATATAATCCGCTGAAGGGAGAGAATGGATTCCGCCCGTATCGGGTTGGGTTTTGGATTCAAATTCGGAGGCGACAGCTTTTCATTAACCCATTTATCAATTTCAGATTTTTTGAAACGCCATGATGCTCTAATTTTACCGGCGGGAATCTCGCCTTTTTGGGCGCAATCGTAAATAGTACGCTCAGATACCCTCAGATACTTGGCGACTTCTTCGAGGGTAAGAATATCATCATCAGACATAATGGAAGATTTTACATTAAATAGCAATAAATGTCAAGATATTCTAACGATTTCAACAATTATTAAATAATTGTCAATCCCTCAATTCATGTAAAGAATCGAAAGGAAGCAGCTCTCCCATTGTGGTATTTACGGTTTTACCGTTGCTTCCTGCGAAACGCACCGGCGTATCGGGCGCTAAAAACTCGCCAAGCACCTGCCTGCAGGCGCCGCAGGGCCCTACAGGTTCTGCAGAATCCGGCGTGGAAATTGCGAGCGCTGTAAAGTTAAGCTTTCCCAATGAGATTGCCTTGCATACGGCGTTCCGTTCAGCGCAGATTGTAAGACCGAAAGAGCGGTTTTCAACATTAACGCCTGTTACCACGCTTCCGTCTTCGCACAGCAGAGCCGCTCCAACACGAAACTTTGAATACGGAGCGTAAGCGAATACCGAAACTTTTTCCGCGTCCAAAAATAAAGAATTCATCTGTTTTTCATTAATCATACTTGCCTCCTGAGTTAATATATTATATAATAATGCATGCCGCTATGGTACAGGGGGGGATGTGGCGCATGATAAAAAAGATCCGTATTGCCGGAATAGTGCTGTTGTTTATAGTCTATTTTATAATGGCCGCGAGGCCTATTCCGCGCGAAACAATTCTCGCTTCGGAATGGATTAGCTCGTTACAGTCTGAATCAACTGAAAGCACATTTTTACATCTTCAGGGACAGCTTATTCCATTCACATTGGGAAATAATTTCGGTTATGTTAATACTTCAGGTCAATTTGCCTTTAACAAGGAAAAAACAGGCAACATTTATCTTGGAAAAAATTTATGGACTGAATATGATCTGGAACCGTCAAGCATCGGGATAAAAAATATTTCGGAAGAAACCGTAATAAATATTGAAAATCCCGGCGGATATCCGCTTCTGCTTGATAACAGAATCTTTATTCTGGGCAGCGAGCAAAACGCGTTATCTGAAATCAGCGCCGGCGGAGATGTGCTTTGGACTTATGAGTTCGGTGCGCCTCTTACCTGCATGGACGCGGCCGCAGACATGATATTAACAGGCTCAATTGACGGTCATATAGATATTCTTGATTCTTACGGGAAGCGCATTTTCAATTTTGAACCCGGAGGTTCGCGTTATGCGGTGATTCTCGGCTGCGCGCTTTCAAATGACGGTTCGCATCTGGGAATTATTAGCGGTATTGATCAGCAGCGTTTTCTGCTTTTGGAACGTTTTGGAAACAGCGGTGAATATAAAGTTGTCTACCATGAATTTCTGGGAGACGGATTCAGGCGTCCTGTGCATATCTCTTTTATAGACAATGATCAGCGCCTTGTTTTTGAATCTTCGCAGGGTATCGGCTGTTATAATGTAAAATCCAGATATGGAATACAAATACCGCTGAATGGCGAGATAATTACAATTGACAACTCCGGGGATCAGGGATTTTTCTTTCTGATTACTTCGCATTCGATGGGACGCAAGGAATTTGTTGGCATAAAATTTCCTGAAGACAGCTGGCTGCCGTTATCAATGTTCAGACAGAATGTGCACAGCGCGGTTTTTCTGAAAGCTCCGTTCAAAAGCGATAACGCCTTCCTTGGCAGAACCGGCTCAAAGATCATTGCAGGCGGCGGAACCGCGTTAATTTCTTTTAACCTGGAGGAAAAATAACATGAGTATCGTAATGCGCGTAACAACAGTTACAATTTATTTATTTCTTGCTTTTACGGTTTTTATTTCAAATAATCTTGAAGCGATGAGCTGGCCGTGCGAGAACGCGGTCCTTTTGCGGAATTTCGGTTCCAATGAAAAAGGCAAACCGACTCTTGGAATGGTTTTTTACGGAAATACGGAAGTGCTTGCCGCAGAATCGGGAGAGGTGATTTTTTCCCGAAGCAGCGACAATAACGCGTCGCGTCTTCCTTCACCGCTGGGCGCATGGACAGCGATTGATCACGGAGACGGATTGATAAGCATTTACAGCCGCTATTCAGGCGAGCCTGCCGTTTTTGACAGGGCAGACGATTACGAAACATACAACGCATACGGGAGCAGTTATATTGAAAAATCACAGCCTATCGCTGTTTCAGGGATTTCAGGCTGGTCAACCCAGGATGGATTTTATTTTATTGTCTATGACAGACGGGAACGGCGCTGGATCAATCCGGCGATGATTGTAACGCCGTCACGCAACACCAGCCCTTTGCAGATTCTTTCCGTCGAATTGCTGAATACGCAGGGAGTTCCGGTATCATCCAGAAATTTAACGCAGGGCCGTTATACGATCTATGTTGATACTACCGCAGCTCCCTCCGCACGGACGCCCGCTGCGGCGCAGCAGCCGGTATCAAAGCACGCGCCGCAGAGAATTGTATGTTCAGTAAACGGCGCGGAAGCCGGTTCTCTTAACTTTGAAGCGGTTTCAGCCAGGGACGGGATTCTGATGGTTTACCGTAACGGTCTTGTTCCTGTGGAACGGATATACTCGCATCATCCCGCTTTTGAAACCGCGGATGTGTATCTGAGCCGCGGACAGGTAAATATTGAGGTAATCGTACAGGACGCGGCCGGCAATACCAGCAGCGTCGTTAACAGGTTAATTGTAAATTAAGTGAAAACATGGTCAACGCCGGTTTGTTCAGAAAAGAGCGGCTTAATTCCATGCGTCTGCGGCAGTTTAACATTTAAACCCGCGCTTGAATGCGAAGGTTTTAACTTTGTACGCTGCGTTAAATGCGGCCTTGTGCAAATGAACCCTCAGCCAGTAAAAGAAGAAATTATAGCGCGTTACAACCGTACTTTCGCGGAAGACTATTTATCATACGAACTTGAAAATGAAGCCGCGTTTTTAAAATTACAACTGCTTGCCCTGCAGGATGCGCGTTTTGACAAACTGGAAAAAGAATTATTTTCCCGCGCTGAAAATGAAGATTCTGCCTGTAAACAACCTACTGTTCTGGACATCGGCTGCGCTACGGGCGCTCTTCTCGCGCACCTGAAAAGCCGCGGATGGCGCGTAACGGGCGTGGAAATTTCACCGGGCGCTGAATACGCTCAAAAGGAGCGCAATCTTGATGTGCGTAACCTCCCTCTGGAAGAAAATAATTTCCCATCCTGTAGTTTTGATGTTGTTCTCGCTTCGCACCTTATTGAACATCTTAACGAGCCGCGTTTTTTTTTAACGGAAGCCTGCCGCGTTCTTAAAGACAATGGATATATCTTTATAACCACTCCGAATATCAGCGGTTTCCAGGCGTGTCTTTACGGCAGCCGCTGGCGTTCGGCAATTTTCGATCATCTTTACCTTTTTTCAAAACGCACATTATCAGATTTACTGAAAAGCGCGGGTTTTAAAGTTGAAAATTGCCGCACCTGGGGCGGTCTCGCGTTCGGCATGGCTCCGCCATGGATAAAAAAACCGGCGGATTTTCTGGCAAAACGCCTCGGTACAGGTGATGTGATGATTATCAGAGCGAGAAAGAAAACGAATCAGAAATAATACAAAGACATAATTAAATTTTTTTTACAGAGGCTGTTCCAAAACTTTCGAACCGAAGGTTTGCGTTTTTGGAACAGCTATCATAGATTTAAATATAATAATATTTATCCATAATGCAGTCAACCTAAATTGGATATAACATAAAAAGCAATAATATTTGTACAATATATATTAATATAATCATATTTTATTCGGAAAATATAGAATATCAATTTTTTCATGAAAAAAAATAATTTTTTTATTTTTTTACTTGACATATTGTACTAGTACATTTATGATTGTACTAGATGAATAGTACAATTGTGAGAGCCGCCATTGCCAAGCCGCAGATTTTGCATAAAGGCCAGGAGGAGACTATCAACTTTACACTGGACATGGATAACGGAGCGCCGATTTACAGGCAGATTATCCAGCAGATTGAGTTCGCTATTCTATCCGGGCGGATGAAACCCGGCGACCGGCTGCCTACAATACGTTCATTGGCGGTAGACCTGAAAACCAACCCCAACACCATCGCCAAGGCTTACGGCGAGATGGAAATACGGGGGATTTTGGAAACCCAGGTTGGAAGCGGGACTTATATCTCCGATAAGAAGCCTGTAATGGAGGATGACAGCCTGCACAGGAAAATAATGGAAGTACTGTCCCGCTTTGTGCAGGATATGCGCGACCTGGGAGTTGAAAACAGGGAATTGATCAAATTGATTGAGTCATATATGAAGGAGAAATCATGAACCTTCGGTTCATGTTCGATATAAATGTGCAGCTAGCAGCCGCACTAAACGGAGGTTAGAAAAATGAGTTTGTTTAACCAGGGCAACGCCCAAGGCGGCGCGCAGACGCCTGTAAAAAAGAAAGCGGATTATACACTTGGCCTTATCAGGATAATTATTATTGTGGTAACGGTCGCAGTAATATCTATAGTTTACCATATACCTGAAAAGTCTGATTTGCACCTGGAAGATTTAACAAGTATGTGGGCCGGTTTCGCTGTCTTTCTGGTTGTGCTGTTATTGGTTTTTTCCATACGTAAGGCTGATGAATGGGAACGCGCTGTTGTACTGCGTTTTGGAAAATTCCGAAAGGTAAAAGGGCCGGGGCTGTTCTTCCTCATGCCGCTTGCGGACAGGATCGCGCAAACCGTTGACCTGCGCATCAGGGTTTCAGATTTTTCCACGCAGAAAACTTTAACGGGCGATTCTGTAACTGTAAATGTTGACGCCATTTGTTTCTGGCTTGTATGGGATCCTCAAAAGGCGGTTCTTGAAGTTGAGAATTATGTTGACGCTGTGGTGCTATCTTCCAAGACGGCTCTGCGCAATTCAATTTCAAATCACGATCTTTCTACCTTCCTTGAGCGAAGCGATATTATCGAAAAGCAGATACAGGAGGATGTAGACAAGAAGACTACCGAGTGGGGGATTACCGTTCTTCATATTGAGATTACCGACATTCAGATACCGGAGGCCTTGCAGGATTCACTTTCACGCGTCGCGCAGGCGGAACGTGAAAAGAAGGGGCGCATACTCCTGGCGGAAGCGGAAATTGAAATTGCCCGCAAGCTGGAAGAAGCCGCGCAGGTTTATCTGCGCAACGAACCTGCGATGAAGCTCAAGATTCTTTCAATATTGAATGAGGGATTGAAGGCCGGTAACTCAATGATGCTTGTTCCCAATTCAATCGCGGAAGAACTGGAGACAAAAGATATATTCGGCCTTAAAGCATTGGGTGAAGTAAAGAGATTAAAGAAGGAAGAAAAATAATCAGGAGGCTGTATGACAGTTGTAAAAGCGGAAAATGTAGTAAAGGACTACGGTTTGAACGGACAGACGGTTCACGCCCTGCGTGGGGTGAATCTGGAATTCCATGGCGGGGAATTTGCCGCTATTGCCGGGCCATCAGGAAGCGGTAAGTCTACATTCCTGCATTTGGCCGGATGCCTTGATACGCTGACGAGCGGGAATATAATCATTGGCGGCTCTGATACCGCGAATATGTCCCGTAACCAGTTGGCTCTTCTTAGGCGGCACAGTATAGGTTTTATTTTTCAGGCATACAATTTAATTCCGGTACTTTCGGTGGAAGAAAACGTTTCCTTCCCTCTTACTTTGATGGGTGTTAACAAGAAGGAAATTAAAGAACGTACAGCCAAAGTTTTAAAAGAAGTCGGTCTTGATGGAATGGAAAAGCGCCGCCCTAAGGAAATGTCCGGCGGTCAGCAGCAAAGGGTCGCCATTGCCCGCGCGCTTGTTAAAAAGCCTGCTCTTATTTTGGCGGATGAGCCGACCGCGAACCTTGATTCAAAAATCGGCAGGGAAATCCTGGAGCTGATGCTGAAGCTTAACAAGTCCGAGAAGACTACATTTATTTTCTCCACTCATGATCAGATGGTTATGGATTATGCCCGCCGTCTTGTGCGTATCCGTGACGGACAGATCGACAGCGATGAGGTAAAGGAGGCGGTATGAAACTACGTTTCCTATTCGAAATAAATATACGGAGGTTATCATGAAACTACGTTTCATGTTCGATTTATATGTGCGGCCATGCGTCCGCACCAAAGTGAGGTTAACATGACTTTATCCGGTATTTGGGAATTAAAGAAAATGGCGCTGCGCAATCTTGCCCGTCACAAGGTAAAGACTGTGCTTACCTCGCTCGCGATTATGGTGAGCGTCGCCGTTTATATATTTCTTAACAGTTGGCTGGGCGGTATGCAAATTGAGTCGCGCAGAAATATCGTTAACTTCGAGCAGGGGGCCGCAAGGCTGCAAACAAATCTCTACTTTGAAAGAAAGGACGAGATGCCCAGTTACGAAAATTTTAAGGATTGGGAGATATACAGGGAAGCGCTTTCGCGCGAGGGTTATGTCAGCGCGCCGCGTTATACTTTCTCGGGGACTTTGTTCTCTACATCAGGTTCCGCGCCGATTATGTTTTACGGAATTGATCCTGTAATTGAACATGATGTTCTGCGCTACATCGACTATGTGGATTTTGGCCGTTTTGTAGAGAACGGAAAATTTGAAATCGCGCTGGGAACAATAGCCGCGGAAAAATTGAAAGTCGGGATCCCGTCACGTCCTTACAGGCTGGAACTGGAAGAGATGATAAGTCAGTCGGCAGGCAATAACGCGGACGCTCAATTCATCCGCTCGCTTTATGAAGTATCCGCCGCAATTACAGATCCGTTTGGAATCAATGTAGATTTAAGAGCATCCGAAGGCAATGAGAGGATGATCCTGAAAAGGAGCGCGTCAAAATCAGACCTCGACCGCTTGTGGAACATACTCGATGCCGCAGGCCGCAATGATGTGCGCATTAACGCTGTCATTGATATCAGGGCTACTCCGGAATTGATACGGTCTGATAAATGGGAAGGAGAGCTAATGCCCGCGCTGCGCGCAGAAGATCGTCCTGTTGTACAGGCAGCGTATGAATATGAAGATTTTATGAACGCTTACCTTTTAATGGAACAGGATGAAGCGCAGCTTACGAAAGTGCTGGACGCGATGATCCGCGCGGGTTACTCGGGAGCGGTTAACCATATCAATCAGGCATTCGATGTTAAAGTGGCGGGAGTGATCAACTCGCCGGCTCCGCTTCCTAACGGCAACACCGCTTTTATTCCGCTGGATATTCTGCAGGATGAAACAGGCATGATGCTGGAAGGAGCCGTTACTGAACTGATCATCAGGGAAAGAGGCGTGCCCGATGACCGTCTTCCCGGCGCGAGCGAGAGCAAGGCGGCGATTGCCGCGGCATTGAGGCGCGGCCTTTCAAGTATGGGATTAGGTTATCCTGAAGAACTTGGCGTGTTTACCTGGCAGGAGTATATGGCGGATTATCTGAGCTATGAAGCGATACAGACCGGAATGCCCCAGGTGCTTGCGTTCCTGTTACTTTTGCTTTCTTTCCTTGGAATCTCGAACACAATTCTTCTAGCGATACTGGAGCGCACAAAGGAAATCGGAATGATGAGGGCGATGGGTATGACAGACAGGGATATGGTTACTGTCTATATGCTCGAAGCGGGTTTCCTCGGTCTTATGGGTTCCATCCTGGGAATAATTTTGGGCTGCATTATCAATTATCCGATTGTAAAATACGGAATTGATTTTACAGCGATGGGAGATCTGATGCCGGATGGAATTGGTTTCCGTACAACGGCAATATTCCGCAGTTCGTGGAATATAGGAGTGATTTTCGGTTCGGGAATTGCAGCGACATTGCTCGCGTCGTTAGTTGCAATTCTGCCGACCCGCAGGGCGGTTAAGATGCCTATCACCGAAAGCCTTCGGTTTGAATAAAGGGGTATGAGATGACAAACGAATATAGACAGGGCGGAACAGGAGCGCTGATAAAAATCGCCTACCGCAATATATGGCGCAATATGCGGCGCACTCTCTTTTGTTTTACCGCGGTTGGGATAGCTGTATTTTTTATCGTGGTCTATTCATCAATGATAGACGGAATGATCAAATGTATTTTTGATACTGTGCAGGTGTACGAGCTTGGCCATGTAAGAGTTGTTTCCAAACAGTACGACGCCGAAAGCGAGTATATGCCTGTCCAGTATCCTGTAGAGAACGGAAGAAACTGGAAAGACATTACCGCGGACATTTATCAGATACCGGGCGTACGAGCGGTGCTTCCGCGGATTGCAACTATGGCGACCTTGCAGGAAAGTACAGTCAAGCACGCGGTTTTATGGGGACTCGATATCGAAAAGGAAATTCAAACCAACAATTTGAATCTTACAGATCGCAATGACGGTTTAATGCAGGGACGATGGCCCACGCCAGGAGCTAATGAAGTAGCGGTTGGAAAAGTTTTCGCGCATAAGTCAGGATACACAATCGGAGACAGGATTCTGTTTAAAACAATATCCGCCCAGTTCTCTGAAAAGTTTTTAAGGCCCGAGATTGTCGGTATCTTCAATTTTGATTACATCAAGATTGATGAACAGTACCTGGTAATGGACATAGAACGGCTTTCCAATCTGCTGGTACTGGATGGAGGAACTCAATCGCTTGTGATCTACGCCGAAGATGAAAAGCAGAGCGGCATTATCACCGCGCGCGTTCAGAATCTTCTGGGAGCGAACAATATTGTAACCGAATGGCGCGACAACTACTGGGTAGCTGTGATGAAAATGGTAACGCCTGTTTACACAATCGTGTTCCTGGTGTTCCTGATTGTCGCAAGCTTCCTTATTATCAACACGGTTGTAATGATCATTCATGAGCGTATCAAGGAGATCGGCATGATGGGCTGCCTTGGCATGACGCGCGGCGAGATTGTAAGAGTGTTCTTCTTTGAATCGATTTTTTTGGCCGCGTTCGGCGCGCTCGCCGGGGTTATCCTGGGCGGAGGCATCGTAGGAGCTCTTACCAATCAGCCCATTCGCATGATGGAGCAGTTCGGAAGCACATTCAGCGATATGCCTATGACCAACGCTCTGTTTTTTGAATTAAAACCAATGGTGCTCCTGCGCGCGTGGTTAATGGGTGTTGTAATAGCGTCGCTCTTCACATTGATACCGTCATTGAAGAGCGCATTTGTCGAGCCAGTCGAGGCATTGAGAAGATAAACAACAGGAGGAATTATTATGTTTAAGAAAATGTTACTTATTACATTATTGGCTGTTATTGCCATTCCGGTTTTTTCACAGACACCGTCCGCCGCGGAACTGCTGCGGCGGGTAGACAATAATGAGATCTATACCACCATTGAGTACGAAGGTGAGATCATTATTGAGTACGGAGGACGGCGTTTTGTAAAAGCCATGAAAGCCTGGGCAAGGGGAAATACTCACAGCTTTATTGAGTTTACCAATCCCGAAGACAGGGGAACAAAATACCTGAAAAGGGACGGCAGGCTTTTTGTATATTCACCCGATACCGAAGAAGTAATGCTGATATCAGGTCACATGCTGCGCGAGTCCATGATGGGTTCCGATATGTCCTACGAAGATACATTGGACAATGAAACATTATCGAGCCGTTACAATCCGGCCCATGCCGGCTCTGAAGTAATTAACGGACGAGACTGCTGGGTTCTTCAATTGACTGCAAGAAGGAGAACCGAAAGTTATCCGACACGCAAGTTGTGGATCGACAAGGAATACGGAGACCTGATACGTTATGAACTTTATGCTCTCTCCGGCGTAAAGCTTAAAGAGTACCAACTGCTAAAGGTCGAAGTTATCAGCGGACGCCGTTTTCCGACAGAAGGAGAGATGCGCGATCTTATGCGCAGGGATTCAAAGACCGTCTTTAGAATGAAGAATGTGATTCTGGACAGGCCCATCGCGGACTCGGTTTTCAGTCAGCGGAATCTGGAAAGGTAGGAGTAGGGAGGGAATAGGGAGTGGGGAGTAGGGAATGGGGGGAGAAGTTCGAAAGCAATGTTGTTTATTAACACGCATATATTGCAAACAACAATCCCGATTCCCTATTCCCTACTCCCCACTCCCCTTCATTAGGAGAATAATTTTATGAATAAGCCAATAACATTATTATTTGCACTATTAACAATTAGCAACATCTCCGCTCAGATGACAGTTTCCGGTACTTTGGATTCTACTGTCTCTCTAAAAGCCGGAGCGGGAGACGCGCCCGCGTTTTCTTATGGTATTGAAGAATACGCAAATATTCGATTCCAGACGAAGCTTCAGGACAAGGGTACAATTTACGGCGCGGTGAATTTAATCGCTGCCGCAGGTGATTATGCAGCGACAGCGGCGATGATGGCAGGTTTTGCTTCCCAGACCGCTCCCGGCATCAGCCCAACTGCTTATGTCGCTGGAGAAAACTATATCGCCGGAATAGAACTTGAACGTCTGTACTTTAAACTTAAAGGTGAATATACCGATATGGACGCCGGACTCTTCCGGCTGCCGTTCGGTTACGGACAGGTGTGGGGGCCTTCTGATTTTCTCAATCCTAAAAATCCGCTGAAACCTGACGCCCGCCTTCGCGGAATTTTAGGCGCGTCGCTTTCCTGGTACCCGAATGATGATCTTAAACTGCTTGCCTTCAGTGCCGCAGGACGCGATCCTTTTTTGGAAGACGGCGACGGAATGTTTGCCGGTATCTCAATGGATCAGCACTGGAGAAAGGTAAGTATGCAGGCGCTGTATTCTTTTCAGACTCCAATGACAGGTTCTGAATTCGGCATTCACCGCGCGGGACTTTCAATTAAAGCTGATGTAGAAGTGGGACTAGTAATGGACGCGCTCTACACTTATAACCATGAAGCGGAAACCAGGGAAGACGGTCTTTCTTTCAGCGCGGGAGCGGATTATTCATTTTTTGGCGGAAAATTAATTGTTCTTGCCGAATACCTTTACAACGGCAAAACCTCGTCAACAGCGGCAGGATACGGCGGAGGCTTTTCCAACAATCACTATTTGTACACAGGCTTTACATGGATAATTGATGATTTTACAAATTTGAACGCCGCGCTAATTTCCGGCCTTGATGACATTTCCTTCACGCCGGTTATCAGCCTGAGCCATGATCTGTTTCAGGGAGCGGTATTGGCAATCACAGCGCAGGTTCCGATGGATCGCGATTTATTTTCCGGTAACGGAAAGCGCGGCGAGCTGGGGCCATTGCCGCCTGATGAGCTGCAGCCATTAAAAGATTTAATTGGGCGCAGAGGCAGTTATTTTAATTTTAGCGCCGCGCTTAAACTGAAGTTTTAATTATTAGGGCAGTCTGTCTGTAATGTATCCGCATTACAGACAGACTGACTCTGAATAAATGAGTTGACAAATTTATAGTACTTTTTATACTTAAAATAAGGCGCATAAAAAATGAGTTTTCTCAATTTTTGGACAATAGATAATTACTTATCCCTGTTACTGATCATGGTTATGGCAATCGGCAGTATTTTCGCGTTATTTCAATGGAATTCTTCCATTAAGATTCGAAGAACGGAATTTCTGGATGAAATAATAAATAAACTTTGGTTTGACGCGGACATGGCGAAAACCATGCATATGATTGACAATAATCCCAGCTGGTATACAGAAGATTTTAATAAAAGCTATTCTGATTTGGGATATCAGATCGATAAATTACTCTCATACTTTGACTTTATATGTTACTTGCGTTATATAAAAAATTTAAGCGCTAATGAATTCAGTGTAATAAGGTATGAAATTGACAGAACATGCGCTTCGCCTTCCGTTCAGGCGTATTTGTGGAATTTATACCATCACTCAAACAGAATTGAAGCAGGCTGTTCCTTTATGTACATAATAGATTACGGAATTAATGAACATATTATTGACAGGGAATTTAAAAATAATAATGAAAATTTATTCAGAAAGTATATGAAATTTTAGTTATAAATCATATATGCGGCGCTAAAAATATCCTTTCCCTGCCATAAATCCCAAAATACTGATTAATCCAATCATGATAATAATCATTACAGGCAGTAATGTTGTTATTTTATTGTGTTCAAATTTTATTGACAATTTCAGAATACCAATGAATAAAAACACATATATTATTGCTTCAGGATAACCCCAAAAATGATATTTTAGCGGCATTGTCATAAAGATGAAGCCTTCAAATGAACTAATTACAGGACCGATGGTTGATAAAAGCGACAATCCTATAAATATTAATCCAAGTTTTAATAAACCATTTTTTTCTTCAAAAAATACTTTTCTGACAGGCAAAATAACCAATCCAATGATTAGTCCGCGCAATAACTGAAGAATTGGCCCCAATGCCACAACAGGATCATCCGCTGAACGCAAATAGGATGATACAATTTCCCTGTCATATAATTCCTGATAAACAAAAAGTCCGATAAAACCGGCCAAACAATACGCTATTGCATGTGAATACGCCATTTGCCAAAGATATTTTCCAATATTATTTTTATTTTCCATAAATTAACCGCCATAAAATTCCTTGTATGATTAAAATATAAGAATTTTTGATATAACCGTCAAGAAAATTCAATATTTATGATTTTCCATTACTGTTATATATATTATGACTCTGTAATATTTTCACTTTTAAATTAACAAATTTATTAATAAATATATTTATGTTAAAATTACACTTGAAAAAATAATTAATATAAAGTAAAATATAATTATACTATATAAAGGAGGCAAATATGCCAAAAACAGCCAATCCCCAAAACCCTGGAGCAGTTCTGCAGTCATTCATTGATAAGTATCAGATTAACGCATTTTTTTTGTCAAAAGAAATCAGGGTAAACTATCAGACAGTTACAAATATTTTAAAAGGAAAAGCAAGGATAACAGTTAAAACCGCTTTACGTTTGGCCGCGTATTTCGGAAATTCTCCAAAATACTGGATTGATATTCAGGTTGCATCAGAAATTGACGAACTCTCCGCCGATAAAAAGTTTATATCAGTCATAAAAAGCATACCAAAAGCGGAAGTAAACGCCGGTAAAGCCAAAACCGGAAAGATAAAAACCGGCGCATCAGCAGGTAAAGTTAAAAAGGGTCCTAAAGCTGCGGCCGCAAAAAACGCAAAGGGAAAAAAAACAGGCAGACCTGCAAAGAAATAACCGCCTTAACCAGCGGTCAAGAGTTTGATTCATGACCGCTGGTTAACATGGTTTTTATACTGTTTATATCAATCATTATTTGTTTTTTTAACAATGTTCAGTTTCAATTTTATTAAATGAAAAATATTTATTCCAATGCCATAGGTGTTTATGATTATTACCGGAATGCTTCCAATTATAACACCGTAAATTAAAAAACAGATTGAACCCGCTAAATTTAGAACACGGAAATAAAACCCGCCTTTTATGGTTATGGATACAGCGACAAGAGCTGAAGCCAAATAACCTATCCATTCATACATTCCGCTCTCCTGTGCCGGAAAATATCACTATTCCTTTTCTTCCGTTTTATTAGTTTGGCTGATAATTCAGTCGCGCGCCCTGTTTTATGAATTGCGCGGAATTTTTTTTAATTCCCCATAGCGAAAACAGCTTGTTACATGATCATTAATTATTCCTGTAGCCTGTAAATGTGAATACATTATAACGCTGCCAAGAAATTTAAATCCCCTCTTTTTCAAATCCAGTGAAATCATGTCAGAAATTTCAGTTTTAACGGGTATTTCGCTGATATTTTTCCATTTTCCGGTAACAGGCTTTCCTTTGGTGAAACTCCAGATGTAGTCTGAAAAGCTGCCGAATTCTTTCTGGATTACCAGGAAATTTTTGGCATTTGTTATTGACGCTTCAATTTTTAACCGGTTACGGACAATTCCCGCATCAGCCAAAAGTTCGGCCTTTTTTGCTTCACCGTAACGCGCGACTTTTTTGGGATCAAAATTATCATAGGCTTTTCTGTAGTTTTCCCTTTTTTTTAAAATTGTTATCCAGCTTAAGCCCGCCTGCGCGGATTCAAGCACCAAAAATTCATAATGTTTATGATCATCATAAACCGGAACACCCCATTCGGTATCATGATAATCCATATACAATTCTGATCCTGTACACCATTCACATCGTTTCATTTACTGTCCTGTCAGAAGATCAATTTAGTTTTAAAATTTTACCAAGTTCTGTTTTCCAGTCATCGGATTTCATAATAATGGCTTTTACTCCAAGCGATTTATAGTGATTTTGCTTTTCGGAAACATCGTTGGAAGTTACAACAATTATTGGCGTTTTCTGAGGCAGGGTTATAAGCCGTTTGAGAAGTTCATCGCCGCTCATATCAGGAAGTTCAAGACCGGTTATTAAAAATGATGCCTGTCCGTCAGCGACCGCGTTTACAGCGTCTTCGCCCCTTTCAAAACCTTCATACTCCAGTCCTTTCTCTGACAGATATGACTTCATTATTTTGCGGAAAAAATCACTGTTATCTACATGGATTACATGTTTCATTTTTATCTCCTTTTATAAAAGCATTCATGGATTTTCGGCATTTTCCGGAACTAATGGTAATAAACAAGGCGACAGATGCCGGACAAGCTCAATTATATACCAATATATTAATTTTGTATATTGGACTTGTACGGCAGCTATTGTCAGCCGCAGGAAAAATCATCCGCCCAGCAGCCAGGATGCCAGGAACATTACCGCGGTAATTACAAGAATGACTGGTATAAAAACAATTAACGCCGCGATAATCATCGCTTTAAGGTCGTTTTTCTCAAGTTCAGGTTTTACTTCATTAAAACTTTTTATGGCTTCTTTCTCGTCAACGAGTTTACTGAACTTGCGTTTATGCAGAAAAAACATACTAATTTACATGATGATGACAGGCGACAAAGTGCTCATGTTTATTTTCGGTAAGATGCGGCTCTATTTCCCTGCAAACGCCGGTAACATACCGGCATCGGGTGTGGAATTTGCAGCCTTTCGGCGGATTGATTGGGCTGGGAATATCGCCTTCAAGCACGATGGAATTCTTGGGTTTGTCAACATTGGTTGAAGGAATTGCGGAGAGAAGCGCTTCCGTGTAGGGATGAAATGGAGACCTGAAAATTTCTTCGGAACGCGCAATCTCAACAATATTTCCCAGATACATAACGCCGATTCTGTCACTGACATATTTTACAACAGACAGATCGTGAGATATAAATAAATATGTCAGATTCTCCTTCTCTTTCAGTTCAGATAACAAATTTAAAATCTGCGACTGAATTGATACGTCAAGAGCCGACACAGCTTCGTCGCACACAATAAACTTTGGCTTTACCGCGAGAGAGCGCGCAATTCCTATGCGCTGGCGCTGTCCGCCTGAAAATTGATGCGGATAACGGTGAATCATATACGGCGCAAGACCGCAGTCTGTCATTACATTCATTACATGTTCCTGAAGCGCCTCTCCTTCAGACTGAAAGAAACCGTGCGCCAAAGGGCCTTCTCCAATAATCTGTCCGACTGTCATGCGAGGATTCAGCGAAGAATATGGATCCTGAAAAATAAGCTGCATATCACGGCGCAAATGGCGCATCTCGTCGTATGTCAGGCGCGCGAGATTTATTCCGTCATCACGAAATTGTTCAAGTTTGCTGAAGTTATCAGCTTCTGTTACGGAACTGTCCGCAATGACGCGTCTTTGCTTTTCAAATGTATTTAACCTGTTTTTAATTTCTTCTTCAGTTACGCCGTTAAATGTTTTATATTGTTCCGTATACGCGGCAATAACCTTGTCCTCGTCAGCAGACAAAAGGAGTCCGCCGAAAATGTAAACAAGATCAAGGAACATGTTATTCGCAGCTTTCCGGTTTGTCCCGTACAGTTTCAGTAATTTCTGTTTTTTACCGTACAGATCCTTAATTGAGTTATGCAGATATTTCGGCGATACCGTGTCAAGAGTCCGTCCGTAATATAAAGTGCGTCCCTCTGTCTGCTGATAAAGCTGCAGTAATGTTCTTCCCAAAGTTGATTTGCCGCATCCGCTCTCTCCGACAAGGCCAAGCGTTTCGCCCTCGTATATGTCAAGGTCAATGCCGTCATTGGCTCTGACAAACATGTTCCTGTTGCCTTTAACGGGAAAATATTGCTTTAAATTTCTGATGCTGATTAATATTTTTTTTTCGCTTGTTTTTTCGTGCGCCGGAATACCCGCGCCAAGATCCAGCGCTGCGGCCTTAAAAACATCAGGGAAGGCGGCTTCAACCGGCGCCGCGTTTTTTTGATTCGTATCTTCCGGCGCCATTTTATTTTTCCTTCCTGTGTGTTTCATTTAACACAGCGCCCGGGCGGGCGGTGAAAAATTTACTGCGTTCGACTTTTCTCGGGTAGAAACAGCGTACGCTCTGATTGGGCATTACCTGCAAAACCGGAGGGCTGTTCTTTCGGCATCGTTCCTGACAGTACTTGCAGCGCGGTGCAAACCGGCAGCCGGACGGAATGTCCAAAGGATGCGGAACGCTTCCCTGTATCGCTTCCAGCCTGACGCCCTGGGGAGTGTCAAGACGCGGAATTGATGTCATCAGTCCCTCGGTGTACGGATGCGAATGAAAATTATCCCCGAAAATTGCGCTGACAGGCGCTGTCTCCACAACCTGTCCGCAGTACATAACAGCGACATCATCCGCCATTTCATTAATTACGCCAAGATCATGGGTAATAAAAAGAATTGACGCTCCGTTTTCGCGTTTTAATTCATTCATCAATTTTAGTATCTGCGCCTGAATTGTTACGTCTAACGCTGTTGTAGGTTCATCCGCTATTAATAAACGCGGACGGCAGGCCAAAGCCATCGCGATCATAACGCGCTGGCGCATTCCGCCTGAAAGCTGGAACGGATACTGCTTTGCCACCTTGTCGGGATTTGGAATTTGCACATCAGAGAGCATCTCTACGGATTCCTCGTACGCTTTCTTTTTTCTCATGCCCTGATGCACCATAAAAGATTCGCCTATTTGTCTTTCCACTTTGAATACAGGATTAAGGCTGGTCATCGGCTCCTGAAAGATAACGGAAATTTTGTTGCCGCGTATTTTTTGAATTTCCTTTAACGGTAATTTTGTCATGTCCCTGCCGTCAAAAAGTATTTTGCCAGATTCTATGTACCCGTTCCCGTCAAGCAAACGCAGGATGCTCATGGCGGATACGGATTTTCCGCTTCCGCTTTCGCCGACAACGCCGAGAGTGCGGCCCGATTCAATGGCGTAAGAGACTCCGAAAACGGCTTTCACAATGCCTTGTTTGGTTTTATAGTAGGTATGTAAATCTTTTACTTCTAGTAAAGCCATTTGTTTCTACCGGTCATTTGATTTGGGATCGATGGCGTCGCGGAGGCCGTCGCCCACTATATTGATGCTGATTACAGCCAGTCCCAGAACAAGGGACGGGAACACCCAGCGCCACCAGTATGTTCGTATAACAATTGAATCAATGCACTTGTTCAGCATATTACCCCATGTAGGCGTTGGTTCAATAACCCCGAAACCCAGAAATGAAAGCGTCGATTCCAGCAGTAAACATGTGGCCATACTTACGGTAAGGCTGACAAAAATAACAGGCAGCACATTAGGCAGGATGTGTTTAAAAATGATAATCCTCTCGCGGATGCCCATCGCTTTTGCGGCCATTATAAATTCATTTTCTTTCTCTGAAAGAATCTGCGCCCTTGTAAGACGCGCGAGACCTGACCAGCTTAAAAACCCCAGGATGATCATTATCATGATTACGCGCCCTGTTTCCGGAACCTTATTCGATACAATCGCCGCGAGTATGATGGCAAGAGGCAAAAACGGAATTGAGTCGACAACCTCAGCGAAACGCATAAGGAACATGTCGGTCTTTCCCCCGAAGTACCCGGAGAATCCGCCGATTGTAATTCCGATAACCGCTGAGATAATTACAGCGATAAACCCGACCGTAAGGCTGACACGGCCGCCGTATACAACACGGGTGAACACATCGCGCCCCCATTGATCGGTGCCCATTATGTATCCGTGCTGTCCCCATGTCGTTATATTGCCGTTTGGATCGATAGCCGCGTTCTGGTAGTAGTCTATTGTGATCTGACTGTATCCGGTTAATTTAGGAAAATATATTTGGCCGAACATATTATCGCCCCAGGAAAAAACAGAACCGTCATTTAACAGAGCGGTAAAATGAGTGCGGCCTCCTCTTATGATTTTTACCCTGCCCTGAATCTCATCAGGCACATTTATTGCGGGCAAATGCGCGCTGCCCCATGTTACGACAGTTCCGTCATTTAAAAGCGCCGCCGCGACATGATCTGTGGAAGCGATATCGACAGTCCGCCCGTTGACCTGCGGCGGAACCCTGGAAAACAGTGAATCAATATCTGTAAGCGTTATAACATTCCCGTCGTTTGTAAGCGCTATTGCGGTGGAAATATTGATGGCGAAATCCCTATAATTGCCCTGATTGCTGCCTGGCCGGAAATGGTAATTGTTTTCGTTACCCCAAAAATGCAGATATCCATCGCTGTCAAGCGCGGCTGTTATCTGGTGGCCTGCCTGTATATCAACAATGTTTTTTCCGCGGATAGAATCGGCAATTCTTAAAATTCCCAGGCGATCATTTCCCCATGCGAAAATCTGTTCGTTCTCGTTGACAACTACAATATGATCAAGCCCGCATGTTACAAGCCTTAAAGGCCCCATGTTTTTGGGAACATTATTTTTTACCTTATCCGGCATGGTTCCCCACATGTATAATTTACCGTCCATATCGATCCCCGCGCCGAAGGTGGAACCGAAATCAATCATCTTCAAATTATTACTTAATGCTTTTGGAATGGATATATAATTCAGCGCGGGCGGAAGATTCATTCTGGTAGAATCTGTATATGTAAGGTCGATAGGCAGAATAAAAGATAGAATAAAGCATGAAAGGAATATGAAAATAAAAACAATCATTCCGGCAATGCTCAATTTGCGCGAAAAAAAGTTACGCATGGCTGTCCGGCCGGGGCTTTGCACAAGCTCTTCTTCCGCAGAAGATGCGTTTTCATAATCAATTTCTTTGGCTTTTTCCATGAAGTATTCCTGTATCCTATGTAAACCTAATCCGCGGATCTACAAATGTGTACGCGATATCAATAATCAGGTTTCCAATAAGCCCGATAATTACATAGAACATCCCGAGTGAAAGAGCTACCGCGAAGTCAAACGATGTAATTGAGCTTATATATAATTTGCCCATTCCGTTCCAATTGAAAATCTGCTCAATCATAATAGATCCGCCGAAAAGGCTGATGAACCAGCTTATTAAAATAGTCATAAAAGGGATCATTGAATTGCGGAACGCATGAGAATAGATAACAACTTTTTCTGTTAAACCTTTTGCCCTTGCTGTACGGATATAATCCATGCGAAGGGCGTCTATCATTGTAGCGCGAATGTAGCGCGTAAGCGATCCAAGGCTTGTAAATACCATAACGCTGATGGGCAGAACCATATGTTTAGCCTTGTCAAGGAATGATGCCCATCCGCTCATTTGCATTCCTGGCGTATATGCGCCGCCTATCGGCAGCCATCCAAGCAGAACAGAAAAAATTATAATAGCAGCAAGGGAGATAATAAATGAAGGAAGGCTTAACCCCAGAATTGTAATTACCTGAACGGAGTTATCGTAGATTGTGCCTTTTTTTACCGCTGTCGTTATTCCAAGCGGAATGGTTATCATAAAAACGAACAGCATTGTTATCGCTTCAAGGCGTAATGTATTAGCCATTGGCGCTTTAATGATTTCTATAACCGGTTGTCTGTATACCAAAGACCGGCCAAAATCGCCGGTGAGCATTCTGCCCATCCATTTTAAATATTGAATAACGAGAGGCTGATCAAGACCCAGCATCACCCTGATCTGTTCCTGATAACGTTCATAATCAGCTGGCCGCATGTCATTCTTTAAACCTTCGGTATACATCCTGACAGGATCGGACGGTGACAGTTTAAACAGGGTGAACATAATAACGGAGACAATTAAAAACACGAAGATGATGTATAAAATACGCCGTAAGATATAATTTAGCACTATTGTATGCCTTTGTCTGACCGCCTGTTTTTTACAGACGGTCAGACGGATATTTTAACTGCGTTTATTCAGAAACCCATGCCTCAACGATAGCGGATGTCCACGGATAGAGCGCATTATGATTGTAGCCCTGAAGCTTGTTGTTAAAGATATCATAATACTGATCCGAGTAGAGCGGAAGGTCAGGCAGATTTTTGTTAAAATGCAGAACGAATTCCATCCAGCTCCTTGAGAAAGACGCATAATCGCCAGGCGTGGTATTTCTCATATTTTGAGTGTATCTGTTAAGATCATGATCTATCAGGAAGTTGCCGTTCCATGAGCCGAACATTTCCGGATCCGGCTGATAATAATACCACGGTGAATCAATTATCGCGAAACCGGAACCGCCGTTGATCATGTTATAGCGTTTGCCTATTCCGTCAAGAGCGTTATAGAAGGCTGTTACATCGCCGAAATCCTGATTTATCTGCATACCAATGCTGGCAGCGTTGGCGGTTACGAAGGTAGCGAGCATTTCACCTACAGTGTTTAAATTATTGGAGAACCATTCGACAATAAGCGGCATAAGGGTGCCGTCAGACAATCTTTTATAGCGCACGCCTGTAGTGTAAGCGCCGCCCTGCGCGTTAAGAGTCCATCCGTCAGCGACAAGTTCTTCCGCCGCCTTTTGAAGGTTAAGAGTATAAACCGTTAAATCCCTTTCAAGAGCTGTTTTATTTTCTGCGTACATCCATTGAGCAAGACCGATGCGGCTATGCACTATAACGCCGTAACCGCCTGTATACTGCCTGACAAATTCCTCGCGATCCATACTGTACGCGATAGCGCGGCGGACTGCCGGAAACTGCGCCGGTCCCCAGTCGCACTGGAACCAGATGCAGCCATAACCGTTTCGCGCGTAGTTAATCTCTTTGTATCTGCCGGTATCAACAAGATCAAGTCCCGGATTGATATTTCTCGCACCAGATAACTGGACAAGAAGATCAATCGTGCCGGAACCCAACATATCCATCTGTGTCGAATCTTCTGTCATTTGCAAAACAAGAGTTTTAATCATTGGTTTTATCCTGTCGGAACCTAAACCTAGATACCTTTCATTAGCTTCAAGGATAGTAGTGTTATTACTCACATCGTAGCTGACAAATTTATAAGGAGCGGCGGTGACATAGGGGGTATACCGGTAACCTCTGGAACCATTGTCAATTGTGGATTGAAGTAGTTCAAGCGTAAATGGACCTGTAATTTCTGCGCCGGTACCTCTGTCTACAACATCGCAACCAGGCGCTAATACATGCAGCGGAAACGGGGTGACATCTGCGTAAGTTATCTCATACCAGAACGGGAAAAGCGGGTCGCCGTAACTGTCTTCATGAGCTATTCTGACAGAGAATTCATAATTCCCTAAAAGACGAACACCGCTGAATATATTGGTATCACCTTCATTGTAGGCTTCAAAACCATAATAAGTATCCATACTAACCCATCTGTTAGTGCCTAATTCCCTGATCAGCGGATTGCCGTCAAGCAGCAATGCAAACACATAGTCTTTGGCTGTAATGGGGGTGCCGTCATTCCATGTCAGGTTGTTGTTGATTTCGAAGGTATAGGTCTTGCCGCCGTCAGCGTTTTCTGTGGTGTTCATTGATTTGACAACAACGGGGTCTACAATAAACCTGTCATCATCGGTGTATATAATTGTCTTGTAACCATTGATGAGCAGTTTAATATCGGCATTTCCCCCAAGGTTATCCCAGCCGTCGAACATATTGCCGTTCATGGCGTTTACGCCGATTACGAGCCTGCCCTGAGGGGCGGTTGGTTTACCTGTAGCGCCGCCGCCAGCAGCGGTTTCGCTCTTCTTACATCCTATGATTACAGAGCCTGCAAGCAGTATTATCAGCGATAAAGTGATAATTCTTCTTAAATTTTTCATGTTTTTCCTCCTTGGATAGATAATTTACATTTTTGATGCAAAACTGGTTTTGTACATAATCATTTTATTTTTGATTTTTATAAAAGTCAACATATTGTAATCACTCATGTAGAATATTCAATAATTATTACAAGGCGTGCAGCGCAAATCCCCGTCAGTGTCATATACGGCCGTGGCCTTCTACAACGCACGCTTTGGCGTGGCATTGTAGGTGATCCACGCCGAATGACCCTGCCGGAGATTTGCGCTGCCCGCCTAACACTAATTATTGATTTCTACAGATCAGATTTATATTTAAAAGTTTGCTTGGCTTTTACTCACCCCGCATATAGCGTACATTAACAGTTAACGATACCGGAGGAGTTGGGTGAATGTAACTGTTGCGTCTCTTTATCTCCCGTTACCGCTCAATGCCCTTTCCGCGAACATTCGTTCGACGCTCACTCCGTTCGCTACGGCCCTGCCGCTTCCTGCGGCAGGCGGGCATTTCGCGTAACGGTACTTATCCTTGCCTTGTTCCTTGAGCCTGCAAAAACTAGGGGCGGACAACACGGAAGCCGAGAGCGCTGCTCCCGTAGTTCGGAGAGTAGTCGATCCGGGAGGCTGAGCGGAGGGCCTGCTCATAGTAGTTCCAACTCCCGCCGCGTACCACACGGTAAGCGCCGGAAGTCGCTCCCCTGGGATCTGTCTGCGCCGCACTACCATAGCTCCCATACCAATCCCAGCACCATTCCATTACATTTCCGTGCATATCGTACAATCCCCACGCATTCGTTGATTTTAATCCTACTTCATGGGTTCTGCTCCCGCTGTTATTACTATTCCAGCCCGTGTTGTCTGTTATTGTTTCCCCTGTATTGTACGCTGTTGTAGTCCCTGCGCGGCAGGAGTGTTCCCATTCAGCCTCTGTCGGTAAACGGTAACCATTTGCGTTCCAATTAATTGTTACTGTCGCGCCTATTATCGGATACCCGCTTGAAGGACTCCTTCCCGTTATCGTATAGGCTGGCGTCAGCCCTTCCTGCTCACTCAGCTTATTACAGAACTCTACTGCGTCATACCATGTTACCTGTTCTACAGGACGCCTCTGTTGTACTTCACCGCTTGCAGGACTACTGGAAAAGCTGCTAGGATTTACTCCTGTTACCGCCTGGTACTGTTCCTGTGTTACTTCATACTTTCCCATGTAAAAGCCTTTTGTCAATGTTACCTGATGCGGCGGACTTGCTCCATAATCATCACTGTTATTACTGCCTCTTGTATATGTACCGGGATTTATTAATACCATTTCTATACTGTTTGAATGTTGCAATCCATAAATAAAATCATAGCTAAAATAACTCTCCAGGTTTTCATAAATGTGCATGTAGTCCACCCTGCCTATCGGGCGTTCTCCGCCTGTCATGGAGAAGGTTACCTTGTAATAACCTGTGTTCAGTGTTAAAGGAGATGAACTGTTGTTTTTTGAATCTCCGCCAGTAAAATTAATTGTCTGCTGAGGGCTTCCGTTTGATGTATTCAAAGGTGTTATAACCATGCTGGCGGAAGTTACATCAGCAGGATAATTGATATTCCAGATAAAGTATCCAGTTTGATTAAATACCATAACAGGCTGAAGCTGAACGGTTGTGCTTGTGGTTTGCCCGGAAGATACGACTATACCATTTACGCTTCCGTTCACCATAATATTTTGCCTATTCGCGTCACTGTACCCAATTAAGGTTAAATCCCAGGAACCGGGAGATAGTTCGATACTGACAGTGCTACCTGACCAGTCCCTTTCTACCCTTTTACCCAGAGCTGTTAAAACCAAAGAGAAATAATTGCATTGAATATTGGCGTTTTTTGGCAGTATTGTTCTGGTTTCGTTGGGATCGCCCATGTTTATGGTTAGAATGCCATTTTCGCTGTTCTGCGGCGAATTAAGTTCTGCGGAATTCGGACACCCTGTGGACAATGCCAAAGCGGCTACTGCCAGAATTATCAGTGTTTTTTGAATTTTTATGTTCATTTTCTGTCTCCCCCAATAATTATACTTTTTAATGATAAAATAATCAGGAATGTTTGTCTATAAAAACAGAAACAGGATATACGCTAAAGTATTTAAAACATCTTGACAAAATCTGAAAATTTGTAAATATTAGAGCTATGACAAATATGTAAATATATGTCATGATAAAACTATGGCAATTGAAATTATTGGAACAGGAAGAGCTGTACCGCCGAAAAGGGTCAGCAATGATGAATTGGCCGCTAAAATTGATACGAGCGATGAGTGGATCAGGTCCCACACCGGGATTGGATACCGCCATATTGCGGATGAATCTACAGCGTGCAGCGATTTGGGGTTAGAGGCGGCAAAAAACGCCCTTGCTATGACAGCCGGTTATTGCGGAGATGATCCTGAGGAAAGGAACAGAGCCGCATCTGAAGCCGCGCTGACCATTGATATGATTATTTTAGCGACGGTTTCGCCTGATTTTTACGGAGTCCCTTCCACGGCATGTATCGTACAGGATAAACTTGGGGCAAAAAAAGCCGGAGCGATGGATTTATCAGCCGCCTGCACAGGTTTTATTTACGGTCTTGAGACAGCAGCCGGACTTCTTACTGTCAGCTCCAGGCGCAAACGCGCATTAGTAATCGGCGCTGAAACGATTAGCAAGATGATCAACTGGGAGGACAGGGGAACCTGCGTCCTGTTTGGAGACGGCGCAGGGGCGGCGGTTCTTGAAAAAACCGGTGCGGAAAACAGGGGCATTCTGCAGACGCTTTTATTCGCAGATGGTTCCGGCAATGAGAGCCTTTTAATGCGCAGGGGCGGAACGCGCTATCCCTTTAAGAAAGGCGAAGTTATTGATACATCAATTTGCGTTGAAATGAACGGGCAGGAAGTCTACAACTTCGCGGTTGGAGCCATTTTTAGTACGATAAAAATGCTTGCTGAAAACGGTAATATCAATATTGATGATGTCGCAATGATTGTTCCGCATCAGGCAAACGCAAGGATAATCAATGCCGCAAGAAGAAGGCTGCATATTCCGGCTGAAAAATTCTATTTAAATATTGAAGAATACGCAAACACTTCTTCCGCCTCTATTCCAATCGCGCTGGATGAACTAAACCGGAGCGGACAGATAAAAAAAGGCGATTTAATCATGACTGTAGGGTTTGGCGGCGGCCTGACATACGGCGGAAATTTAATTATTTGGTAATTGAGGTATAAAAATGAACAAAAAAAATGTCGCATATCTATTTCCCGGACAGGGCGCGCAATACTCCGGTATGGCGATGGATTTGCTTTCGTCAGACGCTGTAAAATCGCTTTTTGACACGGCATCGGAAATTTTCGGGAAGAATATAAAAGAACTTCTCCAGTCTGACGCGGAAATTCTGAAACGAACAGACGTTTCCCAGCCTGTCATAACTGTTGCCAGTCTTGCGGCGGCGTCTTTTCTTACTGAGCAGGGTTACAGTCCGGCGGCATGCGCGGGTTTCAGTCTTGGCGAATATTCCGCGCTTGTTTGCTCAGGTATTCTTGAAGTTTCAGACTGTCTGCGCCTGGTTAAAATCAGGGGAGAAGTAATGCAAAAAGCCTCTGACCGTCTGCGCGAGGCAAGCGGCGCAGGCGCTTCTCCCGGTATGGCGGCTATTGTAGGGCTTGACCCGCAGCAGCTGACGGATTTAATCGCGCAATGGACTGCCGCAGGGCTTAAGGATCTGTACGCAGCCAACTTTAATTCCCGCAAACAGTCTGTAGTCAGCGGAACTGCAGCGGCGTTGGCAGAAGCGGAGACGCGCTTTAAGGAAGCGGGAGCAAAGCGGGTTTTACGTTTACAGGTAGCAGGTCCTTTTCATTCGCCGCTCATGGCAGATGCGGCGGACGCTTTCCGCTCCACGCTCAATGAAATTACATTCCGCGATCCGGTTATACCGGTGTTTTCCAATGTTACAGGCAAATTAATATCTTCAGGCGAAGAAGCGAAAAAACTTGCCCTGATGCAGATAACAAGCCCTGTTCACTGGATAGAGGAAGAAGCCTCTGCAGCGGAGTCCGGTATTGAAGCGTGTCTTGAAGTAGGTCCCGGCAGGGTTTTACAGGGTCTGTGGAAAGATTCAGGAAGCGAAATACCTGTTTTTGCCGCCGGAACCTCGGAAGATATATTGAAAATCGGAATTAATTCATAAGGAGTAATACCGTGGAGTTAAACGGAAAAAAAGCATTAATAACAGGCGCGGCGCGCGGGATAGGCAAGGCTATTGCTGACCGTTTTCTTGCGGCAGGCGCTGAAGTATGGGGATTGGACATCAGGGAACCGGATGATTTAAACAAGCGGATTGAACAGGCTGCGGGTAAATTAAACTGGGTCAGCGCGGATTTAAGCAAACTCGGCGAAGTGGACGTGGTTATAGAAAAAATTATTAAAGACGCGGATGGTTTTGATATATTGGTTAACAACGCCGGTATTACCAAAGACAATCTTTCATTCAGGATGTCTCTTGAAGACTGGCAAAAGGTCTTAGACATAAATCTTTCGGCGGCTTTTTTCATTTCACGCACTGTAGCCAGAGACATGATCAAAAGACGCTGCGGATCCATTATCAATATGGCAAGCGTTGTCGGCATTCACGGCAACGGAGGACAGGCAAATTATTCGGCAAGCAAGGCAGGTTTAATCGGCGTAACGAAGAGCCTTGCGAATGAAGTCGCAAGCCGCGGAGTGAGGGTAAACGCCCTTGCGCCCGGTTTTATTGAGTCTGATATGACAGCCGCTGTTCCCCAGGAAGCAAAAGAAAAAATGATAGGCAGTATTCCGATGAAACGCATCGGAAAACCGGAAGATGTCGCAGAAGCCGCATTGTTTTTGGCGTCTGGCTCTTCTTCATATATTACCGGGCAGGTATTGCCCGTGGACGGTGGAATGTTTTTTTAAGGAGGATATATGAACAAAAAAATAGTCATTACCGGAATGGGAGTTATTTCACCCATCGGCAATTCAGTTGAAGATTTTTGCGCGTCGCTTAAGGCCGGAAAAAGCGGAATTGGGCCTATTACCTCTTTTGATACAACTGAATTTGACGTAAAGATCGCCGGAGAGATCAAAAATTTTGATCCCAGCCTCTGGATGGACAAGAAAGAAGCGCGTAAAATGTGCCGCTTTACCCAGTTTGCCGTAGCAGCGGCGGCGCAGGCTCTTACCCAGGCCGGTCTTATTGACGAAGCCGCAGCGGACGGCAAGCGGCCCGTTAAAAGCGATCCGATGAAAACAGGCATAGTGCTGGGTAACGGTATCGGCGGATTTGAAGTTGTCAGCGAATCGCATAAAAAACTTTTTAACGACGGTCCCAAGAGAATGCTGCCGCTTACAGTTCCCATGATGATCCCGAACGAAGCCGCTGGCAATGTCTCAATGATTTACGGCGCAAAAGGTCCCGCTTATACCCAGATCACTGCGTGCGCGGCCGGTACTGACGCGCTGGGACAGGCGCTTGATCTTATCCGCAACGGACGCTGTGATGTGGTCATTGCGGGCGGCACGGAAGCGACAATCGTTCCATTCGCTGTCGGGGGTTTTCAAATGCTCAAAGCGCTTTCTACAAAACGGGCGGGAGAGCCGGAAAAGGCATCACGTCCGTTTGATGCAGACCGTGACGGTTTTGTGATAGCTGAAGGTTCCGGCGTTCTGATCCTTGAAAGCGAAGAACACGCGAAAAAACGCGGCGTAAAAATATTGGCGGAGCTTGCAGGATACGGCGCGACAGCAGACGCTTTTCACATAACGTCTCCCGATCCTTCAGGAGCAAGCGGCGCTGCGGCTGTTAAACTCGCAATTGAAGATGCCGGCCTTAAACCGGAAGACATTCAGTATTATAACGCTCACGGCACATCAACGGAGATTAACGACCCCACAGAAACAAAGATGCTTAAAATCGCCTTTGGCGATCACGCTTACAAGATGAAGATTTCCAGCACCAAGAGCATGCACGGCCACTGCATCGCCGCAGCCGGAGCAATCGAAGCCATCGCCTGTATTCTCGCGATACGAGACGGTTTTTATCCGCCAACCATCAATCTGGACAATCCCGATCCTGAATGCGACCTTGATTATGTTCCCAACAAAGCGCAGTACGGCGAAATAAATATCGCGGCATCGGGTTCGCTTGGTTTCGGCGGACATAACGGCGTAGTAATATTGAAGAAATATCAGTGAGGAACCAAATGAGTAACGAAATTGAGAACCTGCTGCCGCACAGAGAACCTTTTCTGTTTGTGGATGAAATTATCGAAGCAAGCGAAGAAAAAATCACCGCGAAACATATATTTACTGAAAACGAATTTTTCTTTAAGGGACATTTTCCGGGTTACCCTGTTGTGCCGGGCGTGGTATTGATTGAAACAATGGCTCAGTCCGGCGGAGCAGGCATACGCAAACAGGGAATCATTGGCGGCGGTAATCTGTTTTTCCTCGCTACAATTGACAAGGTAAAATTCCGCCGCCAGGTTCGTCCCGGCGAAGAAGTGCGCAGTGAAATTGAAAATCTGAAGATCACGCAAAAAGTGATCAAGCAAAGAGGCAGAGCGTATGTCGGCGATGAACTTGCCGCAGAAGCCGAATGGATGTGTCTAATCGCGGAGAAACTATAATGCCTGTTAAACCAATGATTCGCAATAACCTGTGTCTGAACGCTCATCCTGACGGGTGTGCGGCAAGCGTGCAAAAACAGATTGATTACGCGAAAAAAAATTTATCGCCAGAAAATAATCCGCCAAAACTCGCGCTGGTTATCGGATGTTCCAACGGTTACGGGCTTGCGAGCCGTATTTGCGCGGGCTTCGGATATAAAGCCGTTACTGTAGGTCTGTCTCTGGAAAATGAACCAACAGAAAAACGCTACGGTACTCCTGGTTTTTACAATAACGAAACTTTTGATCGCGAAGCTGTAAAAGAAAAACTTATATCCGTAACGCTTAACGGCGACGCATATTCAGATGAAGTTAAAACAAAAACCGCTGAAGCTGTCAGGCAGGCCGCAGCCAAAGCGGGAATCCCAGCAAAAATTGATTTACTAGTTTATTCGCTTGCATCTCCCGTAAGAACTGATCCTAAAACCCGTTATATGTATAAATCTGTTATCAAACCGATCGGCGCTCCGTATTCCGGAAAAACGCTTAACATGATGGACGGAACATTCAGTATTGCGGAAGCGGGAGCGGCTACAGAAGATGAAATTAATAATACGGTAAAGGTAATGGGCGGCGAAGACTGGCAGATGTGGATGGACGCGCTTGACAGTGAAGGGCTTCTGTCGCTGCAAACACGCGCTATTGCGTATACCTACATTGGTCCTGAATTATCATGGGCTATATATAAAAACGGAACCATAGGCAGGGCAAAAGAAGACCTTGAGCGCGTCTGCCGTGAAATAAATGAAAAGTTTTCCGCACAAAAAAAAATCCGCGGCGCATGGATTTCCGTAAACAAGGCGCTCGTTACGCGATCAAGCGCGGTAATTCCGATCATTCCGTTTTATATTTCATGCCTCTTTAAGGAGATGAAACGGATGAATCTCCACGAAGGCTGCATTGAACAAATTGTCAGGCTCTTCCGCGACCGCCTCTACACGCCGGACGGACAGGTTCCCACAGACAGCGAAGGGCGAATCCGCATTGATGACCTTGAAATGCGCGATGATGTCCAGAAAGCAGTAACGGAAAGAATGAAAATCGTCACGCCGGAAAATGTATTTACAGAAACAGACATCGCTGGTTTTAAACACGATTTTCTTGAACTGCACGGCTTCGATGTAGCAGGCATAAATTACGAAGCGGATGTTTAAACTTTTTTTAACTGATCGACGCGGCTATTATCCTAAATAATCTGATAATCTGCGATAACATTGATTTACAATATGTTTATGCATGATATCAATTTCATCGCCCAGTTCATCAATCAGCGATTCAAGACTGGAGAGGCTTTCATTTACGCTTGTATAGAAGCCGCGTGACGCCCGCAGCCAGAAATTTCCAGCGCCGTCTGTAAACAGACCTAGGAATCCCAAATCTTTTGAGCCTCTTTTCCATACGACAGGCTTTACAAGATCATCCATGTAATCCAATAACGCTGCAAAATCTTCCGTGATGTTAAATGTTCCTTTTCTGGGCCATGCTCGTGTAAATGCGCCTTCCACATCCAGAACAGGCGTGAGTGAAAGGATAAGTTCAAGTTTTTCTCCCGCGAGCAGTCCGTATTGATTGTTTACTATAATTTTTCCTTTTAATCCTCTGTAAACAGTGTCAGTGGAAATTTTATCGCGAATACTTACAAGTTTTTCCCATGGAAGCAATACTGTTTTCTTTCCTTTGGCGGTGATAATTTCAAAAACTTCGCCCGAGATTTTAATATTATTCGTAAAATCTCTCGCCCTTTTCAGTCTGATATGTTTTGATTCGCCTGTTCTTTCGGAACGCGGGTCATACTCGGCGAAAAATCCCGGTCTTATCCGCTCCAGCACGGATCTTGAAAGCGGAGACACCGACATCGCGTACATTCTTGATGTGCGCACTATTTCTCCGGCTACAATGAACGGCGGATCATTGCGGAACATTACAGATCCGGGATGAATAATAATTTTATCCGCTGTTAATGTACGGTATGTGCCGATCTTCCCGCGTCCTTCCTTAACGCAGACAAATTGAATCAATCCGCGTCCGATGCAGCATAAATAATCATCAATTTCGCTTCCCGTAATCAATTGCGCTCTTCTATACACCGGAATCTTCATTGAAGAGAGAATTTCTTCCAACTGCGCCGTTACATTTACAATTTCCGCCATCGCGCGGTCATCAAGATAATTTTTTTCACAAAATTTTATTTTATTGGTTGAATCATTATAGGATTTAAACAGTTTAAGATACGAAACAAAATCACCAGAGTCATCGCGGAAACGGTGATGCGCCTGACGCGCGTCAGTTTCTTCTCCCGGCGGCAATATATAAGGACTCTGTGTTGATAAAAACGCGGCGGCAATGATAGTTTCCTGTATAACGCCGGGATAACGCAGTATTGCTTCAACAATTATACGCGATTGGCGCGGCGCGAGAGGAAATTCCGTCATCAATTTGCCGGTATTTGATAAACTGCGATCAGGTTCAAGCGCTTCAAGCAGATTTAATGTTTCTACTCCGCCGATAAGACCTGCTTTTTCAGGAGCAGCGATGAAATCAAAGTCTTCAAAATTTGTTATGCCAAGATCCGCCATTCGTAAAATAACTTCTGATAAATCAGTGCGGAAGATTTCTTCAGTGGTGAACAGAGATCGATTCTCAAAATCCTTGCGGGTATATAACCTGTAACATGTTCCTTCGCGCGTGCGTCCTGCTCGTCCCTTGCGCTGATTGGCGGATGCTTTTGATACCGGTGCTTCAATAAGACTAGAAGTAAATGTGCGCGGGTTGTACCAGTTTAATTTCGCCAATCCTGAATCAATTACCGCGGTGATTCCGTCTATTGTAACCGATGTTTCAGCGATATTTGTCGAGATAACAACTTTTGTTTTACCTTTTGGCGCGTTTTCAAAGACTCTTTCCTGTTCTTCCTTGCCAAGCCTTCCGTATAACGGAAGAAGATGCAGATAATTTCCGACTGAACTTAACGCGAGGCGATTCATGCAGTCCTTGATCATTTTTTCTCCTGATAAAAATACCAGTATATCGCCTTCTCTGTTTTCACTGATAAAACGGGTTATAATTGCCTCAATTTTATTCAAAATAGCCTCAAACGCGTCATTATTCGCTTCAATAACAGGATCATAGATCAATGTAACAGGGAAACGCTGCGCGTCAATTTTTACGATGGGACATTCGCTGAAGTATTCAGAAAAAACTTCCGCGTTAATTGTCGCGGATGATATTATCACTTTGAAATCGCGGCGGTTTTCCATTACGCGTTTGAGTAAACCAAGAACAAAATCTATGTTAAGACTCCTTTCATGCGCTTCATCAACGACTAATACACTGTATTTTGAAAGCCATGGATCGAGTTTCATCTCCTGTAAAAGAATTCCATCGGTCATAATTTTTATTTTTGTTTCATGATTGGTCTGATCTGCGAAGCGCATCTTGTATCCGATCAATCCTGGTATGCGTGTTTCTGTTTGACGCGCGATGAATTCACTGACAGACACCGCCGCGATTCTTCTGGGCTGCGTCACTCCGATGATTCCGCTCCGCGCGTATCCGGCTTCATAAAGTATTACAGGCAGTTGTGTTGTTTTTCCTGAACCTGTAGGACTCTCCACTACAAGCGCCTGATTATTTTCAAGCGCGATTAAAATTTTTTCTTGATTTCTATGGACAGGAAGGTCAATATAGTTCATAATAATATCATAACGACTTGATAAAAATTTTCCAAGTTGTTATATTATATTAATTCATGAAACCTAATGGAGGAAAAATAATGGCTAAACAAAAAAATGTATATTTCTTCGGCAACGGAAAAGCTGAAGGAGATGCAAAAATGAAAAATGAATTGGGAGGCAAAGGCGCAAATCTTGCCGAGATGACCAATCTTGGAATTCCTGTTCCACCGGGCTTTACAATTTCTACGGGCGTCTGCGCTTCTTATTATGAGAACAAGGAAAAATATCCTGCAGGTATTAAAGAAGAAGTGGAAGCCGGTCTTAAAAAACTTGAATCGGTAATGAAAAAGAAACTTGGCGATCCGAATGATCCGCTTTTGGTTTCTGTGCGATCCGGCGCGGCAGTATCCATGCCTGGCATGATGGATACAATCCTTAATCTTGGGATGAGCGATAAATCTGTTAAAGGACTTGCAAATAAAACTGGCAACCCGCGTTTTGCGTGGGATGCGTACAGAAGATTTATTCAGATGTACGGTGATGTTGTAATGGGCGTAGATCATGATCATTTTGAAGAAGCCCTTGATGTAATTAAAAAAAATAAAAAAGTAGAACTTGATACCGCTCTTTCAGCCGCGGATTTGGAAAAACTTGTCAGTGACTACAAAGTAATTGTAAAAAAACATACCGGAAAAGATTTTCCTCAGGAACCGCTTGAACAGCTTTGGGGTTCCATTAACGCTGTCTTTGGTTCATGGATGAATGAAAGGGCGATTAAATACAGACAGATTAATGATATCCGCGGTCTTTTAGGAACTGCGGTAAATATTCAATCAATGGTGTTCGGAAATTTCGGCGATGATTCCGGAACGGGCGTTTGTTTCAGCCGCGATCCAAGCACAGGCGTTAATGAATTCTACGGTGAATATTTAATGAACGCGCAGGGAGAAGATGTTGTCGCCGGTATCAGAACGCCGGAAAGAATTTCCACTCTTGAAAAAAAGAATCCCGTCATCTATAAACAGTTAATCGGAATTAAAAATAAACTTGAAAAACATTTCAGAGACATGCAGGACATGGAATTTACGGTACAACAGGGAATTCTGTACATACTGCAGACACGTAACGGCAAACGCGCCGGAACTGCGGCGGTAAAATGTGCTGTAGATATGGTAGCCGAAGGTTTAATCGATAAAAATACCGCGATATTGCGCGTAACACCAGGCCATCTTGATCAGCTGCTTCATCCGATGATCGACGCGCAGGCGAGAAAACAGGCGAAATCGCTTACAAGAGGATTGAACGCGTCTCCGGGCGCTGCTACAGGAAGAATTATTTTTTCCGCGAAAGACGCGGAAGCCTGGCACGAAAGAGGCGAGAAGGTAATGCTGGTTCGCAAGGAAACAAGCCCTGAAGATATCGGCGGAATGGTTGTATCGCAGGGTATTCTTACATCAAAAGGCGGCATGACAAGCCACGCGGCAGTAGTCGCGCGCGGCATGGGCACTCCGTGTGTCGCAGGAGCGAAGAGCGTAATTGTAATGGCGGGCGGTAATGTTGAAATCGGCGGTAAAACTTATAAAGAAGGCGACTGGATCACCATCGACGGTTCTTCAGGCGATGTATACGACGGAAAACTGCCTCTTGTCGCGCCGACATTCTCCGATGATATGGAAAATTTCCTTGAGTGGTGCGACAGTGTGCGCGCAGCTTCAGTCCGCGGAAAGATTAAAGGATTTAATGTCAGAACCAACGCGGATCAGCCGGAAGACGCGAAACGCGCGTTTGATTTCGGCGCGCAGGGCATCGGACTTTGCCGCACAGAGCACATGTTTTTTGACAAAGAAAAACTTATTCACTTCCGCGCAATGATTGTAGCGGATACCGAAGAAGAACGGAAGAAACAGCTTAAAAAAATTCTTCCCCTGCAGCAAAAAGATTTCCTGGGAATTTTCAAAGCAATGGAAGGACGCCCTGTAACAATCAGGCTTCTGGATCCGCCGCTTCATGAATTTGTACCTCACATAAAAGAAGAAATTGATGAACTCGCATCTCACCTGAATATTGATCCGGCAAAGTTAACCGCAAAAATCGGCACTCTTATTGAAAGCAATCCGATGCTGGGTCATCGCGGCTGCCGTTTAGCCATTACATATCCTGAAATTTATGACATGCAGGTTGAAGCAATCGCTCTTGCCGCAGTTGAATGCGCAAAGCAAAAGATTCCGGTGCATCCTGAAATAATGATCCCCCTTGTTGTCACACCGAGAGAACTTAAAGTCCTTCGTCCAAGAACAGAAAAGATTCTTGAAAGAATATTTAAAGCAGCAGGGGTAAATGTGCCGATATCTATAGGAACGATGATCGAAGTTCCACGTGCGGCAATTCGCGCAGGAAACATTGCGGAGTTTGCAGACTTCTTCAGTTTTGGAACCAATGATCTTACGCAGATGACATTTGGTTTCAGCCGGGATGATGTCGCGTCATTCCTGCCGATTTATCTGCAGAAAAATATTCTGGATGATGAACCATTCCAGACAATAGATCAAAACGGAGTCGGAGCGTTAGTAGAACACGCTATTGAAGAAGGACGAAAAACAAAGCCGGATCTCAAGATTGGGATCTGCGGAGAGCACGGCGGAGATCCTGCATCTATAGATTTCTGTTATAGATCGGGCCTCAGCTATGTATCATGTTCACCATTTCGGGTACCGTTAGCGCGTCTTGCAGGCGCGCAAGCGGTTATAAACAATTCCGGAAATAAAATAGTCAATAAAAAAAAGGGAGGGGAACCTGCGAAGACTGGTCAACCCGTCTCTGCCAAGGTGAATGGCGGAAAAAAACCTGCAAAGGGGGACAAAAAAATGGCAGTAACATCTGCAAAGCCTGCGGTAAAAAAACCCGTAGCAAAGAAAACTGCGGAAGGTAAGAAAACCGCAGCCGTAAAAAAACCCGCAGCGAAGAAAACTGCGGCAGCGAAGAAGCCTGCAGCGAAGAAACCCGGTGTAAAGAAAGCAGTTGGAGCGAAAAAACCAGTTGCGAAGAAACCTGTGGTTAAGAAAGCAGCAGCGAAAAAACCAGCAGCCGCAAAGAAACCTGCAGTGAAGAAAGCCGCAGCCGCAAAGAAACCGGCAGCCGCGAAGAAACCAGCAGTGAAGAAGCCGGCTGCTACGCCCAAGAAACCAGTTCTATAAAATAAGGTTTTTTGGTTATATAAAAATATTTTATAAAAAAGGCCTGATTATGAGCAATGCTCAGGAGATCAGGTCTTTTTTTTGCATAGCAGCAAAAGCAGTCTGTACAAATTAAAACATATCATTATTACATTTATCTAAAAAAAAATTAAACGCAGACTGCGCAAATCACTGTCAGGGTCATAAACGGCCGTGACCGTCTACAACGCACACTTTGGTGTGGCATTATACGCGATCCACGCCGAATGCCCCTGCCAGAGATTTACGCAGCCTGCTTTATTCATTATAAATTCATTTTATAGTTAAAGTATCACTATTAAAGACCAAATTCATGGTTAATTTCCCGTAAAGAAAATGTTTCAGAAATTAATTACCCCTTAGGAGTGATTTTCCTGCAGATCGAGTATATTACTTGAGGCGAGGTTGTTGATTGGATTTTGGTTTTATGATCGGTAACTTTGCCAGATACCCCTGGCCTCTTTTGCCCTTCTGGTTATTTCTTTCCAATTTTGCGCGTTAATAAGTTCCTTGGCTGCTATCCAGCTACCGCCGATTGCCAGCACAGGCTTGAATCGCGCGTAACCATGCAAATTCTCCGGAGTAATGCCGCCAAGGGGGATGTATTTAACGCCTAAATGATTGTATGGGCCGTTTATATTTTTTAAAAACGCCAATCCGCCCATGCCTTCCGCCGGAAAAAATTTAACAAGGCGGCATCCAAGCGTTATGGCCAGATCAAGCTCGCTGGGCGTCGCGATTCCCGGTGCAAACGGCAAATCCACCGCGATAGCTTCCTTTACAATTTCAGGATTAAGTCCCGGAGATACGCCGAAACGGACGCCAAGTTTTTTTACCGTTTCAGCCTGCCCCTTTTCAATTATTGTTCCAATCCCCATATACATTTGCGGAACTTCCTGCGCGATTTGTACAATTGAAGGGAGCGCTGCCTGCGTGCGTAAAGCCAGTTCAATAACAGTAACCCCGCCTTCCAAAAGCGCCTTCGCCAGCGGAACCGCGTTCTGCTCGGATTCAATTTCCAGAACAGCGATAATACCTTCCCTCTCTATCCTATCCTGAACGTCTTTTGACATGGTTAATTTCATATTAACTTAATTATTTCAAAATGATATAAAGTCTTGTTTGATCTCTGACTCCGAGCATACCGTGGGATACCTCGGTAAGCCATGCTGTTTCATAACTGGCTTCATCACTGCCAAAACCCAAACCTATCAGATAACTGTATATCTGCTCATTAGTCCATTCAACCGGGGTATATTCCTGAAAGTTATTGGTTTTTTCCCAATCAAACCCGAATGATGTAAGATAAATCCTGCGATAGTATTTATCCTCCAGGTATCCGAAGTTGCTGTCAGAAGGGGAAAAGTTAAAAGTTTTATAATAGATTGTATATACAGGCGGAGCGCTTGGTTCTGCGCTGCAGCCGGATAATATCATAATAAAAACAAATGTTATCAATAACATTCCCATAATTATTTTTTTGTAATTCATTTTTTCCTCCTAATCATATAATAACCCGACAGCTCCATAAAATGCCATAACATCCGCGAAAGTGAGTTCAACAGCGGAGTTGTTCAGCAAAAATTTCAGAACAGATATAATATATCATTATTCCGGCAATTAGTCCAGAATAAGTAATATTTATTATTAAAGACTTGTGAAGCATTTATTTAAATATTGAGATTTTTTATAAACATTATTATCTTTATTAACAGGGGAAAATACAATGGATTACAGCAAATTTACAATTAAGGCGCAGGAAGCTCTGAGTGAAGCTACCGCCATTGCGCAGAAAAACGATCATTCGCAAATTGACAGCGAACATCTTTTATTGACGCTGCTTCGCCAGGAAAACGGGATTGTTCCGCCCATTATCGAAAGGATTGGCGGCGATGTTGACGCCCTGTGCGCCGATATAAAGGTGCTGGTAAAACAGGCGCTGAAAATTTACGGCGAGGCGGCGCAGATCTTTTTTTCTCCCGCGCTGTCAAAGATACTGGCAAAAGCCGAGGTAGAAGCTTCGGCGTTAAAAGACGAGTATGTCTCTACAGAGCACATTTTAATCGCCATTGCCGCAGGCGAAGGCAAAGCGTCGGATCTGTTAAAAAAACACGGCATCAGCAAGAACGCGATTCTTGACGCGTTAAAACAGGTCAGGGGAAATTCCCGCGTAACAGATCAAAGCCCGGAGGAAAAATATCAGGTTCTGGATCGCTATTGCCGCGATTTAACAGCGCTGGCGCGTCAGGAAAAACTTGATCCGGTTATCGGGCGGGACGAAGAGATCCGCAGGTGTATGCAGGTGCTTTCCCGCCGTACAAAGAACAACCCGGTGCTTATCGGTGAACCCGGCGTGGGAAAAACCGCAATTGTCGAAGGACTCGCGCGGCGGATTGTCGCAGGCGATGTACCGGAAGGGTTAAAGGGAAAAAAATTACTGGCGCTGGATCTGGGCGCGCTGGTCGCGGGAGCGAAATTCCGGGGGGAATTTGAGGAACGCCTGAAAGCTGTGATTCATGAAGTGCAGGCGGAAGACGGAAAGATCATTCTCTTCATTGATGAACTTCATACGCTTGTGGGAGCAGGAGCCGCAGAAGGCGCTACTGACGCTTCCAATCTGCTAAAACCCGCTCTCGCGCGCGGAGAGCTTCGATGTATCGGCGCGACAACATTGGATGAATACCGTAAGCATATTGAAAAGGACGCGGCTCTTGAACGGCGTTTCCAGCAGGTATACACGGCAGAACCTTCGGTAGAAGACACTATCGCGATTCTGCGCGGGCTTAAGGAACGTTATGAAGTTCATCACGGCGTGAGAATCAAGGATGAGGCGCTTGTGGCGGCCGCAAGTTTATCCAGCCGTTATATTACAAGCCGCTTTCTGCCTGACAAAGCGATTGATCTTGTTGATGAAGCCGCTAGCCGCCTTAAAATGGAACTGGATAGCCGCCCGACAGAACTTGATAAACTGGAACGAAAACTTTTACAGCTTTCCATTGAAAAACAGGCTCTGTCGCGCGAAGAAGATCCGGCGTCAAAAGATCGCCTGACAAAACTTGAAAAGGAAATCGCCGACCTTGGCGCAGAGCGTGACGCGATGAAAGCCCGATGGGAAAGCGAAAAAATTGATATTCAGAAAATCCGTCAACTTAAACAGCAGATTGAAGAATTAAAAATTGAAGAAACGCGTTATGAACGTGAAGGAGATCTTTCAAAAGCAGCGGAAGTCAAGCACGGAAAAATTCCCGAAGCGGAAAAACAGCTTGCCTTGCTGACGGATCAAATGGAAAAAAAGAGAGAAAATGCATCAGGAGCCGCACTGTTACGTGAAGAGGTAAGCGAAGAGGATATCGCAGGCGTAGTTTCAGCATGGACAGGCATTCCCGTTTCAAAAATGCTGTCGGGCGAACTGCAAAAATACCTGG
>Ga0209755_10000771_pt1 | contig 55717 bp, 59 predicted proteins | sample TergutCo191P1_FD_187301 | JGI IMG/M metagenome (GOLD analysis project Ga0209755, IMG submission 187301) | Cornitermes sp. P1 segment gut microbial communities from Petit-Saut dam, French Guiana - Co191P1 (SPAdes) (version 2) | ecosystem: Host-associated > Arthropoda: Insects > Digestive system...
ATCTACCCGTCGATGTCGAGTGGGAAATATTCTCCGCCTATGGATATATACATGGAGGTATCGGCGGGTATCTCGTCCGTTTCGTTTGCTTCGCTTGGCTCGTCCGGCTCGGGGGCTGTTTCAATTTCTTCCCATTCCGCGTAAGTTGTATCAGCAAAATCGTAGTTTTCGTCCACGCCCGATAACACCAAAAGCAAAACAATCCCCGCAGCCAATACGGCGATAAACCCTAACCCAAGCAGCTTTTGATTATCCATTTTTATGCCTCCTCTGCCAGTAATGCTTTTAGTATTTTTCGTCCTCGAAAAATTCGGTTTTTTACTTTGGAAAGCGGTTCGTCTGTTTTTTCGGAGATTTCTTGGTAGGTTAGGTCGTCGTGGTGATATAGGATTACAGGGATTTTGTATTTTTCGGGTAGGGTGTCTACTATTTTATTTATGCGTTTTGCTTGGTCGGCACGGATTAGCTCTGTTTCGGGAGAATCTGCGTGGCTGTCGGCGCGGTACTCCGTGGCTTCTATGGATACTGTTTCGATTTTTTTTCGGCGGTGCATGTCTATTATATGGTTGCTTGTGATTCTCATTATCCATGTGCTAAATTTGTATTCTGCCGTGTATTTGTGCAGGTTTTTGTACACTTTTATAAAGACCTCCTGCGAGATGTCGTTGGCCTCTTCGACGTCGCGGGTTTGGCGCGTGATGACGGAGTAGACCAAGTTTTTGTAACGGTTTACAAGCTCCTCAAAGCTGTCTTGATTACCGTCGAGGAATGATTTTATAAGGTCTTGGTCTGTCACTGTATCACCCCTCGAATTTTAATGTTTTTATCATGCGGTCTTTTCCTGCTTTTGTTGCGGGGAAGATTTTTGTTGCGTTTGCGAGGTAATTGTACGGGTCGGGCAGGGAAGGGCTGTAATGCGTAAGCCAAAGCTCGCGTGCATTTGCTTTTTTTGCAAGCTCGGCTGCTTCGCGAAAAATCATGTGCTTGCGTTTTGCGGCTTTTTCTTGAAGGTCGTCCTCGCCGTACAGGCCTTCGCAGATAAACAGGTCGGCGTTTTCCGCAAAGGCGGGCAATGCCGCCGTTGGGCGGGTATCCGTGCAAAACACGACCTTTAAACCCTTGCGCGGCGCACCCATTACCATGTCGCTTGTAAAGGTTTTATCATTATATACGATTTTTTTGTCATTTTGTTTTTGCAATTCTCCCCAGAATTTTACGGGGATTTCCAGCTCGCTTGCGCGGTGCGGGTCAAACTTGCCGCGACGCAATAAATCCACGCTGTATGCAAAGCATGGCGTGCGGTGGTTAACGGGCAGGGCTTTTAAAATCAGCATTTCGTCGGGGGAGTAGCTATGCTCGGTATTTGTTTCCCATTCCATAAATTCTATGGGAAAGGGAAGGTCGCGGGCGATTACGCACAGGCTGTTTACGACGGAAGCGAGACCTTGCGGGCCAATGAGCGTTAGCGGCTCGGTGCGGTCGGCATTTGCCATGGTAAGCAAAAGCCCCGGCAAGCCCGAAATATGGTCGCCATGAAAATGCGTAAAGCAAATAATATCAATCTGTTTAAACCCCCAGCCCAAAAGCCGCAGGCTTACCTGCGTGCCTTCTCCGCAGTCGAATAAAATAAGGCTGCCGTTTACGCGGCATAACATAGAGGACAAAAAACGATTTGGCAAGGGCATCATTCCGCCCGTGCCTACGAGTGCAATATCAATCATCTTAAACTATGCTCCCTGTCCCTAGCGTATCCACGCAAAATTTATTTTTTCTTTGCCCTCGATAACATCAAATTCGTGGTGGTCGGATGTCAGAAGCGACCCGTTAGAGACGATAGCCTGTGCCAATGCGAAGGAATCTGCAAGTGATATTTTGTATGTTATTTTTAGCCGCCCTGCTTCTTTAAACACTTCATCGGAAAGCTCATGGAATATTTGGATGGGTAGACGCTTAACATCATTATAAAAGGTATCCGCATACATGATGCCGTAAGCGCGGAGTAAGTCATAGTAAACTTCCAGCAGGTTTACCTTGTTTATGGCAAGTGTTACTTTGCCCTCGGCGGCTTTTTCATATATTGCTTCTACCATGTCTGCGCCTTTTTCGTCTGCTAAGACGGCAAGCATAGCGCAGGCGTCCAAAATGTATATCGATGTCATTGCTCAAGCTTCTTTTCTTCTTGTTTTCGTGCAATAAATTTATCAGAAGAAATTTTGCCGTCGGCAAACATCCCGCGCAAGGGGCAGCCTTTTTTTGTTTCGGAAATAGGAGCAAGTCGAATTTCTCTTTCTGCTTCGTGCACTTTTACTTGCATTGCTTCTACCATAAATATCACTCCATCTTGGTTAATAATCACACTGTCTAAAATATTGCCATCCTCGTCGGAAAGGAAAACGCGGCGGTTTTCGCGGATATTAAAATCCAAGCGGTAGCGGAAGATATCTTCCTGCCCGCGGCTGTCCCGTCCTGCAAAGTAGAATGTTCCGCCGGGCTCAAGGGTAATGGCCGGCACAGGGAAGCGTTGCAGATTATCAAGTCTGTTGCTTAGGAAGAAACCCTCTGTACGCAACGGCTCGTAGGAACTGTTTGTTATACCTATGCCGTTGCCTCTTTCTGTGACGGAGGCGTAGTGAATCATAAGCGGCGGAAGGTCGGGGACGGTTACGAGGGTGAGCGTTACCACGCCGTCTACCGCGTCGGCTACCGTCACCTTTGTCGTTTTGGTCGAAGCATTCACGCCGTTAATTTCCCAGTGAGAAAAGGCGGTATTTGGAGGCAAAACGGGTGTCACGGGGATGGTCAAATGCGCAAAATAACGCGAAGATGTCGCCTGTACCGAGCCGATGATTGCCTCGCCGCCGAGTACCCGCACCTCGAACATTTCGCTGTCCTCGTCAAAGTCGAATTTTTGTGCCAGGCTTCTGTTGATAAAGATATGCCTGCGCTCGGCAAAATCCAGCGTGCGGTTGCGGTAGTTGCCTATGCTGTACCAGCCTACCCAGTGGTTGAGTAGCTCTGCTTCAATTGTGTGGTTCATCTCGTTGTGGGCTTCTTCGAATAGGTTGTCAACGATTTCGCTTACGATTTCGTAGTTTACTACGTTGGCGGCTATGTCATTCATCATCATTGTAAAAAGCTCGGCCATGTCTTGGCGTTGCAGGATGGTGCGGATTAGCTGCCCCGCGTAGTTGTCCTGCGTTAGTACATGTTGAAAAATGGGGCGGCGATAGTTTTGCCCAAACAGCCCAAAGGTTTGGTCGAGGTCGAAGATGGCATATCTCCAGCGGCCGTCCAGCTCCGGTGCCATGCCCGGGAATGGCTCGCCCGTGTAACGCCAACGGCGCAGATTATTATGCGGCCAGTCCGCGTTAGCCACAAAAATTTGGAAGGCGTAGTACCATAGTAGATTTTCGACATCTACGATTTCGTTTAGCAGGGCAAACTCCGCGTCGTCGGTAAGGTCGCGCCATGCAAAGTAGTTTTTGTAGGTTAGCTCTTCTTCCAGTTCTTCCGTAGTGTTTCTAAACCACCACTCGCCTCGGCTTACCACGTCGAAATCGCGGGTGGGGGTGTTGTATAATTCTTGCAGATAATGCGCGTCAAAGCGTGTTTGCAGCCACATAAAGCCATAGTAGTTTCCGTTTATGAATAACGCCGCGCCCCGCGCAGGGGTTACGTCCATAAAGCCTGCGTTGCGGGCAAGGATGGAGCCAAGCTCGTTACGCATAATGCCGTGGTTACGGTCGTTACCGCCGTTGCGAAGGATTAGTGTATTGTACGCGGTGATTGGTGTGGCAAAATCGAAGGAATCCTGTATAACATCGCCGGGGAAAAATTGGTAGTGGAATCGACCCGCGTGTGGGCTGTACTCGCGGCGGGCAATAAGCCGCAGCGACCTAACGCGCTCGGCACGCGACCACGAGCCAAAAACCCGCACTCCCGCGTCTTGCTGCAAAACGCGTTCGCCCTCGGGGGTAAAGACTTCTACGTGGACGAGGCGTTCCCAGTCGCGGCCGCGTTGATTCCAGTTTGCGGGCGTCATTGGATTAATGTGCGCGTCGGGATATTCGTCCAAAAAATCTCTGCGGACAACGCCGTTTACGAGGATTCCTTCATAGAAGCAATACAAATTATCATGGTCGGTGGAAAGCGAAAAAACCAAAACATCAAAACGGTCGTCAATCCCTGCGTTTAGAAAAAATGTGTGAGTAATCGGCTCGGTTGTTTCTTCGTCGTATACGGCAATCGCTCGTACCACTGCCACATCCGGGCGAGAGCTTAGCGTAAAATCTATCGGGTTTGCAAAAACTGCGGAATAAGTTGTCGGCAACGCACCATCTAGTGTATAATGAATCACGGCATCAGGATTATTGGTTAAAATCTGAACACTAACGCCCTGTGGGAAGAAATGCCCTTCTTCGGATAAATACACGATAAGCGGCTCGTTTTCGCGCTCTTCTGCGGCCTCGGTAACTTCGTCGTTTATTGTTTCCGGCGTAACCAGTGCTGCGGGGCTGGAATGCATAAAAACTACAGTCACGATTAAAACCGCTACGGCTAAGATTAGAACGAGGATTCTTTTCATAAAATAAAACCTCCTTTACATATGTAGAAATGGGTGGGTACAATTGCGATACAGAAACGAAAACAAATACTTTATCGACGAATGTACGGCGGAGATATTACGCGCCCGCGCCGCAGGCATTATGAAACCCGACGAAAACGGCGGCTCGTACACCGTGCATAATTTGTATCTCGATGACAGGTACGATAGCTGTTACTACGGAAAATACATGGGGCGGCTGGAGCGCAACAAATACCGCCTGCGGTATTACAACGGCGACAAGTCATTTATTCGCCTTGAGAGAAAGCACAAGGAAGGCAATCTCTCTTACAAAGATACCATGACAATATCCAATGAGCAATACGAAATGATAAAGTGCGGCAATTTAGATTTTATTTTAAAGGAAGAAGCACCGCTTTGGCAAACGCTCGCGACAGTGTACAGGCTGAAGGGTTTGCGCCCTACAGCCGTATTCGCGTATAAGCGAAGAGCATTTGTGTACGAGCCGGGAGATGTGCGGTTTACCTTCGACAGCCCACCCTTCCAAACGGGCGAAACTCTGCCCTTTCACCACGAACCACTTAAAATGACCTACGGCAAAGCTGCTTACAGCCCAATGCTGCTGGAAGTAAAATACAGCCGCTTTTTGCCTGAAATTATAAAACGCCTGCTAAACGGCCTACCGTTGGCACGCACAGATATGTCAAAATACTGCGTTGTACGCGAAAAAGGAGTTTTACCTCATGGGGAGATTTGATTTTTTACGGGACATACTTGTAAACCCGCAGCTTGTTGTATTGGAAGAATTACGACCGGAAAATCTATTGGCGGTGCTTGGCGTCGCGGCGTTTTGTGGGTTTGTTATCTTTCTTGTCTATCGGTTTTTTAACCGAGGTGTGCTTTACAGCGAAAATTTTAACTTGCTTATTTTAATGATTACCATAGTGACAGCCTTTATTATTATCACAATCGGTACTAACCTTGTGCTTACACTGGGCATGGTCGGCGCGCTTTCTATTGTGCGGTTTAGGGCGGCCGTTAAGGACCCGCTGGATGTTGGCTTTCTTTTTTGGGGCGTTGCGGCGGGGCTTACTGCGGGTGCGAGATTGTTTTCCGTCGCGCTCATAGGCACGGCCTTTATTGCGATTTTGTATATCGTGTTTACGATGGTAAGGTTTGACAAACGGGCGTTTTTGCTAATCGTAAGATACGCAAACGACGCAGAAGAAGCCGTAACCGAGCAACTGAAAAAAATCCGCCATAAGCTGAAAAATAAAACCATAGGCGCAGGCTATACCGAGCTTACAATGGAAGTTAAAGTAAAAGGCAACAACACGGATTTTATGGAGCCGCTTAAACAAACTGAGCATGTAGATAATGTTGTGCTGGTGGAATATACGGGGGATTATGCGTAAGGTAAAACAAAAACGAGAGCCGTCGATTGGCTCTCGTTTTTTTATTTGCTTTACATATTATCTCGGTGCGATGGAAAAGCTGTCTACATACCATACGTCGGGGTAGTTTACCCAGTCGTTAACGTGGAATCTGATTGCAATGGACTCGATGAGTTCGTCCCAGTAAACCAGTGTTGCCGTCATTTGATACCATGTGTCCAGCGGTACACGGCCTTGTGCCGACATTTGGAATGTGTGCGCGCCGCTGCCTGCGGTTTGGTTTACCAAAAAGCTGGGGATTGCAAAATTGGGAGCCTTGCCGTCGCGTACGTTTCCGAAGCCGTCGGCAAGACCCGCGGTATCGTCGGAGGGTACGAATATCCACGCGGATAATTCGTACTCGACGCCCATTTGCAGCGGGTTTGGAAATTCTATTGTTAGGTTATTGCGTTGTGCTACGTAGTAGGCGTCGGTGCGCGGGTCGCCGCCTACGCGCATTCCGCGGATTACATAGCCGTCGCCGCCGTGGTCGCCGCCTGCGGGTCTAAAGCCCCATTGCCACTGGGTGTATGGGCCTCGGTCTTCCCAAACGATACCGGCAAAATGGTGAGCCTCGGCTGCGGCTTGCTCGTCGGGGGTAAAGTTAAATACATACGGGCCTGTACTTGTTTCGATTCCTTCGCCCATATGTGCCGCAAGGTTGTCTGCGCTGTCCAAAAATACTACAGTGATTTCGTAAAGGGTAAGTGGGTTTTGGTTGTTTGCTTGGATTCTAAACCATCCGCGGTCGCCTGCCGCTGCTACCGCGCCTGCGGTTATAATGCCTTCGATTGTGAAGCTGCCGTCGAAGTCCGCTTCTGCCGTAAAAAGCTGTGTCCATGGGCTATCCGCGCCACCAAATACAACAGTGCCGCCTGCTTGGGCAGTGCCTCTTACCGTAAAGCGATATGCGTTGTTTGCTATATCCCAGTCGAATTCATCGGTGACGAGGTCTACCGCGTAGTGGTTTTGGTCTCGATTTGTAAGGCGAATTGCATTGCCGCCAAGTGGGTTTTCTACAATAGTGTACGTGGGCATACCTGCGGAATGTAAAAATTGCGTCCTTTCCAAGATGGCTTCCGCGCCCCTTGTGTCAACTGCCAAGCCTTGGATATGTGTGTCCGCCGCCATCGAGTATACAAAATCTGCGGGCATTACTACCGGCTCCCATTCGTCATCGTCTTCTTCTTCCGTCGGGGCGGGGGTTTCTGCGGGTGCAGGGGTTGGTGTTGGCGCAGGGGTTTCTGCGGGTGTTGGTGTTGGCTCGGCGGCTTCGCCTCCGCAAGCTGCCAACGAAAACACCGCAAAAATGAGTGCTGCAATCCATAATTTTTTCATTTTGATTTCCTTTCTAAGCTTATATTTTTTTTATTATACACTAAATATTGACAAATGTGCTATATTTGTCAATGTGTAGAGGTGAGTATGAAGAAAATAAAAAAATTTTTAGTTAATAAAAAAGACCAAGGCATAAAAATCATCGCGCCAAAGGTGGTCACGGGGCTGGCTAATATTATGCGGCTTGGGCCTCGGATGATTTTTCGCTCTACTGTGGAGCTTTTACGCGCAAATTTATTTACGCGTATTTTGTCCTGCCTTACGCTGCTTGTTGTGGATGTTTACGACCTTGTTAAAGGTCGGATTTCTCGCACGCAGTTTGTTAAAAATGTTATTTTGTCCGCGCTTTTGGTAGTGAGTGGCACTATTGGATGGTACTGGGGAAGCGCGTGGATTGTGCTGGAGATTTTTGGCGGATTTGTGGATATCGTTGGCGGGATTATAGGCGCGGGGATATTGTCGTTTCTTTCTAACTTGCTGCTGGACAAGGCCAGCGCGAAGGTAATAGAAACAGACGCACAAAAAATGTGGAAAATCCTCGACCCCTATTTAGCGGAGCTATCGGAAGAAGAACAAGAAGCAATCCGCGACGGCATAACCTGCACCTGTTTGAAAAAAATGTACGCAAGCGAGGACAGGGACGCTTACGCAGAGGAGTTAATAACCCGCCTTAAAAACGGCGAAAAAGCGGAGGGCTTGCTCCGTGCCGAGGCTCACCAATAAGGGAGTTTTTATATATGAATATTGTGCTTTATCAGCCGGAAATCCCGCATAATACGGGTGCGATTGGTCGTACTTGCCTAATGACGGGCAGTGGGCTGTATCTAATACGGCCGTATGGTTTTTTTCTGGATGAGAAGGCCTTGAAGCGGGCGGGGCTGGATTATTGGCATAAGATTAGCGTGCGTGAGTATGATGATTTTTCGGAATTTCTGGAGAAAAACCCGCAGGCTAATTTTTATTTTGTAGAAACGGACGGCGATAGGCTGTATACGGAGGTTACATACAAGCCCGATGATTTTTTGATTTTCGGGAGCGAAACGGTGGGACTGCCTGTGGAGATTTTGCAGGCTTTCTCGGAGCGGGTTGTGCGGATTCCTATGATACAAGGGGAGCGGTCGGTTAATCTTTCCGTAGCGGCGGGGATTGTGCTTTATGAGGCCTTGCGACAGACGGAATTTGTGGGTTTGTGCTAAAAGATTCATCAGAAAGGTCGAGTTCCTGTTTTTGGGATATGATATAGTGAGGCTCTAAAAGGAGCTGAGACTTAATGGAAAACGCCGAGCTACGTAAGCAATTTAACGCCGCAAAGGATAGCTTTATAGAAAAAATCAAGAAAAATAAAAAATGCTTGGCAGCATATTTGTTTGGCAGCACAAGCCACGACTTGATTTTTGAATGGTCGGATTTGCAGATTTTTTTAATCTTCGAAGATGGCTACAAGTGGACGTCGCGCAATCTTATTGAGCATGGCATTGATATTAACGTCTGTGTTTTTACAAAATCAAAATTTTTGGAATGGATAATATCGGCAGACATCGAGGATTGGAATTTCCGTGGATTATCAAAAAGCACGCCTTTGTTTGTGAAAGACCCCATTATAAAGGAAAATGTCGATGATATTTTTTACATCGGAGACAGGGACAGAGAAGCCGAGATGTTGGAGGGCTTTTCGCAGACCATATATGCTATGAATAAGGCGGAAAAAAATTTTTATGTAAAAGAAAACATGGATAATGCTATCCATTTCCTGCTAATGGCCGCCGCAGGAATAGCATGGATAGAAGTCGCAAAGCAGCGATTGTTCCCCGAGCGAGAAATTATGACACAGGCCAAAGCCTTAAACCCCGAGTTTTTTCATAAAATATATTTCCGTATGTTATATGAAGTTGTAACGGAGCAAATGATAGACGACATTTTAAAAATAAACAAAAATTATATGAAAGAAAATACCCGGGAAGTATACAGGTCTGTGCTGGATTACTTAAAAAAGCACGGCAATCTGGATAGGTTTACCATGCCCACCGCAAGAGGTAGTGTTGACTTAACATGGCTATACAGAATGGGTATTTTAGAAAAGGAAATAATACCGACAAGAATTGCTTCGCAAGCGGACGAATTTTTTACTTACAGATATATAGCAGGCGAAGGACGGTGCGTATAGTGAATAATTATATCCATGTTAACGGGGCAAGGGAAAACAACCTTAAAAATATTTCGGTTAAAATACCTCGCGATACCCATACGGTTATTGTTGGTGTGAGCGGCTCAGGCAAATCGTCGCTTGCATATGACGTGATTTATGCGGCGGGGCAGAAACGGCTGTTGGACTGCCTTTCCGAGACATCAAAGCATTTTACAAGCAGGCTAAAGCAGCCGGATGTAAATTTTATTGAGGGGCTTACCCCTGTTATCAGCGTAAAGCAGTACAAGCCCCCTACAAACACAAGGTCTACCATCGGTACTTTATCCGAAATAAGCACATATACACGTTATTTATTTTCTGCTATGGGCGATGCCCTGTGTCCATATTGCAAAAAAAGCTATCCTGTAATGACATTACAATATCTCTCCAACGAATTAACACGCCTCCCCAAGAACACCGTAATCGAAATACAATTTCCCGTTTATAAAAACCGAATAATAAGCTATGAAGATTTTTTTGCAGGTTTTCGTAAGAAGGGATTTAAGCAAATTGTGATTGACGGAGAAAGAAAAGATTTTCGCGACTGGATACAAGCCCCTGAGTATGTAAAACCAATGTTTGTTGTCGCGGGAAAAATACAGACAAAAAACGAACTAAGCCACAGCGATATAGGGCTACTAAAGACCGCCCTAAAAAATGGTGATGGCTTTATTAAAATCGAAATCCCGGATTTAGAAGATTGCGGATGGTTTTTCGAAAAACACGGTTGTAAACAACACGGCATACTAACCGCAGATATTATGCCGGAATTTTTTTCCTTCAACAGTCCCGTCAGTAGCTGTGAAGAATGCGGCGGCTCGGGGATAACAAAGCGTACAATCCCGGAAACATTCGTAAAGGATAAGCGCAAATCATTAAGACAGAAGCCCTTTTTTAACAATTTCTGGCGAGTGGATATGAATAAACCATATGATTATTGCCTGATGTACAGCTTGGCTAAGCATTTTGGGTTTTCTTTTGACGAGCCTTTTGAAAGTCTGCCGGATTTCGCAAAGGACATTATTTTTTACGGAACAAAGGGCGAAACATTTGTACATCAGCTTCCCGAAGACTACACAAAGGATTTGTCAAACTTTAATCGACGTAACGACATAGGCAAGGAAGTAATTTTTGAAGGCTTTGTACCAATACTGGATAAATTATATGAAGACATGAAAAACAAAGAGCTTGACTCGTGGCATGAGCAGCATTTTAATGATTTTATGGTTGACGATGTATGCTTATCCTGTAATGGCACAAGGCTTAAACCGCAACGCCAATACATTACGATAAACGGGCTTTGCTATGATGAAATATGTAACATGGAATTATCTGATTTGCATTCTCTGCTTTCAGGCCTTCAAATACCTTCGGATAAAACAGATGTAGTAACGCCGATTTTAAATGAAATATGCTCTAAACTGAACGCACTTACGGATATAGGACTGGGCTATCTTTCGCTTAACAGAAGGACGGATACGTTATCGGGCGGCGAGTATCAACGTGTACGCTTGGCAGGGCAAATCGGCTCCGGCTTGACGGGGCTAACATATATTATTGATGAGCCAACCATAGGGTTGCATGGCGTTGACAATGACAGAATCATAAAATTGATTGAACGTATCCGTTCAAAAGGCAATACGGTTATAACAATAGAGCATGATATAGACATAATAAAAAACGCCGACCATATTATTGAAATCGGCCCCGGCTCAGGTGAGCATGGCGGGGAAGTTATTTCACAGGGTACGCTAAGCGAAATAATTAAAAATGAAAAATCAATTATCGCCCCATTTCTTTTTGAAAAAAATGAGGTTGTATCTTACGATGTTGATATCGAGCAGTACATTAGAATTATCGGAGCAAAGGCGAATAACTTAAAAAATATTGATGTAACAATTCCTCTTAACCGTTTAATTTGTTTGACGGGTATTTCGGGTTCCGGCAAAAGTTCATTGGCCATCGAAATCATTTATAAGGCTTTTTGGTCGCTGATACATGACGCAAGAATTGTCCCGGGCAAATACAGTCGTATCGAGGGCATGGAAAAAATAAGTGATATCTATTGTATAGACCAATCAACAATAGGGTTATCAAAAACCTCCATACCGGCCACCTATATAGGCTTTTTCGATGCAATAAGAAAAATTTACGCGGAAAGCAAGGACGCAATTGAAAACGGGCTTGGCCATATTTCGCATTACTCGTTTAATTCCGCAGGCGGTTGTACTTCTTGCAAGGGGGTTGGCTTCTTGGATACTCACATACAATACTTGGGAAATCTAAATATTGTATGTCCCGTATGCGAAGGTGCGCGTTACAAGGATGAGGTTTTGGAGATAAGATATAACGGAAAAAATATAAACGAGGTATTAAATTTAACTGTAGAGGCGTCACTTTCGTTTTTTAGCGACCATCCGTATATATACAACAAAATTAAATGCCTCGATGAGCTTGGGTTGGCCTATATGAAATTAGGGCAGTCCATCACCACAATTTCCGGCGGCGAAGCACAGCGTTTGCGCTTGGCGAAGGAACTTAGCAAAATTCGCAGAAAAAAGAATATGCTTTATATCTTGGATGAGCCAACAACAGGGCTTCATGCAAAGGATATTCAAAGGCTGATGCTGTTTATGAAAAAAATTGTGTCAACTGAAAATACCGTGCTGCTTATCGAGCATAACCCCGATGTAATACTGGCTGCCGATTATATTATCGACATGGGGCCGGGTGCGGGAAAAAATGGCGGGACTGTTGTAGCAGAAGGTACTGTGCCGCAAATTATGGCATGTAGTGATTCTGTGACGGGAGAGTATTTGCGGCGTTATGTCGCGGAGTAAAATTTGGGGGATAAAAAATAATTATAACCATTTTTTGCATTTAAATTTTTAGCAGATTTTGCTATTTTTGGACGGGAGGTGTGTCCAAATGAAGGATAGTAATAAAGAATCATGGAATATACACGCGCAAAGGTTTTACCAAGAAGATTACCTGTCATTAGATGATGTTGATTTTGAAAGCTATGATTATCCTACGGATAAAGACTTAAATATCATAGGTGATGTAAACGGATTGATTACCCTTGAAATAGGAGCAGGCACATGCAACTGCGGAATCGCGCTGGCAAGGAGAGGTGCTGTTGTAACTTGCTCGGACATATCCGAGGAGCAGTTAAAGATAGGAAAAAATGTTGCAAAAAAAGCAGGGGTGGAGATATCCTCCGTTTGTTCCGATATGTCTGATTTGTCGGCTTTTTCTACAAACTCGTTTGATTTGGTTGTATCAATGTCGGCGGAAATGTATGTAGAGGATTTTAATAAAATTTGCTCCGAGGTTGGCAGGGTTATTAAGAATGGTGGAAGATTTATTTTTAGCACTACTCATCCCTTTATATCCTGTGTAGGCGCAACGGAATTGTGGCCGGATGAAAAAGCTAACCCCTCATACAGTTACAAAGGCGCGCATAAATGGAAATGGTGCGAAGATGATACATTTACCTTCACGACATATCGTAGGCAAATAAGCGATTATGTTAACGGCTTAGCAAACAATAATTTCATGTTAAAGCGGATGGAGGAGTTGTTTCCGATTACACCATTGCCCGAGGATAATGACTTTGATGAAAATGAAATAAAAGTAAGAACGAGCTATCCTTCTGTTTTGGTTGTCGAAGCTGTTAAATGCTAAAATATATTCCTCTTGCAATTGACGCGATGTTATTTTGTAGAATCTTCTTGTAAAGCGAAATCAATGAAGAATGGTTTCGCCCGAGGCGAAAATCGTGAACGCTTCACCGCGTTTTCGGCGACAGGCGAGACCGATTCTGAATTATTTCGTTAAAGCTGAAGGGAGGGTTTATATGTTTACCGCGATTAACAAGGTTTCGGTGGAGACGGGTATTAGCAGCCGTACTTTGCGTTATTGGGAGGCGCAGGGGCTTTTTTGTAGCGTGAGGGATGAGCAATCCGGATGGCGTATGTATGACGAAAATACGTTGCAATGTATACGTGTGATTGATTTGCTGCGCCGTTTGGATTTATCAATTAGGGATATAAAGGAGGTTTTGGATAACAGAACGGTGGATTCTTTATGCCGTGTTTTGGGAAAACGGTTGGCGCGGCTGGAAAAAACACGTTCTGATTTGGAGACGCTAAAGATGGCGATTTCCGAAATCATTGATATTGTAAAATCTGAGCCGCCGCTTACTTTGCCTTCGTTGGAAAACATTTTGCTTCCTGCTGCTTTGGAAAGAAAAAAACATGTAATTAACTTACAAGGAGGTTTTTCTATGGAAAACAGCAAGGACGTTCAAATTGTAAAGATGGCACCTGCGCGTGCGGCGGCATTTTCTTGTGTGGACACGGAGCCGGAGGATAAGGCGCATTTTCCGGTGAAGGAGTGGATTGTTGCAAATGGGCTGGAAGGCACGATGAGGATGTTTGGCTTTAATATCGAGCCATACCCCTCGGAGGATAACCCTGACTATGGCTTTGGTTTTTGCGCTACCGTTCCCGATGGGGTGGATATTTCCGCGCCTCTGTATGAAATGAAATTACCCGGCGGTTTGTATGCAGTGATTCCCGGGAATGCGTACAACGGAGACCCAAGCCATGGCTGGAAAAAAGTTCACGAGTTATGCAACGACAGCGGATGGGAATGGACATACGATAATACAAGGCAGGGATTAGAAGAACACATCGAGCGGGCAGACGGAAAAGGTGCGTTTATTATCCCGATTCTATTCCCTGTGAAAAAGAGGTAGAGCTAATGACGTGGAAATCTTTATATGGTAAAGGGCTGAAAAATCGCCCTGCAATAAACGAAATAATTGCATTTTTGCCCGAGGATGTCGGTGCGCTGTATCAAAGATTTTCAACTCATTTGCAACGCGTATTTGGTGTGGGGTGCAAGCCGCCAACATATACCGAAGCTGCCGGATGGGTTTACACATTTGGTCTCTATAATATTAATTTGTTTAACCGTGTAACAATAGAAGACGACGCGTTTACGGTGCAGGGTCTTAGAGTACACGACGAAAATAGCTATGATGAAGCCGTTAAATTAGCGGCTTCATCATATGATGATTACAAAAAACGATTTGACCTTCGTGTGGCCGCTATAAAAGAAAAACAAAAGCAGCGCACCAAAATACGCCTGGAACGCGAAAAAACCGAAATGGACGCGATATTAAAAACGGCTGATAAGGAACGATTAAACAAATATCGCTGGTCGCCAAAAATTTCGCGGCAGCTCCTTAAACGACTATATGTAAGCGACGTCAAGGGATTTAAAGATGAGGAATTGGCAAACGAGGTAGGGTTTACGCTTTATGCCCGTTGTTTGCAGGGGCGAGAAGAAGGAAAAATTAAAGACAGCGGAAAATTAAAATGCCACAACTGCCGCGAAGTAATCCAAGCAGTAGGGAAGGGCTTGCTTCTCGAATGCGCCTGCGGATACCAATATTTATACAGGGATTATCGAAGGTCGTTTCGTACAAACAATATGCCGTTTGGTGCGGCGCAGGAGATTTTTAGCGCGTTTGTGGATAGCTGGGAGCGTGCGAAAGGATATGCGGAAAAAATGCGGCTGATTGATAATTTGATACATGAGTTTCATATTAACCTAAACAGCGGCGTTAAGGGACGTTTTGTCGGTGTCAATTTAATTGAAGGTACAAAAAAGCAAATTGCCGATTTGATTCTTGAATTGGCGTATGGGGACGTAAACAAAAAACAGGCGTTTGCCGACAATGCTAATGCGAATATGAAAACAAATACATGAAGCCCGTATAAATTTGTGCCTCTATTGTTGACATGGAGGGTTTAAAATTTTATAATATGTATATATTAAAGAAAGAAACGGCTTCCGTAGCGCACGGAGTCGGTTCGTGATTATCTATTAATTAATAGTTTCATCAGAGCCTTTCCTACTGCTAATAGGGACGGCTCTCTCTTTTATACGCGACACTACATACTTAGCCAGTGCCGTGAAAGTTATCTTAAAGACAACCTTCGCCGCAATTTCCAAAAAAGAAATCATCATGCTTTCACCTCCTTCCCGAAAAAAATGAAAGGTTGGAACGCACGAACCGACCCCCTACGAAAGCCGTGTGACAAATTATATAATCACATGAAGTGACAATAGTCCAAGTGTGTGATAAAATGAACGTATGGCATATGACCCGAAATTTAGAAAACAGGTGTTGAAATACATCGGCAAAGGACACACGATACAAGAAGCACACGAGGTATTCGAGGTAGGCACAACAACAATAAAGGAGTGGAAAAAGTTAGAAAAGGAAACGGGCAAATTAGAAAAACGACCACTAGAGAGAAAAGCACCAAAACTTTGCCCCGACCGGTTAAAAGCCTATGTTAAAGATAACCCCGACAGCTATCAAGATGAAATTGCCAAAGTATTTAATTGCACTCAATCAGCAGTATCATACGCACTCAAACGCCTTAATTTAACACGTAAAAAAAACGGTTAGTTATGTGGAAAGAAACGAGTCTTTACGTAAAGAATTTTGTGAAACAGTGGAAAGTTATCCACAATATAAGCTGTATTACGTTGATGAGTGCGGTTTAGATAAATATCTGCATCGTGAATATGGGTACTCACCCAAAGGCGAGCCGATTATCGGAAAGATAAGCGGACGGAAGTATAAACGGACAAATATCGTTGCGTCAAAATGTGGGGACAAGGTTATTGCACCAATGATTTATGATGGCACAACAGACAGCAGCCTTTTTGAGTATTGGTTTGAACATTCCTTGTTAAAAGCTATTCCCAAGTATTCTGTAATAATCTTGGATAATGCCGCGTTTCATCGAAAATCAAAGCTACGATTACTGGCAGAGCAATCAGATTGTGAAGTGCTGTTTCTTCCGCCCTATTCGCCAGACCTTAACCCCATTGAAATGTTTTGGGCTTGGTTGAAACATAAAATCCGCAAAATTCTTCCCCTGCATGATTGCTTTGATTTAGCCTTGATGGACTGTTTTTAATTCATTCAACTATAGCACAAATCGACGACATGGAAAAGGCGCGGAACATGCCGCGCCTTTGTGGAGTGTTTTATCCGTTTATGACCTTCTTATACATATTAACGTACTCGTTGGCGGCTTTTTGCCATGAGTATTCGCCGTTCATGGCGTTTTTGACCAAGGTGTCCCAGTGGGGGGAGTGATAGGTTTCGTTGGCTTGGCGGATGGCCCACATTAGGCCGCTGGCTACACAGTCTTCGAATAGAAAGCCGTTGCCTTGGCCTGTCTCCGGGTTAAAGTGGGAGACGGTGTCTGCGAGGCCGCCTGTTTTGCGTACAAGCGGAATCGTGCCGTAGCGCATGGCAAACAGTTGCCCGAGACCGCAAGGCTCGTAAACCGACGGCATCATAAATATATCGGAGGCAGCGTAGATTTTTTGTGCGAGGTCGGCGTTAAATTTTAGGTTGGCACTTACTTTGTTGGGGTAACGCCATGCGTAGTGCTTAAACATGTTTTCGTAGCGGCTTTCGCCTGTACCCAGGATTACAAGCTGTACATCCATGCTTAGGAGTTCGTCCATTATAATGGACAGGATGTCCAAGCCTTTTTGTTCTACGAGGCGCGTTATCATGCTGAACATCGGCATTTTGCCTGCCGGGAGACCTAGTTCTTCTTGTAGGCGGTATTTGTTCATGCGTTTGTTTTCCGGTGAGTCGGCGTTAAAGTTTACGAAGATACGCTTGTCGGTTTCTGGATTGTTGGTTTCTATGTCTATGCCGTTTGTTATGCCGTAGATTTGGCCTGTGGCGGCGCGTTGGCGCAAAAGACCGTCCATTCCGTAGCCGTATGAAGGGGTTTGGATTTCGTGGGCGTAGGTTTCGCTTACTGTGGTGACGGCGTCGGCGTGCATTATGCCCGCCTTCAGATAGCTGATATTGCCGTAGAACTCGAGGTCGCCGCCTGTGTAGTAGCCGTCGTTTAGCCCAACCGACCATAGGATGTCGCGCCCAAATACACCCTGATAGTGCAGGTTATGGATGGTAAACAGGCTCTTCATATCCTTGTAATAGGTAAAGCCCTTGTAGATATCGCGCAAATACGTGGGGCCGAGGCCTGTGTGCCAATCATTAAAATGCACAATGTCCGCCTCGAAGTTGATACGGCTTAACATCTCAATCGTGGCTTTTGTAAAGAAGGCAAACCTCTCAAAGTCGTCGCCGTAGCCATAGTAGCTGTCGCGGCCGAAATAAAAATCGTTTTCAATCAAATAAACCGAATCACCGTCGCCATGCGCGTCAATAGCATAAATGGCCGCATCCTGCGACCGCCATGACAAATGGACGGTAAATTCGGAAATCTTTTTTGCGTCATCTAATAAATTAACGGGAATCGTATGATACTTGGGAAGCGCGACGCGCATATCTACGCCAATGTCACGCAGTGCCTTTGGTAAAGAGCCGGCAACGTCACCAAGCCCGCCGGATTTTGAATATGGATTAACCTCGGTAGAAACAAGCAAAACCTTCAAAGACTTCTTATCTATCGGCATTACGCTCACTCTCCTATTGAAGTAGGGGCGCGTCCCCTACGACCCCGCCGCCGGGTCGAGCGTACTTCGCTCGACATCGCATTACGCTTCCTCGACTGTCGCGCAAGGCGTGACATTGCTCCGGGGGGCGCGCTTTGCGCGGCTTTTGTTCAGTATGAAGATTATACCATGTGTAATGGAATTGTAAAGAAGATTATCCGCAAAATCCTCACCGGCCCAGTGTATATGCGGGTTGGAAAGCTTTTGGCCAAAAAAACAAATGAAAATAGGTTGACATTATTTTAGACAGATGTATAATACAAATATAGGCAATTGTCTAATGTGCTTCGAAAGGGGATTTTGCTGTGGAAAAGATGAAAAAACTGCCGGACGCGGAGTTTGATATTATGAACGTTGTTTGGGCAAATAAGCCGCCTGTGACGGCAAATATAATTATGCGGCAGCATGGCGATGGGGAGGGCTGGAAGGTGCAGACCGCGATTTCTCTTTTGCTGCGGCTTGTGGAGCGGGGGTTTTTGCGTACGGAGAAGAACGGCAAGGAGCGTATTTACTTCCCTGTGGTGGACAAAGAAGATTATTTGCGGTTTGAAACGGGGAATTTTTTGAAGCAGTTTCATAAAAATTCGTTTTTGAATTTGGCTACGGCTATGTATAACGATGAGGCGTTAACAGACGAGGATATCGACGGACTGCGTAAATTGTTAAACGGACGGAGGGATTAGTGTGCAGACATTTATTGTTACTTTGATAATTTGCTCGGTTACTATGTCGGTACTCGCGCTTTTGTATATGGTGAGTGCGCCTTTTTTGGCGGGGAGGTATTCCGAAAAGGGGCGGTACTATGTTTGGCTGATTATTTTGCTTGGGTTGATAATCCCGTTTAGGCCGCAGTTTGTTGACGCGCCTTTTAGTGTGCCGATGGAGGTTGTTGCGCCGTTGCCTATTGTTGGGGGAAGTGGCGAAGTGGTGGGGCAGTTTGCGCCGCAGGTGTCGCAAGTGACGCAAATAACGCCCTCTGAAAATTTGGCTGCTTATGTACCGTTTAGTCTTGCTTGGGCTTGGTGGCAGGTTGCGTTTTTGGTGTGGCTGGTGGGGGTTGTTGTTTTTATTCTTGTTCATGCTGTTATGCATTATCGCTTTGCTGCGACGGTGCGGCGTTGGAGCGTGGATGTTACGGATGAGCGGGTTTTATCTTTGCTGGAGCAGGTCAAAAAGGAAATGGGAATTACGCGGTCGCTTCCTGTTTATTTGTGTGAGTTTGTGGGTAGCCCCATGATGATTGGGGTTTTTAGGCCGCGGATTCTTTTGCCTACGGTTAATATTGCGGAGGATGAGCTTGCTTTTATTCTTAAACATGAGCTTGTGCATTATCGTCGGTACGACCTTTTGTATAAATATTTGGTGTTGGCGGCCACGGCATTGCATTGGTTTAATCCCGTTGTTTATTTGATTGCAAAAGAAATAGGCGTACTCTGCGAGACATCATGCGACGCCGAGGTTTTGCAAAGCGCGGATATGGACACGAGGCGGTGTTACGGTGAGACAATAATCGGCGTGGTGCAGTATAAGTCTAAAATGAAGACGGCGTTGTCAACGCATTTTTATGGAGGTAAAAACGGTATGAATAAACGTATTTTGTCCATCATGGACACTCGAAGAAAGAAAATAGGCGCGATACTTGCTTGTGTAATTTTGGTTTCTGTGGTGGCTGTGGGCGGCCTGTTTGCGGTGCAGGCCGGTGATACGGAGCCTAGAATGCCCGACGAAGAACGCCGCCTTAGGGACATACTTGAAATGGAAGCCGAAATAGAACAACAACTTGTGGAAGTAGACGGCGTAGCCTTCGCAGATGTAAGCCTTGCCATCCCCAACTCGCTTCGCGAAGACGCGCCTCTTCCTGCGGCGGCGGTGGTGATAATGGTAGAGCAGGATTTTTCGCTTGCGCAGGGGTATCATCTTGCTATGATTGTGGCGCGGAACGTCAGTCGTCTTGAAGTAGAACACGTAACTATAGTTGACCAGCTTATGCGTACGGTTTTTCCCGCCGAAGAAGAAAGCGAAATTGTCCGAGACGAATGGAGCGAGTGGCTCGAATGGTTTAATTCATTGCCGCCAGAATTGCAACCGTATGTTAGTCTTCGTCCGCCGCAGGAAATTCTTAATGCGCCGCGAGACAGTATCCATGCCGTCGGAGACCCCTACATCGTAAATATAGAAAACGGTCGCGTAATCAGAATGGGAGAAGGCAGCCCCGGCGAATTGAATTTGCTCGGAAATATTACGTATCATATGGAATTTGAGCTAAATAAACGCAATACCCCGGAAAATCCCGATATCACTGTAATAATCAATGACGAGCATCAACTACAGGGAACGCTAACATCGGGTACGCGGCGACCAACAGGCAACGGAAACCGGTACAGTGTCGAATTTGAATTTTTCGCGGAAGCTCCGATTACAAGGATTGACCTTATCGTGGATGATGTGCGCAATATACATGTGGCCGGGATGGGTATTACTATTTTCCCTGTGGAGCATTTGTCGTACTTTAGGTAAAAGTTGACGCGGTATATATTTGGGTATATGCTTTGCGCGAGGTGATTATTATGCTTTCTACCGCAAAGCTTTTTACAAACGGCAAAAGCCAAGCCGTTCGCTTGCCCAAGGAATACCGTTTTTCCGGAAACGAAGTAGGGATAGCCCGTGTTGGTGAAATGATTGTTCTTTATCCGCAGGATAGTGCGTGGAGGATTTTTGATACAAGCGAGCCGGTTACGGATGATTTTTGTGAGGCCATCATGGAATCACGGCAAGGCGCGACGGAGCAGAAGGCTTTGCTATGAAATATATGCTTGACACAAACACTTGTATCTTCATTATGAAAAAAACGCAAACGGTGGTTGAGCAGTTTAGATTATTTCAAAGCAGCGGGGTTGCGATATCTTCCATTACACTTGCAGAGCTTGAGTTTGGTGTCGCCAAAAGCAAGGCCCACGAACGTAACCGAAACACTTTGCTTGCGTTTTCTACACTCGTGAGCATACTTCCGTTTGATACTGCGGCTTCGGCAGAATACGGCTACATCCGTGCCGACCTTGAAAAAATGGGGACGCCGATAGGCGTGCTGGATACGCTGATTGCCGCTCACGCAAAATCTTTGGGGCTGATGCTGGTTACAAATAATACCCGTCGCGTGGATGGGTTAATGGTGGAGGACTGGTTATTATGAAAATCTCAAGCTACAAAGCAAATCTGATTGAGCTAATGGCAACAAGCGGCGTTTTAATGTTTGGCGATTTTACAACAAAGAGCGGCAGGCAATCGCCGTATTTTGTTAATACGGGCAATTACAATACAGGGGCGCAGGCCGAAAAGGTGAGCGAATACTACGCAGCTTTGATTAACGAAAAATTAATCGGTAGCTTTGATGTGCTTTTTGGGCCTGCATACAAGGGGATTCCGCTTTGTACCTTGACGGCGGCTGCGTTGTTTCGGTTGTATGGCGTTGATGTTGGCTATTGTTTCAACCGCAAAGAAGCCAAAACCCACGGCGACGGCGGAATGTTTGTAGGCTGTCGCCCAAAGGACGGCGATAGATTTTTGATAATCGAAGATGTGATTTCTGCGGGGACATCCGTTAGAGAAGTCCATCCGCTGATAAAATCAACGGCAAATGTCAACATTACCGACATGGTAATCTCCGTTGACCGCATGGAAAAAGGCTACAACGGCCTAACCGCCTCCCAAGAAATGAAACAGGAATTTGGAATAACCGTACACCCGATAGTCACAGTCACCGACATCATGGACTATCTCCATAATCGCAAAATCGAAGGCAAAATCTACATTGACGACAACATGCGCAAAAGAATGGAAGCCTATGTAAAGGAATACTGTACGATATGAAGCTATTATTTTCTTATTGCATTATCGTGCGAGCCTAAGGACGCGGTGGCGGTTTTGCCCTCCGTGGTGGTCGTCTATGCTTTATGTAGGTTGGCGGAGGGAATTCTTTCGGAGGATTTTCACGTACTGCCGGAGAAAGATTTCCCTCCGCTAACCGCGCATGATACCATAGTAGGCGTACGAGCCAAAAACTCCGCCAAGGCGAAACCGCTACCGCGTCCGCACCCCGGTAATTCCCAAAGAAGGAAGAAGGCTTACACCATGCACAAAGAGATTTCGCGGTATCTGTCGCGGGATATTTACCCATTCCACATGCCGGGGCATAAACGCAACCCGGATTTTTTTCCGCCTAGTTTTTTGGCCAACGATTTGACCGAAATCCCCGGTATGGATGTGCTTTCTGCGCCCAAGGGGATTATACGGGAGTTTTTGGATAAGATTGCAAGGGGGTTTGGGGCGCGGGAGAGCTTTTTTCTTGTTAACGGGGCTTCTGCGGGGATTGTGGCGGCTTTTTGTGCGGCGGGGGATGTTCCTGTTTTTGTGCCGCGCAATGCTCATGTTAGCTTTTATAATGGGCTGGTTTTTAGCGGGGCGCGTCCTACATATTATTTGCCTAAGATTTTGGATTGTGGGTTGGCGGGGGGTGTTTCGGCGGATACTTTTGTGGGGATTCCGCAGGGGGCTTTTGTTTTTGTGGTTAGCCCTACTTATGAGGGGTTTGTTTCCGATATCGCCGCCATTGCGCAGGTTGTGCATGGGCGTGGTGGGGTGATTGTTGTGGATGAGGCGCATGGGGCGCATTTTTCTTTTCATAATTATTTTCCGCAGTCGGCCTTGGCACAGGGCGCGGATATTGTGATTAACAGCTTGCATAAGACACTGCCTGCGGTGTCTGGCTGTGCGGTTTTGCATGTGAATGAACGTGTGGATACGGAGCGGTTGCGGTTTTTTATCAACGCGGTGCAAACTACAAGCCCCTCGTACGCGTTAATGGCGGCGTGCGACTTTATGCTGGAAAAATTATGGGGCAACCCGGAGTTGTTTGAAAACTATGTACGGCGGCTGAAAAATGCGCGTGAGGAACTAGCGGATTTGCTCGTGGAAGAAGAAAAAAAAGACCCCGGGAAGCTACTGTTAATGCATGATGGAACGCTTTTGGTCAAAAAAACAAAAATTGAATTTGAAATGGTAAACGAGCGATTTGCACTTGCAATGACTTCTGTGGCGGACACGGACGAGGGCTTTGCGCGGTTAAAAAAAGCGGCGGCGAAATTTTCAATTGGCGGCAAATTGCCGCCTGTTGGATTTTCTCCGGCCATTCCCGAAGCGGTGCTTACCCCGCGAGAAGCCATGAGCCGCCAAACCGAAATCATCCCCGCCGACAAAGCCATAGGCAGAATCTCCGCCGAGCTAATCGCGGAATATCCGCCGGGGATAGCGATAGTAGCACCGGGCGAGCGGATGATAACAACGAGGATTAATAAACCTTGCGTTCGCGTGGTAAAATAAATGAAGATTTGCCAAAGGAGTGCGGAGCATGAATGAATTATCTAATCCAATAATTTTGGAAATCAAGCAGGTCTTGCAAACTGCGCAGCAGAATGTGGCAAAACATTTAAACGCTGAATTGCTAAACACCTATTGGAGTATCGGACGTATTATCGTGGAGCATGAGCAGAATAATAATGCACGTGCCGATTATGGAGCTAAGACACTAAAAGAATTGTCTAAAATCCTGACTACAGATTTTGGTAAGGGTTTTTCGCGTTCAAATTTACAAAATATGCGTAGCTTTTATCTTTCATATTCAAAAATGCCAGACGCGTCTGGCATTTTAACATGGTCGCATTATTGCGAGTTGCTTTCCATTTCGGACGATAGCAAACGCAGTTTTTATGAAAAAGAAACGGTAAATTCGCGGTGGTCGGTTAGGGAGCTAAAACGGCAAATAGGCACATCACTTTTTGAGCGATTGCTGCTTTCCGAAGGAAAAACAAACAAGGAAACGGTGCTATCCCTCGCGCAGCATGGAGTAGAAATATCCAACCCCTCCGACATAATAAAAGACCCGTATGTATTCGAGTTTTTAGGAATCCCCGAAAGCAAACCCATGCTGGAAAACGATTTGGAAAAGGCACTGGTGCAGCAAATCGAAAAATTTTTGCTGGAACTGGGCAGGGGGTTTATGTTTGTGGGTACACAGCAGCGTGTTACTCTCGGCAACACTCACCGCTATGTGGATATGGTATTTTACAATAAAATTCTTAGGGCTTATGTGCTTATAGAATTAAAAACGGTAAAATTTCTGCCGGAAGCTGTCGGGCAGTTAAACGCTTATTTAAACTATTACAATGCGGAAGTCAATGACGAAACAGACAATCCCCCAATAGGAATTATCCTATGCACCGACAAGGAAAGCGTAGACGCGGAGTACGCGCTGGGCGGTTTGTCCAACAATATTTTTGCTTCGCGATATACTTATTATATTCCTAATAAAGAAGAGCTAATCGCACAAGTTGAAACGGTTATAAAAGCATGGCACGAAAAAGCCTAGGGCTTAGATAACCTCTGTCGCCTTCTTCAGCCAGTCATTTTCTGCGTTGGTTAGGTGGGGCGAAAGGGTTTCGTAGGTGCGTTTGTGGTAGGCGTTTAGCCAGTCGCGTTCGATTTGCGTTAGCAATTCTGTGGCGATGGCTTCTTTATTTATGGGGCAGTGGGTCAGTGTTTCGAATTCCAGGAAAACACCGTCGGCTGTTTTTTCTTTTTCTTTTACGGCGATGATGTTTTCTATGCGGATTCCGTAGTGACCTTCTTTGTAGGCGGCAGGCTCGTTTGATATTATCATTCCCGGGGCCAGCTCTACGGGGTTGTATTTGTTTGCGATATTATGCGGGCCTTCGTGGACGCCCAGGCAGTAGCCCAGGCCGTGGCCTGTGCCGTGGCGGTAGTTTTTGCCGCTTTCCATTAGTGGCATACGCGCCAAAATATCCAGCGCGGAGCCTGTTGTGCCTTTTAGGAAAACCGCACGCGACAACGCGATATTGCCCTTTAGCACCAGCGTGTAATTGCGTTTCATCTCGTCGGTGATTTTGCCTAGCGGGATGGTGCGGGTGGTGTCGGTAGTGCCGTCGAGGTACTGCCCGCCCGTGTCGATTAGGTAGAAGCCCTCGGGTCGTAATTCTTCGCCTGCGCCGTCACAGTTATAATGCGATAGCGCGGCATTTGCACCATATGCGGAAATCGTATTAAAGCTGTCGCATAAATAATGCTTCTGTTCCCTGCGAAATTTTTGCAAAACGTCGGCAATCATACCCTCGGTTATCGGTGGCGAGGCTGTGCCTACACCTGCATTCTCCAGCCAGTGCAGCATTTTTACCATTACTACGCCGTCTTTTATATATGCGTTGCGGATGTTTTTTAGCTCGTGCGGGGTTTTTACCGCTTTTAACAGAGTGATGATATCCGCTTCGGGTTTTACTGTGTTTTGGTTTTCGGCGGAGAGTAAAACATTTGTGGTGTTTGGATTGTAATAGATGTTTTTGATGTCAAATGTTTTCAAAAACATGGGCAGCGCGTCGTAATCGTACAGCGTAAACCCACGTAAGTCCACGTCGGTAACCTTCGCGCCGTTTACAAAAACGAAGGCCTCGCTTTCCGTAATCAGTGCGTATGCGTAAATTACGGGCAGGCTTTTTATATCATCCCCGCGGATGTTTAATAGCCACGCAATGCTGTCCAGCGCGGTGACAAGGTATGCGGGTATTTTTTGCTCCTTCATTTTTGCGCGTACCTCTGCGAGCTTTTCCGCAGAAGTTTTACCCGCAAATTCTATCGGGTGCGAAAATGCCTTCCCTGTGGGAAGCGGTGGGCGGTCTTGCCAAATCATTCCCACTAAGTCGTCGTATTCGTAAGTAATATTTTTGCTGTCCAAAAATTTTTTTATGCTCTTAAAAGAAGTCGCCGTTACCGTGCGCCCGTCGAAGCCGAGTTTTCCGCCGTCGGGTAGATTGTCCTGTAAGTATTTTTGGTAGGTGGGTACGCCCGGCTCTTCCATTTTGAATAGCTTGATTCCGCTGCCCGCGAGTTCTTTTTCTGCTTGGATAAAGTATCGCCCGTCCGTCCAAAGCCCTGCCTCTGTCGGCGTTACCACCACCAGACCGCAAGACCCCGTAAAGCCGCTTATCCACTCGCGTCCGCGCCAAAAATCGGCTACATACTCGGTGGCATGTGCGTCGCCGCTCATTATTAAATAGCCGTGTATGCCGCGCTCGGCCATGGCGGCGCGTAGAGCGGCGATTTTTTCCGTCGTTTTCATTAGCGTGCCTTCCTTAGTGGTTGTTTTTGTGGTGGGGCTGGGGGTGCCAGGGTTAGGATGTTTTCTGCCTCGGGTGCGTTTTTTGCGTCAAAGCTTTTTACAAATTCTTCGAGTTCCTTTTGGGCTTTGTCGAGGTCTTCTTTTAGCTTGTCCCGCTCGGTTGTTATCTCTTTGTACGCCGCGTCCAGCTTTTGAAATTTGTCCAGCGTTTTGTGATAATCGTCTGCGATGTTAAGCGCGATTAATAAGCTGCGTACATGGTCGTCGATGGCCGCCGTTACGCTTTTGGATTTTATTTCTTCGATTTTTTTGTCGGTGTAACGCGCTATGCGTTGCAGGTAATCTGCCTGCTCGCCCGATTTTAAGGTTATTATTTCTCCGCCGATTACTACATCTACTTTGTTTTCCATGTCTTTTACCTCCTGATGTCTTGTAAGTATCGTGGTACAAGTGGCATACTGTTTGCGGTTTTTCCTGTTTTTCTTATATGAGAAAGCAATGACGCAAGGGTATCATTATGCAGTGCAAGGCTACGTTTTTCGTCGGGTAGAAACATGAAATCCCCGGTTAAAATAAGCTCGTAGTCCTCGTGGTCGTATCGCCACGGGATGAAGCTTTTGCCGAATTCCAGATAAAGCTTGTCCGCCTGCTCCAGTCCTTTGTATGTCATGTTGCCCGAGTAGTAAAAGGGTGTGTCGAGTTGTTTCAGCAGGTACATAAACGCGGCATTGTGTCCGCTTGTTGGGCAAATTATCGTGGCGTTTTCTGTGCATAGTTTTGCGAAAATCAGTGGGTCTTCCACGATAAAGATTTTTTCGCCAAAATCGTCTAATTTGGGGTTGATGTACAGGTTTTCCAATGTTAATACTCTCGCCTGCGATTTGCCTGCGGTTTTTACAGTAACGCCGCTTAACATCCCGCAGGAAATCAGCTTTGCCCGCAGATGCAGACTTATGCAGTCTTCTATGGCTTCCGGCGCGGGCTGCTTAAATTTGCTTGCCAGTGCCTTTAAAAATAATTGGCCGTGAGGGCTTGTAAAATCCAGCGCGTTTTCCGCGTCCATGTGTTTTATTGAAAATTCGGACAGAGTTGTGTATTCGTCCTTCATCGTATTAATGATTTTTGCCACGGTGCTTATCATGGTTAAAACTTTTTCCGCGCTTGTTATATATTGCTCCGCCCATGGGCGGTATGCGCGGCGTGTTTGCAGGGAAATTTCTTTTACCCACTGCTCGGCCGCCGTGCCTTCGAACTTTGGAAAAACTTCCGATAAAACCATAGCGGAGAAAGTGCCGGGCTTATTAACCTTTGGCGGCTTTATGGGCTTGCCTGCGTATGCCGATAAAATATTTTCCAGCGGTATGGTTGTGCCGAAGTTTTTATGCACTTGACGCTCGAAATCCGCAAGGCTTATTCTGATTAACGCTTGGTCGTAGTAGTCGCGTTTAAAGAATTCCGAAATCACGGTTTCTTCTTCCGTGCTTGGCTCGGAAAGCCGCGCCGCACCAAACACCCTGTTGTGCTGCATGTATACATCCAGCATAGCAGCAAGCAGCCGTTTAAAGCCGGGCTTTTGTCTGAAAAATTGTATGATGTTTTGTAATTCTGTCTCCATAATTTTCTCCGTTGACATTTTCTTAAATTATGTCACAAAATTGTAATCTTTTCAAGGTTGCGATGCGTATATATAAACCATGGATAAAAAAACCTTGGAATATCGGCTTAAAAGGGGAATAATCAAGGACCTGCACGCAAGGGGTTTAATAAGTAAAAAACAAATGGAACAAGCCCTAAAGCAGTCGGAAGCGGGTGCAAAAAAATGCTGAAGGTAACCGCATATTGCCGAGTGTCTACCGATAGCACCGACCAAAAGAATTCCTTGGCAAACCAAGAGCAGTTTTTTATGGAATACATAAATGCCTACGACGGCTGGCAGTATACTACGATGTATGTAGACGAGGGCTTGTCGGGTACATCCACGCGCAAGCGCGAGGGCTTTAACAGAATGCTCGACGACGCCCATGAGGGGGTTTTTGGGTTGATTCTTACAAAGGAGGTTAGCCGATTTTCGCGCAATACGATTGACACGCTAAAATACACTCGCGAGCTGAAGGAAATCGGCGTCGGCGTGATTTTTATAAACGACAACATAGACACCCGAGAATCCACGGATGAGTTTCGCCTAACGATAATGGCAAGCTGCGCACAGGAAGAAGCCCGCAAAGTATCCGAGCGGGTAAAATGGGGACAAAAACGGAGCATGGAAAATGGAGTAATCTTTGGGCAAAAAACCTTGGGGTATCGCAAGGTAGGGAAAAGTAAACTGGAAATAATCCCGCACGAAGCCGAGACAATACGCAAAATTTTCCAAGCATATATAGAAGGCGAAGGCCTAAACACCATAGCCCAAAAGCTGGAGCAAGAAAGCACCCCAACCGCCTACGGCAAAAAAACATGGGACGCCACCGCAATCCAACGGATTTTAAAAAACGAAAAATACTGCGGCGACCTAAAGCAAAAAAAATTTATAACGCCGGATTTTTTAACACATAAAACAAAGCGCAACAAGGGCGAGGAGGAATTTGTAACGCTCCGCGATATCATACCTGCGATAATTTCGCGTGATGTTTTCGAGACAGCACAGGCAGAAATCGCCCGCCGTGCAAAAAGGCCAAACACCCGCTACACAAACCGACACGCCTTCTCGGGTAAGCTAAAATGCCACCTTTGCGGCAGCACCCTAGTAAGCCGAAGCACAAAAAAGCAAAAACGCTGGCGTTGTGCAAAGGCAATAAAAAAAGAATGCGCCGCAAAAATGGTTAACCAAAAAGTAATAGAGGCAGAGTTTTTGGAATGGTTAAAGCCAATGGTTAGCAAATTGTCGTCGGTCGAAAAAATTGTTTGCGACGTAATGGAGGCCATCCTAGCCACCCCAAACCCCCAAGCCAACGAGGAAAAAATAAAAAAAATAAAAGCCCGATTAGACTATTTAATAGAGCTACGCCTGGACGGCGAAATAACAAAACAGGAATTTTTGGAAAAACGTGAGCAGTTGCAAGAGAAGCTAAAAAGCCAAAAAAAAATTGCTACTGTCGAGCAATTTAAACCCGATATGGCAGCTATAAAAGACCGTATAACCGATATAGTAAGCGCAAAGGTTTTTAGCGAGGAGGTGGCGAGGGAGTTAATCAATAGTTATCTCCATAATTAAACGGGGACAGTTCTTTTGGCAAAAATCCTGTGTTTATGCGGGGTGGAGCGGTTTTATCAAAAACATCTAGCTGACAATAAATGGATATAGCGTACCCTGAACTCATTTATTCATTGCGGTTTTCCTATGTTGGCGTTTTAGGACACAGGGCATGGATAGAGTAAAGCAACTATTAACTTGACACTGTAAAGATTGTGCGTTACAATGTTTGCATCGTTAAGATGGGAGGCTGTTAAATGAGCGTTACTTCATATCATCATGGCGATTTGCGCACCGCTATGATTGAGAAAGGTATCGAGATGATTAACGAGCAGGGAATAAATACGCTTTCTTTAAGACAGTTAGCGGCAGCTTGTGGTGTCAGTCACGCAGCACCATACAGTCACTTTGCAAATAAAGATGATTTGCTTTCTGCTATTCAAAAACATATAACAGATAAATTTGTTTCAGTTTTAAGTGAAGCTTTGACTGGATTAAATGACACACCCGAAGGCTTGTTAAATATGGGGTGCGCTTATGTGATGTTCTTTGTGCGTAATCCGCAATATTTCCATTTTACATTTAATCGTATGAATTTACTAATTGACTTCGATGAAAATCCAAGCGAATATGAACCTTTTGAATTATATAAAGATACTATGTTGCATTTGTTAGAAAAAATAAATATCGCAAATGAATTATGGAGAAAAATAATCATAACACATTTATCCTTTGTACATGGGTTGGCTTCAATAGCGATAATGACGAGCAACGTCAACATTGAAGAATGGGAAGAAAATGTTTACGATATATTGTCAAAATCATATTTCTTGGGAGGTATGCAATGTTAGAAAACAGTTTATATACCCACTAATAGGTGTCGGGTGCATAGCTTTGATTTTTTATTAAAAAAGCATAAGAAAAATAAAATTGGGGGCAAATAAAAATGACAAATACATTAGTTTTACAAGACATTGATACAAATGGAATTGCCTTGAATAAAGAAAAATATACCATTTTTCAAGCAAGTCATGAAGTCAAGCCATGTTTGGGTTGTTTTGGTTGTTGGATAAAAACTCCGGGGAAATGTGTAATAAATGATAATGATAGCGATTTTGCGATAACAATACCCCATGTACAAGAAGTTATAATTATAAGTCAACTTGTATTTGGCGGTTTGTCACCCAATATAAAAGCTATTTTTGACCGCAGTATCGGTTTTATTCTTCCGTTTTTCTGTAATGTCAATGGCGAAATGCACCACAAGCAAAGATACAAGAAGCGTCCAAGCCTAAAATATTTATTATATGCAAATGTGATTTCAGACAAGGAAAAATCCACCGCTCAAAAACTTGCAAAGGCAAATGCCATCAATTTGGGCGCGGATAACCTTTCCGTCCACTTTTATCATTCCACGATAGAATTATTGGAGGACTTAAAATGAAAGTTTTATTTATAAATGGAAGTCCAAAAAGCGATAACAGCTCAAGTGAATTGTTAATTAACGCACTTCATAAGCTGTTAGGGAATTTGAACGAATACATTACTATAACGGCAATGAAGGCAAGTAAACAGGCTTTTCTTGATGGGGTTAGGGGTGCTGATGTAGCTGTCATTGTATTCCCGCTATATGTTGACGGAATACCGTCACATTTGCTTCGATTGCTTTGCGAAGTAAAGGACGAGTTAAAAAACATAAATCCAAATGTTGTTTTATATGCCATTGCGAACAATGGGTTTTACGAGGGAACACAAAATGCCTTGGCATTAAATATGATTCAGCATTTTTGCGACGCGGCGGGTATAAGGTGGGGGCAAGGGTTAGGCATCGGCGCAGGGGGTATGCTTAATTCTTCCCCAATCGGTATTGCCGTCCTCAAAAATATAGGTATTGCTTTGGAAACTTTGGCGGAAAACATAAATAAACAAATTTCGGGTGATGATTTGTTTGCACAACCTAATTTCCCCAAATTTTTGTATAAAACAGCGGCTCATTTTAACTGGATACAATCCGCGAAAAAGAATGGTCTAAAAAGAAATGATATTTATAAGAAACATTAGTTTTTGATAACATACAAAAGGGGGTGAGATATTTTGTATGGCTGATGTGCTGAAAGTCGAATGGCTACTTTATGTCACTAGCCGGAGGTTAATAACGCTCCATCGGAAGGGTTGAGTTTGTTGCAATTGCCGTTTTTTTTAACCATATCGTCTTTACAAAAACTCCGGCAAGTAACATGCACAACAAGAAAATTAAGAATTGAAACGGATTTGTAAAGGTTGTACGCCATACGAAAAAAAATGGCCACAAAAAAAATTCAAAAATTTGTTCCGGCAATGTAAGTATCGCGCCTTGGCTTGACAAAACAAAATTAGGACTGCCAACGGCGTTTATTCTTTGGAAATTATCCAAACTGATGCGACCCGACAATATAAAACTGCCGTAAAAAGCCGTAAGTGCCGCCCAATAAATGATGTAGACATAACATAGCAACCTTGATTTGATTTTCACCGTGATAACTAATGTTATAATCCACAAAAACAAAAGAATAATGCCCGACATCCAACTGTAAAATTCCATAGGTGGGTGGACACTCCACATATCCCAAAACCATATACAAAGAAGCGGGAATACGACAAGCGACAAAACAAGAATCACCGCCATTGTGCATATGTTAATTTGCCTTATGCTTTTAGTCATTTTATCTTCACCCCCAATATATTATAATCGATTTACTCCGATTGTACAAATGTATGTTGTCAGGGGGACAGTTCTCAAGACAACAATCCTGTGTTTATGCGGGTTGGAGCGGTTTTAGCCAAAACATCTACGGCGCAGTGAGCAGAGCGAACGCTTCCCGCGCCTCTACGGCGCAGTGAGCGGAGCGAACGCGCCAGCTGCCAATAAATGGGGTTTGATTAGTATACAAACTCGTATTCCACGATGCCGTCGGTGTGGTTGGTTATTATGTCTTTTATGCGCCAGTCTTCTCCGTCAAAATATGTCACGCGCTCCCGTGTTTGTAGTAGCATCGGCTCGCCGTCAATCAAATCGTAGCTTTTCCAAATATAAAGCCCGTGCGACATCCGAAAAACGGTGTGAATAAAACCCATACCATGCCAATGATTCCAACCCAAGGAAACAGTGCCGAAGTCACTTAGCTCCCGCAATCCCGTGTGCTCGGCAAACTGTCTTTCTTCTGCGTCCCAAATCCAGAAATGGTGTGGGTCGTTCATCAAAGAGCCTCCGGGTACTTTTCGCAAACCCATTATAATCGAGCCGCGTAGATACTCCACATGAAAATTTAACGGGTTAAAATCATTTGGGTGGGGTTGCCAACCAAAAAGTGGGGGATTCATATAGCTTGAGCCAAGCTCCGTAAATTCTTGTATTACCTCGCTGTTTATGACTGTTGTTTCTATGGTTATGTTAACGGTGTATACGTTTGTATTGTCGAGTATGTCCGGCACAAGATGTGCATGTTTTGTGACAACAAATCTTTCGGTTGCGCAATCGAAAACCTGCGAAAGCCCACGATATACTACGGAAAATACGCCGTCGTCATACTCGTACTCCAGTACATGATGACCACCGCTATAGCGATTGCCTACATAAATGCGTTGCCGCTCTTGGTCTGCGCCCAGCCATGCGGCATGGCCGATTTGTACCAACTGCTCGTGCAAAACAAATTGCTTTGCCGCAGAATCCCATAACCAAAAATATTCTTGTGCAAGCAAGCCGCCCGCGCCGTCCTGCCATTGCATAAGCCGCATATCCAAATATCCGTCAAAATTATAGTCATCAAAAGATAGCCCGCCGTTTACGTTGCGGGTGCTTTGTGTTAGCCCGTGGATTTCTTGGATAATCTCGCCGTTTTCATCTGCAATAAGGATGCTTACCTCTCTCGGCTCGGGAAACCATTGGAGATAGCCTTCCGGCATATAATCGCCCACTATGCGCGTAATTGTAAACTCGGGCATGTTGGGATGGATTTTTACTGTTTCGGGAAATCCCGTGTCGGGGGCTACCAAAGGCTGTCCCCACTCGTCTGCGGGGATTATTTCGACGGTGACTTCGTCGGTTTCGATATGCTCAACATGATGCGCCACATCATATTCAATACCTTCATCGCCACATGACGTCAAAAGCAATGCCGTAAGCGATATAAGAAATATTACCATACTATTTTTCATCCTCATCATCCTGTCTACCTACGATACGTTTGCAACACATCCATGATTTTCTTGGTTTTTACAAATGTAAGGCTTGTGCTTATTACCAAGGCGGGGACGTCGGGACGATTGCCAAATAATCCAATCGCTACATTTTTTGAGTTTTTGGTTGCAAATTTTACGTCCTCGGGTTTGTGCGCAAACACGGCTATATATCTATTGTTTGTAGCACCCACTATCCATTTGTCCAAGATTTCTAATTTGCGTACGTTGTACCATGGTATAAAATCGACCTTGTTTCCGTAGCCGTAAGGGATTGTTATCCCCTCGTTTGATATGATGACAATAGGCCGCCATATATCCGGGAGGAGATAATAAACCATGCCTGCACCAAAAAGCATGAGTGCGATAGTAAAAATAGTTTCTCCAATGCCCTCGGTAACGTGGATTAGTGCGTAGGTGCAGCCAATGGAAAATGCGGCAAATCCCATAATCATCACTGCAAGCAATACAGTCGAAATCGGCGAACGCCGTATTATAGTCTTTTTAATCATTTTGCTCCTCCTCATCCCTAAATTTTTCGTAAAGCTCCAGTGCTTCGAGCAGCTCCATGGGGTCGGTTGTCCATGCTTTTCTTACGTGGTTGTGGTCGAGGATTCTGTAGTGGGAAAATTTCCAGCGTTGCTGTACCACCCAGCCAAAGATTTCTGCTATGTTATTCCAAAAAACCTTGCCGCCCATGGTTTGTACTTCTATGTTTACGTTGCTAAAGCTTGTGCATTTTATGAAATTTTCCAGTTCGCGCTGGTCTTTGAACAGGGACTGCATTTTTTTGCGGATTGCGAAGTTGATATTGCTGTGATTATTTTTCAAGATAATCCCCTCATTTTCCAGAATTTTTATTGTGTCGATGTATCCCGCGTCCAGCCTGTTGCGGATTCCCTTTTCGGAAAAATCCAGAGCGCGTATGTTGAAAAAACCGCTTATGTCCCGCAGCGGTTTTATTATTTCGAAGTCGCAGTCGGGGTATCGGTGTTTGATGTCAATTCGTTTGGCGGGCCGCCGAAACAGCGGCGAACGGGCGATATTGTAAATATTAAAATCACTTTCGAGCGCGACAATCCAAATATCCCTGTACCCGCCGATAAATAGCGGCTCAATAGGAGTGTTTTCCGAACGGATATATCCGCCGTCCATATGCCTGTGGCCGCCTATTTCTACGCTTTCGTAGGCTACGGGCATTGCCGACGACGCGAGCAGAATTGCGATTTTGTCGTCGTTGGTTTTGCCGTTTAGCCTAAAAAACTCGCTTCTTTTTTTGTCTATGTTATATGTCGTCGCGAAAACTTCTGTTTTACAATCGTCCAGCTTGGACAAATCCAATTCCGAAAAAATCTCCCGCAGCCCGTCTCTGGAAAAATACCCCTCCGTGCCGTCACGGTTTAGCGAAAGCATTTTGCCGTGGTTTACTCCGTTCCATATTTTTTCGGCATTCTCGAAATCGCCCAATGCGTATAAAACCGCATTTAACGCGCCCACCGACGTCCCCGATACTGCTGCGAAGTCGATTTTTTTCTCGCGCAACGCCTTCCATGCCCCTATCTGGAATGAGCCTTTTCCGCCGCCGCCGCATAGTGCCAGTGCTTTTTTCATAACAGCTCCTCGATTGTAATGCTTGGCGATTTTAATATGCCGCCGGTTGTTTTGATGGAATATGCCACATCCACGCTACCTGCGGGGATTATTACCTTGTTGCTGATTAGCCGATTATCAAAATATATAAATAGCTCGTGCTTATGGTCGTCTATTTCTATGGAGATAGTTTCTCCGTTTTTGATGGGGATGGCATTCATCATTTTGGCAAAATTTTTGTTGAAGTCATCGCATTGCTCATTGTCGCAGTCAATGCAGTCTATGTCGCTTGTACATGGCGTCGGGATTTTATCCGTGTCAAAATCTAAAACACACCAGTAATTTACCCATAGGGCATATAATTTGCATTTTTCTCGACGGATGGTTATGTGCCGCGTTGCTTGGTTTGCAGGCTGCGGCTTTTTGTTTTTAGGCAGGCGCAATAAATACGGCAATGCCGGTACGATACTCACAGGCAGCGACGCAAGCATAAACACCCCAAGTAAATCATGCACAAAAATAAAATTATCGCCAAATATGCGACCAAAAACTAACTCGAAAAATACCTCTACAAAAATCAAAAATAAGCTCGTTAATGTAGCCACCACACTGATGATGTACCAAGTAAAAAACCATTTGGTAAGCCCTGTGTGTTCTAATACATACGTCATAAAAAACCGCTTTATAAAGGGGTGTGAGCTATGCTCGGCTGTGTTTATACAGGCGACTTTTTTTATGATTTTTGTGAAGAAATAATAATTAAACGCAAGTATCGCGCCGCATAGCAGGCATACAATAATCACGGAAAAAATTGCGTCCATGCTGCATTCCCCTTTCTTTATGCGTTACTTTTCCAGTTTATGATGGCTGCCAATATTATCCCACGCCCATTCTTAATTTTCAATGTGTGAAAAAAGTGTTGACATATACCTATTAGGTATATCAAGGGGAGGAGATATTACATGCAATCCATAATTTCCGTTTCAAATTTAAAAAAATCCTTTAAAGACCACGCGGTTTTAAAAGGGGTAAGCTTTGAGGTTAAAAAGGGCGGTATGGTAATAAGCGTTGCGATACCCGCCGTGCTTATGCTAATATTTATTAACGTGTTTGGTGGCTCTATGGATGTCGGTGGTTATAATTTTGCTAACTTTATAGTGCCGGGTATTTTGGTAAATGTTCTTGTGCAAAGCTCTACTTCTACGGGGGTGGGGGTTAACGAGGATATGAATAACTACGAAATCCAAGGCAACGACCTGCATCTCACCCTTATTTGGTGGGACGGAATTTTAGTGGTAATGTTTGCCGTAACCATCGTCGCCTACAGAAAGAGGTTGACCATATAATGGAGTACATCATTTTAGGCATACTAATGATGAACAAGCTCACCGCGTATCAGCTAAGCAAGTTGCGATACTAACACTGCAACATGGTATCGCGGAGGTAAAATTTCATATACAATGGTTTGAAAATATGAGGGATAAGGAGCTAATATGATGGAGCAGATTACATTTGGCAAGACGGGGCTAACGGCGGGGCGTACGGGATTTGGGTGTATCCCGATACAGAGGATTCCCTATGAAGAAAGCACAAGGCTACTGCGCCACGCGGTAGAAAACGGCGTAAATGTATTCGACACGGCCACAGGCTACACCACAAGCGAGGATAGAATCGGCACGGCCTTACACGAAATCCGCAAGGACATTATCATATGTACAAAATGCATGGCCGACACCCCCGCCGCGCTTGTAAAAAACATAGAAAACAGCCTGCAAAAACTACGCACGGACTATCTCGACGTGTTTCAATTTCATAATCCAAGCTTTGTGCCGCACCCCGGCGGCGAGGATGGCCTGTATGACGCCGTGTTAAAATTGCAAGCCGAAGGCAAAGTGCGCCACATAGGAATAAGCGCGCACAAAACCCACACCGCCGCAGAAGCCGTACAATCCGACTTATACTCCGTACTGCAATTCCCATTCTCGTACATTTCCTCCGACGACGAGCTTGCCATAATAGACCTGTGTCGCAAGCACAACGTAGGAATCCTGGGCATGAAAGCCCTCTGCGGCGGAATCCTCTCCAACGCAAAGGCCGCCTTTGCCTTTCTGCGCCAATACAAGGAAATAGTGCCGATATGGGGCATACAAAAAATGGCGGAGCTGGAAGAAATCCTCGGATACGAAAACAACCCGCCCAAGCTGGACGAGCTGTTACAAAAAGAAATAGATGCCGATAAAAAAGAATTTACCGCAAGCTTTTGCCGAGCCTGCGGCTACTGTTTGCCATGCCCCGCAAAAATTCCGATTCCCATGGCCGCCAGAATGGAATTTTTGCTGCGGCGTATGGTTGCCGCAAAATTCTACGAGGAGGAGTGGCAGGAGAATATGCGTCGCATAAGCGATTGCACAGGATGCAACCACTGCATAGAAAACTGTCCCTACGAGCTTGATGTAATAGGGCTGCTAAAGCACCATCAGGAGGTTTATTATAAAAACGCTGCTACACAGTAACCCACATCGCAGGACGCACACCGCTTCCCGTTCCACCTGTTAGGTTTACCGATATGCCGTCGGTGTTTATTATGCCGGCGGCGTTTACATATGCGGCGCAGTCTGTGTCGTCGCCTTGGGAGCGCAGCCACCACCATGCCGCTATGCCGTCTTCTGTTGTGGCTTGGCTGCGGACTTTGTATTTTTCTATTTCTTCTATGCTTAGCAGAAAGATTTCGTGGTCAATGATATGTTCTTTTTCTTCGGCAGAAAAGGTGTTGCGGAAATCGTTGTTTAGGTAGTGGCGCAGGGTGCAGTCTTCCCATACGATGTCGGTGTACTCGAAGTGATAGGGGCGAGAGGTTATTATGTTTTCGCTAAGGAGCAGGGCTTTGTTATCCTGTACGGCCAGCACGCGCCAGTCGTATATGCCAAAGCTTACGATATTGTCGGGAGCATATATCTCGCTTGTTTCCGGTTTGGTGCGGCGCGGCGTTAGTGTATTAAAATGCGTGTCGTGGCCTATCAGGTCGGCTATGCATTCCATTACATCTGAAGTAATTTCGTACGGAATCATGTAGTCGTCCGACATTTCTCGCGCAAGGGTGGAAACTATGTGATTGTCTTTTTTTAGGCGTTGATATGCTTGTAGCTCGCACACCGCTATCCTGGTGAGGTTGCGAACTTTTTTGTTGTCGGTCATATCATTTAGCGCGGCGGTTAATCTGTCGTTGTCATTAAAAATTTCTGTGCCAAGATCAAGCTTTATTTTTTGAAGCACTTGGTTGAGTACGTTAAACATATTTCACCTCTCATTGCAGATTAATCCACAGCGCGGGTCGTACCCCCGCGCCTGTGCCGCCGCTTAGGTTTACCAAAAATCCGTCGGGGCATACCATGCCGTCGGCGTTTACATATGCCGCAAAGTCCGGGGCCTCGCCTTGGGTGCGCAGCCACCACCATGTTGGATTGCCGTTTGTGGCTACGGTTTTGCGATGACTATTGTAGCGGTCGCCTGCGCCAAAGTATCTTTTGGCTTCTTCCACACTTAGCAGAAAGATTTTGTCACGGTTTTTTACGATACGCTCTTTTTCCTCTTCGGAGAAGGTATTGTAGAAGTCGTGGTTTAGGTAGCGGCGTAGGGTGCAGTTTTCCCATGAGATATTTGTGAGTTCTTGGTGGTAGTGGTGCGATGTGAGTATCTTGTCGCTTATGATTAATGCCTTGCCGCTTTGTACGTCCATCACGCGCCAGTTGCAAAAGCCAAAGCGTACTATATTGCCCGGGGCATGGATTACGCAGGTTGCTGCTTCGGTTTTGGCGGGACGCGGCGGAATTTTGTGGGTGTGCGGGCTGTGGCCTATGAGGTCGGCTACGCATTCTATTACTCCTACGGAGATTTCGTGCGGAATCATATAGTCCTCGGACATTTCTTGCGCGAGAATTAACACGGTGTGCTTGTCCCATTCATTTTTTAGCCGCGTATATGCGCGCAGGTCGCACACCGCTACTCGAATGAGATTGCGCACCTTTTTATTGTCGCAAAGGTCGTTTAGTGCGGAGGAAAACCGACTACTGTCGTTAAAGATTTCCGAGCCGAGTTCTGTTTTTATTTTGCGTAGGACTTGATTGATTGCGTCAAACATGGTACACCTTCCTTTGAGGGGGATATGTATGTTTAAACTTTCTATTGATGATGTTACACCCGGTATGGTTTTAAAACAAGATATTTATGACGAAAAAAATACTTTTGCTCCGTTGTTATGCGAAGGAACCCGTGTAACGGCGCAATTTTTATACCAATTAAAAAAGCGGGGCGTAATGAACTTGTACGCACAAAAGCCATTTGACGCGCCTTCGGCGATTAACAGCGGGCGGAGAAATCCGTTGGGGACTGTTAATGTGGGGCAAAAATCCCGCTCGGTAATCGCACCCAAGACAAAGGAAGAAGTCTTAAAAACCATGAAGAATTTTCAGATTTCGCTTAGCGGGTTGGACGAGGACGCAGTTTGCGAAATAGTTAACGGGCTGGATGATATCCTCGGGCAGATTTTAAGCGAGCTGCCAAAGAATTATTCTTCGCAGATAAATGTATTCCATTTGCATCGTCAGAGCGGTTTGTGCTCTGACAGCGGCGATATGGCTGCTTATATTTACAGGCACGCGCTTGGTGTGGCTGTTATTTCTATGGCCATCGGGCAGTATTTGAGCTTGCCGCCCGATGAGGTGCTTGTGCTTGGCAAATGCGCGTCGTTGCACGATATCGGTATGTATCTTGTTTCGGAAGAAATTCTGCAAAAGCCGATTTCTCTGCGTCCGGCCGAGCATGAAAGCATAAAACGCCACACCCAACTGGGCTACAGAAGCCTAATAAAAATGAGCGCGGCAGACGAAGAAATCTGCGAAGCAATCCTACTCCACCACGAAAGAATCGACGGAAGCGGCTACCCCTTGGGTCTAAAGGGCAACGAAATCCCCTTATGGAGCAAAATAATAGCGGTAGCGGATATGTACGACGCAATGACAAGCGAGCGATTTCACCGTCACGCGCTAACCCCGGCGGAGACCTGCGAATTCATAATGGGCAGCGCGAACAGAACACTGGAATACGACATAGTAGCCGCCCTGCTGCGCCGAATAGAATTCTACCCCGTAGGAATATGCGTAAAGCTATCCAACGGCAACAACGCCGTAGTAATGGAAAACACCCGCAGCAAACTACGCCCAACCGTACGTGTGCTGGACACGGACTACATCGTAGACCTCAACGCTCGTAAAAATTTAGACATCACGATACTGCGGGCGGTGTCGTATCAGGATATTATCGAAGGGCGGTAGGCTTACCGTAGCTTCTTTCGACGGAATAATACCGCACCTTGCAGCTCGGCATGTTAATAAAGGAATAAAAATGCAATGCCGCCTCGCACGGGTTTGCCGAGCCTTCCTCAAAGTTCTTCACATCCTCCATACTATCAAAAGTCAAAAGGTCTACCCATGTGTCGCCGTCATTAAGCTGCTGCCATGAGATGTAGCCTTTTTGTTTTGAGATATGCTCGGCATTCAGTTTTTCTGCCGCAAGAAGGAAATCGGGTACGGACGCTCCCTTTTTTAGCTTGAAGGAGATGTTGCAGATTGCGTTTGGCATGGTTAATCTTCCTTTCGGTGGGGGGTGTTGTGATTATACCACAGCGCGGGACGAACACCAACATCGGTAAAACGTAAGGAATAGATTAGTGTTCACTTGGAATTAACCTTGGCTCCGCAACTGGCGCAAAACGCGGCACTGCGTCCCGGTAATCGTTGTCCACAGGACGAACAGTAACCCACGCCGGAAGCAGTCGGTTTAGCTACGGTACTTTTGTTGGCGATGAGTCCGACTAACCCTGCGACACAGGTAAGTATAAAAAAAATGGTTGGTCGTACTATAATGTCATCATCATTTACATATATTGACATGAGAAAATATGCAATCGGAACGGTTATGGTTATCACGTATCCCCAACATGCAAGCGTATAACTATCATTCCCTGCATGATTTTCTTTAATAGCTATTACCTGTAAAACAACCGACCATATAAATAAAACAACAAGAGCCGAAATAATCATCCACATCATCGTAATTTCATCAGCCGAGATTCCAAAAGAATGCGAAAGCTCACTAGCGATTTCACGGAGTTCATCCCATTGTGACCATGATGTGAATAAATTAAAACTCTCCTCATGCGTAACGATTGTGCTTCCCCAAAAACCCTGAATTTGTCGGACACCGCTAACAGTAATCCAATTAAAAGGCGCAAATATTACAATTGCTATAGAAGCCACCACGGACAACATAAAATTACGGTCTTTTGCACTTCCTCCTCCTTGTGTCACTTGTGGAGTAACATCGGAATCGACATGTAATGTATCGCTATCGTTGGCTATTTGTTGTGTTTCTTTGGGTTTTCTTCTCAAAAATACCCCATCAACAACCCCAAAAACAATACCCGCTCCAGCTCCAATAGACCCAAATAAGCCATGCGTGTAGTTTTCGAGGATTATTGAGATAGCCGCCCCACAAAGTGTTCCGAGAAACCCAAATAAAAGAATTGATAGTACGATTTTTGTACTGATAATGTTTTTCATAAAAAATGTTTCCTTCCTTGTATACATATATTTATGTGCAATTATACATATGTATTTGCGTATTTGCAAGTGCAATTAATTGTTACGTGCGCGTTTTGATACGTGCAATATGAAACAGAATGGAGGAGTGGAAATGTCGGCACTGGACAAAATTAAACAATTTCGTGATAGTCGTGGTTGGAGTAATTACAAGCTTGCAAAAGAATCAGGTATACATGAAGGTACGTTAAACAATTTGTTCCGCTTAAACAACCAGCCCACAATCCCCACGTTAGAAGCAATATGTAAAGGTTTAGACATAAGCATGTCCCAATTTTTTGCTGATGGTGACGAGGCCGTCCCATTAAACAAAGAGCAAAGGGAGATGCTTAATATTTGGAATACGCTCAACAAGGAGCAAAAAACCGCGTTGTTGGAGTTATTGAAAACGATGTGATATGTGCTATACTCACGTTAAATATGTACCGAAAGGGGATTTTGATGTCAGACGACCAAAGCTATCTTGAATCTATCCCAATTATGAACGAAAAGCTAACGGAGGGTATTAATACTCCGCTTTCGGAATGTATATCGTTGCAAGATGTGCGAAGTGGACGCATAAAAGCGTTTGGGGCATTGGCACACAGGGCAAACCCTGCGTTATGGGCGTAGGAAGAGAATGCTATGGAAAATTCATACTCCAGCTACCACGAATGCTGACGCCCTTCGGCGTCGCGCAGTACCAGCGTCGTTTCGTCGTCGCGGTTTGGGTCGTGGTTTTCCGTTCCCCTGCGGCGGGTGATGTATAGAAACGCGCTTTCTGCGGCGGTATCTGCGGGGATTTCCCCGCTCATCGGGTCGAAGACGCGCAGGGTGAAGCCCTCGGGCGAGAGACGATTACGCACCATCTGCAAAAACTGATGCAAGGCGGCTTTGCTCATTTTATACGCGAAGCCGCTTTTTTCGCGGGTTTCGTTAATGGAGGCCTCTGCGCTTGATACATAAAACAGACGCTTGCCCTCGCCTGCGTCGAGCTGCGGCAAAAACTTCTCCAGCGTGGCCATGGGCTTTATCACATTCTCGCGGAATGTCTGCTCCATGTTCTCGCTACCTCGAAAATCCGTGGTATCCACAAGAAAATCCAATTTCTTCACCAACAAAGGCGAAATCGCGTCGGTTAAATAAACCTTATAGCCTTCCCGCGAGAAAACCGTCGCAAGGTTTTTTCCAAAATCCGATTGTACGTCTGTGATTAAAACTGTACCTTTCATAGAATCATCTCCAAAGAAAATTATTTTTTATCGGGTTATATCCGCAAAAATGTTTACGGATTCATATTTTAAGGGTATAATTCATATAAAAATTGGCTCGCGAGGTGATTTTTATGATTTTAAGACCACAATATATAAAAAAAATAATGCCATTTGTAAACACGCCGCTTGTAAAGATACTAACAGGAATAAGGCGTTGCGGAAAATCCACCATTTTAAAAATGATTACGGAGGAGCTAAAAAACAGTGGCGTTTCGGCGGAGCAAATCCTTTTTTATAACTTCGACTCCATGCAGCACGAGGAAATAAAAACGGCAAAAGCATTGTACCAAGACGTAAAAAGCCGATTAGCAACAGCCGGAAAAACATACCTGTTTTTAGACGAAATCCAAGAAGTAAAATCATGGGAAAAAGCGGTTAATTCTTTTATGGTGGACTTTGATGTGGATATTTACGTGACCGGCTCAAATTCTCGTATGCTTTCTTCGGAAATATCTACTTATTTAACGGGGCGTTATATTTCGTTTAAGGTGTTTCCGTTGTCTTTTGCCGAGTATAAAACATTTGGCGGTGAGCAGTTTTCGCATTATCTTAGGTTTGGCGGTTTTCCGGCGATTCATTTGCATGAGTATTCGCAGGACGAGGTTTATTCTATTGTAAAGGATATTTACAACTCTACGATTTTTACCGATATCGTAAAGCGAAATCAAATCCGCAAAATAGACCAACTGGAACGTATCGTTAAGTTTACGTTTGACAATGTTGGCAGAACATTTTCGGCGTCGTCCATTGCTAAATATTTAAAAAACGAGCAACGCAAAATTGATTCGGAAACGGTGTACGATTATTTGAGCAAATTGGAAAGCGCGTTTATTTTACATCGTTGCTCTCGATACGATATACAGGGCAAGGAAATTTTAAAAACACAGGAAAAATTTTATCTTGCAGATACCGCGTTAAGATACAGCGTCTTGGGCTATACTCCCGACAGCGTGTCGGCTATGCTGGAAAACGTCGTTTATCTGGAATTATTGCGGCGAGGATACGACGTCCACATAGGAAAAATAGGAAACGCCGAAATAGACTTTGTTGCAACGAAACAAGAAAACAAAATATACATCCAAATCTCGGAACGCATAGAACGCGAAGAAACAGAGCAACGCGAATACGGAAGACTGCTAAGCATAGCCGACAATTACCCAAAATACGTTTTACGCACAGACGAATTTGCGGGAGGTAATTACAAAGGCATAAAAACTATGAATATCGCAGATTTTTTGCTAAGCGACGAGTATTAAAACGGCCACTCATAGCCGTCATAATCCACCATAACCAAACGATTTTCGTCCCGCAAAGGCTCTTCGAAGTATGCTGCTGCGATTTTGCCTATGTCGTCGGGGTCGTATTTGCCCTGCTCGGCCAGAGTGCCATCCTTCTCGCGGAATTTCATCCACCCGGGGTGGAATAGCCGAAAGGTGTAACCCTTCTCGTACAAATCATTGTGCAAAACCCGCACGGCCATGTTCATGGCGGCTTTGCTCATGGGGTAGGGGAAGGTATCGTTGTAGCGGTTTTTCATCAGGGTGATACATGCCACCTCGCTGGATACAAAGCACATGCGCTTTATGCCGCGCATTTTTGGCGCGAGGGCTTGAGCCAGCGTAAGCGGACCTACCGCGTTTACATTAAAAGCCCTCCATACCGCTTCCAAATCCATAGGAGGCTCGTATAACGAGCAATCCACCTTCCCCATCAATGCCGCATTTGAGATAAACATATCAAGGGCGGTTATTTTTTCCGCCGCCTCGGCTATGCTTTCTTCGCAGCCCATATCGAGCCGCAAAATGTGCAAGTTTTTATGCCGCAGGTTTTCTAAAAAGTCGTAGTCTTCCATGTATTTCCCTGCAAAAACTTCCCGGCCGCGGGCGAGATACTCCTTGCATAAGCTAAGCCCCAAGCCCCTGTCTGCTCCCGTAATCAAAACACTTTGCATGACAACCACTCCTAACAGTGGTAGTATAGTCGTAAATACCATATGTAGGAAGTGTAAATTTTGAAAAAATCAGACAGAGCAATAGCCGTCGCGGTGCTATCGGAAATAATGGAGGGCGGTGCGTACGCAAACATAGCCCTTCGCAAAGCCCTTGCGCAATCAGAAACCACCCCCCAAGCCCGCGCATTTATCACAGAAATGGTAAACGAAACCCTACGAAATATAATCCTGATAGACCACATAATAGGAAGCTTCTCCAACACGCCAACCAGCGAGCTAAAGCCGATAATCCGAAACATTCTGCGGATATCCGTATGCCAAATCCGCTTTTTGGAAAGAATCCCCGAGCGCGCCGCCGTAGACGAAGCGGTAAAGCTAACAAAACAGCATAATTTTGAGCGTCTGTCCGGCTTTGTTAACGCAATCCTTCGCAGCATAGTCCGCGAGCCGGAAAAACCGCAAATTCACCCCAAGGACTTGGCCCTGCGCTTTTCATATCCCGCGTGGATGATAAATTCGCTAATAAAATGGTTGGGAAGCAAAGGCGCGATAGAATTCTGCGAAAACAGCCACAAGCCCGCATCCATTACAGTCTTGCCAAACACATGCAAAACCGACGTAGAAACCCTAACTGCTGCGCTAAAGGCCGAGGACGTAGATGTTTTTGAAAAAAGCGTACAAACCCGCTCTACGCCTATGCTAACGCTCCGTCACACAGGCGATATCACCCGTCTCATTCCCTTCAAAGAAGGCCACTTTATTGTAACCGACCCCGGCGCAATGGCGGCGGTGGACGCGCTGGCCGCAAAGCCCGGCCAAAAAATCATAGATATGTGCGCAGCCCCCGGCGGAAAATCCTTTGCTACGGCCTTCCAAATGCAAAACGAAGGCCGCATTTTGGCATTTGACATCCACCCACATCGGATAGAACTAATCCGCCAAACACAAAAACGCCTCGGCCTTACGATAATAGAGCCAAGCGTACAAGACGCCACTGTCTTTAACCCCGACCTCGTAAACACGGCAGACGCGGTACTCGTAGACGCCCCATGCTCAGGCCTCGGCACAATCCGCAAGCACCCGGAAATAAAATTTACCCGCCAACCGGAAGACATTCAAATACTGGCAAAAAAACAAGCCCGTATGCTGGAGAATGCCGCAAAATATGTAAAGCCCGGCGGCAAGCTCGTATACTGCACATGCACGGTAGCCGCCGAAGAAAACATGGACATAATAAACTCTTTAACAGAAGCCGTACCAAACTACGAAATCGAAAGCACGGAGCAAACCCTACCAAGCGCGGAGGCCGATGGGTTTTTTACAGCGGTAATGCTGCGGCGAGTTTAGAAAACGTCATATATTTTTCAACCATGTCATTATAGATTCTTGCTACCCGCTCACTATCGGAATCCTGCAAATACTCCGCAGAAAAACGGAATGTAACCAGCCATCCCGATATGTCGGCATATCGGGTTAGGGTGTCAGGCGTAACGGTTACACCCAAATTTTCATGCAACGCCTTGCTGTAGCACGCAATTAATGCCTTTCTGTCAATCGTCAGCCCTTGGTCGCTGCCCCTATCACAAAAAAACGCCACCGCACCGATACCCTTGCCGATATGCGTATATTGCCAATCACACACCAGCAGCTGTGTTCTATCCAGCAAAAAGTTAGGCGGATTAAAGTCGCCGTGGCAAAAGGTGTTAGGAATAGGCAATTCATCTGCATATGCCGCGATTTTATAAAAATCTTCGTACATATCTTTCAATACAGCTACATCCATTTGCGTAGGAAATTTATCGCATAGCTTCTTCCAATTTTCATAAGACTCTATCATCGCATACCGACCGAGTTCCGTTTCGGTTTCCAACCAAGAATGCGTCGAATAGGCGGCACATTTCAATGCGTTGATACGTGCGCAAAGCTCCATGGCCTTCTTCTGCAACGCGCTATCCCAGCGTTGCGGTGGGATGGTGTCGTATTTTTTTAAAACAAGCAAGGTCTCATCGTCGTTGGTGGTTTGGTAAACGACTTCCGGGAGGAAGTCAAGACGTCCCGCATATCGTTTGTAAAAGGCGCATTCATTTCGGAATTGATTCATCAACGCCTCGTCAATGATGGATGAATGCGCATACTTTACAATATATTTGTCATTGCATGACAAAACAACAGCCCCACTTGCACCTGCATTGACGGGAGAAAAATGCATATCGCCTTTTATGAGGCTGCATTTCTTGAGCAATGACGAAATCCGAGGTTTAATCCGCATAAAATCCTCCGTCCTGTTTCGCGCTATTGTAAGAGCTTGCCATTTTATTAAATATTGGCTTAATTCTTTCAATATCAGAATCTTGCAAATAATTACCCCAATGCAAAAATGTCACAAATACTGTAGATACGTTACATTCGGTTTCAAGCTCGTGCATGGAGATATCAGATTTGGTATAAAAAGAAAGCCGTTCGCAATAATGTTTTTTTATTTCCTCCTCTTTAATGTCAACGCCCCAGTCATTGCCTATGCTGATGTAAAACGCTATTTCATCTTTTCCACCTATATGATAATTTTGCCAATCAATTAAAATTAACCTATCATTTTCGTCCAACACAAAATTATCAACATAATAATCCCCATGGCAAAAGTATTGACGGTTGGAGTTGATAAAGTCAACAAATTGATGGAAGTCTTTGTAAATATTATCGACAATGCTTTTGTCAAAGTCATTATCGAATTTATTTACAATGCGTAGCCAATCTGCATATGACTTATTTAGATTTTTAATGTCAATATCAATCGGCTCAGCTTTTATTTTAAGCCTATCAATAAATATTTTACTCATGCCGTGTATCTGTGCAATAATGTCAACAGATTCTAATTGTTTTTGTAAGCTCCATTCAGGGTAGGCAATAGCTCTGTAATGTTTTAATACGATTATTATACCGAGTATTTCATTTTGTTCTGTGTAGATTACTTCCGGTAAAAACGATAATTTAAAGTTATTTGATATTTTATAAAAATGGTATTCTCTTTTTAGAGATTTGTTTAAAGATTTGTTATTTATTTTATCAATTTCTATGTTCTTTATAACATAATGTTTGTTGGCATCTTCCACGATATATAATGACGCACCGCTCCCCCCTTTATCTAGCTTACATATTGAAGCACTATAGCTAAATATTTTTTTATTTATCAGATGCGCCAATAAAGCTTCGTTGCGGTTAATATACTCCTCAATCGCCTTGATTCTATCGGCTCTTTCTCGTGCAATTTCGATTTTGTAGCGAAGCTGTAGGGATTCCAAATATATTTCGTGGCCATTCCATGTGATTTTTTCGTACTTAGGCTGTCGGTTTTCTAAATTCCATCCCTCATCTGCCGCTATGTCAATCGTAGCACCGGCCAAAAACAGACGCCCAAAATATTTCATCGCCAATTCGCCTTGCATATCTGCAAAGGGCTGAATAACGGAATCGGAAAAAGCAGAATAACATATGTCTTTTACCTTGTAATAATCCCTTGTATGGATAACGATGTCCATATCAAATGGCTTTACGTTTATGCCACGCACAGAATCACTAACACTACCTACGATATACCATTCGATTCCGTTATCATTAAATTTTTGCGCCAGTATTTGTAAAGGTTTTTCCCAATCAAAGCCGTGTAAAGATGCCTCAAACATCGCTTTTCCCAAGCGATTAAAGTTTGTCGCAATCAAGTCTTTTTCACCTTGATTGCGACAAACATTATGTTGAAACGGAAAGATAAACTTGTCACCCTCTTTTCTCCAAGCCATGTGTAGGATAGTATCTTCAAGTTCGGCACTTTCTACATTTTCGATGCAAAGGATAAATTGGGAATCGGTTTCATAGCCGTAACATTTCATAATGTCCTCCAAAATTTAAAATTACTTCTTCACAGGTCTAAGCACCTCGTAACCCAGCACCTCCGGGAAGTGCCTTTGATAATTTGGGCATTCCTCGTTCCATTCGTAGCCGCTGCGTATCCACCAGCGGTCGCTTTCTTTTGGGTTGTAGTTCCAAGCGAGGTTTTCCACCTTGCTCATTACCTCGTTATTTTCGGAGAGGTAATCAAAGGGCGGGTGGAAGAATACAAGATAATTAGAAGCAGGGATTTCGCGCACCTCAAAGCCCTTGGGGATTTCTCCCGAGTAATCCAGCGGCACACCAAAGCCGTAGAAATAGCCCTTTTGTCCACCTTCGTAAAACCAGCCTGCTTGGTGACAGTCTACGCTTTCCAGTGCGACGTGGCGCATACTGTCTATCACCCCGCAGATATCGTCACAATTATGATATTCCCAAAACTCCTCGTAATCTTTTGCTCGCATTTCCCAAATTCCTACATATTTATGAGCAGGGATATGCTCAAGTCTTATGTTTGCTTCTCTCACATTGTTCATTGCAATACCTCCAAAAATTTTTTTGTCGGGAAAAAGGACAGTCTGTTTAACGGAGAGCTTGATGGGCTTAGGGTTAGTCCTGTAAGAATACGGTGTACAGCCGTATGCCTTCACAAAAGCTCTCGTCAGAGCCTCCTGGGACGAAAATCCATACCGCAAGGCAATGTCAATAATCCGCTCGTCGGTATCCCGCAACGCCAACGCAATATAGCACAACCGCCGACCCACCAAATAACTCTTTAGCGTAAGCCCGCAAACCTTATGAAACAAAAAAGAGCAATAATAAGGAGAATAACCAACCTCCGAAGACATCTTCAAAAGGGTAGGGTTATCCTCGATATTATGCTCAATCCAGTCAATCATTTTTTGTACGGACAAGCTCCATTGATTCATACTGCCTCCTCCTTCCTAAGAAACAGTATATCAAGGCGCGTCACTAAGCTTCTTGATATTTGTTGCGGAAATCATATTTCCGCGACGACACATATTTCTTTACCGCTTTCGCAATAATCCGTCCCCGCGATATTCCCGTAAAATCCTTTTACGGAAAACCCTGCCAAATCCGACAAAAGCTCATCTTTGGTAAAGGTATGTTCCCAGATATTTATATGCTTAATATCCCGCTCCGTCATTATAATATGCTGCTTGCAGAATGTATTTTGCTCATCATATCGGTAAAACGCGTTAAGGCATAGATGTGGCTGGGCCGAGAAAAAACCGCTTTCGGCATACTCCCAATTTTTATACTCCTCACGTCCTGCGTACTTATGCGGCGTAAAAACATCAAATATAAACAACCCGCCGGGCTTTAACGCCTTGCTAATCTTTTTAAGCAGAATAGCCCTATCCTCCGTGGAAAGCACACCAAAATCACAGTAAATCAGCGTAATCAAGTCAAATTTCCCCGTAAAATCCATAGAAAGGTAATCACCCCGATAATACGTGATGGGCAAATTCTTTTCCCGCGCAGACCCTTTTGCATACTCTATCGAACGCTCGGAAAAATCCAACCCCGTAACATTATACCCCGCCTTGCAAAATTCCTCCGCATAAATACCCGGGCCACAACCCAAATCCAGCAAATCCCGATATTTTTTCGCAGGGGCAACCGTGCCAATCCAATTGACGATTTCCCGTACAGTCGCGTGCTTGCGTGTAGCCCCGTCAACATCAGGATTAAGATGAGCGTCGAGCATTCCCTTGGAAATATGCTCATCCGTCCATAACTCCATAGTGCCTTTTTCATAAAGTGCAGGTTTGTTAAACATAAATTTCTCCTCCATCCCGGCCGCCATTTGATGTTTTTGAATAAACCGCTGCAAGCGGCGTACTCACTAGCCTGCCAAGGGTTTTGCATGGCAATATCCCCCCACGACACTAACCCCATTTACGTCGGACAGTAATTGCGTACGGCGGCTGACTAAACAACTATAAACGGAGGTTGACATATTCCCGCACTTTTTACTATAATGTAACAATTATGTAACAAAGTAAGGAGAGTCTTATGTACGCAGCCGGTTTTACGGACGTAGGGGTAGCCCGAAGCCAGAACCAAGACGCAATATTCGTGTGCAACAAACAATTTGGCGCGTTGCCTAATTTGTTTATAGTTGCGGACGGAATGGGGGGGCATAAGGCGGGCGATGTGGCCAGCAATATGGCAATTGAGCATTTTACAAAGTACATTCTTGACTATAAAATGCAGGATTTTGTCACGCCCGAAAACTACCTCGACCTCCTGATGAGTGCGGCAAAAACCGCGGACGAAAAAATCGCGGCAAAGGCCGCGTCCGACGAGGACATGAAAGGCATGGGGACAACCCTTACGGCCTGTACGATTACGGATGACAAGATATTTTACGTGCATATAGGCGACAGCCGTGCGTATTTTGTTAACCACTATGGTATGAAACAAATCACAACAGACCATACCTTTGTAGAAGAGCTGCTGCGCACAGGTCGTATTTCGGAAGAAGAAGCACGTACGCATCCAAAGCGCAATGTTATCACAAAGGTACTGGGTATGCCCGAAGGAATGGAAGCAGACGCCAAAGTAGTGGAGCTTGGCGACGCAGCTTCTATTTTGTTATGTTCCGACGGGCTAACTAATATGTTAGATAAGGACGCAATGATGAAAATAATCAACGGCCTGGGCTACGTGGAGCATCGTACGCGCTATCTTATAGAAGAAGCAAACGGCAACGGCGGTCTGGACAATATTTCGGCAGTTTTGATAGACGTAAATCGGTAGGAGGGACTTTGCGTGAAGCTAAAAGCGGGGCATATGGTTGCTGAACGCTATGAAATAGATGATACAATCGGCTCGGGCGGGATGTCCGTTGTATACCGTGCGCATGATACAAAGTTGGACAGATACGTTACGCTAAAGGTCTTGAAGGAAGAATATCTGACAGACGATAGTCTAATGGAGCGTTTTCCAAAAGAAGCACGGGCGGCGGCGGCACTAAACCATCAAAATATAACGAGTATATTTGACCACGGGCGCGACGGGGATATTTTATATATTGTATTGGAATACGTAGACGGCGCGTCTTTGAAGGAACTTATCAACAAAAAAGCACCATTTGACGACGAAACCACCCTCGGTGTTACCATTCAGGTGACGGAAGGGTTATCCGAAGCGCACAGAAACAGCATTATTCACTTGGACATTAAACCGCAGAATATATTAATAACAACCACAAGCATAGTAAAAGTGGCGGATTTCGGCATTGCCCGCGCCGCCAAAAATGTTACGCTTAATGCCGCGGCAGGCTCTATGGGCAGCGTGCATTATTTTTCGCCGGAGCAGGCTCGCGGCGGGTATATCGACCACAAATCCGACATCTACTCGCTGGGCATCGTTATGTACGAGATGGCAACGGGGCAGCTTCCCTTCGAGGGCGAAAATGAGGTCTCCATTGCGTTGCAGCACATCAATGACCCCCTTCCCGACATCCTTTCGATTAACCCAAATTTATCCGACAGCATTGTAAAAATAATTCAGAAGGCGACGGAAAAATCGCCTTCCAAAAGATATCAAGAAATCGACGACATGACAGAAGACCTAAAGCTCGCCCTCACCGACGCAAGCGGTGCGTTTGTAGGCGTAGAAGAAAACGATGACGGCTCGGCAGAAACCCGCAGAATCAGCGACGAAAACCGAGAAGCCATCCGCCGTCAAAAAATCCGCCAAGCCTTCCTGAATGGCGAAGAAATGCCCGAGGAAGAAGAAAACCCCGCAGAAGACGGCGGCTTTTTGTTGCGCAATTCCGCAGAAATTCCCGCCCGTCCCCAGACAAACTCACCCGAAAAATACCAAGAAGGCCAAGAATACGGCTACCAAGACTACACCTTCTACCCGGAAGACTACGACGATTACGAAGAGCCGACCCCTGCCCCCCGCGACAAAAAAGCCGACCGCATAGCGGTATACGGCGGCATTATCTTGGGTCTCATCCTTGCCATCATCATAGGAATGCTGGCACGTCACCTGTACAACAATATATTTTCATCGTCGGCAGGCATGGTAGAAACCCCGGAAGTAGTGGGTCTGCCATGGGCACAAGCAGAATTATCAGCCATTATGATAGACCTGCAACCCCACCGCGAAAACAGATACTGTCACGAATATTGCTTCGAATGCGACGGCGACTGCGAAGGCATAGTAATATACCAGCGCACAGCTCCGGGTCGCTTAGCGACCCCCGGCGACGTACTTCATCTGGTAGTAAGCATGGGCGAAGCGGGCGAGCGCGCAATAGCCCCCCGCGTAACAAACTTAATCTTAGAAGACGCCCGCGCCATCCTGGAAGCACTAGACCTCGACCTAATTATCATAACAACTGATTACGATGACGATACAATCCCACGCAACATGGTAGTAGACCAAAACCCGGGCGCAAACGACATGCTGACACGCGGCTCCACTGTTATTTTAACCGTATCCACAGGTCCCGACGACTACCAAGTAGCCATGCCAAACCTAATCGGAAGCACAGAGGCAGAAGCTCTGGACATACTGCGTGAGTTCTCTCTCGTACCCGGCGCGACAGAACGCGCATACAGCGACACCTTTGCCACAGGCCGTATAATGCGTCAAGACCCTCTCCCCGGAGAATTAATAGAGCGCAACTCCGTAATCACCTATGTAATAAGCCAAGGCTCGGAAGAAGTAATGCCCACCCCGGAAGCATCCCCCGAGCCAACCCCACCCCCACAAGAATCCGAAGACCCGGCAGATACCACAGACCCAACCGACACTCCCCCCGACACAGACCCCACCGCAGACCCACCAACCGAACCGGAACCAACCCCAACACCTCCGCCTATCCAAATGACAAGCGGCACGCTCGAAATGCACTTGGGCTGGTACATCCCCGAAGGCACAGAAACATTCCACCTGCTAATCACACGCCAAATAGGCAACGCCGCCCCGGAACCCCTATTTAACGACCCCAACGCCGCAGTAGCCACCTTCCCGCGTACCCTGGATATAGAATACGCCGACCCCACCATCTTCCGCATATACTCCGTAGAAGACGGCGTGCGCACCCTACGCGCAGTAGAACCCAGACCGTGAGCGACTGTGGCATAATAATAAAAGGCATAGGCGGCACATACACCGTCCTCTCAAACGATGTCCAATACACCTGCACCGCAGGCGGAGTTTTTAGGTATCGAAAAACCACGCCCCTCATTGGTGACAAAGTAGAAATCACCATAACCGACCCACAAAAAAAAATAGCAACCCTACACACAATAAAGCCCCGCAAAAACGAACTGCGCCGCCCACCCGCCGCTAACATAGAGCAGGTAATAATAACAGTGGCAACCACGCAGCCCGCTTTTAACGCGGGGCTTTTGGATAGGTTTTTATGTTTGATTGAATACGAGGAGATTCCAATTCTAATTTGTGTTAACAAGGTAGACCTTCCCCCCCATCAAAAGACTTTGACATTTGGGGATTATGAGCGGGCAGGGTACGAGGTGGTTTACACAGGTGCGCTTGACGGCACGGGGCTGGATGAGCTGCGCGAAAAAATGGCGGGTAAGGTTAATCTTTTTGCAGGGCCGTCGGGGGTAGGAAAATCCAGTATCATCAACGCGCTTATGCCCGGGGTAAACCTTGAAACGGGCGAGCTTAGTGCAAAGCTTGGGCGCGGAAAGCATACTACGCGGCATACGGAGATTTTCCCGCTTGGGGATACGCCCGAGGCGGGGTACTGCTTTGATACGCCGGGCTTTACGTCGCTGGATATCGAACATATACAAAAAAACGAGCTTGCCTCCCTTTTCAGAGAATTCAGCCCGTTTATCGGTGATTGTAAATTCAATAATTGCCTTCACGTCCGCGAAGCGCATTGCGCCGTAAAGGAGCAGGTAGGCGAAGCAATAAGCCCCGCTCGCTACGAAAGCTACGTAAAGCTTACTTCTTAACCGCCAAGCGATACACAAGCACCGCCAATGTTGCACCAATCAGCGGAGCAAGGATAAACACCCAAACATCGCTCAAAGCCGTACCGCCCGCAAAAATAGCAGGCCCAAGGCTACGCGCAGGGTTAACAGAAGTCCCCGTAAGCGGAATCCCCACAATATGCACAAAAGTAAGCGTTAAACCGATAACAATACCCGCCACGCTAGCCATCTTCTCATTAGCGGTAACACCAAGTATCGTAAGAACAAAAATAAACGTAAGCACCACCTCGATAACGATAGCACCGCCGATTCCGCCGGCGTTTGCCACACCGTTAGTACCCAAGCCGCCTGTCATATCCACGATACCAAAGCCTTCGACAAAAGCAAAAAGCAAAGCGGCAGCCACAATCGCGCCAAGCACCTGTGCAATTACATAAAAAGCAAAATCCACAACGCTCATACGCTTATCCAGCAACATGGACAGCGAAACCGCCGGGTTAATATGACACCCGGAAACCCCGCCAATCACATAAGCCATAGCCACAATCGAAAGACCAAAAGCAAGCGCGACAGCCAAATGCCCGCCGCCCGTAGCCGCGCCTAGAAAAATAGCACTTCCGCACCCCATAAAAGTAAGCACGAACGTACCAATAAATTCGGAACAATACTTTCTAATCCCGTCCATTTAAAATGTCCTCCTAAAATTAAAGTTTTTTGGAAAGGGGGCTTGGGGGAAAACCTTTTGTTCAC
>Ga0209755_10000772_pt1 | contig 55618 bp, 50 predicted proteins | sample TergutCo191P1_FD_187301 | JGI IMG/M metagenome (GOLD analysis project Ga0209755, IMG submission 187301) | Cornitermes sp. P1 segment gut microbial communities from Petit-Saut dam, French Guiana - Co191P1 (SPAdes) (version 2) | ecosystem: Host-associated > Arthropoda: Insects > Digestive system...
TGGGGGGAGAGGGGACTTTTCAAAGTCTCCTCTCCCCCCACGGTCTTAAAACATATTTATCTGCGTTTGTTAAATCCGCCGCCGCTACGTCCCCTGTCGCCGCCCGGTTTTGGGGGCGGACGGCGGACTGTTGTGTCTGCCGTTGGGTCAATTACGGCTTTGCGGGAGAGGTTGATGCGTCCTTGGTCGTCAATTTCGGTTACTTTGACTTGAACGATGTCGCCCTCTTTTGTTGCGGTTTCCATATTTTCCACGCGTGTAACATCCCACTGGGAGATGTGAACAAGCCCCTCTTTTTCGGGCGCGATTTCAACGAAAGCACCGAAGGACATTATGCGCGTAACTTTACCTGTGTAGATTGCGCCAATTTCAGGCGGGCTTACAATGGCTTTGATAATTTCCACAGCGCGGTTTACCTTTGCCATATCGCGGTCGGCAACAAAAATGCGGCCGTCATCCTCTGTGTCGATTTTCTCAACGCCGGACTCTTCAATGATACGCTTGATAACCTTGCCGCGTGAACCGATAACCTCCGCAATTTGGTCGGGGTTAATACGGATGATGGAAATTTTCGGCGCGAAGGGCGAAATTTCCGGGCGCGGTTCGGGAATTACGGGAATCATTACATCGTCAAGGATGATATCACGCGCCCTGCGCGTTTGCTCCAACGACTTGCGGATAATATCGGGGGTTAGCCCGTCAACTTTTATATCCATTTGTATTGCTGTAATGCCCTCTTTTGTTCCGGCTACCTTGAAGTCCATATCTCCAAAAAAGTCTTCAAGTCCTTGGATATCGGTGAGAAGCACAAAATCGTCAATGGAATCGCCTGTTACCATACCAACGGAAATACCTGCAACGGGGCGTTTGATTGGCACACCCGCCGCCATAAGGCTGAGGGTAGAGCCGCAAACAGCACCCTGTGAGGTTGACCCGTTAGAGCTTAAAACCTCGCTTACAAGGCGGATTACATACGGGAAATCGTCTTCGCTGGGAATCACGGGCAACAGTGCGCGTTCTGCCAATGCGCCGTGGCCGATTTCGCGGCGACCGGGCCCGCGAGAGGGACGCGTTTCGCCAACGGAATAGCTGGGGAAATTGTAATGGTGCATATAGCGTTTGTTTTCTTCGGCTTCGTCCAAACCGTCAAGGCGTTGCGTATCGCCGCTGGAACCCAGCGTTGTAACGGTAAGCACCTGCGTTTGCCCGCGGCTGAAAATTGCAGAGCCATGTGTACGTGGCAGAATATCCACCTGCGCAAACAGGTCGCGGATGTCTTCCATGCCGCGCCCGTCGGGGCGTTTGCCTTGTTTCAGAATCATGCGGCGCACGGTTTCTTTTTCAAATTTGTAAATCGCGTCGCCTACTTGGGAAGCCCATTTCTCCGCTACGTCTTCCGCAAAAGTTGGTACGAGTTTTTCCTCAACGTCGTCGCGAAGCTGACTCATTCTTGCGTCACGAACCTGTTTCATATCAGTGAAAACGGCTTCTTCCATGCGAGCGTCTGTTATAAAGGAAGTCACTTTTTCGTACAGCTCTTTGGGAACGCCGTGCTGTTCGTATTCCCGTTTGGGCTTGGCGTTTTCGCCAATGATATTATCTATGAAACCGATTACTTTTTTGTTTTCCTCATGGGCAAGCATGATTGCTTCAAACATTTTGTCGTCGGAGATTTCGTCTGCGCCCGCTTCAATCATCATAACTTTACTGCGGGTAGATGAAACAGTTAGCGCAAGCTTGCTTGCATCGCGTTGTGCGGCGTCGGGGTTTACGATAAGTTCACCGTCCACCATGCCGATATTTACTGCCGAAACAGGCCCGTCAAACGGAATTTCCGAGCAACACAAAGCAATGGAAGAGCCTATCATTGCGGCAACTTCGGGGCTTGCGTCTTGGTCCATGGAAAGCACCGTTGCCACAACGGCAACGTCATTGCGATAGTCCGGCGGAAACAGCGGACGTATCGGGCGGTCAATCAAGCGGGACGCAAGAATCGCGTGTTCTGTGGGGCGGCCTTCGCGCCTAAACCACGAACCGGGGATTTTACCCACCGCGTAATATCTTTCTTCATAGTCAACACTTAGCGGAAACCAATCTATGCCCGCACGGGGTTTTTCGCTGGTTGTGGCGGTTACAAGAACCACCGTTTCGCCGTATTTCATAAGGGCAGAACAGCCCGCAAGTTCGGCAACGCGCCCAATCTCGCAAGACAGCTCTCGCCCTGCCAGTGTAGTTTTATAAATCTTTTGCATACACGCCTACTTTCTTAACCCAAGTTCGCCTATAAGAGCGCGGTATTTGACAACATCTTGGCGACGGATATAATCCAACAGCCCGCGGCGTTGCCCTACAAGTTTTAACAGCCCGCGGCGCGAATGAAAGTCTTTGGGGTGCGTGCGCAAATGCTCTGTTAAATGGTTGATACGCGCTGTAAGAAGCGCGACCTGCACCTCCGGCGAGCCTGTGTCTGACGCGGCACGCCCGTGCTTGGCAATGATTTCTTTTTTGTTAATCATTTTAATTCCTCCTGATTCTTTCTGAAAAATGACCTGATGCCGCGCCATGGTTGGAGAAGCCGACAGCGAAGCATAGGTTGGTTACGTGTTGGAGTATAGCACAGGTAGCTGTATTGTCAAGGCGGGGCAAGATGCGCGGCGCGGAAAAACACACTTGACACATTTAGTCGATACGTGTATATTTATGCAATAAGTTGCGAAAATGATAGCGAGTTCTGACCGCATATCGGACGGGCTGAAGTTCAGCCCGTCTTTTTTTTGCGTTTAGCCCAAGAAATGAAACTTAGTTGTTCGCGCTGTTTTTCGTTTAATTTTAGATATTGCGGAACAAGAAGCGCGCCGAAAATAAAAAGTAAAATTATATTTGCAAAAATATAAATATCCTTGAGGTCTACGGTGAGTACGCCGAAGAGAAAAATAAAATCCCACGAGCCGCCAAAAACCACAGCGTCAATAAAAGCCCCGCCCGCGCCCGCTACTGCCAGCACAAAAAAGGCATCAAGCAAGGCGCGGTTTTTTTGCGAAATAAAACAAAAATACCGATATCCCACCACCACCAAAACGGCATAAAAAATATGTAACGCAACCACCAACCCAACAGGCGACGGCACGGCAACAACGCCCGCCCACCAGCCAAGCCACCCCAAATATGTATTGTGAAACGGCGCGACACTTACCACCCCGGGTATAACCACAAAAACACCATCCGCAACAAAATACCGCGCCAAGTGCTTTGTTGCTTGGTCCAAAACAATTAACGCGGCAGAAATGAGAAGTAGGTTTTTCATACGAACCCCCTGATTTTGTGGTATAATCATCTTAAATTTGGAAAGGTGGTGCGAATATGGCACAGGTAGATTTGCGCGTAGCGCAGAAAAATAAACTCTTTGCGCTCTACAGAATTAAGATTCGCAACGGAAACACGGTCATTATCGGTCTTGATGATGAGATTTTAGAAACAGAAGCCGAAATGGAAAAAGAAGATGTTTCATACATCAAAGAAAAAGTCTCCGAAATTAAAAATTAAACGAAGGTATAAAGAACCGGAAAAGGCGCGGCAGGTAACGGCCGCGCCTTTTTGTGTGGTTAGATATTTTATGGTTGAAATGTGTTGATATCCGAAACATTCAAATTGTTACCGCCGCCGCCATTTACCACACTGCCTGTTACAAGGCTCTCAGCGATACCCAATGCTGCCACCAACTCCGGCATCATATCCAATACCGGTGGGTTTGGTGGTACGGCAAGGTTTGTATTGCCGCGAATAATACTTCCCGAGGATGAGTTTGAGAAAAAATATCCATCAAAACGCGCTCCCCCGTTTTCTATTCCAACGCTTAGGTGGTCTCCGCCTGTAGAATGAAAAAATGCACCCATTGGCACATAGTCTGCACCACTGTTTCCGCTTAACATTCTCATGCGAATCTGACCTGTAGCCATGAACAGCGGTATTCCGCTCCAATTGGACGCATTAATAAAGCCACGAACATTTTGCGCCATAAACCTTGCGTTCATGACAACATCCCCTGCAACAAAACTTCTAATGCGGATATCGCCGGTCTGCGTACCAATATTTACCCTATTGGCAGTAAAACCATCGCTTACGTTCACTAAAATATTAGCCCACGAAACAAAAATGCTTGTTTCATCCGATGTATTATCTACCACAAAGGGCTGTGTTTCCGTACCCAGCGTGAGAGCCACATTACTGAAATTGACGTTTTCCCCGGCTATTGTATAATTCGGAATGTTAAAAGATGCACTTGCGTTATTTCTTACATATACGTTTATCCCGCTGAAATCTCCAATCAAAGTTGTATGTTGCCCGCCCCCAGATACAAAAAGGTGTGTTGGTGCAGGAATTGGCGTAGCCGTAGCAACACCAGCGGCAGAACCGTAGCGTATAAAGTGATTTGCGCCAATTCTCTCGCCCAGTATCGTAAACGTGGGTACGTTACTGGGAATTTGCATGAACAACGCATTGGGGATTGTACCCCCTGTGCTTACAGGTCTGGCGTTATTCCAATATCCTTCCCGGTAATTCCCAAAATAGGCATTCATAGGGTCGATTCTTATCGGGTCAGGCGGATGTGTTCCGTTGAAGCGTACTTGATGGAGTGTGCTTAAAGGGTTACTGAAATTTGCCGGACAAAATGTTGAGTTACTGTTTGTGCCGCAAGAGCGAAATGGACTCCCTCCGCCATAGGCGGCTACAAATTCATCTGAAAATGTATGAGGACTGAACGAAGCCCCATCATTATGGCAAAATCCTAAACAATTAAATGTCGCCATCTGTTCTCCCGCAAAAACCGACTCAATTTCATTGTTCACTTCAAACTCAATATAAAACGGAGCAAACGGCACTAAAACACGTTCTGTCAATTCTGTAACGCCCGCGTAGGAATTTACAGTGATATATGGCATAACAGTAATTTCAAAACGCCGCTGATTGGCGGTAGAACCTGCCCAACCTGAAACAGGCCCGACAACACGAATGCCATCCACAAAATCACCAACCGTGGGCCAGCCTAATTCTACCGTATCGGTTGCGTCAACCCTTTGCAAATTTGCAAATGCGGGTGCGCCAAAAGCCTCGGTAGGTTCGGAGACGTTTGTTCCGTCAACAAGCCAAAAAAGAGGATTTCCTATTGTTGTATCTGCCGTGCCGTCACGCAGTGCCGCAAGGTTAAGGTCGTGACGGATGGGCAAACTGCCAAGTGCGTTTTCAACAAAATCATGAACCTCTCCGCGAACAAAATCGTGGAAGCCCGCAGTGTCTGTAAGTAGGCGGTTTCTTATCTCGGCTTGCCGCTCGGTATCGGTTGTTGGCCCCGGCGCGGAACTACTTAAAAAATCCGATGTTATCAGCGGCGGTACGGTTAGTCGCTCATAAGATTCTATGCTTATCGCATCTATTACTGTTTCTACAAGTGAACCTGCCCCTGTGTTAGCAACCAATTCTGTAACTATCCCCGGAACTGCCCTGTTCATAGCCGCTTCTGCGGAAAAGAACTCTCCATCCCCTTGCGGCAGTCTTTGTGCATTGCGCAGCGCATTTGTTGACGCTACCAGCAACGCCACTGCGGTAACGCTCATCACCATGATAAAAATAATTACTGTTCCCATTGCCATGCCTGCGGTTTGTTTTTTGTTCATGGATTGCCCTCCCTCGGCTTGTTGGTTTTCCCGTGCAACAGAATATTCATTGTATTGCACCGTCGCGGAAGCCGCATAAAATGTGGCTTCGTACATATCAGCTTTTCATTTTGCGCGTAGACTTTGCCGTCCGCGCTATTTTTTCCGTTGACGTAACACAATGAATATTATGTTACACTCAATTATATGCAGTATAAAAGGAGGAGTTTCATATGTCAATAACGCAACCGATAAGAAGCGCAGAAAATGTGAGGGCTTTAAGCAATTATTATTTGGAATTGGGACAGCACCGCAATCACAGGCTTACTTTCACGGTGAAAGAAAAAAAGACGGGCAAAACAAAAATGGAAATTTTCAAGATGATTTAAACGCTGTGGATATCGGAATGAAATTTCAGAATTGACTGTTATACAAATTTGTGTAAATGCCCCCTTGCGCAAGGAGGGTTTCGTGAGTGCCTTGCTCTGCGATATCGCCGTTTTGCATTACCAGAATCAGGTCGGCGCTGCGAATTGTAGACAGCCTGTGGGCAATTACAAAGCAGGTGCGTCCCTTCATTAGATTGTTCATGGCGTGTTGAATTTGCACCTCTGTTCGGGTGTCTACGTTGCTTGTAGCTTCGTCCAGAATAAGAATGTCGGGGTCTGCCAAAATGGTGCGCGCTATGGTGATAAGTTGCTTTTGCCCTGCGGAAATATTATCCGCTTCCTCGTTGATTTTCATGCTGTAGCCGTCCGGAAACGTGCGTATAAAATGATGCGCTTGCGCGGTTTGCGCCGCCGCCTTAATTTCCGCGTCCGTTGCGTTCAGCTTGCCATACCTTATATTTTCCGCAATGGTTCCGTTAAACAGCCACGTGTCTTGCAAGACCATTCCGAAATGCTTGCGCAATCCGTCCCGCGAATATTCCCGTACATCCACGCCGTCCAAACAAATTCTGCCCGCGCTGACGTCGTAAAATCTCATGAGTAATTTAACAATTGTCGTCTTACCCGCGCCCGTATGCCCGACGATTGCAATCCTTTGCCCCGGCTCTACTTCCGCCGAAAAATCGCAAATAACTTCTTTTCCGTTTTCATACCCAAAACTCACGTTTTCAAATGTTACATACCCTTTAAAGTTTTTTTGGAGAGAGGGGGACGAACTTTCCTCTTCTTCGCCCAAAAAATTAAATACACGTTCGGCGGCGGCGGCGGTCTGTTGAAAGACGGCGGCGACAGAAGCGAGTTGCGACATCGGATGCCCAAACTGGCGCGTGTATTGTATGAAGGCTTGGATTCCGCCGATGGTTAGGCTACCGCGCAAGGTAAGCGCACCGCCGATTATTACTATGGCAACGTATCCGAGGTTGCTGATGAAACCGATAATGGGCATCATTAGGCCTGATAGGAAATTCGCTTTCCACGCGGCGCGGTACAAATTATCGTTGTGCGTGTCAAATTCGCGGGCAGAAGATTCTTCCCCGTTAAAGGATTTTATAATGGCGTGGTTGGTGAACATTTCTTCAATGTGCGCGTTTAGCTTTCCCAAATTTTCTTGTTGCGCCTTAAAATGCTTTTGCGACTTTTTCATGATAAGCCCCATGTAAAAACCCGAAAGCGGCAAAATTGCCATTGCCACAAGTGTTAAAACAGGGCTGATTACAAACATCATTATGATAATGCCCAGCACCTGCACCGCGCTCATTAACGCGTTGGAAAGCCCCGAGTTTAGCGTGTTGGAAATTGTATCAACATCGTTTGTAATTCGCGAAAGGACATCGCCGTGGGGTGTCTTGTCGAAAAACTTAATCGGCAGACGGTGAATCTTCTCGCTTATTTCCGCACGAAGCCTGTACGTAATCCGCATACTAACGCCCGCCATTATATAACCCTGCGCGTAATTTAACAGAATATTTGCCGTGTGCAATACAAACATAAAAAGCAAAATTGTAATCACGTTTTGCAATATGATTCCGCTCTCGCCGCGCATGGTTCGCGTTACGCCTTCAAAAATTTCATCCGTCGCCATCCCCAAAACACGCGGCGCAAGCGCACCAATAATACTCGCCGCAATCGCAATAACCGCAGAAAGCACCATAAACCATTTCTCCGCACCAATATACGAAAAAAGCCGCCGCACCGCACCGCCAAAATCCTTCGCTTTTTCAATCGGCATTCCTTGTTTGTGTCGCATTATTTAATCCCCTGACTTTGCGCTATTTCCAAATATTGCGGGCAGTTTTGCAGTAGTTCGGCGTGAGTGCCGCGGCCTACAATTTTGCCTTCGTCCAGCACGAGGATTTGGTCGGCGTTGATGATTGTGCCGATTCGTTGGGCGATTACAATTACCGTGGCGGACGCGGTGTGTGATTTTAGCGCGGCGCGGAGTTTTGCGTCTGTTGCAAAATCCAGTGCGGAAAAACTGTCATCAAACAGAAGAATGGGCGGGCTTTTTGCCAAAGTCCGTGCGATTGAAAGGCGTTGGCGTTGCCCGCCGGAAACATTTTTGCCTGTTTGCGAAATCTCTGCGGAAAAGCCGTCTTCGATGTCATTTATGAAATCCGTCGCCTGTGCAACTTCGGCGACGGTTTTTAATTCGTCGGCGGAAAGTGAAGCGTTGCCGTAACGTATGTTTGACGCAATTGTTCCTGAAAAAAGCTGTCCTTTTTGCGGAACATAACCGATTTTATTGCGAAGGTCGGTTTGGCGAACGTGACGGATATCCACGCCGCCGATTGTTATTTTTCCGCAAGATACATCGTAGAAGCGCAAAAGCAATTGCGCTATTGTGGACTTGCCCGCGCCTGTCGCGCCGATTAGCGCGGTAGTTTGAGCGGGCAAAGCGGTGAAGGAAATATCTTCCACGGCGTTGGCTTCCGCCCCGCCATAGCCAAACGAAACGCCTTCAAATTGCACAGCGCAACCGCCGCCCGAGGGAAACTCCAGCGGGTGCGCCGCGTCCGTAACGGTTATTTCCGTATCCAAAACTTCCTTTATACGCTTTGCGGAAACCTGCGCACGCGGCACCATCACAAGCACCATGGAAATCATCATAAACGCAAAAAGCACCTGCATTGTGTATTGAAAAAACGCCATCATATCGCCGATATTAACATTACTGTCTGCGATTTGATGCGCCCCAACCCAAATGATTAAAACCTGCGTGAACCCCATAATGAAAATCATGACGGGATTCACAAAAGCCATAATTTTTGCGATAAAAAGTCCGAGGTCGCGTAAATCCGTGTTGGAGGCGTCGAAACGCTCGCGCTCGTGCGCCTGCGTTCCGAATGCGCGGATTACCTGCAAGCCGTGCAAAATCTCTCGCGAAACGCGGTTAAGATTGTCGGTTTTTTCCTGTATAATCGTAAATTTCGGCATGACGATTGCCACAAGCAAAATCACAATTCCGAAAAGAACCGCCACCGCAAGCCCCAAAATCCAGCTTAAACTTGGTGCGCGGTGCAACGCCATGATAATTCCGCCCGCCGCAAGAATCGGCGCGTAAAGCAACATTCGTGCAAAAATGTTGGCAAGGTTTTGCAACTGCATCACATCGTTGGTACACCGCGTAATCAACGACGCGGACGAAAATTTGTCAAACTCCGCTTGCGAAAAACTTTCTACTTTAACAAATAAATCGCGCCGCAAGTCACGCGCCGCGCCCGCCGCAATCCGTGGAGAAAGATACGACACCACGCCCGAAAACGCACCAGCCAAAAGCGCGAAAACCAACATCTTCACACCCGTTTGCAAAATAAAATCCATACGGGAAACGCCTGTTTGTGCCGCATAAATAATGCCGTCATTAACCACAGACGACATTAGCGTAGGCAAAAAAAGCTCCGCAAGCGACTGCGCCAACAGCAACAGCATCACGAATGCTATCCCCGCCCAAAACGGCTTCAAATATTTTAACATCATTGCGCCCCTTTGTTGCCGTAGCAAAATTGTTCTGATAGTATATCAACGGAAATCGACACAGGAGGAATCATGAAGAAAAATGCAAAAGGCCATTTGGCAGCTATCATTACAATCTTGATTTGGAGTACCACGTTTATTTCAACAAGAAGTCTGCTTGTAGATTTTTCGCCCGTAGAAATTTTATTTTACCGCTTTTGCATAGGGATAGCGGCTCTTACGGTGATATATCCGCGCCGCATGAAATTCGGCGGCATAAAAAAGGAATTGAAGTTTGCGGTGGCGGGGCTTAGTGTCACGCTGTATTTTCTGTTTGAAATTATCGCCCTTACATACACAACGGTAGCAAATGTTGGGGTTATTCTTTCCGCATCGCCGTTTTTTACGGCACTGCTTGCGATTTTTTTGCTTAACGGCGAAAAGCCGCGTTCTAATTTTTACATTGGGTTCGTAGCCGCAATTATCGGAATTTTCTTGATTAGCTTCAACGGCGTTTCCGCAAGGGGAATTAACCCCATCGGCGATATTTTGGCACTTTTGGCGGCATTTGTTTGGGCGGTGTACTCAATTTTCTTGAAGAAAGTAAGCGACCCCGAATGCAATACCATTCAAATTACGCGCAAAATATTCTTTTACGGTCTGGTTTTTCTTGCTCCCGTTCTTATTTTCTCGTCATTTGAATTTGGAATTTCTCGTTTTTCCGCGCCTGCCAATGCCTTTAATATTTTATTCCTTGGCTTGGGTGCGTCGGCATTGTGTTTTGTAACTTGGAATTTTGCGGTGCGCGTGATTGGCGCGGTGAAAACAAGTATTTATATCTATTTAGTTCCTGTTTTTGCGGTCGCTATTTCCGCCACATTGCTTAACGAGGGAATCACTTGGCTATCCGCATTAGGCTCTGCCATGACTTTGGCTGGGCTGTTTGTATCGGGGAAGAAGTAATCACTCCGATTTTTCCGGCAACTCCAGCGATATCTTCCCCAGTTTGCCGCCGCGAAACTCGTCCAAGATGGTTACGGCGGTGCGTTCAAGGTCTGTTACGCCGCCCTTCATTTTGAAGCCGCGGGCTGTGCCTATTTCTTCTAATAATTTCAGCATATCGCCGTTGTTTTCGGGCGAAAATTCGGCGGTGGAAATCTTGTATCGTTTTTCCAAAACGCCCGGGTTTAGCGTGATAAGAATTTGCATGAAATGCGTGACCAGCGTGATTCTGTCGAAAATTTCATCGCGAATCGCGCCCGTGCAGGCAAGGCGAAGCCCAACCATGGGGTCGTCGAATTTTGGCCAAAGCACACCGGGCGTGTCCATCAAATCGAATTCGCCGCCTACTTTCAGCCATTGCCGCCCGCGTGTAACGCCGGGGCGGTCTGCGGCTATTGCGCCCGCCCGTCCTACAAGCTGGTTGATAAACGTGGATTTTCCCACATTGGGAATGCCCACAATCATTGCACGAATTGGCGCGTTTATTCTGCCGCGCTTTTTTTGCGCTTCAATTTTGGGGCGCATTATTTTTTTTAATGTGGCGGTAAGTTTGTTTGCTCCCGCTTTTTTATTGTTATCCTTTGCGTTTATCGACAACGCAAAAAAGCCCTTTTCTTGGAAGTATTCTTCCCACAGGGCTGTAATTTTTTCGTCTGCCAAGTCGGCTTTGTTAAGCACCAGAACGCGTTTTTTGTCCTTCGCAATGGTATCTATATCAGGATTGCGGCTGGAAAGCGGCACACGTGCGTCTAAGAGTTCCACCACGACATCAATGATGCCCATTTGCTTTTCCAGCATTCTTTTTGTTTTGGTCATGTGACCGGGATACCAACTGATATCCTGCATTATCCGTCCACCGCCCCAATCCTGTTTGGCGGCCAAATTCGTACAGATGCCCTGCCTATCATTTTGTCGCCGCAAATTGTTCCCACGCCCGAAAATCGGCTGTCGCGGCTGCCGTTGCGGTTATCGCCCAGCACAAAGAAGCGACCGTCTTCCACCTCTATGGGAAAAAACACATCGCCTATTGAGATAACAAGCTCGTATGAAAAATCGTCTTCCAGCGGCTCTCCGTTTACCAAAAACATACCGTCCCGCAGGTCAACGATATCGCCCGCCTGTGCAACAATGCGCTTGATATAGTATTCGGAAGGGTTTTCCGAGTACGGGAAAGCCACAATGTCACCAACTTGCGGGTTGCCGATAACATACGCAAATCTGTTTAGGATAACCATATCGCCGTGCGCAAGTGTGGGATTCATGGAATTCCCGTCTACGTGCGCGGTGCGAAAAATAAACCCGCGTACAACAAAGAACAGCACAACCGCTATCCCAATAGAGACAAGCCAGTCTACCGCGCCCCGAAGTATCGGGTTACTAATCCTATTTTCAAACATTTAACACCGACCACACATAAACAAATTTTCGGCATTCTCTCGAAGCCGTATTTTGAAACGGCTTCGACATTATGCTTTTTTCGCTTTAGAGAAAATAGCTTCTTTAACTTTAGCGGCTTTACCGATTCTGTCGCGAAGGTAGAAAAGTTTTGCACGGCGAACAACACCGCGGCGAACAACCTCTACTCTGTCCACGCGGGGAGAATGAAGCGGCCATGTTTTTTCCACGCCGATTCCGCCCGAAAGCCTGCGAACGGTAAACGTTTCGCGAACGCCGCCGTTTTGACGCTTTAATACAACGCCTTCAAATACTTGGATTCTTTCCTTCGCGCCTTCTACAATTTTAGCGTGAACGCGAACGGTATCGCCAATGTTAAACTCGGGCACATCGGCTTTAAGCTGGTCTTTTTCAATGGTTTTTATTGCTTCGTGCATTTGTAATTCCTCCTAAAGATGTGGTACGGCACTTGTTGTAACAAGCACATTAAAGTATTATACAATCCTATTGCAATTTCGTCAAATTTTCTAAGAAATTTTCCGGAGGAACAAAAATGGTGAAGCTAAACAACGACTGGGACGCGCTTTTGGCGGAGGAATTTAAAAAAGAATATTACTTAGAATTACGCGAGTTTTTGAAAAACGAATATCGTTCGCGAACAATTTACCCCGATATGCACGATATTTTTAACGCGCTGAAATTCACGCCATACGAAAAAGTAAAAGCCGTAATTGTAGGCCAAGACCCGTACATTAATCCGGGCGAAGCCCACGGGCTTGCGTTTTCCGTAAAACCGGGGGCGAAAACGCCGCCCTCGCTTGCAAACATTTTTAAAGAACTGGCATCAGACACGGGCGCAGAAACGCCGCCAAACGGCCATCTGGAACGTTGGGCGCATCAAGGCGTAATGCTTCTTAACACGGTTTTAACCGTTCGTGCGGGGCAAAGCCGCTCCCACGCAAAAAAAGGCTGGGAACAATTTACCGACTCCGTCCTGGACATCCTTGACCGCCGCGAAAAGCCCGTTGTATTCCTACTGTGGGGGCGCGACGCCCAAACCAAAGGCCGCATAATCTCCGACCAAAAACATCTAATCCTTCAAGCCGCGCACCCAAGTCCCCTTGCAGGCGGAAAATTCTTTGGGTGCAAACATTTCTCAAAAACAAATGCCTTCCTAAAGAAGCATGGTATTGCGGAAATTGATTGGTAATGTTACAATTGAATGACAGATAAGAAAAGGGGTTTTGGGGATGAACATAAATTTAAACGGAACACGCAACGCCAATTTGCCGACAGCGGGAGAAAGAACAAACTCGCCGCGAAGAAACGCTATCGCCAACGGTTTTCGCAACACCGCCGCGACCCCAAGTGTAAAAATCGACAATTCTCTGCTGGAATTAATGCGTAATTACAAAACCGAAAACAGCGGCGAAAAACCCAACGCCTTTAATCCCGAGGAAGCGTACAATAAATTCAACGCAATCACATCAAAACACGAACAGCTTATTGCCCCAACGCCCATTGATTGGGACGTCAAGTGGGATTCCATACGGGACGGTTATCTTTTTACGGGCAGTCACTTTTTGGACCCGACCTTGGACGCGGCAAACAGTGACCACTACTTTCGCGAATTATCTTTCGCGTTCAGCTCCAGATTATCCATGGCATGGAACGATGGTGGAATGGGCAATTTTATGCTGGAATTTGCCCGAATATCCGAAGACCTGCGCGGCAACTTTAACGGTGAAGAATTAACGGCGCGTATGGCAGCATTGGAGCGGGCATTTTTGCACACGGGTGATGTATTCGCCGCATACCACGCATTCACGCAAGTAATGATAGAACACCCCGACTACACAGACACAAACGACCCCAACATCAAATTGACCTCCGCGCAATTACGCGCCAATGCAAGGTTGGAACGGGAAGCCAATAACCTAATCGACCATATAGGCAGTATGTTCCGCGCCGCGCTGGACTTCTTTAATGCGAACGGAAATTTCACGGGCTTCCTTGATACCGCCGCCGCCAACGTCCCCGACAGACCATCCCTGCGCGATTTTTCAGAAAATTTCTGAAAACCCTTTGAACAGCCCATCCGCGAAAGCGGATTTTTTTTGCAAAAATGCGGTTGATTCAATTTGACCCAACGCGCAATTATATGTATATTTGCAGTAATGGAATATGCAAAGGGTGGTTAAGTTGGCAGAGACAAAAATCATAGAATTTTTTAAATCCGCGCCCGGTTTTGAAAGGTTACTGCGTGCAATGTTTGACACGTATTCGCACAGCGGGCGGGTATTTGGAGCGGTGCGTTTGACGCGCCCCAGTGAGGAAGAAGAAACCGCGCTGTCTGAGTTTTTCAAGCGTGATTATTATGACCAAGCCCTGATTCGCATAGGGCTTGCGGATTTCGAGCGGCAAATACAAAAGCGTTTTCCGCAAGAAAGCGAGGGCGTGGGCTTGGGTGAAATTCTGGCGCAGTACACGGGCAAGCCAACGCCAAAAAACAGGCACACACGCGGCGAGATATCGCAAAAGGGAACGATGGCATCAAATGTGTTGGCGGAAATTATGCCGAAATTTGAAAACACAATTGCGGCGGGATGGCTGAAAGAAATATCACGGCAAACGCGCCGCGAATATCGCAGATGGGCAGAGCAATACAACAGCGAACCGCAAGAAGTGATTAGAACCATCCAAGAAGTTTCGGAAGCGTTAAACAATTTGCCCAACGAAAACAAGCTTACGCCCCTTGCGAAATTTTCAAAGCGATTTACAAGCGCGTCTTTGGATTTTCACAGTTCCCACGGCAGACTGTTTTTGAAGGCGTTGGCGTTTAAATTTAACCAACCGTCGCCCGCTTGCACGGATGATTTTATAAGTCTGCATCTTCGCGCGGGATTATTATCGTGCGGAAAAATAAGCGGCGTAACCGTCCACGGAATCAACGGGCAAAACGAAACCCAAATGCTTACTTTGGAGAGCCTAAGTCGCGTGGAAAGTGTTTCCGTTTTCGGCGGCAAGGTGTTTATTTTTGAAGAGCCGCTGATTTTCAACGCGGTTTGCGAACAGCTAAACAATTTTAGATGTACAATAATAAATCCGCCGTCCACCAACAGCGCGGCGTTTTTGTATCTGTTGAAAATGCTTCACGCGGCGAAAATTCCTATGTACTACGCGGGCAACATGACGGTAAAAAGCCTTGAAATTGCAGACAAACTTTGCTTAGAGTTCGGCAAAACGATAACGCCGTGGCGTTATCGCCGCGAAGACTACGAGCTTATTTTGCAACAAGAAAACGCGCCGCTTCAAGGCGAAAAAAAGCAACTTTCCCTGCACAACGAAACTCTCGCTTCGTTACTTTCGCTAATGAGAAAAACAGGAAAAACTGCTTCTTCCATACCGCTTGTTCCGCTTTATGTTGACGAAATAAAAACAAAGTAACCCTAGGTTTTGTGATTTAAGGATGAAACGCTAAAACCCCGAAAAATGGCAATTAGCCGTTCTTCGGGGTTTATTTTCACAAGCGCAAAACATATAAAGCCTCAGTATTGCTCTAAGATGATAGTTTACTGATATTTGGTTTTACTATATATACTCATCAGGTATATGCGTATCGACTACTCCAAAATCATCTAATGCACATAAGCAAGTCTGTAGCGTTTGCTTATTGACATGAGGGGGACAGCCATCATCATAATAAAAATGCTCTTCAACAATATTCTGTATATGCTCATTTGGATCTGAACGAAGAGTTTGAAGATTATTTACAGAACGTTCCCAAATGGGTTCATATTCACGATTGAATAATACTTCTCGCTCGTCGGAACAAATCCATTTTCCGTATGGAAGCCACATTCTATACAGCCTTTGTTTTTCAGATAATTTTGTGGGTTTATTTGGATAGTTTTGTTTATCACCTTTTAACGTGATTTCACGCACATGCTTTTGCATTCTTAGTCAACTCCCTTAAGTTCAAAATCCCCACTCAACATTGTTTCTGTTTTTATCTTATTTTTTTATAGGACTCACTCTAAAATGGCGATATGGAAACCCCATGTAAATATATCCTGAACAATGATGAATTTCTCTGTTCGATTTTTGAACATGCATATCAATTGTAATATATGCTACATCGTTGCCTTCATGGACTTGCAGGTCTCTTGAGTATGCAATTAGTGGAAATAGAACTCTATCATGGATTAATTCGTAAATAGCTTCTTCATAAATAAATTGATTTTTCATGTGAGGAATTATTTCACTTGTAAATGCATCTTCAAAACCACCGGGGCAAGCATCTATTTTGCAACGATAGTCGAGTTTATAGAAACGCTCATGTGTATAAACGGATTGAATAATTTCACTATTTAAGTGACCAATCTTTTCTTTTATACGAGTTTTACAGGCAGATACATCTTGGGATGAGTAATTATTTGCATTTGTCCATATATAGTCGTTTATTAAACGTCTTATGTTCGGGTCATCTTTATAATCAAATATTAAGATAGGCATGATCTTCCTTCTTCCTTTTTATTTTTGTGTCATATTGTTCATTTATTACATGGGATGAACTTGCTCGCACTAACATAATAATTATGACAAATGACTATCATTGGCTTTTTTTGTGGCAGTTACATGAGACTTCAGTAAATCTACATAGAATTTTTGAAACTCAACACAAAAAACACGTTTGCTATTTCTATCTTCAATTAATGGCTTAATTTGTTCAAATAACATTGCTGTTTGTTTGCCAGAAAATCTGTCAAAGGTATCAAAATCAAAAATACCAATTTCAACACCTGTTGCAAAACGCTCCATCTGCCGACAGTAAGTTATGAATTTTGTTTGTAAATCAGGGCTGTTTAACCAAACAGCATCGTCTGGTCGTATTTGCCTGTAACTGTATGCCCCTAGCGTTTCACCTAATGCCTCGCATATTGCTTGCCTTAATGGTATTGATGCAGTATTGCTAATAATATTATAAAACTCAATCGTAGCATATTTTTTGCGCCTTTCATGGTCTGCCAAAAAGGACTTTTTTGCTACATTAAATGATTTTATGGCTACCAAAACCGCAAGCAATGTGCCAACACTAGTTATGATACTCGCAATCCCTATCAAAATTTGAGCATCCATTATAATCACCCATCATTTGTTAGTGTTGTTATGATACAACTGCCCCATATTCTAAATCATATATAAATGGGCAGTGGATATCACATCTGTCACAAGCTATATCTCCGGTTTGGTTTTGATTCACATCAAATAGTCCGCCATTTGCACGACAACTTTTTCCCTTTTGCCTTTTATCAGATATGAAATCGTCATACTTGTAGACTTCGGGAATGTTTCTCAAATCAAGCGAATGTGCAACCGTTCGAGCGGTTTTTAATGCTTCTATGATATCGTCATATGATGGTATTCCGCCAGTATGCTCCAATCTCGTTACGGGGTTGATGATTCCCAGATTAGCGAAATACCCAATTAATGTAGTCGCTGTTGCACCAGCTATATGATCAAACCCAATTGCAGAATCAGTCGAAACAGGTAGCGGCATAATGGGAGTGCTTTTATCTAAGACGGAGCAAAACTCTTCAACTTTTCCAAGGGAAATGTGACCGATCCCTTCACGGATTGTAAAAACTCCGGAATCTTTTGCACGTTTTATATAATATTCCTGCAATTCAAGTTCTCCCCTGTGTGCATCGTCCAGTGCTTCGCTTATTCTTGCAGGGCGAAAAACAGTGCCTATATCGCATGTCACGTTATATTTTGATAATATTGCAAGAATATCATCGAATATATAGGTTATAAGCGAATCTTTCCGCTTGTTTATTAACATATCTCTTTGCAATAGCCCACCGTTCCATGATGTTGTTGGATATATTCGTGACTCCGCGGCTTTCCACAACTTGGAGGTTGCGGTTGGATGAAAAAGCATTAGACGCACACCATCGGAGGCTAATTCTTCTATCTTCTCCAATAGTAAATTTTTATCAAGCCCCTTGTTTTCGTCAAAGCAAAGAACAACTGGCGCGGCGGCTATGACACCATCATATATTTCAAGCATATATTTCCAAAGAGGTTTCTCGGTCAAGTTCCCCCTTGTATGATCGAATATGATGTCTGGCTTATATGGTAGTTTGTTAAGCGAATCAATCTTCCGAAGTTCCCCATCTAACTGGTCGGCATTTGAAATTCCTATATTTGTACACACTTTAATAAGGGCAGATTTTGTTGAAGTTTTGCCCAGTAAAAGGGAGTTTTTTCCACAATCTATAAACGACAAGCCTTCATTCTTAATAATCAGTTGCTTGGCTTCTTCGGCTGTCAAATATCCTTGCAATATTTCTTTTGCATAACAGACATTTGTTAAATTATATTGAGCGACATCGCACATAGCTTATCCCTTCTTTCATGGCTCATTTTTAATTTAGAAGCGACATTATTTGCCTCACAAAATTATAGAAATGCAGACTTTAAGTTAGTTGCTGTTTCGGGGTATCTGCCTTCAATTAACATTGAAATTTTCCTAACAACCTCAATTATATTGTAGTCACCGCTATCATCAGTGTTTGATTTTATTGCCATTATTCCAGCACGATTTAATTCATCAATTATAAACTCGTCAATGTGTTCTTCTTTTTTTGGTATTAGATTACTAGCCATTCTTAAAATATCATCACAATTATCTGTCATAGCAAGCCAGTATCTAAAAACATCTATTTTAGAAAATGTTTGAGGAATTGCATTAATAACGTTTCTAAATATTTTTGAAACGAGCAACTTTCTGATTTTCTTATTAGCCATGAGTTGGATCAATTTACATAGAACTACGGCTTTTACCCTTCTGCTAGAGTTTACAAGCAAGTCTGTGAAAGCATCCTCTAACATATTTTTCGCAAGGAAATTTTCGGCAATATTACTACCTATGGCGGCTATAACTATGTCTGACTGATCATTCAATCCGGCTTTTAACAAGTCTGAATCAGAAGTAAACAAATATACAAAAGCCCTCTTATGTCTACTTGGAATAGTGTCTGATAAAATGTTTTTAATTTTTTCTGCTTCTCTACTTAATGGATTGCTTACATTATCTTTATATAATTGATAAAGAAACTCCATGCTTTTATCTCGGCTCACATGTTCTAGCATGTAGGTGTTTTTATCATACGATCCGAATGCAATTCGACTTAATTTTCCATCTGTAGATATTGTTCTTACCCTAGCGTTTGCTTCATATTGCCAAAGCAAAGCTCCATACTGATTCAGTGCATAGACATGATTGTCTTGCGACCCTATAACAATTTCTGTGTCTCCATTTTTATTTTTTAATACATCCAGAGCGGCAACCCATGATTCCGTTTCAAAACGCCAAAGTAAATTACCTCTGAAATCATACACATGTAAATGCCCATTTTCATTCCCTGTTAAAATATTTACTTCCCCATCACCATAAATATCAACAGTCTTGACAACTAAGACATAATGAGGGGTGGAGAACTTGTCTGCAATCAATCCTTGCGAATTGATTATGTAGACTTTGTTGTCATCAGACCCTGCGATTAAGTATGAGTGTCCTTTATAATTTTCACAAAAAGAAAGTGCCCTAATTCTTTTTCCTATGAGCAATTTCCAAATTAGAATTCCGTCTTTGTCAAATGCTAGTACATATCCATCTTCTGTTCCTACAAAAATATTTTTTTGCTCAGTTTCCAAAAAACATCCAGAACATACAAACAAAATCCAATCATTGTGGCAAAAGTTCCATTGAGGGTTGCCATCACGGTTTAACTTATATACGGATTTATCGGATGAAGCCGTGAATATATCGCTATCATCAACATCACAGCAAACTCCTCTGATTCCTTGTTTTATGCCGCGAAGATCTTTGCTGGAGTTAAAAGTCCAGTTCTGCGTTCCGTCATGATTTAAACAATAAAGAATACCATCGTCAGCACCAACTAGAAGTCCATTTTCATTAGAGGAATGATATGGAGCAAGATCGTATACCCTGCCTTGGGCAGTAAATGACCACAAAAAATTGCAATTATTAAACCAAACTTCCATTCCAGCTATAACAGCTTTGTTAAAATCATTCGTACTTAATAATTTTGCATTATCAAGTGAAGCGTACTGATTAATTGGATTGTATTCAACATAATTGCGAAGAATCTCAATTTTTTTTGGAGATAGCCTTAAATCTAATAAGTCTGATACTCTTACATTATTGTAGGTAGTTTTTATTTTTGACACCAAGTCTTTAATTAAATTAACAGAATAGTGATAAACATCTCCAGACTCTGTACCAACGAATAAAAATAGCTGTCCGTTTCCTACCTTTTTTATAGAAAGCGCACGTTGCCCTAAGCCAGATTCAAAGATCCAAAGAGGTTCACCAGAGTAATCAAAGATAGACAAACATCTATCGGATGAGCCAACGACAAACTGAGGGTGTTTTTCGTCGTCAAAAATGTATTCAACCTTTAAGTCTAAAATTCCGCTCTGCTTTAATGAAACAGCTTGACTTGTCTGTTTATGCTTGTAGGCAAGAGTGTCACCAGTAAACTTACCGATAAACAGTCTCAATTTAGAGTTTTTCATTTTACAATCAGCCATATTGACAATCCAATGCCCAACATCTATCTTGTCTTTTTCTTCCCCCATGTCATCAATTATATAGACAAACTTATCCTCGGAAGCGGCGGCAACCTCAATTCGTCCATCGCCATCAAAATCCCCAATTGCTAAGTCGATAATCATGCTGTTACTCTTCTTAAACGGCAATGTCCACAGTTCTACAAAATTACAATCGTAACACTTAATATTTCCCTTTTCATCTCCTGTAACAATCATCTGTTTTGATAAATCATCTGAGTAAAGTTGCATAGCGGAAATTGGATTTTCTGAAAAATGTTCTCCTATTTGTTTTCCTTTAGAATTTAAGATATATATTTTATCAGATGCTACAATTATTTCCTTTTCACCATCATTGTTGACATCGGCAACAACAATTTCATTGACCCATCCTTCAGTTAAAAATGGTTCATCCCAAACAAGTGAAGGCATATCGCTGTTCTTTGAACATTCAGATTCATACGCAAACACCAAGCGTCCTTCTGTTCCAAATAGCACTTCATCCTTGCCGTCATTATTAATGTCTGCAGTTATAACGGAACAAATTTTTTGCCTAACAGGTATGCTCCATTTTTTTTCAGCAATATAAAAAGCCGCTTCAAGATATGAGTCAAGAGCAGAGTTATAAGACTCAGACGTTGCACGCTTAAAAGCCGCATCACCCTTTGAGATGTTAGTTTTTATTTGATTAAGAATTTTACTCATAACTCCGCTCTGCCTTTCTTCGGCATTTTCATCACACATATCTAAATGGAAACGTACCAATTCAAAATGTCAATGACACCATTATTGTCAACATGACCACCGATGATATGATTTCCATCGCCTTTTGATTTAACAAGTTCCTTCAACTCAGCGGTTGCATTGCCCATAGCACCGACATAACCACACAACTCCATGAACTTCCAATCAGATGTGCTGTCCCCCACCGCAAGAATATTCTCCATTGGAATATTAAGAATGTTTGCGATTGTCGTTGCTCCTTGAGGCTTAGAGATGCCAAGAGCTGTAATGATTCCAAATTGCAATGGAAGAATTGGTGGATGAACTGCCCAAATCATCGTAGACTCTGACTTGAAAGGCGAAAATACCTCATCCCCAAAAGGCTTGCAACTTTCATCTGCAACAACTTGCATGATTTTAGTGACCTCGTTAGTGTCACAAAAATCTATTAAAGATTTGACTATTTGAGGCTTTCGCTGTAGTACGAAAGTGTGTTTTTCAGTTATGTCGCTTTCTTGGTCAGCTTGAATGATGTAATCATCCGCAGTATATACTTCTGTATACACGTTTTTCTCAAGCAACCTTTTAATCACGCGCTTTGCCAAATCCGTCTCAAGGGTAAATTTCTCATAAACTTTCCCTTTATTGTCAACTAGCAAACCACCGCCATCAGCAATATGAGGGTTGTCTAGCTGGGCTTCCTTAATTTCATATTCAATCCCGAATGCAGGTTTCGCTGTACATAAGATAACAGGAATTCCACTTGCTCTCACGGATTTTAGTGTAGCCATTACATCTGCATGAGGATGAGGCGTATTTACACCCTTTTTTTCCCCAATAATTACACCATCAACATCAAGAATAATTGCTTTTTTCATGGCACTATTACTCCTCTCAAAATTGTATTATTTTGTTTTGGATCATACTGCATTTAGTATTCAGTCTAATCATGGACATCCTTAACCACCCTAAATCCAATATCTATTCCAGCATGATAAGCATATGTTCTGAAACGGTAACTGCGGGATTTGTATTTATCGCCATATCGCCAAGACCCGCCTTTCAAAATACCAGTTGGCAGTGATAATGGGTTCGCTATTCCTAATTCCGCAGGTTTTTGCCCATAAATATTACTACACCACTCCCATATTAAGCCGACATCTACAATGTGTGGGTTTCCACTCAGCGTATCGCATAAACCTACTGAAACGATTTTTTCAAAATCGTTCATTTCACAAAGGTCATCTTCGGTAACGATGCTTTGCGCAGATGTTGGTAAGCATATACCACTCATCCATTCATCCTCGCTAGGTAATTTTATTGTATCGTTGTATTTTTTATTAAACCATTTGCAAAAGGCTTGTGCATCATACCAAGAAACATTAACAATTGGCGCATTGCTTAACTCTGGTAGAATTGGCTTCAATTTCCTTGAATTGAACCAATCTATTGATTCAATTGATTGGTTCCAATTTGCTTCATTTACATACCCATCTTCTGCATCAACGAAAGCGGCATATTGCTTTACTGTTACAGGATATTTTGAAACAAGTAAGGATTCAATTGAACTTTTAACCCACTCCATGTTTGGTTGTTCATTTTTTCCAATTATCGTTATTCCTACACCATTTCTTGGATCATCAAGTTTATCAAGCGACTGAGCAAGATAAATTCGAGATCTAATGCTTTCATCCGCGCTTTGTAAGCGGCTCACCCATTTCTCCAATAGTGTAGATTTTGTACATACATCAAGAGTTTTTGTTGTTAATCCTAATATCCCAGCGTTTTCAATGCATCGGATTACCAGCTTGGACTGAACATCTGCAAGCCATATAAAGTAAGAATTTAATTCTTCTCGCTCAAGGATGCCAGCAAGAATGACCGCAGACTCCTCCCATCCTTCAGCTTCCCACCACTTAGTTGGGTTGAAAAATTTTGTAGCTGAATCATTGTTTTTAAATGCATCGTGTAGAGATATGCTGGCAAAATATTCTTGATGTAGCTGGTGAATGAATCGATACTCATCTTCGTCCGCAAGTAGGATGCTTGAGTCTCGTGCAAATTTTTCTATTTCAGCAATCTCATTTTCATTGAAACATTTTAACAATTCGGCTTTGCCTTCTTCGTATCGAATTCCTGTTCCTTGTTTATTAGTGATAATTACTTTAGCCAAAGCCGTTAATGCTAAAAAAGTATCGCGCTTTAACACTCGCTGTTGTTCGGCTGTCATTTCGCCTTTAGATTCAATTTTTCGCAACTCACTGTCTAAGCATTCATTTGCAAACTTTTCAAACAACTTTCCTCTATTTTCTGGCAAATAAGCACCACTTTGTAAATATAAATCATAAACCATACGAAGGAGCATGGGGTTTCTGCACAAGGGCATCAAGCCTTTGTTATGCATTGCAATCCACGCATCAAACTCATGTGTCTGAGAATCATCCTTCATTGTTATAAAGTCAGCGTACCTAGTGGTGCTTGGTGACTTCCAAAACCAATCTTCATGCCCATCTTTCCGCAAACTTTCCCAAAACGTGATTAATGCATCATTCCCACCCATTGCAAACCATAAATCGCCTTGGTTGTTTGTCAACTTTCTATGGGCAATGGCATCTTTAATTTTTAACAAATCAAGATCTAAAATTTCCACTCTTGCAATGTCTGATTGCATTGCAAATTCTTTCTTGTAATCCAATAGCCTGCAAGATACAATATAGCGATTCAAACCAAGGATATAATTTATGACATCACAACGCCTGTCAGATGCAACTTCGTTCAGAGCATCGAAAATAAATAAGCACTTTTGGGAGTTAAAAAGTTCATCAACGAAATCAGTATCTTTTGCCATGCGACTTTTTACATATTCTAATGGCGTGATTTTTTCTTTGTATGATGCCAAAGGGATCAGAATGGGAATAAGTTCATCCTCGTCAGCAAGTGCGCGAGTTACAAACTCTATTGTAAGTTTCAGTAAAGACACCGACTTCCCACATCCCGGCTCACCTAAAAGAATTACTTTTTTTGTAGTGCCGCTTATACATTTGCATATATCATCTTCACGTTCTTTTTTCTCTCCACTTTCATCGAACGCTTGATAAGGAACGCGCAAATCCATATCCTCTGCACCGTGATGTTGTTGACTCATCTCACTTGTAATTACCATGCCTTCAAGGGGGTATAAGCTGGAATGAATTTCTCTTAACTTTATTTCACAGCCTTTCTTGAGGTTCGTTAAATAAAACTCAACCCTTGCTCTATGTTGCTCTGGCGTGATGGACAAATTAGGTTTTTCGCGCAACAACATTACAGGTGTTAGCGATCCAATTAGAGAATTATTAAGTTTTACAGAATCACAAGCAATTTTATATGCTTCTTTATATTCATATTTTGCAAATACGGTTTCATAAAATGATACAGAAAATTCAATGGCAATCTTATCACCAATTGCTTCTTTCATTCCAATAACATATTGTACCTGTTTGCGGATTTCTTGGGCTTGAACTTCCGAATAACAAGCATTGAGGATTACGCATTCAAGGGTTTTCGTAAAATTACCTAAATAATCAGCTAGAGGCTTGCCTTCGACATAACTTACACTCTCATTATCACTTTCAAAAATTATGCCTCTATCGCCAGTTCCGTGACCACAGAAGTGTAAAATATGTGGCTTAAAGTCAAGCATTGTTGTCTTAAAGTCATTTATTCGTGCTGAATTTAATATCTCAATTTTAAAGTCATCACGATCGCGGGATTTTTTAAGACCTTCCACTATACCCCTTTTTTCATCATCTACACGGAGAGGTCTTGTCGTTTCGGGATTTGCGGAAACAATCAATATTCTTTTGCAGTCACCTTGCACGACAACTCACCTCCCATTTTTGCCTGTTATCTATATTCCGTTGACTTGGCAAACTTCAAACCACAACAATCCAGCCATGCAAATATTATTTCATTTTAATTTTCCTCTTTGGGAACATCACTGGAAGATGAAATAATAATCTCTTCTTCCTTTTCATATGAATAGAAAGGTAAACTTATTTTAACATTAACTTTAATGTTCTTTGTTATATTGCGTGTCGACATCTGCCTCGCCACTCTGCTTTTTATGGCATCCTTTATTGATCTTACGATGCTAATTAATGAGTCTGTGGCTGGCAGGGACATTAGTGCGAACATTATCCATTCAACATCTTGAAAGCCTCGGTTAGCTTCTTTTTCCACAGGGTCAAAATTTATTCCGTCTGCGTTTAAAGAAATTGCTTCATTTAAATCAAAATAAGGCAAATCAACAGATTGCACACTAACAAAACCATTTGTAGACTCCATGAATTCCTCCCAATCATCACAACGACTCAAATCATCATAATCTACCACCATAGCATCCCTTAAATATATGACAGGGATTGTTTTGGCATTAGAGATTTACACCAACACGGCAAGTGAATTTACCATTATTTGACAGCGCAATTCTCAGAATTCTATCTGCGACGTATAAATATCTATATACTTAGACAAACGATATTGTACTGCAAATACACCCTGTTTGTCAATCACTGCAGAAACGTTTGCGGTTACTTCTATGTATGAATAGAAATCGGAGGCATGGTAAAAAATATCGCTATAAAAAAATCCGCAAGTGTTTTGAACTCTTGCTCGATTAATGCCATGATGGGTCTTGAAAAGGAATGATGCTATATGGAAATTAAAGACAGGATAAAAGAACTGCGGACGGAGTTGGGGCTTACACAAGCCAAGTACTCTATGGACATTCAGAAATTACCAGTGAGCAAGCTGAATCCGGCGAAGTATAATCCGCGCCTTGACCTTAAACCCGGCGATACGGAATATGAGAAACTTTTGCGTTCCGTGGAGGAGTTTGGCTATGTAGAACCCATCATCTGGAACAAACGCACAGGGCTTATTGTTGGCGGTCATCAGCGTTTGAAAGTGTTGGTACAACTTGGCTATACTGAAATTGAATGCGTTGTTGTGGACATGAACGAAACACGGGAAAAAGCGTTAAATGTTGCGCTGAATAAAATTTCCGGCGAGTGGGATTTGGAGAAGCTGGCAAAGGTTTTCACCGAACTGGATGACAGCGGCATGGGTTTTGAACTGACAGGCTTCGAGCAAAAGGAAATGGATAAACTTTTCCAAGAACTTAATCGCAAAAGTGGTGGTGTCACCCAAGACGAGTTTAGCACGGCAGAGGAACTTGCCGCAATCGAAACTGCTGTTACAAAACTTGGTGATGTTTGGGAGATAGGGCGGCATCGGCTTATGTGCGGGGATTCCACGGATATTAGCCAAGTTTTGAAGTTAATGGCTAGTAAAAAAGCCAAAATGTTGTTCACCGACCCTCCTTGGAATGTTGATTTCGGCGGCTCGGAACACCCAAGTTGGAAAAAGCGGTCAATTCTCAATGACAAAATGTCGGCTGATGATTTTTATAAGTTCTTGGTGGCAATTTGGGGCTACACCAAAAACCTAGTGTTTATCAGCAAAACTCCCCTTTTGTATCTATGTATCTATGTAACCAATATATTGTATACATACGAGAAAGATATTTTTTATCTCGTGCGCGTGCGTGCGTGTGTATAAAAAAAGATACCTTTCGCGCCGTTTCCGTACCCACGCGCAAGCATAGACATAAGCGTTAAAACATCATCCCCGCTAAATGTAGATACATCTATGCTGTTAGTGCTATCCCACGTTATGCCGGATAATAACCCGGTCGGCTGTCCTGTTCCTGTACCGTTTAATATTGCTTCGTTTAATGCGGCGCGTATGCTTTCGGTTAGTTCCTCGGTTATGTACCGCTCGAACGCTGTAACACTCATACGCTTTGCGGCAACCGATAACGAAAAGATTTTTAATAACTCGTAACCCGCAAAATTAACCGGGTTTACATTTGCTTTTTCCCGGTCAACTGGTGTACCCTCAATATGCCATAACGCCGCCCCGGTTGGTGTGCCTATGGGTACAGTGACATTTGACGGAATAGTAAACATACGGATTTCAGAAAATAACCCGCCCATTGTACGCGCTTTGCTTATAATTTCGTTTAGTGTTTCATCTGGCACAACCGCCGCCGAATTTGTAAGAGTGTTAAAAACATCCGCTCTTTTTTCTGCTTTTGCGGCGTTAAATGCGCGGGTTTCCCCGGCTGTTAGTGTTTGCCCTAACATAGACTTAAAAAACGCGCTTTTGTATTCTGCTTTTGTTGTATCGTTATTCCGTTCCGCGCCGCCCTCGAACGCCGCCGCCGCGCCTGTTACCGGGTTAAAATTCTGCATGGTGTTTTCCCCTTTTCCGCTTATATTTTGGGCTGTGTTGCTTTTGTTTCGTGCAAAAACCGCTGTATCATTATACGCCGGAAAATTTACCGGGCTTATTTCAAATATCCGCTCTATTTTGGTTATGGTTCGCGTGTTATTCTCAAATGCTTCGCCGTTTTCTGCTACGGAAAACGCAAAAGACATTTTTGTTAAATCCCCACGCTTTACCGCTGTATATACTTCTCGCCCTTGTTCCGTATCGGGTAAAGTTGCCTTAAATTCTAAACCCGCGCCGCTTATGTTTAATTGCATGGTCTTTGGAGAACGCGCTAACGGCACATCTGCCATATTATGGTTACAACATAGCAAAATATCATCTAAATTTACGCCATCCAACGCCCCCGCCCTTACAATTTCGGTATAACCGTGTATTTCTGCCGGGGTTTCGTATGGTATCGCTAAACCCTCAATAACAAGCGGTGTATTTGCCGCTCTTACCTCACATATCCGTGTTTGCATTTTCGCTTTCCTCGCTTTCCACTTCTTGGTATTCATCCGCTTTTGCAGCATTTACAAAATTAAGACTTTGCAAGCGTTTATCACCGTCCGGCAATTCCGGCAATGATAGAATTTTGCGGCTCTCGTTTATGGTTAGAAGTCCATAGGGTAACAATTCTTTTAACATAGATATGCGCGTTTTTGCGCTTGCAAATTCTAACCGTTCCCCGCCAAAAATAACCTCTCGCCCAAATGCCCGCTCTCGCGGTGTAAATATCTTTCGTGTGTATTCAAGGCTCATTTGTAGCGCAAACGGTTCTATAACGCTCTCATAGAACGCCGCAAAATCATCCTCGGAATATTCGCCGCTAACCATTTTTGCGGATATGTTCAAATATGAGTATATTTGACTTTGTACCGCTGTTAGTTGTGCCGGGTCTATTGTTGGTGTGCCGCTTGTGGTTATTGGTGTGTACTCTATCCTGTTATCAATAGCGATAACGCCGCCGCTATTATTCATTTGTAAGTATTCTTTAACATATCTGTCCTTTGCTTCTTTCAATTTGTCATCATTCAAAATACTTGTGAATTGCAGAACGCCCCGGATTGTAACGCCGTTTTCTATAATCGCCTTTATGCCCTCGGTTTGTGCGTGTGCTGTTTCCAATGCCGGGAATAAGGCGGCGTTATCCGTTCCCAAAAGTTCATTTTTTGCAAAATGCCGCCGCAAATGTATAATATCGTTGTACGGAATTATCACATTTGCGCCGTCTTTGAATGTGAATTTACAATACAATGCGCCGCCGTTTTCCTCACCTTGCAAAAATTCAACGCTTGCCGGGGTTAGATTGTAAAGCGCGGTTACATTCTCGTTATTGTCGCGGTGTATGAGAATAAATGCGTTATTATCGCAAAAATAAGCGGTTGCGGCTTTGTAAAGTAAATCATACGCGCTTATATATGGGTTGGGTTCTATCTGCAAAACCCTGTCAAGCCGCTGTATTGTTGGCATGGTGTACGGTTTCAGCTTCGCGGCGTGTTTGGCTATTGTGTCAACCGCTCCCCGGAAAATAGCGTTATCATATGCCGCGCCGGAAAAAGGAGAGAAGCCGCTATTTATCGGAATGTTTACCCGCATTTCCGGCGGCGTTTCTTTGGGCTTGAATAACCGTTTAATAAAATTCAATCGTTCACCCCCTCGCAAAATTGTTAAATAGCACTGTCTAAAGTGTCTAAAGCCTTTTTCCCGCTTTATCATGCAAATACAGTACATTTACATTTGTCCTATGCACCGTATTTACTCAATTTTGCGGGCTTTTTCTTGCTTGTCATAATCATAAATATGCAGTAAAATCAATGAATATTCCTGTACTACTTCCCCAAAATTGCAAGCGGTATTTTTGCCGTTTTGCTGTTTTTGCGTATTTTGGTACATTCGATTTTTTGTACTTTGTCCGTTGTATTGCCGTTGTGCAAAATCTTATAAAGCATTTTTCACGCTTTGCGGCGTGTTCCGGGTACAAAATACCTTGTACGCTTCCCCGCTTTTTCACCCTCATATTATGAAAAAGGCTTTAGACACTTTAGACATTACCCTGTAATGATTTTACGCTTGAAAACATCCGAAAAACGCCGCTATTACTGTATTCATTAAAAAGTATATTGGCGCGTTATCGGTTTTATGACTTTGGAATGTACCCAAAATACACCGAAAACGCGCCAATATTCAAAATCGTGTTTTTGCTGTTTTGCAAAATATGTACATTTTACTGTACCGTTGTATCATCCAAAAAAGCGGGATTGATTTTTATTAACTCTGCGGGTCTGCCCCCGGTAGAAGATTTCTCCACTTTCAAATATCCCCGCCCCTCTAAAAAGTGTAAAATATCGTTTAGTTTTTCAATGTTCCGCAACCTCGTTTGTACGCCACGCCACATTTTACGCTTTTGTACTTCCTTTTGCCCAAAACGTTTTATACGCCGCAACAAATAAAGCGCGTTATTGTTTATTTCATTTTCACCGGCAAAAACCTTTTCTGCGTGTACCGCTAAACATTCCGTACATTGGAGCAAGCACTGGCGGCGGTGGGAAAATACAAATTGAACGGCATCGGTTTTGTGTTTACTGAAGAAAATGGTATAATTGCTAATGACTTGGATGACTGCTTGATTGATGGTCAGCCCAATGAATTAGCCGCTTCTGTCCTTGCAAAAATACCGCAGACCTACATTGAGATATCCCCATCCGGCAACGGACTCCATTTTCTGATTCGCGGCAAAATGCCCGGAAACGGCAAAGGCAAGAAAAACGATGCTGTCGGTGTGGAAATGTACGGTGCAAGCCGCTACTTCACGATAACCGGGAGCAGATACACCAACTGTGCTGATAATATTGCTCATGATAATGGAGTGTTGGAATGGATATATTCAACATATCTTAACCCACCAAAGCAGTCTAAATCGAAGAAAAAGACAGCCAACCAAGCCAATATCCAACAACATAGCGGCTCACATCTTACGGATGAGCGACTTTTAGAAATGGCTAATGCTGCCAAAGATGGAGCGACAGCGGAGCATGGCAGGGGAAGTACCCATCCCAATCCGAGGCAGACTTCGCCTTATGCGGCAAATTAGCGTTCTGGTCAAACCGCGATGAAGAGCAGATGCACCGTTTATTCCGACAATCCGGCTTGATGCGCGACAAATGGGACACACCGCACTTTGCCGGAGGATTAACATATGGGCAAGTCACCGTTCGTAATGCGTGTGATTTTACCAAAGAAACATTCGCACCAAAAACACCCGTCCAGCAAACGCCTTTGGCAGTATTCGAACAAGGTGGGGCATATTACCGCAAGCGTGGCGAAAATATCGAGCGGCTGACAAACTTCATCGTTAAGCCCATCGAAATTTTACATGGGGATGACGAAGCCCAGATAAACTGCGAATTGGTAAACGTGGAAGGTAAGGTGCGACACCAAAGTTTCCTTGCTGACGATTTTTCCAATGTTCAGCGATTCAAAAAAGTACTGAATAAAAACTCCATTAGCTTCTGCTTTTTCGGCTCGGACAAAGGCTTGGAAGACATGAAAGAATTTATCGACAGACTTGGCTGGAAGAATAAGCGCGGCGTACAGGCGATGGGTATATATCGGCGCGAGGGGCAAATGGTATTTGTCACAAACACAAAAGCGGTGACAACCAAAGGCGAACCCGTGGACGATATTATCCAATTGGAGAAATATCGCCAGCTTGACACACGCATACTGGATTACCCGTTTATTACATCCGAACAGTTACAGTCGCTGGGTGAATTAATCCTCGCTTATAATGAGCCAGCAAAAACTGTGCCTGTACTGGCATGGACTTCCGGATGCTTCATAAAACCGTTTCTCAAACGAAAGCCCATTGATTCAAAGTATCCCCATCTGTCCCTCGTTGGCGAACAGGGGAGCGGTAAATCGAACACTCTGGAAAAAATCGTTTTACCCATTTTTGCGCGAAAGGTGAAAATTCAAGCTGTATCCCAAGTTACACCATTCGCACTGATGAACGAATCTCGCTCCAGCAATGTAATTCCACAAACCTTCAACGAATTTAAGCCCACATCGCTGGAGAAAAATAGATTAAATGCCATGTGCAACCACCTCCGCGATGCCTACGATGGACATGATGGAGTACGTGGCAAAGCCGACCAGACCAGCATTACTTATGAATTACGCGCACCAATTGCCATTGCCGGAGAACAATCCGCGCAAGAAGCCGCTATTCGTGAGCGAAGTATCGAGTTGTTGTTTTCTAAGAACGATTTGACGAATGAAAATTACCAAACGGCATTCAAACGCCTGCGGAGAGACGATGCACTGTTGTCATGTTTCGGACGAAGTCTGCTGGATACCGCGCTGGGGTTGACGATGGATGACGTTTGGAAATGGTATGATGAAGGGGAAAGGTTGTATTTATTGGACGATTTCCCTGCCCGTATTACCAGCAACCTTGCTTGCTTGTATGCTGGGTTGAGGCCGATTGAACGCCTTTGTTCCAATTTCGGACATTCTTGGGATTACTACTTCTCGCCATCACTTAACGACTGTGCCAAGTATCTATCCCAAGCAGTGCGTGAGTATCTGCTGGATGGAAGCAACTTCAACAAGTCCATCATCGAAGAAACCTTCGAGATAATGGCGCGGATGCGGCTCAAGCATAATGCAGATTATTGTTTCGAAGCCGCAGGGAGACACCTTTGTCTGCGCCTTGAGCAAGCATACGATAAATATACCAAGTATCGGAAGGACTACGCCATCGTTGGCGAGGTGCTGTCACTAAACGAATTCAGAAAGCAATTTCGCAAATCGGCATACTGCATAAAAGCCAACACTACTGCCCGGATAAAGGGTGTCAGCACCAAAGTCTGGAAGGTGGACTACGAGGCTTTACAGCGTGTTTGCAATGTTTCGGCATTCATGGAAAGCGATAATACGAAAGATAAAGCGTAACCGTTTTTTATATTGTAACCAGTTTTTATTATATATGGGTAGGTACATGGAAAACATTTGAGCATAATACACTCATATATTTTTACACTCGTATAAATTTCTGTGGTGTATAAAAAGCACTGGTCACAGTGGTTACTTGGTTACAGTAAGCGAGAATCTTTTGTGCAAAATGACGGGAGGGGGGATGACAAAACCTGTGCTACCTCTGCCACCACCGGCAATGGGTCGCGTGTTAATTTTCCCTTATTCAAGAATCAAGCTACGCGAAATCAGTGCTAAATTGCTGGCTTTGTTTTTGAAAGGGACGCACCTTTTTTGAATTTTTCACAGAATATCAAAATTTTCGGGAACATAAGAACTTTTCGGGGGTACGGGGGTTTTGGGGCAAAAGGACTGGCTATCGGGGTCGGGAAGTTGCCGCCAAGCCCTCGCCCTTCGGTGGAATTTGGGCAAGCCTTCCGGCGCGGAAAGTCGCGAAATCCTCGGCAGATGGGCAGGGTGTGCGGCTCAGATGGGATGCACAGGGAGAAATTGCGGTTTTTTCTTGGCTGAACCCAACATCTCATGGTATAATTCATCCATGAGGGGAGAATGCTGATGGATACTCGTCCGACACAAAAAAGCGATATGAAATTTAAGGACACACTTTTTCGGGCTTTATTCCACGAAGAAGAACGCGCCCTTGAGTTGTGCAATGCTGTCGCGGATACGAATTTTACAACGGATGATGATTTGCGTATTTTTTCCTTCGGTGACAAATCTATCACAAGGCGTAATAATGACTTGGCGATGGTTGTGAACAACCAACTGCTGGCGATGAAAGAACATCAAGGTACGCTGAACCCCAATATGCCTGTTCGCTTTCTGCCGTATGTTTCAGATATTTTATATACATGGATTCCGAACAAACGCGCATTGTACAGGAATAAGCTGGTCACAATTCCGACTCCAAAATTTTATGTGCTGTACAACGGCAAGGAAAAATTGGAACATGATGTGTTGAAATTGTCCGATGCTTTCCGCTTTGATGACCACAGCTTCTCGCTGGAGTTGGAAGTTAAGGTCATAGATGTGAATTATGGCAGTGGAAGCGATGCCCTGCGGAAAAGCCCATCGCTGGATGGGTATGCGTATTTGATGAGCCAAATTCGGAAGCATCTGGATGAGAACACGCCAAGAGACAAAGCGATACCGTTGGCAGTGAAGCACTGTATGGACAAAGGCATCTTAGCTGAGTTTTTAGAAAAACACTACAGGGAGGTCTGTGATATGTTGGCATGGGAATGCACTATTGAGGATGAGATGGATATCCGTGAAGAAGATGGCTATTTAAAAGCCGCAAAGGAATTTCTAAAAGACGGACAGAGTCTCAAATATGTTGCAAAAACACTTAGATTAACAGATTCTCAAGTTGCAGAACTGAAAGAAGAATTAGCATTGGTATAACTGCACTACAACCACCGTTGCTGGGAGCAGAGGGTATCGTATAAACCCTTGTGCTTATTGTGTTTTATGTACTGAAAGCGGATAATTGTGGGCTGGAATATTTGCATCCCACAAACCTTGTCCATATATCATATATAATGAAGGAACACCAACAAGCGAAAGCCTCCCTGCGGAGACTGCGCTTGGAAAATGCTTGCTTTTCGCGTGGGGCTTCGGATTATGCCTCCGGCGTATCCCCTACGGTTTCGGTTTCCGGCGCGGATTCAGCGACGTGTGCCGTGACAAAAGCCTCTGCCGCTTGTTCGATGAGCATATTTTTACTGATGCGTTGTCCTGTTTCGGCTTCCATTTTTGCGGCGAGTGTGTTCAGTTTTTCAATTGTATCGGGAGTGAGCCGAATTGACACGACTTCGCGGTGAATATTCTCACGTTTCCGTGGAATTACGCCATTGTCGGGCTTCCCATATCTATACGCGCCATTACCCGGAAGGTTGGATGTAAGTAATCGGCGGATTTGAGAGTACCCACGCCCTGCCATGCCCAGCGCGGTGAGCCAAGTACGCATACTGAACCGAGGGTTTTCAAAATCGCCATTTGCCCTTGCAGTCACACGCTTTTTGCGCTTTGCCGTTTCACATAAAGCAGTTATGAATTTTGTGTATTCCATAATATTTTCGCTGTCGGAAATTTTGAACCAATCAAAGGAAATGCGGTCTGGCAGAACTCGGATGGGTAAGTCATCCGCACCGATTGCCATTTTTATCAAAGGTTCCTTCGCCAACACTAGCTTGCAAAGATTGTCTATCGCCTCCGGCGTAAATCCGTCCAGCGGAATATCAATGCTAATGCTGTCGGTGGGCAACTCCAACTCGATTGGGATTGCCGATGTTTGGGCTTCTGGCACAGTGGCTTCTTCCGAGGTTTCTATTTTTTGCTCGGTTGTTGCCTCCGGCGCATCGCTTTCTGGCACGAAACCGCGTTCGGCAAGGGCTGTTAAAAATTCGGCTTGAAATTCACCGATGACAGTGCCTTCTCTGTCCACCACCAAGTTTCCAATCTGATATGAATACGTTGGTGCTTTTTGGTAGATGGCTTCGACTTCCAAAATCTCGCTAATCGCCTCCACCAATTTTTTTCTTTCTTTTCCGCTCACGTTGAATTTGTAATTTTGCATTGGCTGTTGCCCCTTTTCGTTATATTCCCCTTGGGCTTTCCGCGCTTGCAAAAGCCGCACCTCCCTTCGGGGTATAGCCATCATAAATCACTTTCGGGACACCATCAATAAACAACACATGGGTCGCAACCCATTGAATTTACTGGATTATTCAACTGTATCCAAAACGAGTACACTTCAAATTGATTATTAAGTACAAGTCATGTCGAAATAACAAGAATCACGGACAATCAGCCGCGCATATATTGATATACGAGGTGATTATCGTGGATGAACCCAAATTAATAACAACTGAAGCATTTGAAGGCTTGCAGTGTGATATTTATCAAGATGAAGAAGATTATTACATGACGAGAGAACAGATTGGCATTGCTTTGGGCTACAGTAGTCCTCGTATAGCAATAACGAAAATACATGACAGATATAAAGAGAGATTGGATAAATTTTCAACTGTTACCAAAGTGGTAACAGTTGACGGAAAGACCAGAGATGTCATACTTTACAGCCGCATGGGAATAATGGAAATTTGTCGCAGAAGCAAACAACCAAAAGCAGATGACTTTATGGATTTTACTTGGAAAGTTATGACTTCGTTAATTTCGGGACAATATCGTCTTGTCGCGCAAGTCAGCGAAAACCAACACATGATTGCCGAAAGCAGATTATTAAACGCACAAGCGCGAAAAGCGCGTGAATATGAGAATTTGGCGGCATTATATCGCAGCACAGAATATGCTAAAATTCTGGACAGCTATGCATCTGAGGTTTTAGCTGGAAAGCCGCTTATTCCATTGCCGGAATTGCCGGAGCGTACATATACAGCCACGGAAATCGGCAAAAAGCTGGGTATATCCGCAAAACGGGTCGGAATGCTAACAAACGAACATGACCTTAAAACGAAAGAATACGGATTGTGGTTTCGTGACGTTGCCCTGCACCGTCAAGACATGGAAGTACCAGCTTTCCGATATTTTGAAAATATTATCCCTGTTCTCAGAGAATTGCTCTAACTTAGGCATTGCGGCACAGCAAGGGGTATAATACCCACTGTGCTAATAATGCTCATCTGAAATAATAAGTAATTGCCTTGCACAAATAGGACAAGAAATGTAGAACTATGAACATTACTGCGTAACGTGTGCGCCCACTTCGTGGGGGTGGGGGCTTGCGCCCCATTAAAATATGCGCCGTCACTTTTTGAAGTGTCGGCGCATATTTTAATAAAAGAAAGGCGGTGCAATCATGGCAGATTATCATTTGCACGTTCAGATGATTAAACGTAGCACGGGGCGGTCAGCAGTTGCCGCCATTGCTTATCGTGCAAGTGAGAAAATATATAATGAGCATGATGGACGATGGCACGATTACACACGCAAAAAAGATGTTGTGTATACTGAAATTATGTTGCCCGAAAATGCGCCTAATGAATATGCGGAACGTTCCACGTTATGGAACGAAGTAGAAAAATCAGAAAAACGGAGCGATTCGCAAACGGCAAGAGAGTTTGACATTGCCCTTCCTGTTGAGTTTAGCAGGGAAGAGCAAATAGCATTAACGAGAGAATACTTGCAAAAAAATTTTGTTGATAAGGGTATGTGTGCAGATTTTGCAATACATGATAAACTAGACGGAAACCCACATTCTCATGTAATGCTAACAACACGCCATGTAACAAAAAGCGGTTTTGGCAACAAGAACAGGGATTGGAACAAGGTAGAGCAGTTGGAAGAGTGGCGCGAAAACTGGGCGAACATATGCAACGAAAAATTCAAGGCGAAAGGTTTAGACGAACGCATAGACCACCGAACATTGCAAGCGCAAGGCATAGACAGAGAGCCTACCATACACGAAGGACGCGACCCCAAAGCCAAAGCCGAAAATTTAGAAATCAAGCGCAGAAATGCCGACCGCACACTGGAAAAACACGCAGAGTATATGCACGAACTACGAGAAATGCATTTGATACTAAACAGAGAAACAAAAGCACTTAGGGCGCAAACCATAGCGTTACGGCGAGAAATGCAAGCAATGCGAACCACGGCAGAAAACATTGACGAGAGAGCCGAGCATATACGAAACACGAAAAGCCGATTGGACGAGTTGAAAGCCGAACGCGAAAATATGGGCTTTTTTACGAATAAAAAAGACATTGACAGCCTTATACAGAAACATGAGCGGTCATACGAGCAAGCAACCTCATATTTTGCGCGAGAATACAACATCAGCCCCGAACAAGCCACAGCAGAGATTAAGCGATTAGAGCAAAAAGCAACAGACAAACAGCGCATAGTAGCCGAGTTGCAAAACAAACTTGACCCGATAAAATCACAGCAAGACGAGTTTTTATTGGAATACCAAAAACAGAAGCTACTCGCGGATATTTCCCACGACAAACAGAAAATATATAACCGCTTATCCGAGTTGGAAAAACAAAGCCAACCGCAAAAGCAGTCAGCGCAATATATAATATCACAAACGGAGAATCAGCGCATTTTGGATAGCATAAGCAAGGAAAATTTCACGCGCATTTTGCAAGACCTAGACCCCGAAAAGCAGAAGGCATTACTAAAAGTGTAGGAGCATGAGCGAGAAATTATACGCACATTTATCCGTGGACGGTAGATTGTTCTCCCTTATCTCAAGTAGGGGTTATGAACTACAATTTTCTTAGGTTGCAGGCTACGCACATATTGACTAAGAGATTTTACTCTTGCATTAAAAGCACTGCAAATATCGTCTATCCGTTTTTTATCAATATATGGAGATGTTGAAAGAATATCTGCAATATCGTCTTCCATGCCTACAAGTGCGGACAAATCTATCCATGAAAAATCTGTAATATCTTTTATTTGCTCATCGTGAGTGCTACGGAAAGGTTCGCTACATGGCGCATTTTCTGCCTGAACATTAAACTGATTGTGCCATAGTGAAGTTCCGCTATCAAAAACAGGCGCAATACCAATCCATTCAAGTGTTTTAGCATTGCGAATAGCTCCAAAATTATTCATATGTCTATCTTTGTTGGCAATTAAATAATCCAATGCAAGCATTTTGTCAAAATTTTCTTTTGCATTTTGTATGCCTAAAATGGAGCAACATTCTAAAAAATGTTTATAAAAATTGTCTGCGTTTTCTATTCTTTTTACATTGTGAATATAAAAACCGCTTACAAGTTCCGTATTCCTGTCTATAAAATTCTCACAAACACTATACGGAAAACCATCCTCTAAAATAACGCCATATGGAACGTGGTCTATTTTAAGACGGCGCATAATTAACGTAGCAATTGCTTCGTTGCACGGCTCTTGGTGCGAGGGGTCGCTCCCCCCTTTTATTAAATATCTTTTTCCATCAATTATTCTCCACTTCTTTTTTAATACTCCGTCAGAAGTGTTATCGGGTGCGCATAAGTTAAGGGGGTGTCTTTTGGGTATCGTCTGAAAAAAAGCATTCCCCACGTCCTCAGAAAAAGAATTATCAAAAAAATTTATCTTCTCCCATTCTAAAGGGGAATCTATGGGATTTACCCAATACTGGTCAGAAAGAGAAAGCCCAAAACATTTTGTAAGAAGCTGCGAGGAAGAAGAAACACCCATATCTTCTAACGCCTTGCGGAAATTTTGACGGCTCGCAGGAATTGAACGCCCCTGCCACCAATCTTCCAAATCATCTATATCCGGTTTTCCATCTTGTATTGTAATTCCAATTGGCAAATGCTCACGATTAAAAACATTACCGATAGCGGAAATTCTTGCTTTTTTCTCACGAATAACAATTTCCGCAACTGGTATCTTGCGGTGCATTAGAATGTAATTCATATTATAATCACGCCCTTATGGTTACTTCATTATGTAAGTATAAAAATCGCCTGTCAAGGCAAGGATTTACTTTCTGTTAGTCCTCGCCTTTATTACCTAATTTCAAGACGAACATTCGTTTTATTTTTGGGTGGTGGGGGTGCTCCGCCATCAATTGTTTTTGAAGTGTATCTTTGAATAGGCTCTAAAGCTCTTTCAAGTGCTTTTAGTTCTTTTTTAAGTTGCTTTAATTCGCTTTCGATTTTTCTGCGCATATCAACTTTCTTTTGCATAACTAGTGCCGCTTGTTTGTCGCCCACATAGATAGCTGTGCTATTTTGAGTTTTCGAAGAATAATGACTGAGGTAATATTTTCTATTTTTAACAACAAGTGTTCCCTTGGGTGGCAAACTTAAAAGGGTATCTTGATAGTCGTCCATTGTTTGCATTATTAGTTTTTTCTCGTGCATTAAAATATTCTGAATTTTAGTAATCCTGTTCAAATTTTTCTCCTTACCTTCATATTGTATCATATCACAATACGAAAGTCAAATTCTCCACTGACTTTGTGCATATTGCATGACAAGAATATGATTGACAACCAATGTATATGGGTATACAGTATATGCAATATATTTTATTTTATTCGTAGTTTTTTGTGAAAAGTTACAGAAGGAGGGGCAAATTTGGAAGAAATGAAAAGACATCAAGAGTTTATGCTTGCCCGCTTCTTGATGTATGGCAAAGCTGTTGTCAGTTCCTAGGGCAAGCACCGACTGTGAATAGGGAGGTATTGCCATGCCAAATGCACGAGTAATTGACCAAGATAAGGCGTTGTATATTGCGCTTGCAGGTATTATCCCAACTGTTGTCTGTTTGATTGTATTTTTATATTCGGGAGAAATCATGGGTGTTGCAAATTTGCAATTAGTCGCATTTAACTCCAATATCGAGCCCTTTTTGCCGACTTTTTGGAATATCACAAGCGCAATAATCGCCATTGCCCTTTTGGTTAATATTTCCAATACAGTAATAAGGTTCATACAACTGGATGCTAGTTGTTTTAATTCGCCAAACAAGCTCGTATTTTTTGCTAAATCCGTTGCGTCTATATTATTTTTCATGTCCCTAATCTTACAATTATGGTTTGTATATCAATTGATAATCTATTTTTTGAACAATCTAAATTAGCTCTTGCTCTGTGCTGTTGTCATTGGAATAGCAAAACGCATGGCAGAGAAAAAAGGGAGTTAAAAAAGGGGCATATTTGTGAGGAGCGCAAATATGCCACCCTAACTTTTCTTGGGCTTCAAAGGCTGTCAAGGGAAAACCCACCCTTGACAACCGCTGGGGCATCGCGGCGAAGATGGGCGTTCCCCTCTTTGCTAAACGAGAGGATAACAAAAAGCAAAACAGGCTATCAATGGTCAAGATGAACGGTCAAGACCGCCATTGACAGCCTGTTTTATTTTTGTGCTGTTGTAGTTAAGCAAAGAAAGGGCATATATATTTTCGGCAAGGAAAGGAGGGTTTAATGTAAATGAATAATACAAGCAATCGCTTGAATAGCTTGTATAAACAAGATATTTAAGGAGATTGTATGAGCGCGAAAACTGCAAAAATCCTTACAAACGATAAAATGCAGTTAGAAATACAGCAGATATTAAACCGCCGACTATATGACAAAGGTGTAATTGATAGGGTTACATATGAAACAATTACAAACGAATTATTAAAAGCCATACAAAAGATAAAGGCAACCAAGAAAGGGTGATTTTATGGATTTATACAAAATTAGAAACGAGCTTATGAGCGGTAAAAGCATTTACGATATGCCACTTAAAGTAACATTTTACGCGAGGGTTTCAACCGACAGGGACGAGCAGTTAAACTCACTTGAAAATCAAATAATGTATTTTGAGAAATATATAAAAGATGTTACAAATTGGACATACATAAAAGGTTACATTGACGAGGGCATAAGCGGTTCAAGCACATTAAAGCGTGAGGATTTTTTGCGCATGGTTGATGATGGAAAAAACGGAAAGTTTGACTTAATTCTAACAAAAGAAATCTCCCGATTTTCAAGAAGCACACTTGATAGTATAAAATACACGCAGGAGCTATTATCTTACGGCGTGGGCGTGTTGTTTCAATCTGATAATATAAATACAATTCTGCCTGATAGTGAATTGCGATTGACTATTATGTCAAGCGTGGCGCAAGAAGAGGTGCGGAAACTCTCGGAGCGAGTGCGGTTCGGGTTGAAACGGGCAGTAGAAAAAGAGTTCGTTTTGGGCAATAGCATGATTTGGGGTTACAGAGTGGAGAATGGTCGATTGTATATTGACGAGGAACAAGCTAAAATGGTTAGAGAGCTTTTCAATTTGTATGCTACAGGCGATTATGGTTTTCATACCGTGGCGAATTTGTTAGCCGAAAAAGGATATATGACAAGCAAAGGCACACTATTTCAAAACACAGCCCTTAAAAACATAATACAAAATCCGAAATACAAAGGATATTACAGGACAAACACCGTCCGAACACTGGACTACAAAACGAAAAAGACCGTTTATATTCCCAAGGAAGAATGGGTTGTATTTGAATGCAAAGACAAAATACCGCCGATTGTTTCAGAAGAATTATGGGAAAAGGCTAATGCAATTTTAGATAAACGCTCAAAGAGCATTATGGACAAGCGAGAAAACAAGGACGTATTCAAGCACAGACACACATACAGCGGTATTTTATATTGTGTCGAACATGACACCACATTTCATAGGTCGGCAGGCACACGGCGCAGAAACAGACCTTGTTTGGGCGTGTAGTAAATATCTGCGTAACGGGGTAAAAGGTTGTAAAAGCCCCATTCTTGCAGAAGGCGAGCTAGACACAGTTTTTAAGCACATCTTAGAGAACGTCATAAACCAAAAGGACGTTATAATTAGCGGATTGTTAGAGCTTTACGAAAAGGCGCAAATTGGGCATGATTATAAAGCGGAAATTTCAAACATAAAGCAAGCGCAAGAAAAAATCCGACAAAAGAAAGATAAACTTTTGGAGCTAAGCATTGACGGATTCATAACAAAACAAGAATTTCACGAGCGCAACCAAGAATTAAATTTGCATATGGATAAGTCTAAAATAGAACTGGAAGAAATCGAAGAGGAAATACGCAAAAACAAACTCGTTAAAAACAATGTAGACTATATCAAGCAGGAGTTGGCAAAGGAAATAACTTTCGATAGCAACATTGACGATTTTGTTAAACTCCTAATTGAAAAGGTCTATGTATCGAAAATAGACAATGACAGGGAGCGCATAAAACTTGATATAATATTAAATATTGGAAATCCTCTTGAAGTAGACGTAAATAAAAAATACGGAAACTTCGATTTTTCCATAGCAGAAACAACGTGTCTTTTAAGTGTCGATAACGGAGGCGATTGATACAAGCACAGCCACAGGCAGAATGTTCCTCAAAATAGTGGGAATCTTTGCCGAATTTGAACGCGAGAATTTAGCAGAACGTTTACGGCTTGGTTTCGAGCGAAAGGCACGGGAAGGGCATAGTCTATGCACATATGCTTCTTATGGCTACGACAGAAAAAGAGGCGAAAAAATGCAAACGATAGTGCCGGAGGAAGCGGAAGTGGTGCGGCGAATATACCATATGTTTCTGCATGACGATTATACCCAGCACCATATCGCCAGAGTCCTCAACGCACAAAATATTTCAACAAAAAAGGGAAAAACATGGAGCAACATTATTATTCGGCAAACATTAACCAACCCAAATTATGTTGGGAAAGTCCGCTATGGTGTAAACGATGAATCTCGATATTTTGAAGTCGATGGGCATCATGAACAAATTGTTGATGATGAAACATTCAACCAAGTACAGGATAAATTGCAGAAAATGCAAAAAATAACACACACAAAGCGTCCAACAAGTGGTGTGTACTTTTGCGGAGTTTTATATTGCCCTGTCTGTGGTGGCAAGTATTCATCAAAATGGAATTACAAGACAGACGAAAACGGGAAAAAGGTTGGTGCAAACCCCGGTTATCGCTGTACAAATTCCGTGCTGAACCGAACAACAACTTGCACCAATTGGGTGCAAATTAGCCATGCCCGATTAGAACGCGCTTTTGCACAGTACATTGAAAATTACGCAGATTTTACAGAAACTAATCCCGACACGGCAACCCCTAAAATTGACCATGCCGCTGAAATGGAAACCATAGCCATTGAACTTCGGCAAGTGGAGCGGAAAATTGAGGAGATAATGAGCCTCTTTGTCGCAAACACCATTGACTTCGACACATACCAAGGCATGGTTAAAATCAGCAATCAGCGGCGCGTGGAATTGGATGCACGAATGACCCAATTGGAAAACAACGAAACGGCAAAGACAACACGCATCGACAAACGGGAAATTGTGGCTAACTTCAAGGCAAACTGGCAGACTTTGAATAACGACAAGCGGTTAAAGTTTGTACAGAAATTCGTCAAAAAGATTATTGTGCATGGTGAAAAAATACCGGGTACACACAGAAAAATTGTGATTGGCGATATTGAGTTTAACGATTTTTAGCAAATAAATCATGCCCTGTCTGAATAAATATGAGTATAACATATTTTGGAGGCAGGGCATGAATCATTTTTGGCGATGGGTAAAAAACGAATCCGGCGATGACCGCTGTTTATATTTGAATGGGGCAATAGCCGATGAAGCGTGGGGTTTTGGCGATGACGTTACGCCGCAAGCGTTTAAATCCGAATTGTTATCCGGCGCAGGGGATATCACTGTTTGGATAAATTCCCCCGGTGGTGATGTCTTTGCCGCCGCACAGATTTATACCATGCTGAAAGAATATCCCGGCAAGGTGACGGTTAAAATTGACGGAATGGCAGCTTCTGCCGCATCGGTGATTGCAATGGCAGGGGATGAGATTTTAATGTCCCCTGTGTCTTATATGCTGATACATAACCCGGCAACAATAGCTATCGGTGACGGCGCGGAAATGCTCCGCACGAAGGCGATGTTGGATGAAATTAAAGAAGGAATCGTGAATGCATACGAATCCAAAACGAAAATGCCTCGCGCCCAAATAAGCCAATTAATGGATGCAGAGTCATGCTTCAATGCGAAAAAAGCGGTGGAGTTGGGGTTTGCGGATGGTATCCTATATTCGGAAACCCAGCCAACCAACAACTCTGAGCCTGTCATATTTTACCGGGTGGCGGTTTCGAATTCCATAATCAGCCGTTTGCAACGTAAGGATATGGGAATTCATGCAGAAATTTTAGAACAACGGTTTGCGTTATTAAAGAAACCGCTGTAGCACAGTGTATGGGTAATTATTTGCATAGTTCAAGTACGGGTCGAAAACCAATAGCTAAATTCTTTTTTGTAGGTGGTAGCGAATAGTAATTATTTGATAAATACCACCCACGAACAACTATTCCTTCAACATCTTTCAGTCTAGTTTTTTCCATGCACCAACTGTATATACAGCACCAATCCCAGAAATCGTTATGTTCACGATCATGCCTACCCGTGGCGTTATTTGTATTCGGAAGTTTTGATATATTGGCTTGATTGCATATTATCATATCCCATTCAGACATTTCATTTGATTCAGTGATACCCCCTACATAATAAGGGAACTGATTAATTTTGGTATGATAATTAATGCCTCCATACGGCAAACGTATTCTGTAATTATTTCCATTTATTTCAACCCTAACATAGTTACTTGCATCATTAAAGTTAAAACATTTATTAAGAGCTATCCAATCAATATCTTTAATGAGATTGCGAGTGCAATAGAAGTTATCATTTACAAATACCCATTCTATTGCATCATCGCCAACATAATCAAAGTCGAATGAAATATTGCCTGTTATTGATTCGGTTTCCAACCTCCCAAATCTAAATATCTTTGCATTGCCATTAGTGTTGCATTGTTCAGAAATGTTAGTTGACTTAGTGTTATCTGCTTGCGTTGCTTTTAATTTTTTTGCTTCATTCATAACGTTACGAAATAATCTTCTGTTTATTAATATCACATTGATCATTTGTTGCTGTAGAAATAAATCGTAGTAACGAGAAGCCATTAATCCAGAATTAAGAAGAAACTTGTTCCTAATTTCTAAAACACGATCTTCTTTCGGTTTACGATTCATAGTAATATCAATAATTTTTAATTTGCAATTGCGATGCATCTCTGCTCGCTCTTCAATTATTCGCCAAAATGTTTTGTCAGTTTCACCAAGAGCCATCCCGAATATAATTATTTCATCAGCGCAATTTATCCATTTGTTAATCGTGGCTTCGTGTCCATAATGTTGCCTCATTTCTGATTTAATAAGTGAGCCAATTCTTTGGTTTTGTCTAAATCTAATGTCGAATTGTGCTTCATTGTCGACACCAATAAAAAGTTCTTCATCATCAACTCTCCCGTGAACGTGAACAATATTGTCACAAGATATGCCAGCCGACACAGCGAAACTATCCAGAGTATCAGTAAAATTTGCGTTTATAAAAAACAAATCATAATCAGATATGTTTGGTGGATCAGTTGAAATTTCTGCAATCGTGAGCAACATCTCTATAATTTCATTGGCACAACTATAGTCAATTTGCTCGATTTGCTCTTTTAAATAATCGTTAAGTTTAGACTCGAAGTCTTTGACAAAACCCGAAAGCGACGAAAAACTATGAACCTCAGACCATTTAGGTATAGTTTCGCCTAAATACTTTTCAAAATCAGCCCAAAGTTGTACTCCGCTATTTCGATCTTTTTTCATTTCTGAACCGAGTTTTGCCCATATCGAATTTTCAGGCATCGATTCAATATATTTTGCGATTTTTCTAGAGGATAAGAAGTCACGGTAGCTTGTCTTTAACCCTAGGTTTAGGTCGAAGCCATTTCCAATGAAAAAAAGTATATTACGTCTGCACACCATGTTTCTCACCCCCATCACATACAAGCGTATTTTGCTTCAATCATAATACCATATTTCTACAGCAATTTCAATTACTAAGCCGAACATTACATCGAATATCGCTGTCGAAAAATCCGCAGTAATCCAAACAAGCCCTTGCCGAATATCCTATAAACATCCAATATTCGGGAGGGGTTTATTTTGATGCATAAACCTACTTTTCCAAAAGAAATGGCACAGCTACCCAATTGGGTAGGCTTCCGATTAGAGCCGGACAAAAAGACAGGGCGTGTCATGAAAGTACCGTACAATCCCAAGACAGGGTACAGGGCATCCACAGCCAACAAAAACACATGGGGTACGCTGGAAGAGGCATTAGCGGCAAAAGAAAAATTCGGATTCACAGGCATCGGTTTCGTTTTCGATGATGAATCTGGTATAATTGGAATCGACCTCGACAAGTGTTTTATTGACGAACAGCTTAACGATGTAGCCAAAGACATACTGGCAAAAACGCCACCGACCTACATCGAACTCAGTCCGTCCGGCACAGGCTTCCATGTTTTCATCAAGGGCAAAATGCCAAGAGGCGGCAATCGCAACAGCGGAAACGGTGTCGAAATGTACGGCACAAAACGCTTCTTCACTATGACAGGCAATCTCTGGAATGATTGCTCAGATGAAATTGCTGTTGATAATGGCTACTTACAGTGGGTTTTCGACACCTATATCAAGCCGAAAAACGGCAACAAATCAAGCAAAAAGGCAGAAACAAGGGATATTCAAGTTTAACTGACGATGCCTTGCTTGGTGCAGTACGAGCATCAAAAGATGCAGATACCTTCGACAAATTATATCATGGCGAGTGGCATGGCAAGTACCCATCGCAATCGGAAGCAGACTTTGCCCTGTGTTGCAAACTGGCATTCTGGTCAAATCACGACCTCGCCCAAATGGACAGAATGTTCCGCGCATCCGCTTTATTCCGAGAAAAATGGGATACCCAGCACGGTGCTGGTGGCGATACCTACGGACAAATCACCATTCGTAACGCTTGCGAAAAAACCACCGATACCTACAAACCACCAAAACGCAAACGCGAAATAAGCATATACGAATCCGGCGGCACATATTTCCGCACGCGAGGTGATGAAGTAAAACAACTGACAAAACGCCTCTCGTTAAATCATCCATGCCGGGACAATCCAATTCTTCTTATCTAATGGTAACAAATCGTTTGCCATGCACACGACCACACCATTGCCGATTTCAATTTTATATTGCTCAAGCTCACCAAACCGCTCAGGTTCGGATACAAGATTTAACACCTTAAAATGCTTCACCGCATCTGTGCCGGGAGATGCCGCTTTTTTTATTTCGATGGGATACAGCGTTCCGTTTTCATAAATTAGAATATCTATCTCACGCTTTTCTTTGTCGCGGTAATAATATAACGGCGGTTCTTTTCCGGCGTTAAGGTAGCTTTTATAAATTTCTGAGAACACCCAGCTTTCAAAAAATGCGCCGGACATTGCACCACGTTCCAATATTTCTGCATTGCCCCATTTTAATAAGTAGGCGCAAAGCCCTGTGTCTAAAAAGTGCATAAGCGGCATTTTAGTGGCGCGTTTTAACACGTTGTTGTGGTAGGATCTGACGAGTGCCACAAGCCCGGATGATACCAAAATTGACAGCCAGTTTTTTGCCGTGGGAGGGCTGATACCAGCATCCTTGGCGATTTCATCATATACAATGGGTCTTGCAGTTCGTGCCGCAACAATGGACATGAAATTATAGAATGCCATTTCATCGCCAACTTGGGATAAATCTTTAATGTCCCTACGCAGATAAGTGTCGATGTAGGAGCGATAAAAGTCCTCCAAGTCGGGGGAATCCTCGCTGTAAAGCGCAGGAAATGCGCCACGAAAGATGTTCTCGTAAATTTCATTAAGTCCCATTTTTGGCGTGATATTTACCCTCGACATTAGTCGTTGGGGGTCTGTTGTGAATGGCTCGGAGGGCATGACCGCGATTTCGCTGGTTGAAAGCCCTAGAAGGTTGACGATGCCCACTCGCCCTGCAAGGGATTCGCTAACATTTTTCATCATGCGAAAGGCTTGAGAGCCTGTTAGCCAAAAGTCACCCTTTTTGCCGGATGCATCAACACTCATTTTTACATAGGGCAAGATTTGTGGCGCATATTGGATTTCATCAATTAAAACGGGCGGCGCATAGCGTTGCATAAAAAGCGCAGGGTCTTTTTGCGCCATTGCCCGTGCGTCCGGGTCATCAAGGGTCACGTATTTGCGTGAATCTTCCGCAAGTCGCTTGAGGAGTGTGGTTTTACCCACTTGGCGTGGTCCGGTTACTAACAGCACCGGAAACGTTTTTGATATTTTTTGTATTGAGTTTTCAATGGCTCGTTTGATATACATAGGATACCTCGTTCTGACTATTCTAAAATATAAAATTATTATAGCCATGTTTCGTGAGTTTAGCAAGCAATTATTTTTCCCACAAAGAATAACTTGAGCAAGTGCGGACATAAGGATATAATGACTCTCAATGCTATCGAAAGGAGAGGGCTTATGCCAAACGATAAATCTATCGCCATTTATTCTCGTAAATCCAAATTTACGGGTAAGGGCGAAAGTATCGACAACCAAATTGAGCTATGCAGGCAGTACATCCGCACCCACTACCCAGATTACGATGATGGGAATACGCTGGTGTTCGAAGAAATGGAAAGCCCGTCTGTAAGACAATGATGCGATGCTTCCACATCGGTTATATATCGCCCAAAACCCTTACATAAAGGCTTTCGCTACCATTTATTGGTAAGCAGAAGCCTTTTTTCTATTTGCTGAAACTGCCATCGGCTTGATTGCCGCTTGTACACAAAAAATTAAAAGGTTGCACCCAAATTTGTCCCATTTTATGCGCCTCGAAGGGCATTATGATAAAGATATACGAAATGAGTTTTTAATTGCAAATTAAATCCAAAGAGGTGTGAAAATGGCAGACATTAAATTTGAAGTAGTAAAGCACATCGGTGTTTTATCCGAAGGTTCAAAAGGCTGGCAAAAAGAGCTTAACCTTATAAGTTGGAACGACCGCGACCCCAAATATGATATACGCGAGTGGGCTCCTGAACGCGCAAAAATGGGCAAAGGCGTTACATTGTCAGATGCCGAAATTTCTGAGTTGAAGCGTTTGCTTGCAGATGTTGAATTGTAGTTTGGTGAAGTAGTGACTGAACATTATTTTGAATATAGCGAAGTGGGGCTGACGTATCGCCACAAAAGGGAAACTTTTTAACGATTACCCCTGCCCGTCCTTGATTTTTCGCATTTTCCCCTTGAGGCTATCGTTGTATTGTATCAATATCGGTATGCCAATAGATGAAGGTTTTTCCGGTGGTAACACAGAAAGACCAAAATTCAAAAAAATGATGGCTGAAGCAAGGGGTAAAAACTTCTCGGCTATCGTTTGCTATCGCCTTGACCGCATCAGCCGCAATATTGGTGACTTTGCCAAGCTCATTGAGGAATTAGATGGGCTTGGTGTTTCTTTTGTGTCGATAAAAGAACAGTTTGATACATCTTCCCCAATGGGTCGCGCAATGATGTATATTTCATCTGTGTTCTCCCAATTGGAAAGAGAAACCATTGCGGAGCGTATTCGGGATAATATGCACGAACTTTCTAAGACGGGTCGGTGGTTGGGGGGGATTACCCCAACGGGATATGTTTCGGTGAGTGTGGAAAACGTGACCGTGGACGGCAAAACAAAAAAAGCCTGTATGTTGGGGACTATTCCGGAGGAAGCGGAAGTTGTGAAGTTTATTTTTGCTAACTTTCTGCGAAATAACTCCCTTACGAAAACGGAAACGCTTCTACTTAATAACGGTTACAAAACGAAAAACAACAAGCTGTTTACTCGATTTGCGATTAAAAACATCCTCACCAATCCGGTGTATATGACGGCGGATGATATTGCGTATAACTATCTGCGTGAATGTGAAGTTGATTTGTTTGCCGAAGAAAGGGAATTTGACGGCAAACATGGGATTATGGCGTACAACCGCACCATCCAGAAGCCGGGAAAGACCACCGTGATAAGACCCATCAATGAATGGATTGTTGCGGTTGGCAAACACGAAGCCTTAATCAGCGGTGAGGATTGGATAAAAGCGCAGGAACAGTTGGGGCAAAACAGCTCCAAGTCTTACCGCAAGCCGCGCAGTAATGTGGCATTGCTTTCGGGCTTGCTATTTTGCGAATGCGGCGATTATATGCGTCCGAAGTTAAGCAAGCGAAGAAATTCACAGGGCGAGTTAATTTACACTTATCTATGCTCCATGAAAGAAAAAAGCCGAATGCACAACTGTCAAGGAAAAAACGTCAATGGCAATATGCTGGATGCGGCTATTTGCGAAGAAATAAAGCGATTAAATGAAGACGATTCAGAATTTGTTAAACAGCTTGAGCTTGGCAAAAAGCAATTGGAAGGCAATCGTGATGAATACGATGAAAGCCTAAAGCACATACGAAGTGAGCTTACTGTTTGCGAAAAGGAAGTCAACGGGCTTGTGTCCACCCTAGCCAATGCCGCAGGGACACCCTCCGAAGGTTATATAATGAAGCAAATCGAAGAACATCACAAAAAAATAGAAGCATACAAGTCACGCATTGGCGAGTTGGAAGGCTTAACGGCAACCCATGCCCTTTCGGATATTGAATTTGATTTGCTACGCCAACTGTTGAGTAATTTTTCCACAACTCTTGACCACATGGAAATAGAGCAGAAACGTGCCGCCTTGCGCTCCTTCATCAAAAAAATTGTGTGGGACGGGACAAATATCCATGTGTACCTGTTCGGCTCGGAAGATAAAGGGGATATTGAACTGCCGCCCATACCCTCTGACGATACAAGTATCCCATTTGGTAAAAATAGGAAATGAAATACTAATGTTCATACGTGCCGTAAAGAAAAGCGCGGGAGACATCTACCTGCAAGACATAGTGGGCGTAGACCGCGAGGGCAACGAAGTTCGCATAGAGGACAAATTAGCCGATGGCAAAGAACCCATAGATGAACAAGTAACGCTTAAAATACAGACAAAATATCTGCGCGATTTAGTTGGCGAAGTCTTGCACGGGCGGGAAAAAACAGTAATAAAAATGCGCTACGGCCTAGACCCCAAGGTGGAAGAAATGACACAGCGGGAAATCGCAGGCAAATTAAATATAAGCCGCAGTTATGTCTCACGGATAGAAAAAAAAGCACTTGCCAGACTGCGCAAGGAGTTTCATGAATCAAACAGCGAAGAACCGTGAGCCAATCGTCTCACGGTTTTTTTGCAATTTCAAGAACATACGTTCTGAATATGTCAAGTTCTTTACGAAAATGTAATGAACTTGTAAAAAAGGGCTTTTCTATTGTAAAGGAAGATGATATACTCCACTGAAGTACATCTATTTTTCGTATGGGGGAAGTGTACCTTCAATGGAGTACATTGTTATAAACGGACAAAAGCCCTTGCACGGCAAGGTTAATATAGGCGGCGCGAAGAATGCCGCAGTTGCTATTCTTCCCGCAACAATTGCGTCAAGCGGGGTTTGTGTTATTGATAATCTTCCGCAAATTGAAGATGTTTTGGTAATGATTGATGCGATGAAATCCATGGGCGTAAAGTGCGAGTTTAGGGACAAGCATACGCTTTTTGTTGATGCCCGCGAAATGACAAGCTACGCTTTGGACGAAAAATACACAAAAAAAATGCGCGCTTCGTATTATTTCATGGGCGCGCTTCTTGGGCGTTACGGGCAGGCAGAAATACCGCTACCCGGCGGTTGCGACCTTGGCGCACGACCCATAGATTATCATATGAAGGGTTTTGCCGCCCTTGGCGCAACCTGCGAACAAGAACACGGTGTTGTTAAAATTTCGGCGGAAAAACTTGTTGGCGGAAATATCTATCTGGACTGCCCCAGCGTTGGCGCAACCATTAATATTATGATGGCGGCGGTTTTTGCCGATGGCATTACGCTAATCGAAAACGCGGCAAAAGAGCCCCATGTTGTTGACGCCGCCAGTTTCTTAAATAAAATCGGCGCGAAAATCGGCGGCGCGGGTACGGCTACCATTCGTATAATTGGTGTGCCTTCCTTGCGCGGCGGCGAATACACCGTTCTGCCCGACCCCATTGAAGCGGGTACATACATGATTGCCGCCGCAATTACAAACGGCGATGTTGTTGTTGAAAATATTATCCCAAAGCATATGGATTCCGTCACCGCAAAGCTAAAAGAGATGGGCTGTTCCATCACCGAGGGCGGCGATTGGATTCACGTTTTCGGCGCGGAAACCCTGCGCCCTTGCGAAATACGCACCGCATTCTACCCCGGTTTTCCAACCGACCTTCACCCCCAAATGGCTACCCTTCTTTGCCTCGCACAGGGGACAAGCACCATCACGGAAAATATTTTTGAAGGCCGTTTCCGCTACATTGGCGAACTTAAACGCCTTGGCGGCAACATTAAAGTTGACGGGCGCATGGCAGTAACAAAGGGCTTTTGCAATTTCACAGGCGCGGAAGCCACCGCCCTCGACCTTCGCGCAGGTGCGGCACTAATAATCGCAGGCCTTGCCGCAAAGGGCGAAACAGTAATAGGCGGCATCTCCCACCTTGACCGCGGCTACGAAAACTTTGAAGAAAAATTCCGCCTGCTTGGCGCGGATATTAAACGGATAAAGAGGAACTAGAAATGAACTTTTTTACAATTGCCAGCGGCTCGGCGGGAAATGCGTATTATGTGGGCGTTGGTGGCAAGAACTTTTTGATTGACGCGGGCGTTAGCGGTAAGAAGATTGAGTACGCGCTCCATAAGGTGGGGATTAGGGCGTTGGATGGGATTTTTGTTACGCACGAGCATAGAGACCATATTGCGGGCGTGGGGGTTGTGGCGCGTAAGTTTAAAACGGAGATTTATGCAACGCCGCTTACGTGGCGTTATTTTTTGCGCCACAAAAGTTTGGGCGCGTTAAGTGAAGCGCAAGTGAAAATGATTGAGCCGAACTGTCCGCTGGCGGTCGGCGGGGCAGAAGTTACGGCGTTTGATATTCCGCACGATGCGACACAGCCTGTGGGCTATGTGTTTTGCGAAGGGGAACGGAAAATGGTGATTGCAACGGATTTGGGTCACGCAACGGATGACGTAAAAACGTGGCTGAAAGGCGCAAGGCTTTTGGTTCTGGAAAGCAATCACGACCCCGAAATGCTGGAACGCGGCAGATATCACCGCACCCTAAAAGACCGCGTTGCAAGCAATCGCGGGCATTTGTCTAACGCGCAGGCGGGAATGCTTCTTGCGGAGGTTGCCGTCCCGCGTGAAACACACGTTTTCTTGGCGCATTTAAGCGAGGAAAACAACACGCCAATGCTCGCGCTGGACACGGTAAAGCGCGTCTTGGACGGGAATAATATCGCGGTTGCAAAGCTGGAGGTTGCCGAACGGCACTTGCCGGGGGAGATGATTTCGTATGAATAGAACGGAAATTATTGATGCCTTAAAATTGGCACTTGAACCTTTGCCGTATGCATACGCGCTGTGGATGGAGGGCGCGGACGCAACAGGCACGGTTGACGAATATTCGGATTTGGATTTCTGGCTGGACTTTGAAGATGCACATGAAGAGCAAATTATAAATGACGTTGAGGCGGCGTTGGGTGGTTTAAGCGAGATTGATTACAAGCACGTGGTAAATCACAATCATCCGAAAATCAGGCAAAGAGTTTATCATTTGCGCGGCACAAGCGAATTTCTCATGATAGATTTTTGCTGGCAACTTCACAGCCGAACGCAAACCGACGACGGTGTTTTAATCAGCGGCGACAAAATTGAAGCCGCAAAAATACTTTTTGACAAGAAAAATTCGGTGCGGTTTAAGGACTATAACCCCACTGATTTTTCCGCGTGGAACGAGTCGCGTATTGCCGAATGCAAATACCGCTACAGCCAACACAACCGCGTAATCAAGTATGTTCGCAGAAAACAATATGCGGAAGCCTATGCATACTACAACCGTTATGTGGTTGAGCCGTTGGTGGATTTGTTGCGCGTGATACACACGCCCGCCCACGCGGATTATTATTTGGTTCATATTTCGCAACACATTCCGCAACAAGAACTTGAACGGCTGGAATACTTTTTGCGCGTTTCTTCCCTCGCGGACATAGAGAAAAAAACGGGTGAAGCAGAGGTTTGGTTTTCCGAATTGGAGCGCGTGCTATGAATAATTTTACGCCCGCACAAAGGGACGCGATAATGTGCAACGCGCCGGAGATTTTAGTTTCTGCGGCGGCGGGGTCGGGCAAAACGGCGGTTTTAACGGAGCGGATAACTCGGCATATATCCGAGGGCGTGGGGCTTGACAGATTACTGGTTGTAACATTTACGGAAGCGGCTTCGGCAGAAATGCGCGAACGTGTCGCGAAAAAGCTTTCGGAAAACGAGAAACTTTCGCACCACGCGGTTATGTTACCGATGGCGGATATCTCAACAATTCATGCGTTTTGCCGCAAACTTATCCGCGAGAATTTTCAAGAAATTGATATAGACCCCGCGTTTAAAGTTGGGGACGAGGCAGAGCTTGGGCTTATCAAATCGCAAGTGATGGATGAACTTTTTGAATCGGAATATTCCCGCGAGGACAACGCGGATTTTATAGACCTTGTGGATGTGTATGGCGGAAAAACCACGGACGGACGGCTGGATGTGCTTGTGCGCGGCGTGTACGAATTTATGGAAAGCGACCCGTTTCCGCTGGAAGCGGCTCGGCGGTATGCCGCCGTTTTCGAGAACCTGCGCGAATTGGACGCGACCCCGTGGGCGGCGATTGCGCGAGAAGAATTAACCCTTGGGCTGGACGGCGCGATAGATGCCCTGCGCAACGCGCTAAAGGTTTGCAACGCGCCGGCCGGCCCAATAAAATACTACGAAAAGTTGCAAGCCGAAGCCGAAATGCTTGAAGACCTACGCGACGCAATTGCCCTGCCATTCGAGCAAATGCACCGCGCTTTTTCGCTAATCGAATGGGGCAGGTTGCCAACCATATCCGCAAAAGACGAAGTTGACCCCGCCCTCAAAGAGCGCGTTCAGCGCATTCGCAACAAGGCGGTAAAGGAGCGAATGAAAAAACTCGTGCAGGGCGTTTTTTTCGCGCCGCCCGAAAAAATGACAGCCGACCTTCACGCCCTTGCGCCCCGCGTTTCCGCCCTTATGCGTCTTGCCGCACGGTTCTCCCAAAAATATGCGGAAGAAAAACGCGCCCGCAACATAATGGATTTCTCCGACCTTGAACATTTTGCAATACGAATCCTGTACCCGAACGGCTCCGCCGACCTCACCCCCGCGCCGCCGACCCAAAAATTCCACGAAGTTCTCATAGACGAATACCAAGACTCCAACGAAATCCAAGACCTAATTCTCTCTGCCGTTGCCGAACGCCGCTTCATGGTTGGCGACGTAAAGCAGAGTATTTACAGGTTCAGACGGGCGAACCCTGCGCTGTTTAGGAAAAGATATGAACAATATAAAGACCTTGGGGGAGAACCTTTTTGTGAACAAAAAGGTTCTCCCCCAAGCCCCCTCTCCA
>Ga0209755_10000773_pt1 | contig 55583 bp, 70 predicted proteins | sample TergutCo191P1_FD_187301 | JGI IMG/M metagenome (GOLD analysis project Ga0209755, IMG submission 187301) | Cornitermes sp. P1 segment gut microbial communities from Petit-Saut dam, French Guiana - Co191P1 (SPAdes) (version 2) | ecosystem: Host-associated > Arthropoda: Insects > Digestive system...
AACATTTGGAAGAAGGTTAAGAGCAAACCGCTATGGAGAAAAATACTTTATTAAATGTAAAAAGCCTCAACAATCACTTTATAAGAAAGTCGGGATTAATATTAAAAAAGCATCATAATCAAGGAGACAGTATGGAAAAATTGACAATTGAAATCGAGTTAACAAAAGAGCAAATGGAAGCGTTTGATAACCTGATAGAGCAAGGCTGCTATGACCAAAAGAAGTATTTGAGACGATTAATTATCCTTGCAATAGAAAGAAGAAGTAAAAATCTTGATAATAAAATGCCTAAAATCAATATGGGCGGCTAAGGTGAATTTCCTCATAAATTATCGTAAAAATTGACTTACTTCTTAGCCTTTTTGGTTTTGTTTGTTTTAGGCTTTATTTCAGGTTGTTTCTTAGGTCTACCTTTTCCGGGTACATCACGGATTTCATTAATTAAAAAATTTTGGAGGTTATATGGATATTGAAAATCTACTCGTTGAAAGTATAAAAGATAAAAAGTTTAAAGTTACTATTAACGAGTTGCTAAATAGGGATAATTTGATAAATATCCTTAGAGACAAGGAAATAGAGTTGACATTAAAAGAAATCGTTGAATTATCAACTTTGTTAGAGAAAAAGGCGATTAATTAAATATACTTTTTGAAATTTTACTTATTGATTCTCTTAATTCCGGATCGTCATATTCAGGGAATTGGTCATATAATAACTTGGAAAATACGATAATTCTATCAATGTATTCCTTATCAGTTTTAACATCGCCAATTAATTCAGGCTTAACAAGAAGAAGCTGGGCAGCCTGATCAAACAATTTTTGTTTCTTTTCATCTTGAATATTATCATAAGGTATAACTACTTTCATAGTTTTATTATCGGCAGGGAGAGTAAAGACCTTGAAAACAACTAAAAACCCTATTAAAATGAAATATATGACTGCCAAAGAAGTAGCTGAAGAATGTGGTGTATCTTGTTACTTATGAATAACGTTTACAATGACCGCAAGTATATGCTATCGCTCCAGCGGTCGGGCTGTAAGGCGTTAGATGATATCGGTATCTTTCTGGCGATTCATAACAAATAGGGCAAAAAGGAACATCATCGCCGTCTTTCCAGTATTTAGCATTTCGCCATATTAATGGATCGGATTCATGTTCTTTTAACCGCTGGTTTTCCTGTTCAAGAGCCATGTTTTTGTTAATTAAATCAGTAATAACTAATTGGGTTTCAAGTAATTGTTTACGGGCATATAAAGTTTTACATATACTCATAATATACCAAAAATCTTAAAAAAGTCTACTCATTCTAAGTCATTTTCTTTCTAAGGACAGAGCTATCCGCTTGTATAAGATTAATTTCTAACACATTTCTTTAGTTGCGTATAAACTGGTATCAAATATTTAATATTAGTAATATACTAAAAGTTATAAAAAAGTATACACCTTGAGAAAATTTTGGACATATAAGATTAATTTATTAGGCTAAAATCAACTCCAGAATAAAAAATAAATTAAATTTTATTTTTTTTTTAGGTTTTTTTTATTAAAAATCACTTTTTCTTCCATATTATGTACTTTATAGAGGCGGTTTAATTTTATCTGGTTCCCAAAACTTTTTCCTATTTAATAAAGCCCATATAACACAAGTGGGATCATTCTAGGAGGAAGCATATGGAAGCTTCTATTTTTGCCGATTTAATCGTGCAGGAGATCATCAAAGGAATTGTAGGTTTATTTTTCTCTTCTTTGATGATCTTAATTGAAAAACGAGCTAATAAGAAATAGCTTGTTTCGGACGATGTAAGGAGCTAACACCTCCTTACATCTATTTAGTAGATTAATTTCTCAAACCCGGATTATTCTAAAAAATCATTAATTTTCCAAAAACAACACTTGGATTAAAAGTGGATGCTGGCTTTTTCCGAGTGTTGTATACCCAAAAATCTTAATGCTACAAATACATATGAAAGAGAGGGTAACTCTTTCTAATTAGTAGATTAATTTTTCAAACTTGTATCAATCTACATCCGGTAAGCTAATTTCCGTACTATTACTCTTAGATAATTCATGTTTTGGACGCATTGGATAAGCCTTATTATGCGGTATTACTTTCTCTTGCTCTTTATCCTTAGCATATTGTACGGCGTCTTCTGTTTCTTCCTGTAATTTTTTTCTCTCAACTAATATTCGCTTCATGTTTTAATTAGTTTTACAAAATCAGAACTAAGTATATATGGCAGAAAACATTCATAAAAGACCAGGGTCATTAAGGATTCATGATAAATCACATCAATTACGGTACCATTTAAGGAAAGACCAGCCTGACGCTTATTTACAGCCTTTAACCTCTATACGCGCGGGGGAGGTTTTAAAAAGAGGTCATTTAGTTTCTATAGCTCTACCCGAAGAGTATTCTAAACATCCAGAATGGCAGGAAAAAGAAGCGTATATTGTTAAAACAGATACAACGAAGCATGAACACGCTTTAGGGATTGCTTTAGAGCCATCTCAAGTAGGAGATTTCGTACATATTCAAAATATTGGAAGTTTTGAGTTTCTTGGAAGTAATAATGAGAAACAGTATTCGCCTGATATTACAGAAGATGATATAGGAAAAATGCTTTGGGCAAGTAGTACAGCAGGAGAATTGACAACAGTTAAAGACGAGGCTATTTCATCCTATTATACAATAAGGGTAGGCTATATTTTAGACGCTCCGGGACAGATAGCCATATATAATAAGCCTAAAGTCGATTTATTAATCGCGGGAGATTTACGAGGCCCTTCTGATATTACGCAATTTAAATTTATGGTAGATGGCTATATTACTATTGATTTACATAACCCTATAAGAGTATTTACAAAAAGTGATAAGCACGATCGATTAAAATTGGCTGATATAAAAACATCTTCTAATATAATAGGCGTTTATTTTTCTAATGAATACGATCAACAATTATTATTAAACAAAAAATATGTATTTATGGATAAGGGAATATATAAAATTTCTGAAGGTTCTGATTACAAATTAACTCCTAATACAAGTTATTATTTAGGTGAAAACGGAAATATTATTACTCAAGAGAAAGCATGTTTAAACTATAAAATAATTAAAATAGGATTTGCATTAAGCGAAACAGAATTATTAGTAGATATAAAACAGCCAACTTACAGGGCTATGACAGCCTTTCCTGTCGGGCATGTTAAATTGAGTAATAAATATACGATAAGCGGAGAAACAAAATATCTACCTTCCGAAGGATATTTATTATGTGACGGCTCAATTATACCCGAAAATGATCCTTTTGATGTAAATGATTTTCCTGTAAAAGACTCTTATAAATATACTCAATTAAAAGAATATTTAATGGCTATTTATGGAGAACAGGAAATAACAGCGGCTATTCCTGACTCTCTTCCTGATTGGCTTCAAGAAATTCCTCATAGTCAAATTGCAAGTAGTTGGTTTAAATTACCATTAATTAAAGACGGTAATAACGCCTTTTATGAGATTAAATGGGAAGATACAAATACAAACTATAATCAATTAACTACAATACCCTATATAAGAAAAACAGGAGTATTTAACTCCTCTGATTTAGAAATTGAACCAATTAATATTACTGCTATAAAAAATGTTATTTTAGAAGATACTACATCTAATTTTTCTACAGCTTTTGATTTAAGCCTGTATGATATAAGATTTGTAGTTGGAATTGAAGATAGAGAATGGATAGAGTTACATCCCTCTAATGCTGGATTAGCAGATAATTCTTACTCATTTAGTTATATATTAAGTAAAAATATTGATGACCAATTTTTTTTAAATATTCAACATTTAAATGGTAATCATGTAAACGGTAATATATTATACGGTTGTCCTTATAGAATAATGATTGCTGCGAAATATTTAATTCCACATCAGTATCTTAATATAAATAGAGTTTTTAATCATCCAAACATAAAAAGTGAGTTAGATAAAAAAATAACTGATGATAGGGACAGAGCGCCTATAAACAGCTATGCAATTTTAAAAGAATTTTTATGGTCAATTAATACGATAACTAATATTAACCATTCTAATCATGGGAAACTCGATATAACCAAGCACGTATATAAACGTTTGGAAAGATTAGAGAAATTTTTGTTAGGAGATGAAGGTAGTAAAATTGGCGAAACAATAGATTTTATTGGAAATGAAGAAGAAGGTATTAAAATAAATTCAGATCAAACTATTCCTTTTAATATTAGGATAAAATTGAGGAAGACTGTAGATGATTTAAAAACGCTTATTGATAAAGTTTATGATAGCAATACAGGGCTTAATACAAAAGCCAGCTCTCAGGCTTTATTAAACGGACTTGAAACTAAAACTAATCAAACAGAATTTAAAACATTATCTGATAAAGTAAATCACTCAACAATCGGACTTGATAGAAGAGCATTACAAACTTCTGTAGATTCATTACAATCTACTGTAGAACATTTAGCTGCTTATAAATCAGAAACGACACATTCTCACAATATTACTCAACTTACAGCCGCAAACATTACAATAGGAGCTACAGAAAACACAACTAAATTCGGAGCAGAAGCAATATCCCGAACCTCTACAGAATGGATTCAGGAAATTGGTAGAAAAATAAATGGGATTTTTACAAAATTAAATTCAATTGAAGATCGGCTTACTGAAGCTGGTTGGTAATTAATATTACTTGTCTCTTATAACCCAGACCCAAGAATAACCACTAAAATTATCAATTAGAAAACGGTCTGGGGTTGCTGAAGCCCCTTGATATAAAAAATTCCAACCTTGTACTATATTATAAGTTTGTATAATTTTATAACTTCCATTTTTATTAAAATAGAACATTTGAGCTCTTGTTTTATCATTTACATTATTACTTATTCGCATTAATTCTAATACTTTTGTGTTATCAGTAATAGGTTCAAGTATAATTTCAACTCGAGCTAAATCGCCTGGAGTTTTTTCTGTAGCGCTTGGAATGTCAGGACTATATGAAAGACCTGTTGGCAATAGAATGTAATTCAAAGTCATTCTGCCATTTCTAACAGTTGCGGCTATTGTTTTTGTAGCGTTTGTTTCACCTTGAATGTAAAAATCTAAATCTCCTCCTGTATAAGGTGTTGTTTTGTCTGAGTTGTATACTTGCCAACCTACCGGTGTAATATAAATTGATACATTTTTTGGAGACCCGCTTATAGCATATCCCGTTTTAGAAACTGCTACACTTAAAGTTCCTCCTTGAATAAAACCGCTTATTGGTAAAGTATATATCGCGCCAGAATTAGTTAAAGTTCCTTTTATAACATCGGTTACTCCGGTTATCGTTATATCATTAGCGGAAAAATTTGCGATTGCTTCACTAAAAGTTAGAGTCAACTGCGTTGTAGTTTCTATAGTACTACCGTTTGCTGTTACATTGTTTAGTGTAACTTCGATGTTTTTTCCTTCGTTTATAGGATCATCGGGACAGCTGATAAAACCGAATAGTACAATAAGTAAAATAAAAAGTGATAGAATATTTTTTATCATAAAGTTTTCCCCCATCATCTATATACATAGTATTTTTAATTTTTAATAATTTTTTCTAATATTTTAAAACCCGACTCGTCTAAAGGAGTTTTATATAAATGTTGTTTTTGCCATAATCCGCTACAACATATTTTTTCTTCTGGAGAAGATAAACCAAGCCATTTTTTTGAAGGAAAACATTCCTTACAGAGAGATACTGTCCCAATTATTTTAGCCTCAAATTCTAATCGCTGTTTTTCATTTTCAATAGGTAAAATAACAAAAGAAATATTTTTTCTTATATAATCACTTACTTGGTGTTCAATCTCTGTTTGTTTTTTAAGGCTGATTTTTTTAGCATATTGTTCCCTGTTGTTTTTAGGAATAAAATCAAAATTCCATATTTCTAAATATTTATCATTTTGTAAAAACGCTCTGCCGATATTTTTCCTAAAAATACTCCTGTTTTTATTTTCATTATAAAAATGCTCTTTTAATCTGACAGGTAAATTATCTTGTCCTGTATGCGTACCTATACGGACAATTCTGTCAGCATTGTGTGCTTTTTCGCCTTTTTCAAAAACTATATAAATGCCATTTTTAGGTAATTCTGATATGTTAAACGGATGCTTATATCTTGGAAGTTTCGAGCATAATTGATGCAATTCATTACAAAGATTAATCATCATTTTCTTCCTTGTTTTGAGCGAAAAACAATCCTTCCAATACTCCGAGAATTTCCTGTTGGTTTTCATTATTTAACTGGTCTAAAACCTCAGAAAAATTTATTTCTCTTTGTTCTGTTGCGGTTTCCATAGTTTTCTATGTAATAAAATACTACACAATGTAATATATGTCAAGTATTTCATTGTAAAAAATAACCTTGCTTAGTGTCATAAAAGCAGGTATAGTCTATTTATGACGATAATTGAGCGGATTCGAGAACTTAGAGACGCCTTAAATCTATCACAAAAGGATTTTTCTAAGGCAATTTGCGTAAGTAGCAGTTATACAGCAGAAATCGAAAACGGACACAGAATCGCTAATGACCGTATAATCAGGTTAATTTCTCTAACTTTCGGAGCTAATGAAAAATGGCTTAAAACAGGAAAAGGAGAGATGTTTATTTCTTCTCCTACAGAAAAAAAAGAACGGATATTAAACCTATTTAATGAGCTTAATCCGCAGTTTCAGGATTACGCTTTAGTGGTCATTGACCGTCTTTTGAAACTTCAAAAAGGAAAGCCGGTTCAAATTTCATCGTCTTTTATAACTTCATAGCCTTCTGATTCTAGAAATTTTTTTACTAAATCGATATCTTCCTGTAATCGTACAACTTTATACCCTTCTAACTCCAATAATCTTTTTGCAAGATCAATATCTTCTTGTAACTGGTCATCATTTTTATTCAACCTTTCTATCATAATTTACTCCTTGATTTATAACGAATTTTAATAATTAGTCACAAATTTTTTTAAAAGTATTGTTCATCGTATTTTGAATATTTTTGGCTATTTCTATATCAACCGTTATTTGCAAAATACTTTAAACCATTAATAATAAAAAAAACGCTTTAGTTATAAAATCGGTTATATTTTTTGTATTGAATTTTTTTTATTTGCCATATTATTCTCCTTTTATCTTTTTCTCTGAAATATATCCTTATGTAAGAAATCCAATATAAATAATTTGTTGCTTTATCTTAAAAAGTTAAACTCTCAATTCAGGATTATGATTTTGCCATTATAGGCTGTTTGATAAAATTACAAAAAGAGAAACTTGTATAATAAAAATCATTAAAAACTACCTGCTGATTAGCTTTTTAGAACTTTTCTCCTTGCTCTAATTTCATTTATTCTCGATCTTTGATTTTCCCGATTTTGATGCAGTTCCGGATTAATTTCCGCGAGTGTTAACCCTCTTTCCGTAGCTTGAATAACTTTATAATCCTTTTCATCTAGCTTTTTTTGGAGTTCTGATTCTTCGTTGTCAAGCATTGATAATTCTGTTTCTACAGCAATTTCAGTTTCTGTTTTTCCTAAAAATATTTCATTGTCAATAATTCTTAGTAATCCTTCTGAATTATTAAATTCCGCTTCCGTAACTGTTTTATCCGGCGTTCTTGTTAAGCTATCAATTTGCGCAGCAGCATTTCTGTCTGTGTGGTAAACAACTGAATCTCCAACTTTCCATAGATAAACTTCTTTCATAACTTTCCTCCAATATGGTGATTATATATAAATAGCTCATTATAGAGCGCATCCATTCGCTTTACCGTGTAATATGAGTTAAATCGTCGCTTATAATTTCCACGCCATGATTGATAAGCGTTGCGGATATCTTGAGATGACATACGTTTTATATCATAAAGATGCATATACTTTTTAAGTTTTCGCCTCATGCTCTTTCTGGAATTCTGAGTAGCTTTACGTACTATTTTCCCATTAGGCTTAAGCATATAAACACCTTTTAAGAAATGTACACCGTCTTTTAATTTTGTAATTTTTGTTTTACGCTGATTGATTTTTATCCCTAATTCTGCGCATATTTCATTTATTCCATTTAAACATTCAATTAAATATTTTTTATCATGATGTATAAGATAAAGATCATCCATATACCGCCCATAATATTTTATTCTTTTTTTTTCTTTAATAAAATGATCGAGTATGTTTACATAAAACAAGGCAGAAATTTGCGATACCTGACTACCTAGTCCCAGTGATATTTCATTGCCAAAAGGTTTAATAAAATCATAAAGTAAGTTTAATATTCGTTCGTCTTTAATATATTTGCGGAATGATTTGAATAATATATCATGTCTTATACTGTCAAAATACTTAGAAAAATCTATTTGTAGACAATAACCTTCGTTGCCTTTATGCCTGTAATATTTTGTCATATGAGTTATAAGTCGACGAATTGAAAAATGCAATCCTTTATTTTTCATAGACGCACCGTTATCGTAAATAAGCGAGCGTGATAATATAGGAACAAACACTTGATCACATAAACATTTTTGTACTACTCTCTCGCTTATATGCGCACTTTTTATATGCCTTATTTTACCTCTTTCGTTTAAATCAAATTCTACAAACCCGCGGGAAACGCTCTGACCATTTTCAAGTTTTTTTATTGTTTCCGCAATATTCATAAAAATATTCATTTCATATTTTTGTACTGATTCTTTCCATGCTACGCCGCGCATTGATTTCTTAAAAGCTATGTATAAGTTGTTTGGATCGACTATAAGCGAAAAGTCATCATGTTTAGAATAAAAAGCCTGCTTTTTAAGATCGCGTATTGCCTTCCTGCGTTGAAATCGTACTTGTTTTCTTTCTGCGCTCGTCATGTTATTTAGATAGATAATAAAACGCTTTGTGCGGTCTACCTTGTCTGAATATCGCTACCGACAAGGTATATACCAATAGACCGCATAACATCAATAGGTATGTAACAGGATCAGGTATACACTCACCCGCCATGCAAAAAGCGTTCACCTAGATGTATCAAAGCTATTTTTCTTCGCTTTCTAAAAGCGAAAGGATTTATTCTCCTTCTGCGTTGGGATAATCGGTTTTCAATCAACCTACACATTGTTATCCACGCGGAATCGGGGCGATTCCACCGCTGGCACTACTAGCGCTGTTGTTGTTGCTGTTGCCATTGTTGTTCACATTACAGAAGTTGGTCGCGCTGGCCGCATTAGGGGGATCTTTCAGAATAAACCCTAATTTTTATTATCTATTTTTCCTCCTTTTATCTCACCGGATTTTATTTTCCGCGTAAGCTCATTATTAGATTTTCGCCAGCCTTTTAATAACTTTATTTCAAATGAAATTTTATCTATATAAGGCATGAATTTACACAAGTTAACAGGTAGGATATCGGCGCAATACGTAAATTCACATAATAATTGCTCACAATTTATTATGGCTTTATTTTGATATTTTCGCCGTTCCGCTGTTTCTTCCAAAGATATTGGATATATTTTATTTGCCGCAGTAATATTGTACATTAAATCGCGTAGCAAATTTATTATGTTATTTCTGAAAGATTCAATTAACCATGAAGGGTATCCTTCAATAACTGTTATCTCTATATTTTTATCATCTTTGATTTTACGGATTTTATCACGTACTCCAAAATCGCGTAAAAGAAAATTTGTTATTTCCTCACGCATTAATCTTGCCTTATGATAAAATTCCAGCCTTGAAAGATTTCTTTTATTTTTATATACGCTCATAAATCATAACCTTTTCATTAACCTACTTATAAAGGGGCGAAAATTTAAAGTTGCGTTGCTACGCAACGCAAAAAGCGGGGGCGATTCCACCGCTGGCACTACTAGCGCTGCCGCTGCCGCTGCTGCCACCGTAGCTCACAAGACAGAAGCTGGCCGCGCTGGCCGCACGAGGGGTCGATTCCCACCACCAAGCTCTTGCACCATTAAAACGTTTACATCTGAATACTGTTGATTTTTGGTAAATTGGAAAATGTACATTTAATGAGGGATAACTCGGATCAGCTTCATCTCCGCGATATTGAGTACCAAAAACTTCTATCTCTGTTGGGAGCCAGACCGTGTAATTTTCCCACGCTCTCGCTGTAGGATTCTTTTTACTATGATATTTTCTTATTGTATAGAGATAATTTGTTGCGCCACCTAAAGCTGCTCTAAGTTTATTTGCAAATACCCCGTTACCATCTCCAGCAGCGCCTTCAAGCCATGTCCGCATTAATGTTGCTGTATATCCGCCAGTATTATCGTCTGTAGCCTTCATTTGTCCTTGACAAATTACATTCCTAAAAGTAAAAAGAATATGATTTTTTATAGTTTCAGTATCACCACTATTTTTATATGCATTAAATCCTGAAATAACAATACGATTATTTTTATATCCGTCATTCCATATCTGTGGAGCGTTTCCGTTCGGAGCTACGGAGATTCCACTTAAATCTAAACCGTCTATATAATCGCCTAACAGCAATCCTTTATAATTTGGTATGCCACTGAAATCGATTTCTCCATTATTATTATGCCGGATTCTAATTTTGTACATAGTTTCATAGATAGCTTCATTAATAAGAGATTGTGAGGCTTGTACATCTTTAAATCCATGACCAAGGAAAACTTCCATTAAATCTCTGCCGTAGCCATCAACTTGTGAAGCAAGTGTTGGTTTCTGTACATAATCACTTAGTTCCTTTAGTGTTACTTTATATAGCTCTCCTCTTTCTTGTCCAACCGGAACTAAATGGAATGCCTCTAATTCATTGGCTACATCAAGTTCATTAATAAAATTTCCAGTCATAATTAATCTCCTCTTTAAATTTTTTAGCTAAAAGTACAGTATTTTCTTTTACTAATAATCCTGTATTATTTTTTACAAGTAAAACATTTACGTTTTTTACTAATTCAGGAGATGGGCCTACTTGCCCTTTACTTAACCAATCTATTAACTCTATTGCCCAATTTTTCAAAATAACAACATCTTCATTGTTAGTTCCGGATGGCAGTTGAATTGTAGGTATCTTTCCATTTTCATCTAGCGTGGCGACTCCGTTAGGTGCGCCTTTTTCTGAAACTTGTACAAGCTCTGCTAGCAATGCCGCCGATAATTCCGATTTTGTTATTGAGTTTGCAAGTAGAACAGCTTTTATTTGATTATTATCTCCTATTGATACTTGTATATGTGTTCCTAAAGAACCGATATACTCTTCAACTAGATCGCTGACATTTATTCTGATTTCTGTGCCGTCAGTTTTTAAAATTATTATTTCTCTTGTTTCAGGATCAAAATCAATATTCCCTGTAATATTTTCTAACAAAAAGTTGACATCAAGAGTTGCACCGTTTTTTGCCGTAAATGTTAGAGTGCGGTTTTCAAAATTCCATACTGGAAGGCTGATCAGCGTCTGATCTTCTCTGGGGATGTTAACCGCGAGAGTTGATCCGTTTCTTGCCATAAATGTTAAATTTCGATTTTCAGAATTCCATACTGGAAGATTGATAAGATTATCAATTATTTCCCTAATAGCCTTGATAGCGATCAGGGCACTATCAAGCTCAGGTAGTTGAGTTAAAGGTATAGCACCATTTTCTAGTGATGCTACTCCATTAGCAGATCCCCTCCAATTAGCTAAACTTCCTGAATTTACAAATTTACTGCTGCCTATAGTTGGAACACTATCAGGCGAAGCTATTTGTCCTATAAGAGCCGCTAACAGGACATTATCAAGCTCTGATATTCGTTCCATAATGTCTGCGGTTAAGGCACTTGTATAAATTGCTGCAGCTTCTGTAGTAATTTTTTCTATAGTTTTAAATAAAAATTCTATGCTTGCGGCCGCTTTTTGGTTTGTATCAGGGTTTTCAGCTCTCCAATCTTCAAAAATTCCCATATTTATTTAGTATTAAGATTAATTTATTAGATTATATAGTTTAAATATTTTAATAAAAGATTTAAAAAAGAAAAAGCAAGAACTATTCATTAACTTTTTATCTCAGCAATTACAATTCCAATGCTCACCGCAATCACAATTACATTCTGAAACTATACATGGTTTATTAAATACTTTCAAATATTCAATTATTTTATCAACTATTATTACATTTGCCACTATCTTACTATCAGATGAATCAAAAACAGAAGAAAGGAGGAGACTACATGTGGTAAGAGGTTTATGAATATCGTTGTATACTTTTTTAGTTGCGGCAATAAGCCATTCAATATTTATTACCTGCTTGGAAGTTCCAGTATAATTGGTATTTAATTGCTGATTACATTTTTTCCAAAAATATTCACAGTTAGCTAATTGAGCCATTAATGAATCCCTATATATTTACTTCATCTTAATATTAATCAATTAGTGGAGGAATATAAAAATTCAATTATTTATTTCGCAATTCAAACAATTTAACTAAAATGCTCAAATAATATACCGTCTGTGTTGGTAAGGTATCATATATAGCTTTAAAAAACCGCTTTGCTTCTTCTTGCCCTAAAACGTCTTTTATACTTTCTCCGATTTCTTCATACTCATTCGCTAAAAGTGATGAACCGTAAAACACTTCATCAGCTTGAAGAAAAAAAGTCTCCATTTGCTTAGTCACTGTTAAAAATTGTACCGCTTCCTCACCGAGTACATTTACAATTTTATTTACCGCTGTTTTAAATTCATCTTTATTCATAATGACAATATACCCTAGACAATGCGGTCAGATTTATATTTTTCTGAATTAATTTTATCGATTTCACTAAATAAAAACATCCGCCATGAATGGTCGACTCTTTGTTCCCAATAGAATTTTATTATTTCAATGCTGTTTTTAGATTTTGTTAATCTAAGATGATGATTTACCATTTTATCAGGTAAGGTATTAAGTAATTTATAGACTTCTTTTTCAAACAATTTCTGCATTTTAGTTTCATATCTTTTATATTTCATACCGCTACCTTTTGATTTTAATTATATAAGCAATATACCAAAAAAATATTTTTTATTCTAATTTTAATAGAAGACTCAATTGTTTTTTTATTCTTTCTGGCAAAATGCCTAATTTCTCAGCAATTTCATCTTCTTCCATTTGTCGCTCATATTCATCGTTTGCTTCTTTAAAACTATTAGACCAATTTGAATATAAATCTTCATCTATAATTTTTCGATTTTTCCATATTCGTTTAATTCCAGTCGTGGATTGTATTTGAATGATTAAGTTTTCTTGATTTTCTAGGTATTTGGAATACTTTTTTGATATAAGAAGGGCAGCGTCATTATTTTATCCGTATTCATAATAACAATGAATTGAGATTCTTTTTATCGTCGCTTTCATTGAAAAGTTATTAAATATCAAATTATCATATCTGTTTTTATCAACTACTTTAATAACAGCTAAATAAGACGGCATATTAGCTGTTCATCCTTTTCATTTCAATATCGTAAACTGATTTTATTATAACAATGTATGTGACATATTTATCTATTTGATCTTCTGATATTTTAAACATCCTAAGAATATCAATGCCTGATTCGCCCAACCAGTAATCAATAGATTTGACAGCTCTTCCGATTTGTATTTTATCTTCTCCCCAATAAGATATATTATATTTGCCTGTAATAAGAATTGTATTAGGTCTGGCATTTTCAGGTACTTTCCCCCAAAATCCGATTCTTGCCGAATTGTTTATATATGAGTTATCGCCGATAACCGCCATATAGCCTATAAATGCGTTATGGCTTATATAAACATTTAAGCCAAGTTTCGCTTTTAAACTTATATGAGAGTAAGATTTAATAGTTACGCCGTTATCTATATAAACACTATCGCCGATATAAACATTATCATCAATTTCAATTTTTCGTTCTTTTAACACTTGAGTATCTGATAAATCAAACTCTTTCCAATCATTGGTTTCTAAGTCTCTCAAATAAACCATATAACTTCCTCCGTTATTTTATCTATATACCGAAATTAAAATAATTAGTTTACTTTGTTTTTATTTGATCAATTTAATATTTTTCATACGCGTTAAAAATCATCTCAAAAGACAAAAAGTATCTAATGCGGTGCTCATTAATGCGCTCCCTGAAAGCGAGAGGACATGGCAACGTGTGTCAACTCACATCGAGGACGCGATTTATTCATTCTTACCATGCTAAAATTGCCTTTTAACATTTCCGATAGTGATAATAAAATCCATTTAAGCCTTCGTGTATTCAACCCAAATTGAATAAGGTGCGTTAGTTCTCGCCGTATTTGACTTTGTGTAAATTGACAATCGGTTGTTCGTGTCTACTGAACTATGCGAATAAAATATAGGAGCAAGTGTAGTGTCGCCATTTTGATACACAATATGACCGAGTTCATACTTGTATGAATTACCCATAGTAAAATATCCGAAACAATTTACAAGTGTGCCTATTCCAGTTACAATATTAATTAGTCCATATACTTCGTTTGCGGCGGCTGTTATGTTGTCTGTAAACACACGGCGATATATAGGCTTGCCGTCTTGCCATACGCCGACTTGTGTTTCTGTAGTTTTGTAATTTCCAGTGTCTACTTGTATCCAATCACCCACACCAAACGCACTATTGCCTACTCTACAAAACTCAAAGCCCGATAATGTAAACAATCTTTGTTCGTATTGACCACTCATTATCATTCGGCTTGTACAACGGAATGTTGTATTTGCTGGAAATGTTGGTTTGTTTAATATGCTATTAGCTATCGCTGTGCTATTTGTGTAATAATCGCCCACTTTCGCAAGTACAACATTAAGGTCTTGTCCGCTTGTTAATGCCGATATGCTTATACCTAAACTAGACCACCCCCCACTTGCGCCATCTGTGTTTATCCATCGAATAAAGTTATCGCCAATGGCATTGTAAATAATTTGTGTGCGTTCGTTTGCAAGTCTACCCTCAAATACATCAATAAACCAAACTGCCGATGTGTTATTAGCACCATTTTCTAGCACAAAATTATTGTTAGCCCTATATCTACCAATAGTAGTTAATTCGTTCATATCGGGTACAGAAGTCAAAACTGTTCTCGCTACAGACACAAAATCAGCGGGGTTTTTTGGCGTTCCGAATGTTCCCGCTGTTCCGCTATGTGTGACAAGATAGCAGTTTGTTGACGCTGGTATATTTCCTTGCTTGCCGTTTAATGTTGTTCTAATATCAGTGTGCGCGGTTGTATCTTCCGCGTGTTCGGCAATTGAGCTGTCAAGGTCGTTTTGCATTATATTACCGAAACCGCTTCCCGGTCTTGCTACTATTGTCCTTTTATTATCCACATCAACAGAGATTGATTCCTCTCCCTCTCGAACATCAAAAATAATCTGCCCATCGGAATGATCAATCTCCACATCTTTTGTTTTTGCCGTAAATTTTACTTTTGCCATTTGTGAATCTCCAACCTAATATCAGTTTTATTTCATGATTAATTAGTATGAAAATTAAGTTTTTAGGCAGATTCTCAAACAACAGTAGGTTAATAAATAACTCGTTAGGTTTCCTTTGAGAGATTTATTTTACTTCAAGCTGTTTTTATCAATGAACTTTTTATCAATTCGGGGTCATCAATCACTGTCCGCTTTAACAATACGTCAAACGCACAATCATTCAGCCTTGTATTTTGCCTAAAACTGAATTCATTGGCGTATCGCTGTAAATACTTGATTGACATATGCCGGTATGTTCCAACCCATCCCATTTTGAAGATGCTCCAGAAATTTTCGATGCCGTTAGTGTGTACTCCGTTACCTGCGCTGTATTGTCCTTTACTGTGATTGACTGTTAAATGCACGAAACCTTTACTTGTTAGGATTTTGTACGCCCTGAATTCATCTGTAATAACAGTCGCTTTTTCGAATGTTTTCTTTTCAACTACATCCAGTAATTGTTTATTTGACAACTTTTTTCCTTCTTTATTTGGCAGCATAACTTGAACATAAACATTACCTGTTTCACGGTCTTTAACTCAGACAAGAGGCACTTTATTTGTCCCTCGCCCGCGTTTATTATTAGTAATAGGCTTTCCTTCCTTGTTGTTATACTTTCTCGGTTTACCGCCGACATAAGTTTCATCTACTTCAACGATGTTTTTAAAAGTCTTTGCTGTTACTTCATTACTCATCGCTTCCCGTATTTTATGAAGCATTCGTAAAGCGGAAGGATAAGAAATATCCATTTGCCGTTCTATATTTTTAGCTGAAATTCCGCTCCTGTCATTTAGAAAAGACATGATTACATAAAACCAATCCCGGATTTCTATATGACTCCTCCAGAAAATAGTGTCATGTAAGGGTGAAAAAGGTTTTTTACATTTATAGCAATGAAACTGTTTATTAAGATTTTTATAACGGTAAATATTTGTTTTATTTCCGCAATGCGGGCAGGTTATAACGCCATTATAACGGATTTTTAGATAGTAATTTATAGCATCCTCTTCTGTCGGAAATAATTTCCGATAATCCTTTATATTCATTCCTGCCCCTTTAGTAGGAATACTTTGAACTTTTCGTATTCTCTTAAATCCCATATACCAACTCCTTGTGCGAAAGTTGGGCTAAGATTAAAAAATACAACTGTGATCGTTTTTTTATGAATTTCTAAAAATGAGAAATTAATCTGAATGTAAGGGGATAAATCTGTCCTAAAGACTAAATTATGTGTATACTTTTTTATAACTTTTGGTATATTAGTATATGTAAAACTTTATATGCCCGTAATATTTTTATCAATGCTATTGACAATTTTTATCTGTCTTGCTGGTGTATTATAGAATGTTAGCGTTTCGTAATCGTTTAAAAATGATACTCTAGGCGGTGTAGCTGAAAAACTTTTTAAATAAAGCCTATCGCCTATATTTTCGCTAGTTTGAGGTTTTATTGTGTAGTTTTTTTCATTGCCATTTTTATTTAAAATATAAGTAACTTCAAAATCAGAGTTATTTATGACCACATAGGGTTTTTCATCACAAGAAAAGAAAAAAACAGCAATGAACAGAGTTAAAAGTAATTTTTTCATAAAAAGCTCCTCTTTATTTCATTAATAAACTTTCTCTATATTGCTCCGCTGGTGCTTCCTTAATTACGTCTACTATTTTTTCATAGTTTTCTTTAAGCACTTTTTCAATTTCGATTAAATCTGCTCTATAAAATTCTTTTCTATTGTTGATCTTGTTAATCCTGTTTTTGTGAAAATGCTCATGTAGCTTTGCTTCAAGTGCAGGGGCATTTTCTGAAAAAATCATGGCGTGAACGTCAAATGAGAACGGAACAGAAGCATCGCCTAGCTCGTCAACCCGATCCATTGGTTCAAGTCGGCGCGTCATACCGATTTTATAAACACCTTCTCCGAAAGCTCCTATATTTGAGATGATGTAGACATAACCAGCCTTAGCGTTTTGTTCTCTGTAATCAATGACCTTTTCTTCTTTGTCCAATTCGCCCAGTTTTTCTTTAGTATCAGCAAGAGCTTTTTCCATTAATAATCGTTCGTTTTCATCTTTTGCATTTTTTAGTTTCGTTTCAAGCTCTTTAATAGCGGTGGTAAAATGCTTGCGTTCTTTTAGGATTTTTTCACGCGCATCTCTTATTTCACGATCAAGTTTTTGCTGTTCTCTTAATTCCTCACGGGCTCTTTTAGCATCCTCTTTCTCTTGCTGTTTCTTCTGCTGGTATTCATACGCAAGAGACAATTCGTCGAATTTTAATTTCTTGTAATCCTCATGTATAGAAACATTGCAAATTTTGCCTAATTTATTTATTGATTCAAATGATTTTTCGATTCGGTTTGCGCTCGCTTCAATATTATTAAATGTTACATTATCTACACAATAATCACATTCATTATTAAACGAGCGTAATACTAATTTAACCATATCGTTAACCATTTTCTTGCCTTCTGAGGCGCTTCCATTAACAGTCCAGCCTAGTCCATACCATGCAGCGTGTTTTGTTTTAATTAATTCTTTTTGTTTTGCTCTTGTATTTTCGAGCCTTATTTTGTAGTCCTCACTTGTTTGAAATTTAAATTTTGGTTTGTAAAGGGCAAATGATTCTAACATTATGGTTTCATCATGGACTAAAATTTCATTCTTTTTATTTTCAATTTCTTTATCGAGGCGCTCAGTTTCTTGTATTTTAGTCTCATATTTTTTATTTATATCGGCTTTAGCTTGATCAGCTATTTTATTATAAAGAATGTCGTGCCGCTCTTTAATTTCATTGTACGCCTGTTCAGTTTTTTGCTGTTCGTTTTGTAGTTTGTCAATTTTTGATTTAAGGTCAGCTTCGTCCTGTTCCAGCTTTAAAATGCGTTCACATTCTTGACAAATGCCGCTGGTATTGACTTTAAAGAATAGTCCCTTTTTGCTACATCTGTTACATTTTGCCATTTATTACTCCAAAATAAATACTGTTTACAATTTTATTATATAACCATAGGCTTTTTAATTACAACAAATGAGGAGAAAGGCAAGGGATAGGATAAATACCAATTTTTTCATATACTTTCCTTACTTTTATTTATTGATTAAATTTTACCCATGCTTTATTTAATAAAATAGTGTATCCGCATTTCGAGCAAGAAAATGGAATAACTGGATAATCAGTTAATTTATTCAGAATATCTGTATTAATATTTGTCAGTTCGGATTTATTGCCTTTTAAGCCTAATAAAAAATAATTAGTATCCATATCTGGAAATGTAGGGAAGTTCGTATTTCCACACCACGGACATTCCTTCATTTTTGGTATAAAACCTTTTGTTTCTGTCTTTTCTTCTTTGCTCATATTATCCTCTTTACTGATTGATTATCATCTTTAGGTTGATCACAACTCATAATTAAGAGTATAGCAAACATTAGTATAGTAATCAATAGTTTTTTCATAATTTAAAATGCCTCCTTTTTTAATAATGTTTCATCGCTAATAATACCTAACTCAAAAAGCTTTTGCATGTGTAAACAGTTAACTCTAATAAAAGCTCTTTGCTTTTCACGAAAAAAACAAAGTTCCAGATTTAACCATCTAATCTTTTCTGTGTTTACAAATATAGATACATACCCTATGCATTTTATTTGTTTATTATTTTCACATTTATTTTGTATCGGGCAAGGGTATCTATTCCAGCTTGGCAATGGGACGCGGTTTTCACGATCTGACCTTACAGAGTATTTTTTTTCAATTATTAAATTTCTAACTGACTCCATTGTGTAATAATCAATCATGCAATTCCTGCTGCAAATGCTAAGTTAAATTGAATAGGTTGTACTTGAAAAGCTCTTTTTAACGCATTGATAGCATTAATAAATTCTTCGCTTCTTGATTTCGCTCTATTTTTCTTAGCTATCTTGTTAAGCAAGTATTGATGCTTAGCTCCCAAATATTGTCGAAATAACAGCGTCTTTAAATCTCCTGGACAAAAAGCGGTATTTACTATGTCTTCAATCGCGTATTTAATATTGCCATCGTAATTATAAACCATTTGCTCTATATAGGCCATGAGAGCTGTTTTCAAATTTATACACGCATCCTTTAATGTATCACCTACAGCATCAATTTCAATGTCAATACATATCGCCTGATAAATATTGTCTTTTTTGAGAATAAGGAGATTCATGTCTGGCAGACCCGGAACTGTATGATTTCTGGGAACAAAAATAATTTTTCCAAAATCCACTACTTTGTCAATATCCATATTTCCTCCAAATTAAGCATATATACCAAATTTCGGTAATATTGATAATATTGTAACAACAAATATTTGGCATGTATATATCCGCCTAGACCGCTTTACCTGTCAAGGTCATATTTCCTCTCCAGTATCATTCAAGGTAAACCATTCCCGACTTTCCGTATTCCAAGAACAATTGAGGATTTCCGCTATTTTTTTCATATCCTTTTCTGTGAATTTTTCCTTGTTTAATTTACGCCCTAACGCCTGAGCAGATATACCCATTTTTTCGGCTAGATTAGCGGCGGTCATGTTTCCTCTTTTTATCATTAAAATACGGACTTTTTCGGCTTTTCCCATGAAACTTTCTCCTAATAGTAATATAAACCATATAGTTTACATTGTCAACCATAAACAGATTATATGTTTATAAAGTAAAATATTTTAAAATAATAGTTGACAAACTAAAACATTTGGTTTATAATATAAATATAACAGTTTATCAGAGGTATCCAATATGACAAGAGAAAACGTAGAGTTCTTGCAAGAAAAAGGCAAGTGGCATCCTGACAGTGAATTAAAAGCTTTCTCAAAAATGTCTCTGAAACAAATCGAGAAAAGAGAAAATAATGTAAGAGCTAATGGATTCGTATGGCTGGACATGCTTTACGATGACGGAAAAATTGACTTTGAAAATCCTCCAAATATCTGGATTCTTACTTTCCAGCGCTGGATTTATAAAAGATTTGGTTTAAAGGTATTAGTAGACTACTTGAAAAACGTTGATCTGAAAGACAAGCCATCATTGATACTTGGAAGGCTACAGGCAATCGGCGGCATAACCTGCGAAGAAATAGAAGCGGTACTTCAGCCGAAAAAGAAATTTAATAAAAGCTCTGTTTGCCGTATCGCTAATAAGGTATCACGTTCTGTAAGCAGGAAAGAGGCTTTTCAAATAGCATGGCGGATCGTTAAAAACGGCGGCTATGAAGTAAAGGTCGCAGGCGTTTCTTTTAATAAAAGACAGGAAGCTCTCAAAAGACTTACCGCCTACAATCCTAATCATATTCATACGGTTTTAGTTTCTGAGACTGATAACAAATATGATAAGAACGCTATATCAGTACAGGTCATGGTTGACGGTCAAAAAGGTATTTACAGGTTAGGTTACGTGCCTAAAACAGAGACTGCAATCGTAAAAGCATTTATTGGAACCGTGCCTGAATTAAAAGTTATTGACGGTGACATTAGAGGCGCAAGAATCGCCATAAACGTATAAGGAGTAAAGCATGAATTTAAACTTAAATTTCTACCAGCAAACAGGAAGAAGAAAACCTACTCAGAACGAGATTAATCAGATCGCCGATCTCTCATTAGGAGTTAAAGCCATTATTAAAACGCTTAGAGTTTACGCTACCGAGTATGACAGCACTGAAATACCAGCAGGAGAAGTAAGCGGCGTATGTATCAGCGTTTGCAATGCTTTGGATTTACTCATGGAGCCTATCACTGAATACATGACTAATTACGCAGGTGATGAGGCGTTACCTGAGTACACGGAAATTAAACAGGTGGTGGAGGTTTGATATGGGGAGAATTAAACATGGTAAATATGGTACAAGGTTATACACAATATGGAGTAAAATGAAAGCACGATGTCTCAATATTAATAATCATGTCTATAAATATTACGGTGGTCGTGGTATTTCAATTTGTAAGGAATGGCTTGAAAATTTTATAGCGTTTTATAATTGGTCTATGGTGAATGGTTATGCTGATAATTTAACTATTGATCGTATTGATAATAATAAAGGTTATTCACCAGAAAATTGTCGATGGACTACACAAAAAATTCAAAGTAGAAATACAAGACAGAATAAGTTAATAGAGTATAATGGACAGGTTAAATGTATCGCAGAATGGGCGGAATTATATTCTTTAAATCAACGTACTCTTGAAAGTCGTTTAAAAAGAGGCTGGAGTATTCATGAAGCATTTAATATTGTTAAAAACGGAAGCACAGAAAGGCGGACAAGCTCATGTAGGAAAAAAGGAAATATCCATGCAACTCTTATTGATTATAATGGAGAAAAAATGACCTATAAGGAATGGGGTAAAAAATTAAATATTAGTCATTATACTATTAGGAATAGATTATTATCTGGTTGGTCTATAGAAAGAGCATTGAATACACCTATTAGCTCAAAAATGAAAAAATAGTATTTATTAGCTACAACAGAAATTACAGATGGTGCTCCAAGGGCGGTATTTAGTTTTATGCAAATTAGGTCGCTAGTTGGTGACGCAATGTTTGCCAAGCTAATGAGTACTTTTGAATTGGAAATAACAGAAGGCGGCTTTATAAAAAGCGCAGGGTTCAATGGTGCTGATGGTGATATACCTGGATTTTTATTAAGAGCTATTGATGGGATACTAGAGGCTTATGGAGCAAGGTTTAGAAATATAAATGTTACAAACGGAACTTTTAACGCTATTAATGTAACAAGCGGTACATTTGATAATATTTCTATTGGACGCAATGCGTTGTTTCTTGGCACAATAAGCACAGGGCCTGTATATATATCCAATGAAAATACTGCTTCGGTAGCACCACAAATATTTGCTTCGGGAACATCAATAGCTACAATAAGAAGTTATTTAGGTGGAGTTGGAACATTTAGTATTTATGGTTCGTATGGCGCAAGATTAGATATAAGATCAATAATATTTACAATGACAAGAGAAGTTCCAATATATAATCCAGTAACAGGGGTATTCGTTATGACGATGCCGGTGTATTCAATGCGTATTGTTTTTGCAAGTGGTAACGATGTATTTTTAGAAGATAAACCTACTCCTACATATCCTCCGTATTATGATGTAGTCTCAGCAGTAATAGGTCAACAATTGTCAATAGGTGGAAGCGAATCTGGAAAAACATTTGTAATTAACAATCTTCCAGAAGGAGGCGCTGGACTACCAACAGGTACTGTTTATCGTAATGGTAATCAGCTTATGATTGCATGATTACCTAATAGTAACAAACATTGAATTTCCTACTACGTTATATTCCGTTGTAGCCGGAAAACCATTAGCTGTAATAATAAAATTTGGCGATTCTGTAAATATCGTGTTATAAGAAATGCCCGAAGGAATATCAATAACAGGGTCAATACCCATGAAGCCACCAGCGGAAAGGGTTACGGGAAATGAAAACGTGTTATTTATTTTTAATTGTAATTCGTGACGATTTGAAAAAACACCTTCCCAGCTTAACTTACTGTTATATTCTACCCTTTGAAAATTCGTGTATTCGTTAATGGTAGACCCCTTGGGGTTTGAGATTGTTATTGTCTCTCCAGCACTTACACTATGAGTTGACGCATGAATCGTATATTGGCTCATGGTGAAAGTAATATCGTATGAGGAATTGTTTGTAATTTTAGTATCGTATAAGCCTAATTGTTCACATGAGGAAAAGAATAAAATAGCAATAAACAGAGTTAAAAGTAATTTTTTCATTTATGCGCCTCTCTTTTAAAAGTTCGAATCAGTCTTCGGCGGTGTAGCATTTGTTGAAAAATCGCATCCAAAGAAAAATGCTTCTATCATTAATTCTATAGATTGTTGAGTCGTAATACGATATTTTAAATTATAGAATAACAATGTTTGAAATTGTTTAAACATCGGATTTTTATCCATTGCGGCGTTATCATAACCTTTTTCGGAAGCTATATTAGATATAAGATATGTCGTAACAAAGACTTCATTGACAAATTCGCATCCCTTAAAATTTTTGATGATTTGTATAGGTTTTCTCCTGTTGAGCCAATATGCAGAGTAAGCATATGTTTTCTCAGTATTGGTATTCTTTATCTTATGAAATTCTTTTACCCTTACGCTATCTACGTAATAATCTACAACAAGTTGCGCTAAAATATACCTGTTCACTTCTACTTTTTTATTTAATTTATTTCGATCTATAAAATTATGTAAAGCCCTTAGAAATATAGCAAACTTGTGTATAATTATTTCATTGCTTATTTTATACTTTTTAAGATACTTCCTAGCTTCAATTGCCACTTCCATTTCCGAAAACCTCGTCTGTAAAGGATTTGCAAGTAGCCGAATTCAGATGGCTTTTGTAGGCGGATAAATCACGCTCATCTCTCTCTTTAGAATCGGCACCAGAGTTTGGAATATATTCTACTCTTAGTTCACCTGATTCTAGTCTGTTCGAGAATTCTTGAATATCTTTATCAAATCTAGTAACCATTGTATCCTCCCAATAAAATATGCAGGAGGAATTTGGAAATGCATCCACCCACAGATGATGTTTCAACGAGCAAAATATTTCTGTTATCCCCCATCCAGAAAAACTTCACTATTACAAATATTAAGTACATTTTTATTATAATGCAAGTCAAGATAATTTGTTAATTATTTTCAAAATTCACGTAATTTTTTGAATATTTTGCTACACATATATGTAGTATATTGCAAAATATTGGTTAAAATTACTTAATTAATAAACTTTCTCTATATTGCTCCGCTGGTGCATATTTAAACTAATCCATAAAAGGCTAACTGTCAAGGGTTTAATATATAATATTTGACATTTTGATAGATTGTCAGGTTACTTTATAAATTCAAATTCAAATAAAACGGGAACTATTTCTTTATAATAATAAATGCTCAAAAGCCCTTTAAGAGCTATTAAAGCTGAATGTAATTCTATATTATCCCATACAATTTTATCATTTTCGTCTTTATAAAAAGTGTCTAATATAGTAAGCAATAGTTTTTTCATGGGTTACTCCATTTATTGAATATTATTTATATATTTAACTTTTCTTTTAAATTATCAATATTACTTTCTACAATTTTTGTTAATATTTCTTTTCCAATAGTAATGTTTCTATTATATCTCTGATGCATATAAACAGTATCTTTGTTTTTTAATAATTTTTTATTAAATATCATGTTAATATTATCAGAAGAACATGAGCTTTGTTTTTTGAGTTGAATAGTATGTATACACCCCGTTCGGCGACCATAAAGAACAGTGAGAAATTCATCATTATATTTTTTTACAATATCAGAATAAAATCTAATATTATAATTTATAATAACTCCTTTTTCGTCATGTGATAACGTTATAGTAAGTGGCATGTCAACAGATAATGCTCTTATATTTAAATCAATTATCTCCTTCATAGTTGAATCGCCTCCAAGAACATTAATTTTCATAACTACCCCTTATATAACTTCTTGTATTATTTTCATGCATGAATTCATCAAATTTTCCTTTCCAGAAAATAAGTCAGTATTTGAATCATTATCAATCGAAACAGCGCCCCAAATTTTTCCATTCTTTTTAGTAAGAGGAGTAACCGCTAGATTCTGCGAATGTTTATAAATTGATTTTAGGAATTCAAAATCATTAATATAACTTTTTTTCATGTATTCTTTTATTATTTTTTTTTGTTCCTAGGAATAGAGTCTAAATCATCATAATTATTAATATTAATATTCTTTAAACTGGGTAAATTTATACTATCGTAGGCATTTATATATAAACAATGGGCAATAAATCCATTTATTTCACTTTCATTGTTTGGCACCATAATCTTCAACGAAGAATGATTTTCATTTGGTACACCTTTTCTTTTATAGAAAAAAAGGTAACGTCTATTAAATTTTGGAAATCGTTTTTTAAATATTTCAAATTTATTTCTGTATCTTGAATCCCAAAACCAATATATTAGATATAAACTTAATGATCTTAAATAAGAATAACATTTAAAAACCGTTATTCTGGAGTCGGAAATGTTTCCAAAAAAATCTGAGCCGATTATTGTATTTAAAACATTATATAATCTATGTCGTTTTGTTATTGAATGTTGTAAAACACTTCTTACTATACCTAGAATTATTATAGAAATACCTATTGATATTGGTATATATATTAATTTGTCATACAATAAATTTGTAAAAATAACATATGATTTTTCATTTCTAATAATGTAAGGTAAATTAGAATTTAAAAAATATCCTAATTCTAATAAATTTGGATCACGAAGTTTATCAATATAATATACCGAGAGAGTTAAAATACCCGATAAAAAAACTAATGCTACATCAAATAGAATCATTTTGTTGATTTTTCCGTGTAACTATTTTATCTGGATTTAAAATATTTTACAAGTATAATTGCATAGAAAATTTTATTTTTTAGTCAATGGAAATATTCCTACATTGTGAGAATTGCCCATAAAATTTGAGTTTAGGTCTATCCTGACTGCAATTTTTACGATCAGAAACAGAGGCTAATCTAGCCATGTAAGATAATTTTAGCTCCAACAACCTATTGCTCTCTTCTATAAAACTCCAAAAACATGTCAAATCTATCACTTAAAGATTTTATCTCGCCGCGGAATAACGAAAAGTCATTTAATACCCTTTCTCGTAATAATGATACATCGTTTGATATGTTTTCTATTTTATTAGCACTGCTAGAAACATTATCTTTTTGATATTCTATTGCAGTATCAATGACTGATAATTTACCGTTAAAATTAAATAAAAATGTCAAAATAAGAAAACCAATAAAACTTACAGCATAGGCAGGCCAGTGATCTTTAACATGCAAGCGAAATCTATTAAAATATGATTTGTCTTTTGGCATTGGCACAAAAGCATCTTCTTTTTCAAGCTCTTCGTTGTTGTCGTCCAAGGTGCCATCGCTTTTATTTGGAATGGTAGAAAATTCTTTATTATTGAGGACAGTTTTAAAAAATGCCTCTTGTTCTTTTTTTAATTTATTAACAGGTCTTTTAAAAAACTGTTTTTTCCTTGAGCTTTTTTTACTCATTGCTTTTTACCCATTTGCTAATCGTATTAGTATTATAATAATTTACTTTATCGACAAAGTCTTTGTATTTAATATCAACGATTGAATCAAGCCTTGGATCAAATATATGCTGATAGTCTACTTGCAACAAGTATTCATTATCTTTATCATGGGTCATTGAAATTGTTGTAATTACATTTTCGTAACTATTATTGCCTTTTCTTAACTTGCTTTCTGGTGTCATATTTTTTTTGGTGAATTCTAGCGTAATGGAAGTAGCATCATCTACAGTTATTTCCTTAAATTTTTTATGGAAAACAGCATTAGTATTACCATCATTGATCGTGTATTTATGTACTATACCAATTAAATAAATGTCACGAATATTTACTATTTTATATATATGGTCAGTAATTGTTAGGAAAAATTCCTCTATCAAAACATCAGACTTTTCTTTTGGAATTTTTTCTGAAAAGTTAATATCAAGAATAATACAATTTTTATTAATAATTATCATATCGTCAGTATCTGGATTATGTAGTCTTTTTTGAGATGCTAAAATATCTGATGATGCGCGTGGAAATATAACATAATTAAAAAGACTATTCTTTTTATATAGCAATTCATCTAGTATCGATCCGAGGTGATCTTCAATAGAGTAATTATTTCTGAATTTCACGCCAATTGCTATGCCGCTTAAAAAATGTTTTAGACCTTCCATAATATAATTATATTATCGCAATATTTTTACATTTTGACAAGAGGAAAATCCCACGCTATATATAGAGCCCTTGGGATAAAACAGCCCTATATGTGGAGTAGAATTATAGTACATCAGCCCAGACTTTGCCATAACGTTGCTCCAATAGAAACGTTGAATATAATACAATTTTAATATTATTTTTGGCTGATAATCAAGGTTAAATTTAGCTATTTTGTTGAATTTTAAACATCATTTCAGGTTAAATTTGTTTGAAAATATATTTCAATTTTATTTTTATAGAACCGCCTCAAAATATTCCAAAACTTCCCTCTTCATAGCTTCCTTATTCTCGAAAATTTCCTGAATCAAATATAAACCATATTCGCCGTCGTTCGTTGCCGCTATTATCGCGTCCTCTGCTTTGTCATAAATTCCATATTTTCAAGAAACCATTTATAGTCATTCATAGACATTAAGAATAAGTTTTTAGATTTAAACTGTCAATTATCTTAAATAAAACGGTTTTATTCTGTCCTATCCGCAATTCTTCCTGCTTGAAACGGGTACTAATTTAATGAAATCAGGTATTTCTAATTCCTTCCCATATTGATCATTATGAAACTAACACGTAGGTAAGATATACCATTCGTCAGGATCGTCCAAAATTACATGAGTTCCAATAATGGCTTTCTGATTGCAACCGATTACAGGACAATAGCTTATGGTATCTTTACTCAATCTTTCCCAGTGATTCAACCAGCTACCGCACCTACAGATCGGGCTGTCTTGTATGTCATTAATATTCTTGACTTTCATTTTTTCATTATAAATATTTAAACTTTTGTATGTAAGTTATTATCAAAAAAAAACCTTAACATAGTGAATTCAAACTAAGTACATATTTCCGAATTGCAATCAAAATTTATCAGTGTTAATAAATTCTTATGCTACAAGAAAAAATGACACAGACCGAAATTGATGCCCTTATGAAAGAAATTCAATTAGGGGAAATAGATGATAGTTCAATCACGTCTTTAAGCAAGAATATCTACGATCCAATTGAATCAAAATACAAGTTTAATGCCGTTCAAACTTCAAAAGAGCGTTGTGAATACGCAAATAGAAACGGTACATATGAAGAAGCGTGGGAGGCGCAGCAAAATTTACACAGGGCAGCTTTTGCAAATTGGTTGTTTGTTAAAGGCCTAACTAAAGATGAGTACTATAGATTAATGAATAGAGAAGCTATTAAGAGAGGAATAAATCCCCCGTTTAAAAGGTTTAGGTAATATTTACTTAGTATGAATAAACGAATTGTTAAATATTTTCACTCAGAGTAAATTTTTAACAGGAGATAAATCTTGAAAACATTTTATAGAATTGTAAACGCCATTGGGCAGGAATTAAACAGACTTGAAGAGGGGTTAAAATAATGTACGTAAAAACTGAATGGGAAAGCCGCCAAGGAACTAATATAAATAAATTTACAAAGTCAGAGGAGACCAGCACTACAGTAATTTTAGAGAATACTCCCGATGAAATTACAGCAAATGGGACGCCTTTTAGCCCTGATAATATGAATAAAATCGAACAGGGAATATATGACGCGCATACGGATATAAGGGTTATTATGAATGTGTTATATTCTTTGATTCCATTTTATGCTGCAAGCTCGCCTTTTTTAATCGCCAGCAGCAAACGCATATTAACCATAAAAAATGGTACTAAAATCGGTGATGTTATTATCCGTCAGGACATAGAACTGAATGTATCAACATTGCTTGATTCAGGATCAATTACAAACGGTAAGGATTATTATGTTTTCATTTCAAAGACAACACCGATAAATTTTCTTATAAGTTTAAATAAAACCGCTCCGAATGGTTTTACACGAATCGGAGGGTTCCATACCTTATGCGTAAGCGTAGGTAACGGGCTTACATATGAAGAAAGCGGAGTAACAAAAAATCATCTTTTAAATGGTTTTGTGGCAGGTGATATTCTGCCATATTCAGTTAATTGTTTAAACCACAGACCATACAGCGAGCCGGAAGGAATGGCCTACATTCCCAGTCTTGACTTCTGGGCAGACATATACCTACCGAGCGGATACGGCATTAATACAAAATCCGTATATCAAGGTGCAATAACAAGAGCAAGACAGTATGTAGACCATGTAGAAGACATGTTCTGCGTTAAAAAAGAGCTGCTGGACGATGGCGAATTTGCCGCAGCCATGCTCGGATCAAATGAACAGACAGCAGTCGCAGGTGCATCATTGCCAAATGACGGCGCAGGAGGTCATGTAGATACAGTAGGCCGCCGAATGGTATCTATTTACGGCATAGAAGATGGATGCGGACTTTTATGGCAATGGCTTAGAAGCACATCGGGAGCAGGAACTTTTGGACGTGCTTACAGACAAATATCTACAGATGGTGAAGTACCTATCACTTACGGATATGATCCAGAAACAGCAGGAACAGGTGGAAGTTGGGCTAATGCAAGACCTCAATCAGGTAACAAAGGTTCATTTTATGGACTTTATACAGCTTTGCTGGCGGGGGGTTATTGGGAAAGTGGGGCTGTTGCGGGTTCGCGGTCGCGGATTGCGTATAATGCTCGGTCGAACGCTCGTCATAATTATGGCGGGCGGGGGCGGAGCCGTTGCATAAGGGTTAGACTATAAAACGTGAAGACGTTTATATTTTAATAAGGAAAAAATCATGAACATTTATCTGAAGAAAGAAAACGGCACTGTAAAAGTTTTTTACAGTGAAGAAGCAATGATCGGAGCTGGTTACACCGCGGCTGACAAGATAGTCACCGAGGAAGAATTTAACAGCAATGGCTGTTATGCCCGAATTATCAATGGCGAAATAATTGTGGGTAGAACAGTTGAAGAAATTGAAGCTGAAGAAAGAGCTGAAAAAATTGCGGATTTAAAATCGCAGCTTGCCGAACTTGATAAACAATATCTTACACCGCGAAAATTAAGCGGTATTGGTATCAATGAGCCGTATGCACTTGCAGAGCGCAGCAAGCACGAGCAAGCCGCCGCGCCACTCAGAGAACAACTAGAGGCATTGAAGCTGTCAGCCTAAAAGCGTACTTCCTGTCATCCTTGACTACCGTGCTTTTATCGTAAAGATAAAATGTAAACCGTAAAAATACGCACAAAGACGACAGTAAAACACGCGTTTTTGCCAAACTGCACACGCGGCTATAGAGTGTTTAAGAATCGGTAATACTTACTTAGTTCGTATTTCCGAATTGCAAGGAATTTAAATAAGATTGATATTCTAAGCATGGAAAAAATTATTGAACAAAAAGCCCATGCGTTTTTAACACTCTCTAATCATCCGTTATTATTAGTCATTTTTATTATTTCGCTCTTGTTATGTATTGGTGTGGTAGCTTTTATAATCATGGCAATCAGGAAGCCGGAACAGGTATTAAAATTATTTAAGATCGACAGAACTAAAGGCAAGCCCGCTATTGATGTTTGTAATGACTGCATGAAGACGTCATCTAGGGAATTAAAAGAAAGTGTCGACAAAATCATCGAATCTATAGCTAAGAATCAGGAAGAATTAGACCAAAGATTAAAGTCAATGACAGCAGAAATTTCCATTAACACAATCTATTCAGGACTCTCAGCCATATATACAGAGGGTCTTACACTTCCTGAATATCTGGATATTTTATTCAGGTTATGGAGAAACGGAATCAATGGTAACACAATAGCAAGGGCGAAAGTTCTAATAATGAAATTTGACGGGGTAAAAATTTGGCACAGCGAGCTGAGCAAGAATTTAAACAAACACGGGGAGGGTAGTAGGCACTTTCAAGAATGTATAAAAAAGGTGAATGAGGGATTGGCATGAGCAAAGATGAAGTAAAAGAATTAACCTATGATCAAAAAATTGATCTCATAAGGAATGGTAATTTATGGTGTCTCCAAACATGCTTTATCGGGATTGTAGGAAGGATACAAAAAATTATTTTCAGTAAAGAATTTTTAGTATTCGCAATATTTACATATTTATTTTTTAAATTTGGAAACAAGAATGATCTAGGTCATTGGATAGTGTATGGCACTATTTGCATTGTTTTCATTACTGCCGAAGCGTTAATTAATCTAATCGGTCAGAATACCAAATTAAACATTGAAGCAAAAGCGGGCCTTGATGTTAAAGGCGATTTAAATAGTGGAGTACAACAGGTTATAGAAGGAGTAAAAATATGAGAAGGTACAGTGAATTCAAAAATATCTGGCTCGGAAGATTGTGCCGTGATGGACAGTGCGTATCTCTATTTCGAGAAAACACTGAAGGATTTCATGACACGCCGATGCTAGAGCGTCTTGGGGCTACTGGTGGAGCGTTGGGATTATACACAAGATTTAATACCGATGTCGGGCCTGTTTCAAGGAGAATATTAGAGCGCATTGAATTCATTCAAGGTTCGTCCGACAGACCAGAAGAAGGCGACTTTGTGATATTTGGCGAAATGCCCGGCAACAAATACGGTCATGTAGGAATAATGGACAGCATATCTGGAAACAATATTAACATACTTGATCAAAACGGGATTGACGCAATGAAGGGAATACCAGTAGTTGTAAAAATTACTACATGGCGCATGGATTATGTGCTTGGATGGCTTAGGTTTAAATAGGGGGAAAAATGTGCAAAAAAATAATATCAATATTTTTACTGTTTTCGTTATCGTATTGCTTATACTCTCAGGAGGCATCGGCGGTTATTTCATCGGTAAATCGCATCAGGGGATTAATGGACGAACTGGAAGCCAACCTGACGTTGCAGGAGACATTAATAGAGAACTTGCAGACGAGCAACGAATTACAGAAGAATCTAATCGAAGGGCTATTATCACAGTTGAAAGACTCAGAGGAATCAATCAGGAAACAGATAGCGCTTTCAGAGAACTTAGGGAGCTTAATAGACGATCAATCAGCATACCAGACCTCGTTAGAGCAGAAGCTGACCTTTTGGAGAATTACTACAGGGATACTAGCAACGTCATTAGCGACCACTTTGATAATTTGGACAATGAGTAGATAGTTTTAATAATTACCTTATAACCATTATAATAATCTCTGTTTTATAATTTAATTATTAGAAAAATTTATTTTCAATGGACTTGACAGCCGTGTTATTATCGTGCTAGAAAGAGAAAAATAAAGCGAAGATAGAGAAAATAGAGAGTATTATTCTTCTATAATGTATCTACTCGTGATCGTAAATCTATACACCTAAACGATTTAAAAAAGGGTAGTTGCTAAGCCTTCTAAGCAACTGGTCGGGAGTTCGATTCTCTCCTCGATCAAAAATTAAAATTGGTTAAAACATTCTCAGCTTTTCGTGCAGTATTTTTTTAAACTTTACAGCGGATTTGTTATTAGGTTCCAATGAAAGAGAGTTTTCGCAATCAGAGAGCCCCTGAGGGTAGTCTCCCATATGATAATATGCTTGTCCCCGCCTGAAAAGGCAAAACGGCTGGTATGGATTTAATGACAATGAAAGAGTGTAATCGTCAATTGCACGAGAATACTGCTTAATGACAGAATGAACAACACCCCTGTAATAAGCGGCTTTATAGGACTGAGAATCAAGTTCCAGGGAAGATGTAAAATCACTAATGGCATCGTTGTATTGTGAACAGGCGAAATATGCCATTCCCCTGTGTTTATAAATTATTGCTCTTATCATATCATCAGAGCGGGAATCTTCTCCGCTCTTTAAGTAATCAGTTATTGTCGGTTTTTTCATATCAAGTATCTTTGTATATTGACTAATTGCGTCATTAAATCGATTTTGGTTATGAGCAGATAATGCGTTGACAAGCAGATCATCAATGTTTGAGTTGTCAATAATATTAAAATCGTTATCATATTCATCTTTAATTGATGTATTTGCTCTGGCAGTATTATCTTTTAAATTGCTGTTTAAATTATGGTCTTCCATAAAAAGCAAATCATCTATTGATTCTTCTATTTTTTGGAAAAAGCTTTCACGTCTTTTTCCTATTTGTTTACTATAATTCCTTTGATAACTTCTTATCTCCTGGAAAATTATATCTGCAAGCGAGAGGCTTGCGTTAACAGCCGCAAGTTTGCGTTTCATTGGCTCGTCAAAAGGGCTGAATTCGACTTTATAGACAAGCTCATGTTCAACCTCAGCCCACGCGTCCTGTAAAATAGTGCGTATTTGAATTTCTATTGTTTTTGTTCCAGGATACCCGTGTTTATTAATAATGGCTTTTGGTATTGTTATTAGCAGGTGCGTGGATTCGTATCCAAATTCCTTAAATGAATAGTGACCTTTTACATCGCGCTCAACTACATTAAAGTTTATTTTAATCAGGTCTTCTGTTGCCGCAAGGTCTTCTATAAATGGGCATATGATCCTGATTCCCAAAAGATCAGTTATTACAGGGTTTTTTACACCGTCTCTTAAAGAACGTATATACTTGTTAAAATAACTGGGAAAATTTTTTATTCTACAGTTTACTACCGGATTGGAATCAAGAGCTGTAAGAATATTATCGATCTGTTCCTTTATTTCATTTACTACTAAATGACGGGCTTCTGAACACTTTTCATATTCTTTCTGAATACTATTTTTATCAGCAAGGGAAATTAAACTGTCATTAACATTATTTTTCATGTATTAAAAAAAAAGTATCTGCTATTTTTACAAGCAGATACTTTTCCCGGTGCAGTTTCCGGCTGAACGCCGGAGAACTCTTTATTTATTGCTGACTACGGCTTGGATCACCAAACGGAGCTTCAGAAGCCTGTCTCTGGGTTTCAAGATAACGAAGTACCTGATTCTGTCCAAATCTTTCCATTTCCCAAACCTTACGCGCTTCTTCACGTGTCTGGATGATATTCCATGTGGCCTCATCATCAATGTCACGATCCGTATCAAGCACTGCAAGGTCGTAAATCACAGATACATCTTTGAAATACGTTACAAAATCACCGCCTATATCCCCGACTGCTGAAGGATTACGTTCAACCCTGAATCCGCCGAATTTGATAAACGGAGTATTAAACGGATAGAGGGGAACAATTCTGATATCACGGTTTCTAATCTCCGTAAGGTAAGCAGGGTTTCTCCATCTAAGTTCTCCCCAGCCGTCATAGCGAAGGTTTCCCATGAAAATTTCTTTCTCAGTACCTGTACCGTCTATCAATGTTAAATAAAGACCATGGGGAAAGTTAAGCCCATAAACACGAGTCGCTACTTCTCTAATTACACCAACATTTTTAATTACACCAAATGCCGGGGTTCCGGGCCCCTGGGACTCAAAGCGGCTCTTGGCAGTTGCCGAACTTCCGGTGGCTTGAATTGTACCGTCTTCGCTAACTGTTGATACTTCATAAGCTGGAATTTCAAACGGCGGCTTTATTGTTGCTGAAGAATTCCATGATTCAACCGGAAAAAGAATTCTGACACCCATTACAGTGCCAAATTCCTTAGAAGCGGACTCCCTTGTAAAGCTGAGAGTTACATTGTTAACAGACCTAGCGGAAGCATTAAGAGTTACTTCCCAATTCTCAATTGCGAGAGAGGTCATCATAAGTGACTTCTGCTGCGCAGTGAAACTGCCGCCAGCCACATGACCGTAATCCATCAAGGTTTGTCGATTTTGATTGGGTGTATCGCTATTGATATTAATATCCGCCTTTAATGTTGAGAAGTCGATAAGTACACCTTCTTCGGCAAACAGCGAAACCGTAAACATCGTCATTACGACTAGAATGAGCAACTTTTTCATGTAAAGCTCCTTTAAAAACACTTCTTTAATAAATTTCTACCTGTCTTCAATTCTATAAAATTTTAAGCGTCTTGTCAACGACAAAACACTAAATTTTCATTTTTTGTGTTTTTTCAGCATTTTTGCTAATTCCAAAAAAACATTTTAATGTTATCCCTCGTAAAACCTTCGACATATACAGAAGTACCCTCTATAAAAAAGTGTACATCGTTTACATATGAAAAATTTCTCAGAATTCCAGTATGTAAGGTATTGAAATTATCATAAGCCACTCCACCCTCCAAAGGAGGTATCGCGGCATCCGAAGAAAAATTTATATACACCACCCCGCCTCTGTATAAAAGCGACATAAGCTTTGTCTCTTTCGGAAAAAGAGGAAGTAAATCCGGGGTTACAGGTCCCAAAAGAGTTTCCTCTGTATATCGGATTATATCACCTTCTCTCGTATCTGCATGTCTTAACATCCGGTCTTCTACAACGACTGTACCCTCTTTTAAAGTATAAAATACAAAAGTCCGTCTTGCAAGGTCAAGGAAAAAGAAATCAAATAGGGCGGCGGCTGCCAATACAGTGGTAAAAGACAGGCAAATTATCAAGGGAGTACTTAACTTTTTTTTAATATCAGCGCTCATTAACGTTCAAATATACTAATAAAATTATATACACCATTGTATAATGAACTTGTAAACTTTTGCAAGCCTTCTTCACTGGTCATAAGAAGAGCGTCCTGCTGGTTGGATACAAAACCCAGCTCAACAAGAACCGCAGGCATGCGGCTGTTTCTTACAACAAACCAGTCGTTTGCCTTACGTCCCCTGGACGGCATGGCGCTGTTAAAAACATCTGAAAAACCTTTAAGAATTGAATCAGCAAGAAGAATACTTTCGGTAGTGAACTCTTCCTCAAGCATAGCGTTTAAAATAGCTGTAATATCCGGAGAATAATTATGCCCTGTAGAATCAAGGAGAGTGCGGCGGTGCCCTGAGGTTATATGCCACACTTCGTATCCCCTGGCGTTTGTATTAAGAGCGGAGTTTGCGTGTATCGAAATAAAGATGACAGCCTCATTTTCCCTTACAACCACCGAATTGGCCATATCCGCGCGTTGTTCAAGACTGATAAAAACATCGGTATCTCTTGTCATTAAAATCCGCTTGTCGGGATATGCTTGAGTAAGCCTGTCTCTGAGAGCAAGAGCAACCTTCAGGGTAATATCTTTTTCGTTTACCTGAGTGTTTTTACCGTTAGCTGTAATTGTTCCGACAGCGCCAGGATCCCTTCCGCCGTGCCCAGGATCAATAACAATGGCGGCAATCCGGAAGTGTGATTTGTCTTCATGCAGGCGAGTAAATGTGTTTTTAAGAGTTGAGACAAAATTTTCCGGAAAGACCAATATGCCGTTTCTGCTGTAGGGAAGGGGAACATTGAAAAGCTCGCGGTTATTGAATAAAAGGTAGCCTGATTCGCCCTCGCGGGAAGCTACGGAAAATGAACTAAAATGCTCTCCTACATTAAACACTCCGTCTCTGAACAGGGGATCCCAGCGGAACTGCACTTGCTGATTCGCGGATATTTGAGACAGCATGTTTATAGTTTCATCAAGGGAAAGAGCTGAGAGGGATGAAAATGAAATGTGCAGTAACAGAAGGAGAATTAATAAAAATCTCAGATGCTTAAACTTCTTCATTATACTCCCAAAGTATCAATGTAGTAGACAGCTCCCTGATAGGAACCGCGGATTAGCGCAGACCAGAAAGAGCGTCCCAGCATTACTTTATTTTCGGCATTTTCACAGGTAATCGGGAGAGGTAATCCTGTAAGCTGCCGTACCGCGTCAAGCGTTTCCTCTACTGTTCTTCCCATGTAGTCTTTTAGTCCTGATGATTGAAAAGCATTAAACGGGATTATTAACCACGAATTATACCTTCGGTTTGCTGTATTAATAAATTCGGGGAGTAAATTTAACGTGTTCCTCAAATCATCTGTTAACTCGAAGGCATCAGGCGGGAATTTAAAGTTTCCATCTTCTCTATGCCGCAAACCGGAGATTTGATGCGTCTCTGTGTGAGTTAGAAATTCTTTTGTTTCTGAGTCTTTTGGGTCAAGCTTTATCAGGATTGATCGCGCAGCGTTTTCTGCAGCAGCAATAGCAGTCTCTCTTTCCGGCGCGGACGCAATAATATTACCGCATTTGGATACATTGTTCTCAGGAAAGGAAACTTTATCTCCTTCTTTAATGCGTAAAAAAAAGTCGTTAATGTAATCCATTTTAATTACCAGCTGCCCGTTGTCAATTCCTGATTCCTCATTTTTAATTCCTAATTGCTTTACAGTTCCCGGAATAGAAATAAAGGCTCTCTCTGCGCATGTCCATTTCTTTTGCGGGATTAATCCTTCAGGTTCATAACCCATCGCCATTAAGATAGCGGCTTTTACAGGTAAAGCGCCGGATGAATAGGGGTATGTCCAGCCTGACATGTAACCGCCTGAAAGACGGGCTGCAATCTCGCCAATCATCGGCCCTTGAAGTGTTAATTTAATGTCGCCTTTTGCGGCTCCAATGTTATCTTTTCCTGCAAGTCCCAATGCGCGCACTCCGGCGCGGAATGTTTCAAGCAGGGAAAGCTGTTTTTCTTCTTCGATGACAGTCGGCATTGTATGGCCCATTTCTATAAAATAGGGCGGGAAAAAAATATGCCTGTCTGCAAGTCCGCAAATTGTGATTTCACCGCGGTACACAATCGCATCTACCGAAAACTCAGGTCCGTCCATGTAGTTCTCTGCAATAGCACGCCCTGAGCGGGAAAAGCCGATCGCCTCTTTTGCGGCTTTTTCAAATTCATCAATACTGTCCACTCTGCGGCAGCCTCTGCTTCCCATATTGTCAACTGGTTTGATAACCAAAGGAAACCGGTAATATGCCTCAGTAAGAGGTGTGAATGATTTAATGCAAGGTTGTATATCAGCGGCAGTAATTGTAAAAAACTCAGGAGAAGGAAGAGCCGCCTTTTTAAAACATTCGCGCATTCTTGCTTTATCCGAAGCGTTAAGAGCGGCCTGGTATGGAATTCCGGGAAGTCCTAATTTTTCGGCAGTCCACGCGACACTCACGGAAAAATCAGTGCCTGCGGTCATTATTCCCAATCGGGAGGTTTTTCCCTGTATGGAGCGCGCGAAGGTTTCGATTCCTTCCTTATCTTTAAGATCGATTTGTTCAAACCTGTCCGCCATCCCAATACACGGCGCCGAAGAGCTGCCGTCAAGAACGACAGTATAAAACCCCGATTCTTTCGCTATTTCAATAGCAGGTCCCTGCATTACACCCGCACCAAGGATTATGATTGTTTCTTTCATACTAAATTTTCGGTTTATTATTCGTTAATTATATTCCTTGGAACATTATTTTCACATATTAATTAAATTAATATGGATAGATAATCTGATAATGTAATGATTTGTGTTTACAAAATACTGGTATAAAAGCATATCCTGATTATAACGCTGTCTGCGCATAAACCTCAAAAGTATCACCCAGCTTAAAAATAATACTGACTGCCAGCAGTATCCAATATATAAAACTTTTTCTGTTAACCGCGAATTTACCCAAAAGCGGGAAACGTTCAGGATGGTAGCCGATAACTTCAATTTTTTTTACTTTGAATCCGGCTAATAAAAGCGCTTTTTTACACATTTTTGGAGACCATACAGTGTAGTGATCGGCAGGACTTGCGGATAAAAAGTTATTAAGATTAGATCGTCCTGAAATACCTGAAAAAGACGGTGTTGAAAAAGCTAATATACCGCCAGGTTTCAATATTTTTTTTATCTCATCTAAAACGATTAAGCAGTCGGTGAAGTGTTCAATAACGAACCAGAGAGTGATTACATTGTAAGAATGATTAATAAAATGAGTGTCATTTTGGTTAATTGGAAAATAACCTTGTATTGCGGAAATTCCCAGTTTTTCATTTACATAACGAACAGCATCTTCTGCCGGATCAATTCCAAAAGGAGAGAAGCCTTCTTCTTTCGCGGCAGCGAGAAAAGGACCGTACGCGCAGCCGATATCCAACAATGAAGGATTTTCTGTTTTTAACTCATTTTTATTTCTCTGTGCGTTTGTTCTGGATAATTTTAGGATAATTTTTAATCTTCGCCTTGCCGCGTTTTTAATATTGTCAAAATCATCCAGGTATGTTTTACCGTATTGTTTTTTGTATGATTCGAAAAAATACTCTTTCTCGTATTCAATAGGCGCAGGGCAGATTCTGTCCATATAAATTATACCGCATTTTTTACAGCGGCGGTAAGTGCGGTCTTTAAAGCGGGCGATGCTCTTTTCCGGAGTATCACTGCCGCAAACATGACAGCGCCTGTTAACAGCCGGTAAAAAGTTATTGCATAACCGCGCAAGACTTTCATTTTCATTTTTTGATAATAAAAAATTATTAACAACAGAGTCATAAAGAGGTTTTTGTTCCAAAATCATTTTTTCTCTGTTTAGCTCTGTGTTTATATCTCTGAATATTTTACTGACATCATTAAAACCTGCGGCTTTGGCAAGCTTTTTATGATAGAGAGTAGGGTGATCAAGCAAGACAGCAGCTCCTGCGAAAAGCGCTTCGTAAGCGGTGATGCCGTAATGGGTAATTACAAGATCATATTCTCCGATATGCTGTGCAAGATTGGGAATAGCTTCTGATACTTTCACATTTTTAATTTCATTTTGAATATTATCCGCTGTTAATGCGCCTCTCAGAAGCGTTATATCAATATCCTGAGAGTTTTTCATTTCAGATAATCTGCGCGCTGTTTTTATACCAAGACCAGCTGAATCTTCCTGACCGAATGTTATAAGGATTTTTTGTATATGACGACTTTTGTTTTTTGGCTGCGAAGCATTAAGATCCTTGTTAAATAATAAAGCAGGAGAGGCTATATTGGCGGAAGGTGATATAAAATTATAAGGGACTAATATATCAACAAGAAAATCAAAATGATCCCTGTAAATGCCGCCTTCATCAATGCCGATTACAGGAGCCAGATTTTGCCAGAAAGAGATTTCGTTTAAAGGTGTTTTATACCGGTCAAGAATAATTAAACCGAAAGTTTCTGTAGATTTATCATCATTAAAAAGCCAATCCGGATTAAAATCCCTTGATTTTAACACATTTTCTATCTGCGGTGTTTTATCTTTCTGAGGTATATAAAGAACAGCGGCGCGGCCCATATTGCGTAAATCCCGTACTAATGTTATACAGCGGTTTAAATGTCCTCCGCCGCGGCCTTTTTCGACCGCGGGGACAACCAGTATTCCGGCAGTGAGTTCGCTTTTCATCAGTGAAATATCTCCCGGTATTTATTAATTATTGTCTCTCCGTTATAACGCAGCTTTTCTTCAGGCAGCGCGGAATATAGTTCCGCTGCCCGATCAAAATCCTCTTGTGTATCAATTGTCAGGCGGATATTGGGATGATTCCACTTCGCAGGCGCGCTTGGGCGGTGAATATTAAAAAGTTCAGGATGATTGTAAAGATACGGGCAGACATGCTCATGATCATAGGGGAGAACAGTTTCGATTTCGGCGCGAAGAAGAGCGAGGGCTGCGGCGGATTCAACCCCCGCGCCGTAGGGGAGGCCGGTATAGCCTGCGTAATCGGCGTTATGTGAAAGAGCTTCATTGTTGATTGCGCAGGCGGCGTCGGCAAATACAAAGGGATTGTCGCCTGTCGCCCTTATAATTCGGTCTATTGAATATTTGCGGATTACCCGGCAAAAACGATTAAGGACATCTTCTTTGGAGCCTGAGAAAATATCAAAGCCGGCTTTTTTCGTAAGAGGTTCGAAACTTGAATATGAATCTTCTGTGCAGGCGAGCACTCTCAAATCTGCGCTCACATGGTTCAGCGCTTCCATTACGCGGAATACAACAGGTTCTCCGTCAAGCAGGAGAAGAGCCTTTCCAGGTAATCTTGATGAATCAATCCGCGCCTGTAAAATAACTGCCGTCAAATTATTCTCCAACTGCCCACCGGCCTGTAACGGCGTCTGCGCCGCATCTCCATCTGTATTTGTTTCTTTTGACCCATTTCCTGCTTTCTTTAAACTCATACCAAGCTGTGAAAAAGTCATCACCCGATTTACATAAAAAGCCGGGAAAACGGTACAGCGGCAGATGAGCGTAATCGTTTCTGAATACGGGAGCAAGATTTTTTAAATAGAAGCGCTTGTAACTGTCTTCTACCGTATTATTCTCGGAAGGCAGCTCTCCGTCATAGGAGAGTTTTAAATGAAGGCTCAGCGCGATTTCTTCTCCCCATAAGTGAGAGCGAAAACCAAAATCCATTAGCTGCCAATGGGTGTGTTTTAAAGTTGTGTCAAAGCCGCCTGTATTTATAAAACGCTGCCTGTCGTAGATTCCGATTCCGTCAAATGGATAAAGGCTTAAATCCCCTTCATTGCCGGGCTCCGTAAAAATAGTGCGTATCTTTTTGCGCTGGGTCATCGGAGTAATAAGGGTCGGCAATGTTTCATAATTTGAGTTCATAATTAAAGGAATGGTACAGAGTCTTTTTATAGTGCGGCTTGCCGGTTTATCGTTTTTTTCTTCGCAGTTTACAATTAGACGTTCAGCCATCCGCTTTGCCGTTCCTCCTGCGATTATTTTCATATCGCTTCGCATAACAAAAAAAAGCGGGCTTTCAATTTCCTGAGCGGCAAGGTTTATTTGCTCTCCAAGGGTTATTTCATTTTCGGGGAGTATAAAACGGACAAAAGGAAAACGCCCGGACAGCTCTTCAATTTCATAATGAGGTGAAGGCGACTCTACGGAAATTACATTGTCAAATCCTGATTTTTCAAGATCCTGAAAGAATGATCTTACAGGATAACCTGGTTTGTTAAGGATTACAGCCGCGATTCCTGTGGACGCAATCCGCTCCTTGACTCCTACAGCGGTGTAGGGCGTAATCTTTTCATTAAAAATTGTAGGTATAGTATTCATCGCAATTTTCGCAGAGCCCTGAATAATTTTTTTTACATTGTTCTTTATAATATTTCTCTCCGTTTTGCCAGACAGAGGCAACGGAGTCGGTAAATACATTTCCTAAAACCATATCTTTTTCTCCCTTAAAGACCGCAAGGTTTTCCCTGCATAAAGGAACGGTACCGTCTGTTAAAACAGGGAAATCCCTCATTATATGCCAGCAGCATTGGCGGATAACAGGAGATATGTCGGAAGCCTGTTTCTTTTCCATATGGCCGCAGAAGTCATCGTATTTCTGAATTATAATATTTTTTTCGCCGTTAGGGGATGCGTCTTTCCAGTAACGGTAAAACTTCTCAGTATCATCTTCCGAGCCTTTTATTCGCACCGCTTGAACATAACAATCGTTTGGGAATAACGAAAGGAGCTTCCTTGCGCAGTTTTCCGCTTCCGCGAATCCCGCTGTGCGAAGTTCTGCGTACCGCTTTGAATCTGCCGTGTCCAGCGAAACAATCCAGGAAAGGGGAGCGAGGGTGTTTATTCTTGGGCGTTCGTCCGCTGCTTTTGCCAGCTGTACGCACTCTTCGAGTTCTTCGTTTTTCCAGCCGATGCCGGATGTTTCGATGATTAAAGCAAGTTCGCCTCGTGTTAGTACGGATTTTATCAGTTTCATTTTTTCAGGATGAAGGCTTAGCTCTCCCCATAAAGAAAGATCTATTACCGCGTCTTCTGAATATTCGATTATATTATCCAGCAGTGTTTCAAATTTACCGCTGTCCATATAATCGTTTTGCGCTGACTCGTCCGCAAAAGAAGGATATGGGCAGACAGCGCATTTCTGCGGGCAGCCGCCATAAACCTGTATTGGGAAAAAACTCGGCAGGGTTCTTAGTATTTCAGGCTGCTGTGCAACAATCCGCTCGACATCGGAGGCGGATGGAATCTTTCCGCTGCCTGCTGCAAGAAAATTATTCACAAGCATTACATTGCGTTTTGAATCGGCGCAAAGATTGATTCTGTGGCAGCGAAGATCAACAGAGGAAACCTCTGTCTCAATATCAAAGGCGTTAATGTCTTTCTGTATGACGGAAAAAAGCATGTCTCTTTCAACCAGCCCGTCGCTATCGCCAAGTATTTTCGCGAGTATCGCAGCAGTTCCTTTAGAGAGTATTTCAGGAGCGAGGCCGTAGGGCCAGCCGTCGGCATATGAGTACTCCGCCGCATAACGAAGGTGCCTGTCTGCGATGTTTCCCGCCAAAACAGGATCGAGGAAAGGACAGTCTGCAAAGGCAAAATAGGCAAGATCAAAGTCTTCCTGCAGTTCTGCAATTTTTTCAAGCACACTCCGTTTTGTCCAGGTATCTCTCTGTTCGACTTGTAATTCAAGCGAGTTAATTAAAGCAGGATATTCAGGTTTACCGGAAATATTAGAGGAGCAAAACAGTGCTATTTTATTAACTCCGGGAAATTGCGCCGCCTGTTCAATGGAAAGCTGTAAGGCGTTTTTTCCGTTTGAGACCTCCCGAAAAGCATGACGGGTAAGATTTCCGGCATATAAAATGAGAATGCTGTTCATACTTTTCGATTATCGGCGAAAAAGAAATAAACATCTATACAGGTAATTACTTCATTTGGCTGCCCGTCAATGCTTGACGCGGGTACACACCAATGCTTGACGCGGGTACACACCAATGCTTGACGCGGGTACACACCAATGCTTGACGCGATCATCCACCAATGCTTGACGGGTATGTCCGCCAAGCTTTAAAGGAACTTTGCTGACTTTCTCAGGAACAATAGCGGGAATTGGAGGCATATTCCCGACGAAAACGCGGGAGCTCTTAAGTTGGCGGTTTCGTAATGGGAAGCCTCTTATCAATCAACCGTTGTTCCACACCTTTGAGGAGTTTGAAATAGGGCGAAGGATTTACTATGCCGCGTGCTGGGTGAACAACACTGACCAGAGCAGGCTGCGGAGCAATATCGAGAGCGCAACTATCCCGTAAGAAATTTACGCGTCAGGCCAAGGTTTTAAATTATTCGTGTATATTTTTGCCCAAAAGTTTTATACAGGCACTGATATAATCGAGTCTATTGTGGTTTAAAACGGCGCGGCGGTAAGGTTTTCCCGCGATGCTTTCAATTTTGTAGCCGCCCCTTGTGACAAATTTTTTACTTTTTCCTTCGGTGAACCAGTAAATAAGGGCGATATCCTCGTTTGTTATTTCCACGGCGTTAAAGCCTTTTTTACCAAGAACGCAGCCTGAGTTAAAAAGGCAGGGGACGGGAAGCTCGTCGCCGTAAAGGCTTTGACGCAGTACATCACGGCGTTCGCTGCGTTTAAGTTTGCAAAGCTCGCCGCGCAGCTCGCTGACTTCGTTCTCGATACGGACACGGTCGTCTCCTGCGGATGCCGGATAATCGCGGCACAGGCGCTCAATTTCAAACTTGATGTAGTCAAAACGCCCGAGCGATTCAAATAGGGGGCGGTGGGTGTGGCCGATGATTGAAAGGCAGCTATTCTCAAGGGACAGGGCGTAGGCTTTTTTTTCGATGAGGAAGCGTCTGCGGGGGCTGCGCGAGTCGGAAATGTTTCTGATGCCGAACGGTGCTAAAATATATCTGATAACAGCTCTCATAAGGGCGCCGAACCGCGAATAAATTGCAGATAACTGATGCCCGTGATAAACATAAGCAGAAATTGAGGACGTGACAATCTTTACAACGGAGTAGATTTTATAGGGATAGGACTGCGTTTTTTTTAAAAGAAGCTGCTCATCGTGGTTTCCGGCTATCTTATAAAGGCGGTCTGCATCCGAAAAGAGATTGAATACCCTGTAAAGGGCCGCCCATTTTTCACGGATAAAATCCATGGGGTAGCGGAAGAGCTCTTCAATGTCGCCGTTAAGAACAAGAATCCAGCCGTTTTTAAAGTAGTATTCTTCAAGGACGCAGATGAGCATATCTCCGTTGTACAGAAGGTCGTCGCGCGCGCCCGTGCCCATATGGAGGTCGCTTACTATTAAAACTTTTCCGCCGCCTGTAATGCCGATTGCGGCATTTTGCGCGTCTTCTTCGTTTGAAAGGAAGGAATAAAAGTCATTGTTTAACATTGAGATGTTAAGGATTTAAATTCAGAAGCTTTATAATAAAATCCCCGGAAACCCTCCTGTTTTGCCGTTTGACGCTGGATTCCGCTTCAATGTATAACCAAACACAATCTTTGTCAATTGAGCTTATTTGTGCCGCGGCGCGCTTTGCAAGTGCTTGACTGTAAAGGGCAATTCCTATATATTGAAAATTAAGAATTACACATTACGGAGGAAAGTAAGATGAAAGTTAGGCCCTTGGCGGACCGAGTCATGGTCAAACTGGAAAAGAATGAGGCGAAAACCGCAGGCGGAATTATTATTCCCGATACAGCGCAGGAAAAAACCCAGCAGGGAAAAGTTGTAGCAGTCGGACCTGGTACAGAAAAGGATCCAATCACTGTAAAAGCCGGCGACAAGGTAATGTATGACAAATATGCCGGAACCCAAATTAAGATTGACGGTGAGGAACATTTGGTCCTGAAAATGACCGATATTATCGCGGTTGTAGAGTAAACATCCCTCATTTTTACCATTAGCCGCACGGACAAAACAAACTTTTAAAGATGTTTCAAAAACGAAAGCTCGTGTTGTTCCGTGCGGCAAATTGTTATGCTTATGCAAAGAAAAATCCGTATATCAATAGTTGTGGCGGCTGTCATAGCAATAATTCTTTCTTCCTGCTCAAGAATGGGTTACGGTGTTTTGTTGTGGTCTACCGATAGTCCACCGGTTGATTCAGGTACAGTGCTGCCTGTTTATATCAAATCCAACATTGAGAAAATCTGGGTAGTCGGCGTTCCTGAAACGGTAAGTAGGGACAGGGATTTTAAAATGGAAATTCCTCTCTCGCAGATGGAGTTTGTGGGAAGCAGGAAAAAAGCGAATGAATGGGCCGTGGAATTTGCCCCTTACGCTATGGTTTATGCCGAGAATTTGCAAGACAGGCTTCCAATCCGCAGCTCGCCTGACAACAATTCATCGCAGGTTTACCGCCTGAGGCTCGGAGAAATAATAAAAATACTAAGCCTTGTAAACGGCGTACCGCCGATAAGCACAACAGGCGATCCGCTTCCTGGTGCATGGTACAGGGTTATGACAAGCGACGGAGTAACGGGCTATTGTTTTTCGTACAGATTAAGAATATTTAACCAGTATGACAAATCAGTTCAAACCGCGAATCTCAGGGGAAGCGAACCTGATCCTGAACTTGACAATGTTTTGTCAAAAACATGGTCGGCGGAGTCTTACCTGCAGATGATTAACTCCAGGCGCATAAATATTCAGGAACTGGAGAAAAATTACCGCTTTGATCCGGGCTTTGAAACGGGCGTCGCGAGAATAATACTGCCGGATATTGAAAGGCAGTTTATATACGAGCGGATTATTCCCGACGGGGATCGCGCGTGGGCCTTTGAAGGAGCGAATCTTCAGATGGTGTTGCGTAATAATTCAACGCTTGCGGTGCAGTTTTCGGACGGCGATGTAAGGCGGACAATAGTTTTTAACGCGCTTTCAAATTCCATAAGCGATATTGTACTCCAAGAGGAGGCAAGGCGTGAAAATCAATTTATGGATATCTACAATCTTGGGCCCGCGTTTACAAGCCTTAATTACGGGACAATCACTTTTCTTCAGACGGGAGACTTTGTCTGGAATGGTTTCGCTCTTCTTGTTCCGCAGCTAATTCCCTATCAGGCTAACGGTACCGGGAGTATATCAATGGATATCTTTATCGCTCCTTCTCTGGAAGGAAACAATACAGGAGCGTTCTCAATGCAGTTTGCGGGTGTAAGCGCCAACAGTGTAATTTATTTTATGTACATTATTGACGACCAAAGCCTGCGTCTTGAGGCCGTGCCTGATTTTGCCATTGAAAATAATATAATTACAAGGCGCGCCGCCTCTCCTACAGTTCTGTATTTTTACAGAGATTCTCCTTATTAACAATGTCTTTTGTACAATTTTCCCGCGTATGCCTTGCTTTCGGCGAAAGGGATTTACTTAAAGACGTTTCGCTTCGCTTAGCGGCTGGTTCACGTTCCTGTTTAACAGGTGCCAACGGAAGCGGCAAGTCCACATTAATGAAAATTATCGCAGGCAAAATGAACGCCGACTCAGGAGACAGGGCTGTACAAAAAGATACGCGCATTTCATATCTTCCGCAGTCAGGAATTGTTCATAAAGGAAAAACCCTCCGTGATGAAGCGGAAGCTGCGTTCAGCTTTGTTCATAATTTGATTAAACACCTTGAAAAAGTTGGAACGTTGCTTGAAAAAGCCGAATCAGACGGTTCGCAAACTAAAGCTTTATTGGAAGAACATCAAAGCCTACAGGAACAAATTGAAGGAACCGGCTACTACAGGCGGGAAGGGGAAATATCTTCGGTTCTTTCAGGACTTGGTTTTTCCAAAAATGATATTGAGCGCGGCTGTGAGGAGTTCTCAGGCGGCTGGCAAATGCGTATTGCTCTTGCTAAAGTCCTTCTTGAAAAACCAGACATACTTCTTTTAGACGAGCCGACGAACTATCTTGACATAGAGGCGAGAGCATGGCTTGAAATGCGGCTCAATGATTTTTCAGGAGGTTACCTTTTAGTTTCTCACGACAGGTATTTTCTGGATGTAAGCGTGAACGAAGTGTACGAGCTTTTTAATGGAAACTTAAAGCGTTATACGGGCAACTACAGCGCGTATGAAAAAACGCGCAAGATTGAACTTGAAAGTCTTTTAAAGCAGCACTTGGAACAGCAGGAAGAAATCGCGAAGGCAGAGGCTCTTATTCGGCGCTTCAGGTACAAGGCAAGCAAGGCCGCGTTCGCTCAGGAGCTAATTAAGCGCCTTGAAAAGATGGAACGTGTCGAGATACCCGAATCATTCAAGAAAATAAACATTAACTTTCCGTCGCCTCCCCATTCTGGCAATATCGCTCTGACTCTTGAAGGCATTGATAAAAGCTACGGGAAGCGGCATGTTCTTTCCAATTTTGACCTTTGCCTTGATTCAGGAGAACGCCTTGTTGTCGCAGGACCCAACGGAGCGGGAAAGACTACTCTTTTAAAGATCATAGCGGGCGCTGATAATGATTTTTCAGGAAGCGTAAAGTACGGGACAGGAATAAAGACAGGTTATTTTTCCCAGGACGCAGCCGAAGCTATGGACAGCCGTAAATCTGTGCTTGAATTCATGGAGGAGGAATCTCCTTTTGCTCTTATTCCTAAACTTCGCGACATGCTAGGTGCTTTTTTATTCCGCGGTGATGACGTTTACAAAAATGTTTGTGTACTGTCGGGAGGAGAGAAAAGCCGTCTTGCTCTGCTGAGAATGTTATTAAAACCGATGAATCTTCTTATTTTGGATGAGCCGACAAACCACCTTGATCTTTATTCAAAGGATATATTGCTTGACGCTCTTAAAAAGTTCGCAGGTACAATTATCTTTGTCTCTCATGACCGCTCCTTTATGGGAGAGCTGTCTACCAAAACTTTGGAACTAACTCCGGGCAGCGATTTATCCCATGCTAACGCGAAATTATTTTATGGAAACTATACCTACTATCTTGAAAGAGCGGACAGGGAAAATTCAGAAACGATAAATGAGAATCGCGTAATAGTGAATGATAAATTAGTGATTAGCAATGAAGAAAGAAGAATTGCAGATAAACAGAAACAGTCTGCGATTCGAAAACTGGAAAAGCAGGAATCTGAAATCCTGAAAATGCTGGAAGAGCTTGAGAAAAAAAAGACATATCTTGAAGTGGAACTTGCACTTCCTGATGTTTATTTGGACGGCAGCAAAACAAGAGAAGTCAAGAAGAAGCTGTCTGAGTGCGCTAAGGCGATTGAAGCAGGAACACATGAGTGGGAAAGGATAGCGTCACAGCTGGACTACAGCCGTGCCACGCAGTCTTGATTTACATTTCTTTAGTGTGATGTTGTATTATTATTCGTTGTCGTAATTTATCAATGTAGTTACCGGAGTATGTTCAAGAATCTTTTGGTAATCCAGGAATGGAAGTCCTACTATACCGAATATTTCAGGTACTTCGGCGCCGCCTTCAATTAGGATAGATCTTGCGGCGTTTAATGTACCTCCTGTTGCGATAAGATCATCTGTTAAGAGAACTCTTTTGCTTTTTGGCACATCCGCTCTATGTACTTCTATTTCCGCTGAACCGTATTCAAGAGCGTACTTTTTTGATAGAGTAACACCGGGTAATTTTCCTTTTTTTCGTATAGGTATTATGGGGATATTCATGCAATATGCAAAAGAGGCGGCAAATAAAAAACCGCGGGCTTCTATTGCGGCAACTGCGTCTATGTTTTTATTGCGGTATAACTCTATCATTTTATCAATGCAGTATCTGTAAGCAGTAGGCGTGGAAAGAATACTGGTTATGTCATAAAAAAGAATACCCATTTTCGGAAAATTCGGTACTTTCCTTATGTAATTGTCTAAATTAAAACCGTCCATGTTCTCTCCGTTATTTATTCGATTATTATTCAGGATTTAATCAGCAATTAAATCTTTGAGCCATACTTTAATTTCCGGCGCTTTAATATTTCCGTCTACAACGAGTAATGGTTCGCACATATCTGCTTCGCACCCTTTAACCATTTTTAAAAGATATTTTATTGTTTTTTCCTTTATCGAGAATAGTCCGCATTTTCTGGATGCAAGATTTATATGATAGAGCAGTTCTTCCAGATAGGAAAAGGAATCCGGTTTGGGATTCTCGCATCCAATAATAAAATAATCAGCAGGGAGAATATCTGTGCCTGAAAATTTATCTGCAGAGCATATTTTTACTTTTACATCCGTCATCATGCCGGAGATCAGCTTTGCTGCTTGCTGTATCAGCTCTGTCCCGTCAGTAATAATTAATGCATTCTTGCTCACGTAAGTTATCCTATCCAATTAAAATATTGATGTCAATCATTGCCTGCGGTTCCCAAACCCTGAACCGAATAATCCACCACAACCCAGATACTATCTTTTTTTTCAAGATAATACGTATATTGTCTTAGTTCTGTAAAAGCGGGCATTCTGTACTTTTGAAGCACAGTTACTGTTCCTTCATAATTGCTATATACAGTTCTCAGGATTTCATAAGTTGTCGGAATAGTAACAATGTTTCCGTCAATAACAGAATTTTGCATATTTACCCGGTATTCCGCAAGCATACGGCGTCGGCCTTCCTCATTCTCGGCCAGATATCTTCGTTTTTGAACAGCATCGCGCTGAAGCATTGCTTCAAGATCGAGATACAGGAAAAATCTTTCCCACTGGGACTGCTGACGCGCCGATAAAATGTAATCAACAACCTGATCGGGAGAAAGCTGTTGGCGTACAAGTACCGCGCCTGTAGCTATATCCATTTCAAGAGGAATGCCGTCAGGTCCCTGAATTAAAGCCGGACGCATGGTAAAGTTTAAATAATTTGTTTCAATAGAGGAAGAGAAAGGGAATGCGATTGTTGAGCGTAATAATTCAGGGTAGATGACGGCGCGTACCCTGAATGATCCCGCCTGGGTAAAATTAACATAGTCACGCAGGTCTTCCGTAAATGAAAATGATTCGCCGCTTTCTATAACTATTTCACGGAAAAAAATATGGTTTGTCTGTGTTCTTTTTCTGATTATTAAATCAGACTGAGGCAATTGCCGGTTTGTCATTGTTCTGATATCAAAATCAATTGAAAAAACACGATCGTCAGCAAGTTTAAAACGGTATGGATAAGGGCTGTTGTTTGTAATGGTTACCTGCACAAAGATTGGATTTGATTCGATATAGTAGATCTGCCTGTCATAAAACCTTATGTTATACTCCACCTGACCCTGAGAAATTTCAAAGGAATGCAGAAAAGGAAGGCATGTAAAAATCAAAAGAAATAAAGCCGGTATACGGTATATATTTTTCATTAAACTTCCCTTAATTTTAAGATACCCCGTCAAAAAACAGGGTATTCAAAGTGAATACACTTCTATAGTATAGTAATCGGTAGATTTTTATGAAATCCTTATCTTTTCCTGAGCTTTTACAAAAATGCCAAAGCGATAAATCATTCTCGGCAATTTCATCGACAATCAGGAATGAGGATTTTCCTATAGATATTGAAGGCAGCGAAGGTTCGTTAAGTTCGCTTCTTGTTGCCGATGCGTACCTTGCTTTAAAGGGGAAAATCTTTATCATTGTTCCTCATGAGGATGCGGCGGATGATCTGTTACTGGATTTAACTTCGGTCAGAATCCAAAATGGAAAGGGCATCAATGTTCCATGTACAAAATTCCCATGGTGGGGAAGCACTCCTTACCGCGAGTTAACCCCTCAATCTCCTGTTTTTGGACTAAGGTCAAAGGCATTATCTGAACTGGCATCCTGCGTTAAAGCCGGTATTGTGATTATTCCCGCGCGCGCGCTTTTTACGCCTGTACCTCCGCGCGATTATATAAAAAAACTCCTTATCACACTTAAACCTGCGGGAGATATAGATACATCCGGTCTTTCCAAATCACTTGCTTTATACGGTTATACAAGAGTGCCCAGAGTTCAGGTTCAGGGTGAGTTTGCCCTGCGAGGAGAAGTTCTAGATATTTTTATGGGCGGAGATGAAGAGGCATACAGGGTGCTTTTCGATTTTAACAAGATTGAATCAATCAAGCCTTTCAATCCTGTAATGCAAATGACGGTAAATGAAAAACTGCCGGAATTGGCAATACGGCCAATGAAGGAAGTAATCTGGACTGATGAACGAATAAAAGTGCTTGAAAAAAAATTATCCCTTCTTAAAGAATTCCCTGACGGCGGCAGATCAATAATAGATGAACTGATAACGCACCGAAATATAAAAGGCGAAGAGATGTTTTTTCCGCTTGCCTTTGAAAAGGCAGGATGCCTTCTTGATTACCTTAAAACAGAAGAAGGCGAATCAGAAAAAACATTATCAAAAACCCTGATGCTTGTTGACAGGGAAAGACTTGAAAATACTTTTTCAGGTCTTGTACGTGAATATCAAGGATTATATTCAAGAGCGGTAAGGGAGAAGAACCAGTATGAGCGCGATAACAATGTCAGTTATCCTTTGCCTGAACGATTGCTTCTTGATTTTAACCGGATACTGGAAGGATATCAGAAAGACTCATCAAGAATAATATCTTTGAGATCAATCAAGGGAGAGCCGAAAGAAGGCGTACGTCATATTGAACTTAATAGCGAAAGCGCGCGCAGTTTTTTTGGCAATATTAAATATTTAAAGGAAGAATTTGAAACATTATTGAACAGCGGATGGCAGATAACGGTCGCCGCTGAATCGGAAGTTCAGGCGGATCGCATCAGAATGATAATTGAGCCGTCAGATACCAAATCGGTATATAAATCGCTTTCCATAATGGCGGTTCCCCTTACTGCCGGTTTTTCGCTTCCTGACATTAAGCTGATGGTTGTTCAGGAAAATGAAATTTTCGGGCGGAGAAAAAGAGCGCCGCGTTCGTTAAAAAATGTTCGATCGAGTCCCATCGACACATTTGTGGAAATTAATCCCGGTGATTACATTGTCCATGTCAATCATGGAATCGGATTATTTAAGGGAATCGAACGGCTGACATCTTCCGGCCATGAAAGGGATTATATAAAAATTGAATACGCAGGCGAAGAAACCGTTTTTGTACCTGTTGAGCAGTTAAATCTTGTTCAGCGCTATATTGGCAATGAAAACTCTAGTTTACCGGTTCGTCTCGACACGCTTGGATCCAAAAGCTGGGAGAACAGGAAGAACAGGGTTAAAAAATCTGTCGAAGATATTGCGGAAAAACTGATTGAACTGTATTCAAAACGTAAACATGCCCGGGGGTATGCGTTCGGTAGGGATTCTGAGTGGCAGACAATGTTCGAGGCCGCTTTTCCGTTTGAAGAAACCGAGGATCAGCTGCGCTGTATTGCGGAAATCAAAAAAGATATGGAAAGCGTCTGCCCGATGGACAGGCTTATCTGCGGAGATGTAGGTTACGGAAAAACCGAAGTTGCCCTGCGTGCCTGTTTCAAAGCCGTAATGGACGGCAAACAGGTAGTGTTTCTTGCTCCTACGACAATTCTTGTTGAACAGCATTATGAAAATTTTAAGGAACGTTTCTCCCGGTTTCCTGTCAATGTCGCCATGCTATCCCGTTTTGTTGAAAGAAAAAAAATGCGCGTAATTCTTGAAAAACTTAAAAACGGCGAAATTGACCTTGTGATAGGAACACATCGTGTTATTCAGAAGGATGTGCAATTTAAAAACCTCGGTCTTATCGTAATCGACGAAGAGCAGCGTTTCGGCGTAAAGGACAAGGAACGCCTTAAGGAATTAAAGACAAATGTTGACTGTCTGACTCTTTCGGCAACTCCGATTCCGCGCACCCTGCATATGAGCCTTGTAAAAATCCGCGACATGAGTCTTCTTGCAACAGCTCCTCCTGGACGACATCCGATAGAAACCTTTGTAGAAGAGTATGACAATTATCTTATGGCAAGGGCAATCCGCCGTGAAGTTGAAAGGGAAGGGCAGGTTTTCTTTTTACATAACCGCATTGATACATTAAGGGACACCCGCATTAAACTTGAAAAACTTTTACCTGAACTGCTTATAGAAACAGCGCATGGCCAGATGGATGCTCATGAACTTGAAGATGTAATGAGGCGCTTTATTCATGGAGGTTTTCATGTGCTTCTATCAACCACAATTATTGAAAACGGAATTGATATTCCGAATGTAAATACAATAATTATTGACAGAGCCGATATGTACGGGGTATCGCAGCTATATCAGCTTCGCGGCAGGGTAGGAAGATCAGATCGTGTAGCTTACGCGTATCTTTTTTATCCCGGTCAGAAAGCGTTATCCGAAATCGCAATGAAACGCCTTCAGACAATCTCCGATTTTACCGAGCTTGGAAGCGGTTTTAAAATCGCTATGAAGGATATGGAAATAAGAGGAGCCGGTAACCTGCTCGGAAGAGAACAATCAGGCGATATTTATTCTGTGGGATTTGACTTGTATGTAAAGCTCCTTGATGAAGCTGTAAGGCGGCTTGAGGAATCAGATTATGAGGCTGAAACGGAAACTCTTCTTGAACTTGAATATTCTGGTTTTATTCCCGACTCATACATTGATTCAGCACAGGAAAAAATGGAAGTATACAAAATGATAGCTGCAATCCGCGACAAGGACGACCTTGACAGAGTTTACGGTGAGCTGCTTGATCGTTTCGGCCCCCTGCCTGACGAAGTCGCTTCCTTGCTGGCACTTGCGGAAATCCGTATCATCAGCCGTTTGCTTGCGGTATCTTCGTTAAAAGAAAGAGGCGGCATTGTGCACATAGAGTTCGCGAAAGTTTCGCGGATAAAAGTAGACCGTCTGATTCGCCTGATGCAGGAATCATCAGGTAAAGTAAAACTTGATCCAAAAAAACCAAATATTCTCCTGCTTACAACAGGCAGCATCGGCTTAAAAGAAAAGAGCGAATTTCTAAGGGAAAAGCTATCTATGCTAATTCAATAGTTTTATTTTGTTTTATTATACTTTAGTTTATTTTATAATTCTTTACAGGATAAGGAGTTAACTTAACTATCACACAAATCGAATTTAATTTTCTTGCTATTTGTTTTAGTTTGTTTTATAATTTTTTGTAGACGGTATGTAGACCATTTGTAGACAATAAAACTTATCGTTTTTTTAAATTAATGAGTGTAAAAATAAGAATTAAAAGGGGCAAAATCTACCTCGATATCTACGAGCATGGACGGCGGCGCTGGGAGTCTTTAGGGCTTACAGTACCGGCAGACAAACAGCAGGCACGCGAAATAATGAAGCTCGCCGATGTATGCAGGAGCAAGAGGGAAGCGCAGATAACAAGCGGCGAATGGGGATTGATTGATAAAACAGCCGCGAAGCAGACATTATCTGAATACATCGGAAGTTTAAAGAATATAAGCCGCAACACAAGGTACGCCTTAAATTTTATCAATAAACACAGTAAGGGAGATATCATTCTTTCAAACATCACAGAAAAATGGATGGATGATTTTCAGGGGTTTTTAAAACATGATTCGGGATTGGCAAAAGGTTCCGCCAAAACATACGAAAGCGCAATAAGGAGCGTTTTGAAAAAAGCGGTAAGAGACAGACTTATTACCCATAATCCATCATCTGCTGTTAAAACCATAAAAGCGCCGGAATCAGATATGATATATCTTGAATTAAGCGAAATAAGCAAACTTGTTAAAATAGAATATCGCAAACCAATACCCGCGGAAATAAAGAAAGCTTTTTTATTCGCCTGTTTAACAGGCTTAAGAATCTCTGATATAAAAACTTTACAATGGGGAGATATAAAAAGAGAACCGCTGCAGATTGCTAAAATGCAAAAAAAGACAGGTA
>Ga0209755_10000774_pt1 | contig 55572 bp, 49 predicted proteins | sample TergutCo191P1_FD_187301 | JGI IMG/M metagenome (GOLD analysis project Ga0209755, IMG submission 187301) | Cornitermes sp. P1 segment gut microbial communities from Petit-Saut dam, French Guiana - Co191P1 (SPAdes) (version 2) | ecosystem: Host-associated > Arthropoda: Insects > Digestive system...
CATGTTTTGGAATTATTACAGGTTCAAATGTGCTGCTGCGATCCCGCGGAACTTCAATCGTTGTTTCTTGATTTTCAAGCAGGACGGTTTTTTCCGTATGCCCGTTCCTTGAATTTCCGCTGTTGTCTCCAGCGTTGGAATTCTTTTCATATCCCAGATGCCCTGTCATTTCGGCTTCAAGAGCTCTTTGTAGAATTCTTCCTGTAAGCTGCTTGATTAATCCGTCTTGCCCTACAACTTCATCTTGTGTTAATCCCTTGAAGTTAATTTGATCAAGAATCTGATCCAGAATGTCCTTTTCTTTTTCTTTCTTTTTTCGTGCCATGACCATGTTTTCTCCTCTGGTATTTCTACCATTTTAATGGTCATTTACACATTTTTTAAGACAGGCTCGGCGTTGCGTTGCAGGCTAAAAATGCGTTTCTAAAGAACCGCGCACACAAGGATCGAGAAAGCAGTGATTTCACATCATCAGAACTTCCCTTTGTGCGCCTTCGCGGTTTATCTTTATTTGTCTTACAACCACACATCCGCTTCCTGCAAAATAAAAAAGACCTGATGCATGTTAGGTGCAACAGGTCTTTTTTTTACTTAATGCGCATGCTTAGGGTGTTGAATCAGAAACTGTAATTGTGTATTTCCCGCTTAAAGGAGCACCGGAAGCAGTCTCTGTCGCTTGTACAACAATGTTATAAGCTCCAAGTTTTGCATAAGGCGGCGTTCCGAAAGTTAAAGAAATTCTGCTGCCGTCTGCCAGCCCGCCATTTCCTGTATTTGTATTAGGTGTAACCGAAACGCCGTCAACTGTCCATATAAAAGAACCGGTATTGAAATCAGCGGCGTTTGATACAGAAATATTTAATACAGATGTTCCTGTAATATTATCAAATGTAGTAGCACCCGTAAAAGTAGGATCGCCTCCAACCGGTGTGTATCCCAATGTTGCAGTAATAGTAATTCCGATTGATGCTAAGTCAATCCATCTTCCATATAGAGTAGTGTTTCTGATTGCATAACCTGTTCCAAAGTTCCATTTTGTACCGCCTGTATTTTGCGCTGTCCACCAGCCATTCCATAAGTATTGAGGATTTGGTGCTCCACCGCCATGAATTGGGTCTGTTCCTCCATTCGGATCCGCAAACGGAGTTCCGTGTGTAACATTTTGTGTAAATGTTTGACCTGGACCTCTTCCGTCATTGTAATTGAATGTAACAGTATGTTGTATATTTTTTAATGTTGGAAGAGTTATATTGTTATCAGTGCTTGTTAAACCTTCGTAAATATGAAGTATATCAATGTATTTAACGCCGGCTTCTACTGTCGAGGCTCCTGTTAAAGCAATTTCAAGGCGGTAAAAACCTGAGGGGATTGTTATTGTGTCATTGTCATTTGTTATTACATCTTCATCTTCTATTGGTTTATCATTATCTGCTAAATTAATTAAAGTCATTAATGCTGCGGTTATTGAAGAGTTGGAAATAACTGTATATTCAAAAAAACCGTCTCCCTCGCCGTCTGTGATTTCCTTTAATGTAATTGTTGCCGTATCTCCTGCTGATGCTGTAACTTCTACAGAAGTATCCTGCCCTGATGCAACAAGAACATCAGTTGAGGAATCATCTATATATGCAAGTAAGGTGACAATATAAGTACCTGGAGCTATTGGACCTATAGAGCCTGAGTCCGGATCAAAATTATTTACCGTAGTGGTATTTGTAGGGGTTGAAGCTAGAGCATACAAAACATCAAATTTGGAGAAATCTGTTATTAAAGTTGGGATTCCCCCCGGTCTTATTGTTCTCCCTGCATCATTTGCAAATTGAATTTTGATATATCCGGAGGCGGGAGGGGTTTTATCCTTTTGTGTATTATCAATTCCTGACGGATCTACCGGATTCAGACAACTTACTATCAACACTGTTATAACCAGTGCTGCCGTTAGCGCGGCTATTAATCCGCATTTTTTAGTTTTCATAATCATCTCCTTTCTGTTTATATAAATTTATTTTACTCATTTTTTATATCCCACTAATTTCAATCTCTATCGTTGTGGAATAATAAACATTTCCTTTTTTTCCGATTACGACTATTAAGTATACACCAACTTTATTATTTTGTGGATTAGATATGCTTAAATCAAAATTAAAAGAATTTCCTGTATTTTTTTGAACTCCGTCCAGATACCAACTTATATTATCATAATCCCCTGGATTTGTAACATTAAACTGTATAACACCGCTTTCCTGATTATATGGGGGGGAAGAAGGTGTATGGCTTATAATAGGTGATTTATCACCGGAAAAAGAAACACTTACATTAAAATCTACCGTTAAAAGTTTGTTAATAACAACGTTTAACAGTTTAAAACTTTCAAATTTAACCCCGTCAAAAAAGATATAATCAGTTTCAGTTCCTTCGCCTTTTAATTTTAAAATAAGATTGGATTCGAAATTGATGTTACATTTTGTTTCTGTTGTTAACACACCGGTAAAATCGATAAAATAATTAGCTTTTTCCGGTGAAGGAAGGGTCAGAGCGCCGCCGGAAACTGCTTCTGTTTTAGGCGTTCCTGAAGGGGACGCTGCGTCAGTATCATAAATATTTAAATTGCCATTTAAAGGAGAAGTAGTCCATATTTCATAAGTAAAGTCATTATTAAGGTTTGTAATTACCCCTCCTGTTACTTTGCTTATTTCCGAAAGATTGGCGCTCAACTGTCCTGTTTGTGTTACAAAACGAAATCCCTGTGAGGTGTTTGACTCATCTTTAATTTCTACAAGGTAATATTTGTTATCGGAAAGCCCTGAAATTCTTTGATTTCCGTTTTTTAGATTATCACCTGTATGATCAATTATACCGACCGCTTCCATTTGGCGTTCTATTACATCCTGAATTACCGGATTATCCAAAAATTCATTTATATTTATAGGGTTAATGCAGGCGCAAAGATATAGTATAACTATACAATTCAATACTGAGGATAATAAGATTTTTTTGTTAAAATTACCCACTACTATAATAATGATACATTTTATAGAAAATTTCAAATAATTCTTTTTATTCTTTTATTTATCTTGTATAAATTCTTGAAGAAAAGTCTTTATTTTAAAAGCAATAATGGCATTTTTACATCAATACGCCTATAATTAGTTCATGCCTATAAAAATACCCAAGGAATTGCCCGCTTATGACGCTCTTTCTAAAGAAAGGGTTTTTGTTATAACCGAAGATCGCGCGGAATCTCAGGATATAAGGCCCTTGAAGGTCGGAATCATCAATCTTATGCCCACTACTATTGATACTGAAATCCAGCTTTTAAGGTTATTGGGGAACAGCCCCTTACAAGTGGATATCACTTTTTTAAATATGGGCAGCCACACATCGAAAAACGCGCCGCCCGGTCATCTTGAGAAATTTTATATAAGCGCGGAAGAAATAGCCGCCATGAAAGTGCGTTTTGACGGGTTAATTATTACAGGTGCGCCTGTAGAAACCCTTGATTTTGAACAAGTCGATTATTGGGATGAACTTATAAAAATAATCGATTATTCAACAAATAATGTTTTTTCCTGTATGCATATCTGCTGGGGCGCACAAGCCGGGCTTTATCGCCGTTACGGTATCCCAAAATATGCGCTTGAAAAAAAGCTGTTCGGGGTTTTCCCTCATACGGTGAACGAAAGACATGAGGCGCAGGCTCTTTTCCGCGGTTTTGATGATGAATTTCTTGCTCCCCAATCAAGGCACACCGCGAGCGACAGGGACGCTATAGCTGCCGAACCTAAGCTAACGATACAGTCGGAAACATCTGAAGCAGGTGTTTTTATTACCACAGCAAGGGGGGCTAGGGAAATCTATATAAGCGGACATTTAGAATATGATCCGCTCACTTTGAACCGCGAATACTGCCGTGATATTGCCAAAGGCCTGCCTATAGATGTACCGAAAAATTATTACCCCGATGATGATCCCTCAAAAACGCCTGTAGTCCGCTGGAGGGCTCATGCAAATTTATTTTTTGATAACTGGCTTAATTATGTATATCAGGAAACCCCGTATAATCTTAATGATTTATAAACTTAAGAAAATGTTCATATATGAGTATTTCTTAGGATACTTATCCTAACCCATACATTTTTATGAAAAAACCTTTACATAATACTAAAATTACTATAGAATTTACCGTATAAGAACTTTTTAACGGTTTTTAAGTATCAATCTCGTATAAATTTACTGTTTTCGCAACAGTGAAGGTGCTTGTTTATCCAGGGGAGACAGGGACATTTTTATGAAAACAATTTTTGTTGTTGATGACAGTGATACTAACCTTTCAATGGCAGAAGCGGTACTGGAGGATTATTACCGTGTAATGACCATGCCCTCCGCAGCAAAAATGTTCACCCTTTTAGAAAAAATCACTCCTGATTTAATTTTATTGGATATCGAAATGCCGGAAATGGACGGCTTTGAAACACTGATAAAATTGAAAGCAGAAAATACTTTGCAGGATATCCCTGTCATGTTTCTTACAGGAAGGAATGACGCTGTTGTTGAGGCGAGAGGTTTGGAAATAGGGGCTGTCGATTTTATTACAAAGCCTTTTTCCGCCCCTGTACTGTTAAACCGTATAAAAACCCATTTAAATATCGATGAAATAATCAGAGAACGCACTTCCCAGTTGCATAGACTTCAAAACAGTATCATTTCAGTGCTTGCAGACATGGTTGAAAACCGCGATAAAGGAACGGGCGGTCATATTGAACGGACATCAAAATATATAAAAATATTAATAGATGAAATGAAAAAAAGAGATATGTATCATGATGAAATCGAAAGCTGGGATGTCGAAAAAATGATCTCGTCCGCCCGTATGCACGATCTTGGAAAAATTTCCATCACAGATACTATCGTGAATAAACCGGGCAAGCTCACCGATGATGAATACGAAATTATGAAGAGCCATGCAATGGAAGGCGAGCGTATAATAGACGAAATTATTTCCAGAACAGGAGAAGGCGAGTTTTTACGTAACGCTAAACTTTTTGCAGGCACCCATCATGAAAGATGGGACGGCAAAGGTTATCCCAGAGGTCTTAAAGGAGATGAAATCCCGCTGCATGGGAGGATCATGGCGATAGTCGATGTATATGACGCGCTTGTTTCAGATCGCCCGTATAAAAAAGCGTTTACGGACGATGAGGCGATAGATATCATCATGCATAATAAAGGAACTCATTTTGATCCGAAGATTGCGGAACTTTTTAACGAAATAAAAGATATAATTAAAAAGGCAAAGGCGGGTTTATAATGAAAGCCGCCATAAAAAAATTGTGGTCAATGATAACCCATGTACAAGTGCTTGTTGTAATACTTGCCTTTGCGCTGATGGTTTTCTGCAGCTACTATTTTATGAGCAGCATAGAACATAAACATTTATTAAATAATGTGAACCAAGCGATAGCGACAGCGCAAAACCATATTCAAGTTGATCTTTTAGAACCTGAAACCGCCTTAGGCGTTATTTCAGAAAATATCCGTTCAATGATTTTAGAAGGTCTGCCTTCCGATACCGTACACGGATACATAAAAGAAATAACGGAATATTTATCAGGTGCTGCAAGCAAAATGTCTTACTCGACTATGGTTTATGGTTATTTTGATATTTTTGACGGAATAATTTTGACAGGTAATGATAAATTAAAACCGGATGATATAATACCTCAAGAGAGGCCGTGGTTTATAGTCGCAATGGAAGCAAATGGGAATGTCGGTGTTACAGAGCCTTACGAGAATCTTATCCAATATGAAACTTTAATTACTTTTTCGCGTATGCTTACAAACAATGAAGGCAAAAGGTTAGGTATTGTCTGCTTGGATGTTTATCTTGACAGGATCAGGGAATACGCTGTCAATGCATCAGTAACAGAAGATAGTTACGGAATATTATTTGATAAAAATTTAAATGTAATCGCGCACCCTCTGGATGTATTCATAGGCAGGAACTTGATAGAAATGAATGACGGGGAAGCAATAGCAAATTTATTAAAGCAAGGTATTGAAATCAATGAAAGGCCTGCAACTGATTATAAAGGAAACGCTTCTGTCGCATTTATAAAAAAATTGAATAACGGCTGGTATATCGCGATTATCGCTTATGCGGAAAAATATTACCAGAGTATAAGAAATATCGCTTATGTGTTAATAATAATGGGTTTGATATTTGCCATCAGTGTATGCGCTATTTTATTAATTAATATCGCTTCCAAAAAAAGAGCCGAAGAGCGGATAAAAGTAATGTTAGACGCAACACCTTTGTGCGCTACTTTCTGGGATAAAAATTATACGCTCATTGATTGTAATCAGGAAGCTGTTAAGTTATTTGAACTGTCAAGTAAAAAAGAATACATAGAAAAATATTACGAATTATCGCCTGAATATCAGCCGGACGGGCAGCTTTCCAGTGAAAAAAGTAAAGATATTATTAAAAAAGCTTTTGCAGAAGGGTACAGCAGGTTTGAATGGCTGCACCGAAAATTAAACGGCGAAATAGTGCCCTGCGAAATCACTCTTGTAAGAGTAAGAATAAGAAATGAATATATGATTTGCGGTTATGTCAGCGATTTACGGGAAATAAAAGCTGTCATGGCAAAAATGCGCGAGGCTGATGAATGTACCCAGGTTTTATTTAACGCTACCCCTCTTAGCTGTTTTATGTTTGATAAAAATGCAAAAATTCTGGAAGCAAATCAGGAAATTGAAAGATTATTCGGGTTAAATGATAAAAAAGAATTTATCGAAAACAGCACAGAATTTTTTCCGGAATATCAGCCTTCCGGAGAGCCTTCTGCGGATACCCTTGTCCGATATGTAGATGAAGCATTCGAAGAAGGTACTTGCAAATTTGAATGGATGCATCAAAAACAGGACGGGGAACAAGTACCTACAGAGGTTACTTTTGTACGTGTCAAATTAAAAGGCGAATACGCTATAGCAGGTTATATCAGGGATTTAAGAGAACTTAAAACAATGATAGCGGAGATGCGCAGGGCGGAAATAGCCGAAGAGAGCAATAAGGCAAAAAGCGACTTCCTTGCAAAAATGAGCCATGAAATACGCACGCCGATGAACGCGATCATGGGGATAACAGAAATCCAGCTTCAGGATAACACACTCCCTCTAGCGACAAAAGAAGCTCTTGAAAGAATTTATAATTCAGGCGATTTATTACTTGGAATAATAAATGACATTCTTGATCTGTCAAAAATAGAAGCGGGGAAACTCGAACTTGCATCAATTCAATATGATATTTCAAGTTTAATTTACGATACTGTTAAATTAAATATTATGCGCTATGAAAGCAAACCGATTGATTTCAGACTTGAAGTAAATGAAAACATACCGACAAATCTTATCGGCGATGAACTGCGTATAAAACAAATCTTAAACAATTTACTTTCCAATGCATTTAAATATACACAAGAAGGGCAGATCGAGTTCTCGCTTTTTGCAGAAGAAGATAATAATTTAAAATGCACTCTTGTTTTCCGTGTAAGTGATACAGGGCAGGGAATGACGGCAGAGCAGGTACGTAAGTTAGGTGATAAATTCAGTCGTTTTAATATGGAGGCAAACCGTAAAACAGAAGGCACGGGTCTTGGAATGAATATTACGCGCAATTTAATTCAGCTTATGAATGGTGAAATGACGGTAGAAAGCACACCGGGTCTCGGTTCAATATTTACAGTCCGCTTGCCGCAAGTATGCGCCAATTCTGAGAAGATAGGGATAAAACATGCAGAAAACCTGATGAAACTCAATTTAAAGAACACTACAAAAATGAGGAACGCGCAAATCACCCAGGATTTTATGCCTTACGGGAAAGTTCTTATTATTGACGATGTTGAAACCAATCTGTATGTTGCTCGTGGTTTAATTGCACCTTACGGTATAACAATCGATACAGGATTAAGCGGTTTTGAAGCAATAGAAAAAATCAGAAAAAATTTATCTTACGATATTATTTTCATGGATCACATGATGCCGCGAATGGACGGGATAGAAGCTGTTAAAATAATACGCAGTCTGGGATATAAAAAACCGATAGTGGCTTTAACAGCTAACGCGCTTACGGGGCAAGCGGAAATGTTTTTGAATAACGGTTTTGATGATTTTATTTCCAAACCGATAGATATTCGCCAGCTTAATAATGTTCTTAACAGGCTTATTCGTGACAAGCAAACACCGGAAACGATAGAAGAAGCACGAAAACAAAAAAATATGCTTTATGCCGCAGGCGGTCACAATCTGGCAATCGATCCGCAATTAGCGGAATTTTTTGTGCGTGATGCGAAGAAAGCAGTGACAGTATTATCCGCTATCAGTGAAAACCGCTGCCGCAGGTTAGATGACGTCCCGACCTTTTTAATTAATGTTCATGCCATGAAAAGCGCACTTGCAAATGTCGGTGAGAGTGATCTTGCAATGGAAGCGTCTAAACTTGAACAGGCGGGAAGGGATAAGAATATCAAATTAATCTTGTCTTCCCTTCCTGAATTTTTAGAAACTTTAAATAAGGTAATTGTTAAATTAAGCCCGCAAGATGAAGACTCTGAAGAAGATGAAGGTGAACCAATCACAGGAGATAATGCGTATCTTCAGGAAAAATTACAATCAATACAAACCGCCTGCGCGTCTTTTGATAAAAAAGCGGCTAAAGAAGCTCTTGCGGACCTTAAACAAAAAACCTGGCCCAGACCCATAAGGGAGAAGTTAAGCGCAATCGCGGAACATTTACTTCACAGCGAATTTGAAGAAACTGACATAATAGCAAAAGAGTTAAGCAAAGCCCGGATGTAAAGTTTCTATAATTAAAAAATAAACATGAATAAAAAAAATAAAATATTAATAATTATAACCGCTTTTATTTTGTTTGCTTTTCTTATTCCTTATATTGTCTATAAAGTACGTTCCCCCATTTTAATTATTTCAGAAGAATATTTTATTAATTATTACGGTATAGAGCGGATTAAAAATGAATCTAAACAAATTTCGAATAAATTATTTCGCCCTGTTTTAACAGTTCCTATTGCAAATGAAGCGGGAGATGATCTGACAGCATTGGCTGTCGGTGAGTTTTCCTCCAACCCTTATTGTGTATTGTTCCCTTTAAGGTTTGCCGGGGCTGCGCGGTTTTACCGTGATCGCAACCCTCAAAGTAAAGTTATTATTCTGGAAGGGCGATATCCTGAAAATTCAAGCCCGTCTAATTTCGGTATAGGTGATAACAAAGCTGATTATTTTATATATAAAACCGATATTGAAAGAGATTTTTACAAAGCGGCAGGAGCGGCTCTTCTTATTGACAACAAACAGAACGGTAAAATCATCGTTTTTATCACGCCAAACCTTCTTTTACAAGCTAGAACCGCCTTTTTTGAGGGTTTAAACGATTTTAAAAATTTATTTAACTCTGAATCAATCCCAGAAGCTTATTTTTATACCGATTTTTCCCATTATTATGATATAACCGACCTAAGTTGTATAATTTATGCCGGTATTGGCACAGAATTTTTGGAAAAAAAGACAGATATACCGTCAATTCTCATTTCCTGGTTAAATCCCTTGTATGTTCCTGATAGTACAGCAGTAATAATAGAAGATTCCCCCTGGGCTCAAGTTGAAAAAGCGGTCAAAATGCTTGAAAATGGGGAAGAAAACGGTAAGATACCATCAAAATTTCACTTTATAAATATGCAGAAATTTGACAGTAAGACATTGCGTAAAATGATAAAAACATGGTAAAATGGAAGTATAAATAAAACTTAATGTTTGACAAAGATAGTGCAAACAAATATAATATAAAGCATGATGAAAAAGTGTGCTTTTTAAACAATACTCGTTTAAGGCGCTCAGTAACTTCGTTGTAAGTCAATTTTATCAAGGCTTTATTATAAAGGAGTAAAGGATGAAACAGGTAAGTTTCAAAATTATTTGCCTTATTGTTTTGGCATGCATAGCGGTTTTTTCAGGTTATGGTCAGTATAGGACTCAGAGTCTGGAAACAAAGATGTTGGAAACATTTAACGGGGATGATGACGCTCCGTATGTTTGGAAAACGCAGTCAAGTCGGTTTATTTCTGTTATTAAGAATGAAAACGGCGACCCGGTAAAAGACAGCAACGGCAGTGACACAAAGTACCCTGTTACATCATTTATCAATGCTTGGCCCAGTCAGGTTTTCGGCGGGCAACCTGCTGAAACTGTCAGAAGCTTCGGTTTACACGGTGCTTTTGATCGCAAAGGTTACAACTGGGTTGATTTATACCCGACATTAAAGGATGATTCAGAGGGAACCCCTTATGAGATACAGATTCCGGGTACCATTAAAAACTTGGATGTTTGGGTTTGGGGTGCAAATCTCAGGTATTATATAGAAATATATTTAAGGGATTACAGAGGTGTTATCCATATGCTCAAGCTCGGTGATATTTCATATCCCGGCTGGAGAAACTTAAATGTTAATATCCCTACAAATATTCCTCAAGCAAGAAGAACCTTACCTTCTTATGCAGGTTTAACCTTTGTCAAGTTCCGTATATGGACTTTACCTGTTGAAAGGGTTGATAATTTCTATGTATATTTTAAACAACTTAAAGTCTTAACAGATATGTATGAACCCTTGTACGACGGCAGTGATTTAGCCGATCCCGCACGAGTTAACAATCTCTGGACAAGCAACAATTAAGGAGAAAAAAATGAAAAAAATTATTATCATAACTTTAATCTTTTTAATCGGCGGTTTTCTTTATGCGCAGCAGGCAGTTGGTACACCTGATCCGAGCAGTCTCGGGATTGAATCAGCCCAGCAATTAATTAAAGAAATATCTGTAGATAAGTTTGAACATGACGGTTTTTGGAAATCAACGATGTCCAAAGATGAAGGTTTTACAACAGCCAGGTTATTCGTTGGCGCTCCTGCCGGTAAAGAAAGTATTCCTGATGAAGAAGGATTGGGAATAGCCGATAAATATGTTTTAGGTACAAGGGTTGATTTCCTACGCAGGGGATATAACAGTTTTCAAATTCTTCCAATGCGTCCCATCCCGATTGAAGGGATTACAAAAACCATTACCTTATGGGTTGCAGGACGTAATTTTAACCATGAATTGATTATTTTAATTCAGGATTTTTTCGGCAGGCATTATGAGTTCAGCATGGGTAAGCTTAATTTTACCGGCTGGCAAAAATTATACGCTACTATCCCTCCCGCTCCTGAAGACGGGGTAAGCGGAGTTGTACAAAGAAATTATCATTACCATAATAACTTTGGTATTAAGATAATGGGTTTTAGAATTGATTGCGATCCCTTAGAATCAAGAGGAAGTTATTATATTTATTTTGACGATCTACGGGCAAATACCGACCTCTTCACCGAACATCATCGCGATGAAGATGATATGGTTGACGGATGGTAAGATAAAAGAATCTGACCGTAAATGCGGTCAGATTTTTTTTGACCTTTTGAATATTTTGAATTCAGAGGGGTATAGCGTATGACATTAACCGGAAAAGGAACCGCAGCAGGTGCGGCAATTGGAAAAATCCACATCTTCAATGATAGGTTTAAAGTACCTATAGAAACATTTATCTCTGAAGAAGAAGGACAATCTCATCTTGATCGGTATAATTCGATAAAAACGCTTGCATTGGCAGAACTTGAAGAGATCAAACTTTCTATGGAGCAAATTGATCCTGCAAAAGCCTCCATTTTTGAAGCACATAAGGAAATTGTAGAAGATATTATTATCAACGATGAAATACCTGTAAAAATTTTAAATGAACATTGGTCAGGAGATTGGGCAATTTATCAGGTTTATGAATCAATTATACTTGTGTTAAGGCAGACAGACGATCCTCTGCTTTATGAACGTGCTGTTGATTTTGATGATGTAAGAGCATTATTGTTAGGTTTGTGGTACGGGCAAAAAAATGACGGGCTTGCGTCATTAAAAGAGCCTGTGATTATCGCTTCTCATGAATTAAAACCCCGTGATACCGCTAATTTAGATAAAAATAATGTATTGGCTATTCTTACTGAAACAGGCGGTTTAACAAGTCATACCGCCATTATTTCAAAAAGTTACGGTATACCCGCCGTTTTAGGGATAGAAGGCTTATTAAATACTGTAAAGCAAGGACAGCTTGCTGCAGTAAATGCAAGGGACGGGACCGTCATCTTAGATCCGCCCGAAGAAATAAAAAATGATTTTATAAAAAGAACAAATGCCTACCGTCTAGATATGGAAGATGCTCAAGCTTTCCTTTACAAAGAATGTTTTACATCTTGCGGGGAAAAAATCGAGATAGGTGTAAATATTGCCGGCTCATTAAATGACAGGATTCTTGAAAAGACAGCTGATAATGTAGGTTTATTCAGAACTGAATTTTTATTTCTGGAACGCAATTCACTGCCGCAGGAAGAAGAGCAGTTTACTGTCTACCGTAAAGTTTTAGAATCTTTTAATAATAAACCTGTTGTTTTACGCACACTTGATATCGGTGCGGATAAAAAGCTTCCATGCATGGATATAAAACGTGAAGAAAATCCATTTTTAGGAAACAGGGGGATAAGGTTTTGCTTTAACAGCCCTGATATTTTTAAAACCCAGTTAAGAGCGGCTTTGAGAGCTTCTGTTTACGGCAATCTTTGGCTTATGTTCCCCATGATCGGCTCACTTGAAGATATCCGCAAAGCAAATGAACTCCTAAAAGATGTCAAATTCGATCTAAATAAGGAAGGCGTAGCTTTCGGTGAAATAAAAACAGGTATAATGATAGAAGTCCCTTCCATCGCGCTGATTGCAAACCTTGCAGCTCTGGAAGTTGATTTTGCCAGCATAGGATCAAACGATTTATGCCAGTATCTGTGCGCCGCAGACAGAATGAACGCTGATGTAGAAAGTTATTATCAAAGTTACCATCCCGCTTTGTGGAAACTTCTAAAAGAAATAATTACTGCCTTTAAAGATGCAGGAAAACCTATTTCAATCTGCGGGGAATTGGCAAGCGATAACTATGCTGTTCCTGCTTTAATAGGGCTTGGTTTAAGAAAGTTAAGCATGGGAGCCGCCGCCATTCCTGTAATTAAACGTAAAATAGCGTCAATCACAATAGGGAAAGCGAAACAAATAACAGAAAAAATCTTATCGCTAAGCAATGCGGAAGAAATAGAAAGATATTTAAAGTCTCTATAAAATTTATTTATCTTGTATAAACCCAGGCATTGGATTTTTTCCTAATTTTTTTTACCGTCTTCATCTTGCTTAGCACATAAAGCGCTCTTCCGGCTTTCCATCGTTTTATTCCCGCTATTTGTGCCAGAGAAGAAACGGTAAACTCTTCACCTTTTTTAAAGGGGATAAAACAAAGAAAATCCTTGCTTTTTTTAAAGAGGATGCTTTCATGGAAAGCCGCCATTTCTTTGTCGGAAATACTCACACCCCTGCGCCGCCATGAACCTTTGCCGTCTTTGATGCGTTTTTCTGTTATTTCAAGCAGGACAAGTTCTATCGCTAAGCCTTTTGTTAATGGTAATTCCGGAGCATGAAGGAGAGCATCGAAAATATCCCATGACGATCCTTTGAGCGGGCTTCTTCGTCTGTAAAGAAATTCTCCGTCTTGTGAATATACTTCAATTATTTTTGAAACAGCAATCGGATGGATGATCCGCACTTTGCCTTTCTTTGTAAATTCTTTTACTTTTTTTTTGAGAGGACCGAAGCTCCCAATTTGTACCTCAATAAATTCGCCGTTTTCACTAATCCCGTCAGCTACAAATTCACCAACCTCGGTCTCAATACTTCCGCCGGGTCCTGTATATTGATACTTCAATGTTCTATGTAGAGAACTTTCGTTTTTTGTCCCAATAGATTTTGCCGTATTTCCCTCCCAAGAAAAACCTGCCAGATATGTGATAATCCGCGAATAATAAGAAAGTCTCTATCGTGCGTATTCCATCAATTCTTTTGCGCTTAAAAGTTCTAAAAAATGATAAGTTTGGCTTAAACCCAGTTTCTCATCGGTTTTTATCCCGCTTACCTTAAAAACGATCATTTTATTAGTAGGCAAGGGAAGGGAAAGCACATTTCCGTTTATATCTACCAAGGCGTTAAAGGGAATTCTCCCTTGAATTTCCTGAGTGTCTCCTTCAGGGAAAACTATATAATATTCATATAATTGCATATCTCTCTCCCGCGCCTTTGTGGTTAATACTTATTTGACATTCCCTATATAAAAATAATCATATCCTAAGTGGAGTTTATATACAAGATCGGTGGATTCTTATAAAATTCGGCCGCTAAGTGCATACTACATATATGTATAGGGTTATTTAAAAATATTTTATTTTTTTTTTATTTTTTTTGGCTTTGCTATTGCATAAAAATATTAAATATGTAGAATGAGGTGAAACCTATATAAAGTGGGAAAAAGTGGGGGAAAGTGGGTGATTATGACCGGTGAACATAATGTAATATTAGATGATAAATTCCGCTTAACCTTGCCCGCACAATTAAGAAAAGGCTTAAATGAAATAACTATAAAAATAATGAAAGGGAATGATGGATGCCTTTGGTTATATACCATTCAAAAATGGGAAGAAAGATTTGGAAAGGTAATTTCTGAACTTACAGACCCTTTTTCTGCAAAAGATCTACGGCTTCAACGTAAATATATATCTTCTACTCAAGAGATTGAGATCGATAAATCGGGAAGAATTCTAATTCCTGAAACACTCCGTAAATATGCCGGTATTGATAAGGACTGTATCGTATCCGGTATGCTTGAATTTTGCGAAATATGGGATTCTAAACGTCATGCTGAATATATCGATGAAAGTGATGAAGAAAATAAAAGAGAATTTGATAATGCGTCTGAAGATTTCAGCCAGATCATCAAGCGTAAGAAGGGGATTATATGACAATGGAATATACACACAACCCCGTTATGCTGAATGAAGTCCTCCAATTCTTCCCTGTAGAAAACAGCAGCCTGCAAACAGGTTCTTTACTCTGTATAGATGCAAATACGGGAGAGGCGGGGCATAGCGAAGCTCTTTTAAAAGCGTTTCCTGATATAAAAATGGTATGTATAGAAGTTGATAAGAATATTTTTGAAATTGCGAAAAAACGCCTTCTTCCTTTCGGGGATCGCGTGCACTTTTATAATGGCTGGTCTCATGATTTTTTTGCAGATTACCCTTCGGAATTAAAAAGGCCGAATTATATTATTTTTGATTGCGGGATAAGCACCTGGCATTATAAAAACAGCGCAAAAGGTTTTAGTTTCGATAAAGATGAATTTCTTGATATGCGCCTTGATGAAAACAGCGGGATAAGGGCGGCTGATTTAATCGCACGCCTTCCTGAAAAAGAATTGGCAGACCTTATTTATAATAATTCAGGGGAAAAATATTCTAGACGTATTGCTTCTCTTATTGTTAAAGAAAGAAAAAAATCTGCAATTACAACAACAACCGCTCTTTGCGATTTAATTAAAAGAGCCGTCCCTGATTTCTACAGGCATGGTCCTATCCATCCTGCAACAAGGACCTTTCAAGCATTAAGAATCGCTATAAATGGAGAGTTAAGCAAGCTCCATGCGCTCCTTGAGGCGGCGCTTAAAACACTAGAGTCAAAGGGGAGGCTCGCAGTGATTTCGTTCCATTCGGACGAGGACCGTATAGTTAAGCATTTTATCAGATCAATGAATAAAAACTGTATTTGCCCGCAAAAAGCGCCGATATGTAACTGTGGATTCCGTTCAATTAATGTACTTACAAAAAAGGGTATAAGCCCTTCGAAAGAGGAAATTGAGCGGAATCCGCCATCAAGAAGCGCCAGATTACGCGTTATAGAAAAAATTTTAGAAGAGGATGTTAATGATTAAAAAACATTTATTGGTTTATTTTCTTGTAATCAGCCTTCCTCTTTTTCTTGGGCTTTTAATTTGGCAGTCAAACAGGTATTACGACCTTAGCAATGATTTAATACGCCTTGAACAAACGCAGAAAGAATGGATAGAAAGCAATAAAAGGCTTGTAGCAAACATAGCGGAATATTCTTCAGCGGAAAGAATTGATAATATCGCAAAAAATGAATTTGAATTGAAAAAGGTAGCGCCTGAATACTTTCTTCAGGTAAAAATAACGGGGGGAAAGGGGCATGAATACTGAACGGCTCATGAAGCTTGGTGAGTTATCTCATTTAGTCGGAGGGCGGCTCATCTCCTTTTCACCTGACAACGGTTTTTCTTCGGTATCAATTGATTCACGCACAGCAGGTTACGGTTCTATTTTTTACGCGCTTAATGGAACAATGCATGACGGCCACCTTTATGTAAACGCCGCTTTTAGCGCAGGCGCTTCCTGCGCTGTAGTTGAAGCATCTAAAGTGAATTCTTTTAATCTTGAAAATATCGCCCAAAACATGGGTAAAAATTTAATTGTAGTTGAAGACACTCTTACCAGTTTACAGGATTCGGCGAGGGTATATCTTGAAAAATTCGAAGGGCTTAGAAAAATCGGAATAACCGGTTCCGCAGGCAAGACAACGACTAAAGAGATAGCCGCCGCTATTATTTCCTGCGAGAAAAATACTGTAATGAATAAGGGTAATTTTAATTCAGAAACGGGTTTGCCTCTTTCTGTTTTTGAAGTAAAAGCGCATCATGAAGTCGGTATTTTTGAACTTGGTATGAATAAAACGGATGAGATTTTAAAAAGCGCGAATGTTTTAAAACCAAACATCGCTCTTATTACAAACATAGGTTCTGCCCATATCGAATTTTTCGGCAGTAAAGATAAAATACTTAATGAAAAAAAATGTATTTTTAAATATTTAAATAAAGATGATATCGCTTTAATTCCTTCCAATGATGAGTATGCAAAAAAAATGGCGGAAGGTGTTAAAGGTAATATTAAATATTTTAGCTCTGATACAATAGAAGAGCTGGAAGGAACACGCAGCCTTGGCCTTGAAGGGACGGAAATCCTGTTTGCCGGAGAAAAAATAAATTTTTCTCCGCCCGGTAACCATAGTTTGGATGATGCGATTGCGGCAATTGCAATCGCCAAAGAAATACCTGTCAGTATAAAAGCAATAAAACAGGGGCTTGAATCTGTAAAACCTCTTTTTGGCAGACTCCAAATTTTAAAAGGACGCACCACTGTTATTTGTGATTGCTATAACGCGAATCCCGAATCTACCGCAAAAGCGATAGAATTCACCGATTCAGTTGACTGGCAAGGCAGGAAAATATATGTAATCGCTGATATGCTTGAACTTGGTGAATTTGCGCATAACGCGCATTGTAAAATCGGTTCTTTATTGGATGAATCAAGAGCGGATAAAATTTTCCTTTTTGGCAAAGAAATTGAAGTTGCCTGCCAATATATTAAAAAGATTCCTTTTATTTATTCAGACAATATTAACGAAATATCGGCTTCTCTTAATAATTATGTGCAAACAGAAGATCTTATTTTATTGAAAGGATCACGCGGTTGCGCTCTGGAAAGATTAACAGATATGTTAACAGGAGGGTGCAATGTTTAATGAGTTTTTTGAATATCTGTATGGGATTTTTAGTCCGTTCCGTGTGTTTGCGTATCTTACATTCAGAAGCGCTTTTGCAGCTCTTACTACACTTTTAATATGTTTCCTTTTCGGCGGAAAAATTATAGAATTTTTACGGACTTTAAAAATTGGGCAAAATGTCCGCGAAGAAGGACCTAAAACACATCTTATTAAAACCGGTACTCCTACTATGGGAGGAATATTTATAATATTGTCAGTTGTAATAGCGATGCTGTTCTGGGGAGATTTAAAAAATAAAACCATTTGGATTACAATGGCCGCTTTTATTTTATTTGGAGCAATTGGTTTTATTGATGATTTCTTAAAAGTAAAAAAGCATAATTCAGCAGGGCTTCCCGCCTGGGTAAAACTTATCGGGCAATTTGCGGTAGCTATTACAATAGTATTAGTTATTTACTTTACAGGCGGAAAAGAAACTACGATGCTTTACATACCTTTCTTTAAAGAGCCTGTTCTTGATATGGGTTTATGGTGGATACCTTTTGCAATATTGCTTGTTGTAGGTGAATCAAACGCGGTAAACTTTTCCGATGGTTTAGACGGACTTTTGGCAGGTTTATTAATAATTGTTTTTTTAACTCTTGCTGTTCTGACTTATATTACAGGGCGTATTGATTATTCTTCTTATTTAGGAATACCTTATATTCCCGAAGCGGGAGAATTAACTGTATTTTGTTTTGCTGCCGCAGGCGCTTGTGTCGGTTTTCTTTGGTTTAACGCTCATCCGGCGGATGTTTTCATGGGAGATGTAGGCAGTTTATCTTTAGGAGGGGTAATCGCTGTAATATCGTTAATCACAAAGAAAGAAATACTTTTATTTATTATCGGCGGAGTCTTTGTGCTGGAAATTGCATCTGTAATTATACAGGTTATATATTTTAAATTACGAAAAAAAAGAATATTCCGTATGGCGCCTTTGCATCATCATTACGAATTAATGGGATGGGCAGAAACGAAGACTGTAATTAGGTTTTGGATACTCGGCGGGTTATTTGCAATTATAGCTCTTTCAACATTAAAAATACAATAGAGGAGAAGTTGTGTTTCAATTTGATGTAGAAAAAACTTGCAAACCAAGTTTACAAGGATTAAAAAATATTCATCTCTTTTACTTTTGTGTATTTCTTTTTCTTGGAATCGGAATTGTAATGTTATATTCGGCATCTTATTCATTTGCGCAGCGGTTTTATTCAAACGGAAATTATTTTGTTAAAAGGCAATTACAATTAGCCGCAATAGGGCTTGTTTTATTTTTAATTGCTTCATTTATAAAACTTGAGTTTTTAAGGAAATTTTCATTCATTTTCGCTATTCTAACGGCTATTATATGTAGTTTAACATTAATTCCAGGTGTAGGTGTTGAACGAAACGGCGCAACACGTTGGATACAAATCGGCTCATTTACATATCAGCCTTCAGAACTTGTTAAGTTTGTACTTCCTTTTTATCTGGCTCATTTACTTGATAAAAAGAAAGATAATCTAGATAAATTTTTCTCAGGTATTCTGGCTCCGATAATTGTAACAGGAATATTCTTTACATTAATTTATATTCAAAATAATTTTTCTACTGCTATTTTTATTGTGTTTAACGCAATGATTATTTTCTTTCTTGCAGGAATCAAATTTAGATATTTCTTGGCAGCTATTGTTATGATACTGCCTATTTCCGCTCTCTTAGTGTTTACAGAAGAACACAGGGTATGGAGGCTTGTAAGTTTCTTAAGACCTGACTGGGATCCTCTGGGTGCAGGTTTTCAAATTAATGCAAGCCGTGATGCGATTATTTCAAGCGGATTTTTAGGAAAAGGACTCGGTGAAGGATCCTATAAAATTGCGAGTATACCTGAAATTCATTCAGATTTTATTTTCAGCGCATATGTAGAAGAGACAGGTTTTTTAGGTATTTTATTATTCTTTATTTTAATGCTTAGTTTAGCGTTTTTCGGTTATAGAGCAGCATGGAAAAGCGAGACCGTCTTTGACAGGCTTTTAGCCGCAGGGCTTACAACAATGTTAGTCTCTCAGATGTTTCTTAATATCGCTGTAGTATCAGGGGCTCTTCCGGCTACAGGAATTCCTCTTCCGTTTTTTTCAGCCGGAGGTTCTTCACTTTTGACTACGATGATATGCGCAGGGCTTATATCAAATATTATTAGAACTACAAGTTATGAAGAAGAAAGAATCCGTAAAAACAGCTTTAATAATTTTTCGGAGGATAATGATGAGTAGTTTTTATTCACAAACAGAATTTACAACAAAAGATAAAAATCAAAATGATTTTTATCAGGATCCAAATCATACCGCAGAAAAAAAATCCGCAAAAAAAATTGAAAAAGGTCTAAAAAGGCTTTTAATTATCGCTGTAATTATTTTTATTGCACAATTAGTCTGGCTTTTTGGAATCAGCCCATTTATTCCATTTTCTGTAATTGAAGTTCATGGAATTGAAGGTTTAAGTCGTGCTGATATCTTATCTCTTTCTATGATAAATGAAACATCATCTTTCATATCAACTAATGCAAAAGATATACAGAAAATTTTATCAGGTCATATTCTTGTAGAATCGGCTATTGTAATGAAGAGGTTTCCTGATAAATTATCAATTTTTCTTACTGCCAGAGAACCTGCGGCTATATTAATTACAGAATATAATTCCAGGCAAGTGCCTTTGTATATTGACAGGGAAGGGGTGATATATAAAATCGGCGGAAATGAATTACAGGAAAGTATATTGCCTGTTATTTCAGGAATAGATACTCCAAAATTAAATATGCGCTTGCCCTCAGCTCTTATTCCCTTAGTTGAAAATCTTAATAAAATGGCTATCAGTTCGCCTGAGCTGTTATCTGCAATATCAGAAATACGTATTGAAAGAAAATCATGGGATGGGTTTGATCTTGTGCTTTTCCCCGTACATAGTTCAATTAAGGTAAGAGTAGAAAATAATCTAACAGAGGATGTTCTTCGGTATATGCTGCTGATGTTAAATGTTTTTGAATCAGATGATGAAGTAGTATCAGATAAACCGAATGAAATTGATTTTAGATCCGGTATGGGTTCATATAATGTGCGGAATTTGTTCGCAAAGGAGCAGCCTTTATGAGTAACGGTGTAATTACATCATTGGATATTGGATCAACTTATGTTCGCGCGATAATCGGTGAATATGATGAAAATAATAAATTAAAAATAATCGGTTGCGGGACAAGACCGTCAACAGGTTTAAGAAAAGGTGTTGTAGTAAATATAGAAGCGACTCTTCGCGCGATTAAAGCTGCGATTGAAGATGCTGAAATGATGAGCGGTATAGAAGCGGCTGATTGCTGGACAGGTATCGGCGGCAATCATATCAACGGTCTTAATTCAAGGGGAGTTGTAGGAGTAACAGGGAAAAAGAAAAATACAAGAGAAATATCGTATGAAGATGTTGAAAGAGTAATAGAAGCTGCCAAAGCTGTAGTAATTCCGACTGACAGACAGATTCTGGAAGTAATTCCTCAAAGTTATAAAATAGATGACCAAAAAGGGATTAGGAATCCGATTGACATGATGGGGGTGCGTTTGGAAGCTGATGTGCACATAATTACCTGCACTGTAACAGGCGCGCAAAATTTAATAAGATGCGTAAACCGCGCAGGATTTAGAGTAAACGATCTTGTGCTGCAAACTCTTGCTGCAGGGCATGCTGTCCTTACACCGGATGAAATAGAATTAGGAGTTGCATTGATCGATATTGGAGGGGGGACGACAGATACGCTTGTATATGTTGAAGGAAGCCCTTATTCAACTTATACAATCCCTGCAGGAGGGACGCAAGTAACAAGCGATATATCAATATTAAGAAATATTTCCTTAGATAATGCGGAAAAAATAAAGATTGATGCAGGATGCTGCTGGGAAGGAATGTTAGACCAAAGAGAAACAGTTATAATACCGGGTGTCGGCGGAAGACCTCCCATGACTATTCCGCGTTCTCAAATTTTATCAATCATAAAACCAAGAATGGAAGAAATTTTCAGATTGGTTAAGCAACATCTTGATTCACTTAATCTTTCGCGTTCACTTGGAGGAGGGGTAGTACTTACAGGAGGCGGAGCGCAGTTAGCTGGTGTTGTTGAACTTGCAAATAATGTTTTAAAATTACCCGCCAGATTGGGAAGCCCTTTACAAACCGGCAAGTTATCAGGGCTTGTAGAAGAATATAGGATTCCTTCCTATGCAACTGTTATAGGATTGCTGTTAGAAGGGGAAAAAAGAGCGGGACTTGATCCAAAAGAAAATATTTCTGAAAAAGGAAATAAAGAAAAAACAAACTTAATTGAAAAAATTAAAGTTTGGCTAAAAGAAGAATTTACTTGATTATTATTGTGTTTAACGGCACTGTGTTAAAAAAACACAATGATAAATCAATTAAATAAATAAAATGGAGGGGAAAAAAATGAATGTTTTAGCAGTACGGGAAATTACAACGGAGGTAACAAGAACACAACCGCAAGTTCTTCAATTTAAACCACAGGACGGAACTTATCAGACATCAACTCAACAATCGCAGCAAATGTCAGCACAGCAAATAGCTGCACAACAAGTTGCTGATGCAATGAGAAATGCTGTTATGTCTAATTGCCAGCAGATGCAAAAAGCTGTTCCGGTTGTAATTAAAGTAATATCAGCCGGCGGCGGCGGTGCGAATGCGTTAAACCGTATGATTGAAGAAGGTTTACAGGATATAGAATTTATTTCTGTAAATACTGATATTCAGGACCTTTATGAAAAAAGCAAGGCCGATCAAAAAGTGCAGATAGGCGCTAAAACAACAGGCGGTTGGGGTGCAGGGGGTAATCCTGAAATCGGAGAGAAAGCCGCGATCGAAGACAGCGAAGCGATAGCGGAAGCGATTAAAGGTGCTCACATGGTTTTTGTTACCGCTGGAATGGGTGGAGGCACAGGGACCGGGTCTGCACCTATTATTGCGCGTATTGCAAAACAACAAGGCGCGCTCACTGTCGCTGTTGTTTCAAAACCTTTTGAATTTGAAGCTGATTTCAGATTAAAACAAGCTGAAGAAGGAATAGCTAAATTACGTGAGGCTGTAGATACTTTAATTGTTATTCCAAATGAAAATCTTTTTAAAATTGTTGATAATGAAACAACTTATGATGAAGCCTTTCATATAGCAGATAAAGTATTATGCCGCGCAGTAAAAGGCATTTCTGTTTTAATTACACAGACAGGATTCAAAAACACTGACTTTGCCGATGTTAAAACTATTATGAAAGGAAAAGGAGACGCATTAATGGGCATCGGCATCGGAAAAGGCAAAAACAGAGCGATGGAAGCTGTCACAATGGCGATTGATAATCCGCTTCTTGATGATACAACTATTGATGGAGCTACAGGAGTATTAATAAATATTGCAGGACCTAATGATATAACACTCGTAGAAATTAAAAGTATTATTAAAACCATTAAAGAAAAATGCGATCCTAAAGTAAATTTAATACATGGTATTACCAAAGCTGTTGAATTGGAAGATAAAATTCAAGTAACGGTTATTGCAACAGGTTTTAATGAGGTAAAATTACCTAATATTACAGAATCAGTAAACTCCGGTTGTGCTGAAGAGAAAGATATAAATAAAGAAGTCATTAATTACAACGAATATGTAATGATGATAGAGAAAACAAAAAAAGCTCCATATTTTACATATTTACCGCAAAGAGAATGTCTTGATGATATAGATGTTCCTGCAGCATTGCGTACATATAATTTTGGAGATGTAGAAAAACCTGTCGCTAATTTAATGGAGAGAATTAAATTTGAATAATTCCGAGCTTCTTAAAAGATATTGTTCACATCTTGTTGCAATAGAAAGACGCGCTGTTTTAACAAAAGAATGTTATCGTCTTGAGATATCCTGTTTTTTGGAATTCCTTGATGAGAAGCAAACTCTTCTTGAAAATACAGATACCGTTTTTCTTTGCGATTATCTTGTTAAACGCAATAAAATTGATAAACTCAAAGCGCGTTCTATAGCAAAGGCAATTTCCGCTTTAAGATCATTTTACAATTTTGCTTGTGAAAACAGATTGATTAAAGATAATCCTGCAGAAGTACTTGAAATACCAAAACGAAAAACAAATCTCCCGGAAGTATTGGATAAAGACAAAATAGAATTACTGTTAAGTAATATTAAAATAGAAACCCCTCAGGGTTGCCGTGATAAATGTATGTTTGAGTTAATTTATTCAGCAGGACTACGCATATCGGAAGCGGTTGCATTAAATCTAAAAGATATTGATATTGAAAACGGTATTGCAAAAGTAACCGGAAAAGGCGATAAAGAACGTCTTGTATTATTCGGTAATGAAGCTGCAAATCTTTTAAATCATTATCTTGATTTTGCCCGTCCGAAACTGGCAGGGGCTGCAAATAAAACAAACGCTCTTTTTATCAACAGAAGAGGGAAGAGGATTTCCAGAAAAGGTATCTGGAAAAATTATGCAAAATATGCTTCTTTAGCGGGAGTTTCTTCTCATGTTCATACATTAAGACACAGTTTTGCTACATCTTTATTGGCAGGAGGAGCTGATTTAAGAGTTGTTCAAGAACTTTTAGGGCATGCAGACCTTTCTACAACACAAATTTATACACATGTGGAAAGATCGATGCTTAAGGAAAATCATCGCCGTTTCATGCCGAAACTAAAAAAGAGCACAAGTGTGAGAAAGATATGAAAAAATTTAAAGAATTTTTAATCGGACTTTTACTGATTGCTTTTACAATCACTGTAGTAGTAGTAATTTATAATCAAACCAGTACAAGACATACCCGAGAACTTGCAAAACGTATGTCAGAATTAAGTCCCAGAGGAGGACCTCCTGAAACCATAGAAGGTTTAAGACAAGCAATCGCTCTTTATGAAGATCAAATTGAACGCAATGTTACAGAAGGAGCGCAAACAGGTGTGTACTGGAAAATTCTTGCAATGAGGCTTGCCGATAGAAATTTACACAATAATGCGCTTGATGCGCTTGAAAGAGCAATTTATTTTAATACAGAAGATGCAACTCTTTATTATTTAACAGGAGTATCAGCAGGTTCTGTCGCAAAATCAATTGTAGGTTTTTCAGGGAATTCACAAAGAGACAGAGAGCATTATTTTAACTTATCAGAAAAATCATATTTACGTGCATTAGAATTGGATATAACATATACAAGACCTATGTACGGTTTAGGAGTTCTGTACGCATTCGAACTTGATCGCCCTGCTGATGCAATTGTTCAAATGGAACGTTATTTGCAAATTAATACTTCAGATTTTTCTGCAATGTTTATATTAGCAAGAGCGTATTTTATGATACAAAATTATCAAAAAGCAATTGAAACTTATGAAAGAATTGCAGAAAGGACAAGAAATAAAGATATAAAAGAAGAAGCTTTAATAAACAGAGATTTTATACAGGGGATGAGATATGATTGAACAAACAGTAAGAAGCAGAGGCTTATTGGATTTAATAATTTCTCTTTTACCGAATTTGAAATTAACAGAAAAAATATTATTATTACAAAGCTTTGATAATATAGATCAATTAATTATACAATCAAAACATGATATTGAATTTATAATTAACAGGCAATTAAAAGAATTTTGGGATATTACAGAAATAATTGATAAGGCAGGGCGTATTGACACAACTTGCAGAATAAGGTCAATTAAATGGGTATCGTGGACTGAATATGAATATCCTCCTTTGCTAAGAGAAATATACGATCCGCCTTCTGTAATTTTTTATATTGGCTCTCTTCCAAATCCTGAAAAACCTTTAATAGGGATAGTAGGGACAAGAAAGCCAAGCCCGGCAGCGGCAGAGCAGACTTATAAGATCGCAGGTAATTTATCCAGATTGGGAATATCTGTTATTTCAGGACTTGCTCTTGGAATTGATGCAATGGCGCACAGAGGTAATCTGATAGGCGCGGCTCCTGCATACGCGGTCTTAGGTTCAGGTATAGATGAGATATATCCTTGCGTTAACAGACCTTTGGCAAAAAGGATCTTAGATTCAGGGGGTGCGATAATTTCAGAATATCCTCCCGGAGTACATCCTGCAAAATGGACTTTTCCTGCAAGGAACAGGATAATATCCGCATTTTCACGTAGTGTACTGATAATTGAAGCGCCATTAAAATCAGGTGCGCTTATAACAGCGTCATTTGCGCTTGAACAGGGAAAAGATCTTTGGGTTGCATCGGAAGGAATAGAAGAAAATTTATTTGATAAAAGAGGTACTATCAAACTTGCAAGCGAAGGAGCTGAAATAATTCATTCTGCTATGGATGTTTTAGAAAAATGGAATGTTACAGCGGCATGCGGAATAATAAATGACACAGAAGATACAGACAAAAATGATATTGCGGTTTCAGACAGAAGGGAAGTAATCTCTTCTATGGCAAATTTTTTAAAATTTGATATTTAAGGACTTAAGTATGGCAACAGAAAAAAAAGTGAAGAAAGAAAGAAAAAAGAAAATTACAAAAAAACAAGAGAAACAAATTCTTGTAATTGTAGAATCTCCCGGTAAAGTGAAAACCATCGAAAAATATCTTGGTCCTAATTATAATGTCAAAGCATCAATGGGTCATTTAATAGATCTTCCAAAATCAAGAACTGCAATTGACGTAGAGCATAATTTTGAGCCTGAATATATAACAGTAAGAGGAAGAGCAAAAATTTTAAAAGAGCTGCAAAAGGATGCGAAAAAAGCAGGAAAGATATTACTTGCATGTGATAATGACCGTGAAGGGGAAGCGATAGCCTGGCATTTGCGGAATTCAATTATTACAAAAACTACAGATGTGCCTATAGAAAGAATTAGTTTTAACGAAATAACACCTCAAGCGGTTAACGAAGCAGTACTTAATCCGCGGAATATTGAAGAATCAAAGGTAGCATCTCAAAAAGCCCGTAGGGTTCTTGACAGATTAGTAGGTTATCATCTTTCTCCGCTCTTGTGGAAAAAAGTTAAGAACGGTCTTTCTGCAGGGCGTGTTCAATCTGTAGCTCTGCGATTAATTTGCGAGCGTGAAAAAGAAGTTGAAAATTTTATTCCTGATGAATATTGGACATTGGAAGCTGATATTAAAGCGGGGAAATCCTCTTTTGCAGCCGCTCTTGTTTCATGGAATAATAATAAACCGGAATTAAAAAACGAAACTGAAGTAAAAGCGATAATAGAAAAAATTCAAGGTAAAGAATATATTGTTGCAGACGTACGTGAAACAGATAAAACGATAAGACCTAAAGCGCCGTTTACAACTTCTCAACTACAACAAACAGCCGCTAACCGTCTCGGTTTCACCTCACGTAAAACCATGCAGGTAGCGCAGCAGCTTTATGAAGGTGTAAATATCGGCTCATCAAGGGTCGGTCTTATATCTTATATGCGTACGGACAGTGTTCGTATTTCAACTACTGCGCTTGAAGATGTACGCGCTTGGCTTGGGAAAAACTTCCCGAATGAAGTGCCGGGAAAAGCTGTTGAATACACTGTCGGCAAAAACGCCCAGGATGCGCATGAAGCGATTAGACCTACATATACTGAATATACTCCGGATTCAATCAAAGAACATCTTACAAAAGATCAACTCCGTCTTTATACAATAATATGGGAGCGCTTTGTATCAAGCCAGATGAATAATGCAAAGAGCAGGACAGTGAGTATCGATATAAAAGTTATAACAGATGATGGTGAAGAAGGAATTTTCCGTATTAGCGGGACAAAACTTTTAGAAAAAGGTTTTTATCAAATAATAAAACTTTTATCATCTAAAGAAGAAAATTCCGGAAGTTACCCGTCATTAAAAACCGGAGATAAAGTAAATGTAGAAAAGTTCAGAAACGAACAGCATTTTACCCAAGGCCCTGCGCGTTATTCTGACGCTTCCATAGTCCGCACTCTGGAAGAAAAGGGGATAGGAAGACCTTCAACATATGCTTCTATAATTTCTGTTTTACTTGATCGTTATTATGTTACGCGCTCAAATAAACAATTAGTGCCGACAGTATTAGGAAAATTAATAAACGATGTTCTTGTTGAACATTTTCCTAATTATGTTAATGCGGATTTTACAGCTATAATGGAAACTAAACTTGATGAAGTGGAAGAAAATAAAATAAGCTGGCCTGATATGATAGGTGAATTTTGGTTTCCGTTTAAGGCAACAGTAGATGAAGTAACGCAAAACACTGAATCATACAAAGGCACCTTAGATGAGGTAACAGAACATATTTGCGAAAAATGCGGAAAGCCTCTTATGAAAAAATTAGGGCGTTTCGGTTTCTTTCTTGCCTGTCAAGGTTTTCCTGAATGCCGTAATACCAAGTCGATACCGCTTGCAAAATGCCCTAAATGCCAGGGAGATGTAGTTGCGCGTAAAACAAAGGGAAGAGGAAAAGAATTTTACGGGTGTACAAATTATCCCGAATGTGATTTTATCAGCCATTTTAAACCGACAAGCCAGGATTGCCCAAAGTGCGGTTTCTTTATGGTGGAAAAATACGATAAGAAAAACGGTTCGCATAAATTGTGTATAAATCCGCAGTGCGATTATTTACATAGCGCGGATGAAGAATAATAAAAGGAAAAAAAATGAGTAGAGAAAGAAGTAAAACAAATCTGGAACTTACTCCCATTGTAAAAGAATTTTTATCTTTCCTTGAATCGGTAAAAGGCTGTTCTGTAAATACAGTTATCTCATATAAAAACGATCTATGCCTTTATTCAAATTATTGTAAAAACCATGAGATAAAAATTGAATTTGCGTCTTCTTATGAAGTGCAGAGTTTTATCGCGGATTTAAGCGCGGAGGCCAAAGCCGCTGCAAGTGTAAACAGATGTCTATCATCAATACGCAGATTCTACCGTTGGCTGATCCGTTTTAAAAATAGGGAAGATAATCCATGTTCTTCTTTGCGTAATATAAAAATTCCTTCAAGGCTTCCGTCTGTATTATGGGAAGATGAAATGGCGGATTTTGCGTCTCTTCCAGAAACTGCCGGTATTCTTTGGCCTCAAAGAGATAAAGCATTAATATTAACAATGTACTCTGCAGGTTTGCGTATTTCTGAACTTGTTTCCCTTACATTTGAAAATATTTCGGTACAGTTAGACGAAGCAAGAATTACAGGAAAGGGAGGAAAACAGCGTTATGTGTTTTTTTCTGAAGAAGCGAAAAACGCAATAGAAGAATATCTTCCGTATAGATCATCTATATTAGCGCAAAATGGAATAAACGAAAAAAAATGCGCTCTTTTTATCAGTAAGAGGGGTAATCAGATTTCAATTCCCGGTGTTAGATGGATCATATCGCGTTATGCAAGTTTTTCAAATGCCGGGACTAATATCCATCCTCATGCACTGCGTCATAGTTTCGCAACTCATTTAATGAATTCAGGATGTGATGTAAGAGTTGTTCAGGAAATGCTAGGTCATTCAAGTATTTCAACAACACAACGTTATACGCATGTAAATTTGGAAAATTTGAAAAAAGCATATACTGCAAGCCATCCGCATGGATAGAAGAATATAAAAGGGAAGAGGAGATAAATGATGAGTGAAAAAATTGAAATCCGTTCAACAACTGTAATTGCAGTTAGAAAAAACGGTAAGGTTGCAATGGCGGGAGACGGACAGGTGACAATGGGAAATACAGTAATGAAAAATAATGCCCGTAAAGTCCGCCGTCTTATGGACGGAAAAGTTCTCTGTGGTTTTGCAGGAGCGACAGCGGATGCCTTTACCCTTTTTGACAGATTTGAAGGAAAGTTAAAAGAATATTCAGGTGATTTATTAAGAGCGGCAGTAGAATTAGCGAAAGATTGGCGTATGGATCGTACATTAAGAAGGCTTGAAGCTTTATTATTAGTTGCAGATATAAATAAAACGCTTTTAATTTCCGGTACAGGGGATGTAATTGAACCTGCAGAAAACGCTCTCGCTATAGGATCGGGCGGAAATTACGCTTATGCGGCGGCTCTTGCATTTCTTGAAGGAAGCGATTTCAGCGCGGCTGAAATAGCGGAAAAAAGTTTACAAATTGCAGGTAACATTTGTATTTATACAAATATGCAAATAACATTAGAGGAATTAGTATGATAGAAGAAAAAAAACAAATTGCAGAAAAATCAAATCCGGTAACTGCTAAAGAATTAACTCCAAGAGAAATTGTTTCTGAGTTGGATAAATACATAGTAGGGCAGAAAAAAGCAAAGAGAGCTGTTGCGGTAGCTCTTAGAAACCGTATAAGAAGGCTTAAACTTGAGCCTGAGTTACGCGAAGATATTGCGCCAAAAAATATTTTAATGATAGGACCGACAGGTGTCGGTAAAACAGAAATAGCCCGCCGTCTTGCAAAACTTGCAGGCTCTCCTTTTATAAAAGTAGAAGCAACAAAATATACAGAAGTCGGTTATGTAGGAAGAGATGTAGAATCAATGATCCGCGATCTTATGGGAGCCGGTTTTCAAATGGTTAAACAGGAAATGCAGGAAGCGGTTGTTCAGGAAGCGGAAAAAAGAGCGGAAGATGCGCTCCTTGATTTATTACTTCCCAACACTCAAAGGAAACAAAACGATAAAAAACCAAAAGCACCTATCATTAAACCTATGGGCTCTTTTACAATCAACCCTGAAAATTCCAATAGCAGTATTATCGCTACTACCGTACAAATGGGAATTCCTGTTTTTAATAGTAAAGATGGGCAGGAGGCAAATGATAACATCTCTGATATAGAAGCAAACGATCCTCATCTGTCAGATGAAAATAAAGAGGAAGAAGATAAATTCAAAAAGACAAGAGAAAAAATGCGCGCAATGTTACGCGAAGGAAAATTGGAAGATAGGACTGTAGAACTTTTAGTAGGGCAAAATCCGCAATTTCCTACCATAGAAATGATGGGCGGAAATATGGATGATATTGAAGCGACCATGTCAGGTTTGGCAGGTTTCTTCGGCGGCGGTAAAAAGAGAAAAGTCGTCACTGTCGCGAGGGCAAGGGAGATTTTAAAAGCGGAAGAAGCTGAAAAATTAGTTGACCGCGACAGGGTAAGCGATGAAGCTCGCCAGCGTGTAGAAGAAATGGGGATAATTTTTATAGACGAGATTGATAAAATCGCTGTAAGGGGAGAAAGAGGCGGAGGTCATGACGTGTCACGCGAAGGCGTGCAGCGCGATATACTTCCCATAGTAGAAGGGGCGACAGTCAATACAAAATGGGGGCCTGTCAATACAGATCATATCCTCTTTATCGCCGCAGGCGCATTCAATGTCAGTAAGCCCTCAGATTTAATCCCTGAGTTGCAGGGGCGCTTCCCTCTGCGTGTTGAATTAGATTCGCTTGGTAAAGATGATTTCTTGCGGATACTGACAGAGCCGAAAAACGCGCTCATTAAACAATATACGGAACTTCTTGCAACAGAAAATATTAATTTGAAATTTACCCCTGAAGCTGTAGAACTCCTTGCCGCCCTTGCAGCAGAGGTAAACTCCAAGTTGGAAAATATCGGCGCAAGAAGGCTTCATACCATTATGGAGGCCTTGCTGGAAGAATTATCCTTTGAGGCTTCGGATATTTCTCCTGCTAATATTGATATTACAATAGATTATGTGAATGACAAATTGGCAGATATTGTCAAAGATCAGGATTTAGGGAGATATATACTATAAAATTGAAAGCTAAAATTTTAGCGCTCAGTTAAAATTGCCGAAATTTGAATTGGGAGGATTCAAATATGAATACATTTGCAAGAACAGTAGATTTACTTCACAGAGCGATGGATGTCTCTTCTGTCCGCAATCAAGTTATAGCTAATAATATAGCTAACGCTGAAGTTCCGAATTTTAAAAGAACAAACGTCAATTTCGAAAGCGAATTAAAAAGAGTTTTGGAATCAGAAAATAAAAGGCCGGCTATCGAACTTACTCTGACGCATGAAAACCACATTCCGGGTTACAAGGAACAGGATTACAGGGATGTGCAGATTCGCCGGGTTGTAGATTATGCAAGCGCTTATAACAATAACGGGAACAATGTTGATCCCGAACAAGAAATGATGTTAAGAACACAGAATCAAATGGCTTATATGATGTATGCGCAAGCTGCTAGTTTTGAGTTCAGTCAGATAAATCAAATATTAAGAGGGTAAGAGGTAATATATGGGAATTTTCGGTTCGATAAATATTGCGGCGACAGGCTTATCCGCTAACAGGGTAAGGCTTGATGTTATCTCAGATAATATGGCGAATGTAAACACGACAAGGACAAATGAGGGCGGCCCATATAAACGCAGCCGTGTTGTTATGAGGCCTATGGTTAGCAGCCCTTATTGGAGATCTCCTTTTCTTCCCGAATCAATGGATAACGGGCTCGGCAAGGGTGTAAGAGTTGTAGAAGTTCAAAAAGATAATAAAACAGAACCGCGTTTTGTATATGATCCCAGTCATCCTGATGCAATATTATCTGGGCCCAGAGAAGGATATGTAGAAATGCCTAATGTTGATGTTGTAACAGAAATGGTAGATATGATTTCCGCGTCCCGCTCTTATGAAGCGAATGCGGCGGTTATCGAAGGCGCAAAAGCGATGTTTCAGCGCGCACTTGATATAGGCGCAAGATAAAATTAAAGAAAAATCCTGTGGATTTTTCTTATGGGAGGGAATTATGGAAATTTTTAATAACAATTCATTTGTAAATTTATCTGCTGCAAAGAATTATGCGACTACAATGATACGTACTCATGCAGATCATATACTGCCGCCTGACAGCCCATACGCAGGAAGCGGTAAAAATATTCTGGCGTTAAGAGATGTTACCGGCGCGGGAGCTGTTACAGGTGTAGGTACTTTTGAAGATGCTATGCTTCATGCTTTAGACAAAGTTTCAGGCTCGCAGCACAGAGCAAGTGATTTGCAAAAAGAAGCGATTATTAATCCTGATTCAGTTGATATTCATGATATTACAATCGCTCAAGCGGAAGCAAGCATGGCGCTCGGCATTACACGTAACGTTTTAAGCAGGCTAGTTCAGGGCTGGAGAGATTTAATTAATACAAGATAAAAATAAATTTTCAGGGAGGGGGAAATGGATTTCTTTAAAAAACTTTTATCTAAGGCTACCGCTTTATGGGCAGGATGGGCTATACACCAAAGACTTATCTTTGGTGCAGTCATTATTGTCGTAATCGGTTTAATTGCCGCTCTTTTTAGTGTTTCATCAACACCTGTATTGGTCTCGGTAATTGACGCACCAATCAGAGATGAGAATGTACTTGAAAGAATCGTATTGCGTATCAATGAAGAAAATGTAAAAGTGAGTGTTACTGCAAACGGTTTAGTACAGGTTGCAGATGAGCCGACAGCAAAACGTATGAGGACTATCCTAATCAGAGAGGATTTGATCCCATCAAGTATTGACCCTTGGGCAATTTTTGACAAAGAAAGGTGGACCTTAACAGATTTTGAACGCAATGTAAATTTTCGCCGCGCACAGGAAAAGATGATCCTGGAGCACTTAAAAGCCATTGATGATATTGAAAATGTATGGCTTCAAATTGCATGGCCTCCTGACAGGCTTTTTCTTGCAGATCAACAGCCTGTCAAAGCAAGTGTGCACATAACACCTCGTCATGGAAGTGATATAACACAATCCCCGCAAAACAGGAAAAAAATTGAAGGCATTCAAAAACTTTTACAATTTGCGGTTGTAGGTTTAACAACAGAAAATATCGCCATTGCAGATAACATGGGAAATCTTTTAAATGATTTTGATGGAATGGCTACATTTGACAGATTATCTCTTATTGAACAAGAAACTAAAGTATTAAGACGATTGGAGGCTCATTACAGAGCTGTAGTACTTACTTCTCTTCAAAAAATTTATTCACCTGATCGTGTAAGGGATTTAAACTTAAAAATAGATATGGATATGTCAAAAAAGACTATCGATACAAAAGAAAATTTCCCTTATGTAATGAGAGAAAGAACACCGGGTCTTGCTTATGACGACTCACAATTTCTTGAATCTGTTCCTGTTTCAAAGACTACATCGGAAACAACATGGCGTGGTACAGGTTTAAATCCTGAAGGTCCTGCAGGTGTTGAAGGGCAAACGCCCCCTGCATTCAGGGATATGAGTAACCTTTACGGTGAAATGTCACAGGTGACGACAACTCAAAACAATGAAATAAACCAGAGAAAGATTCAAGAAGAAAGAAGCCCTTCGATTGATCGTGTAACAGTTTCTGTAAATATAGATGGTGTTTGGAAATGGAAATACGATGCTAAGGGAAAACCTGTTGTCACTCATGAAGGTACAATAGAAAGAGAATACACAGAAATACCTGCGGAAGAATTGCGGAAAGTAGAAGCTTTAATCCGTAATGCTGTAGGTTATAATTCCGCAAGAGGGGACTCTGTTGCAGTGCATAATATTCAAGTAGATCGAAGTGTAGAATTTAAAGCGGAAGATGATGCTTTCTTTAAACGCAAACAAATGCAAACTACAATAATTGTATTTATATCCGGTTTGACATTATTATTATTTGGATTTATGCTATTTAGGATGATCTCCCGCGAAATGGAAAGAAGGCGGAGGATCGCAGAAGAAGAAAGAGCGCGCAGGGAACAGAGAATGCGTGAGGCTGCGATGGTCGAGGCGGAAAGCGAAGGGACAGATGTTTCAATGTCTTTCGCAGAACGTGAAAGAATGGAATTGATGGAATCCGCAGTCAATCTGGCAAAAGAACATCCTGATGATGCAGCCCAGCTTATCAGAACTTGGTTATTGGAGGAATAGGATATGGCTAAACAAGCAATGCCAGGCGCCGGCGGCGGCAAGAAAAAAGGTCCAAAGGAATATACCGGACGGCAAAAAGCCGCTATCTTCCTTGTTACGATAGGGTCAGAAATATCAGCAGAAATTTTTAAATTCCTTCGAGAAGATGAAATAGAAACGCTAACCTTCGAAATAGCGCGTCTTGAAACCATCGACGCAGAACAGAAGGACGCTATCCTTCAGGAATTCCAGGAATTGATGATGGCAAATCAATTCATCTCAACAGGCGGTATCGACTATGCAAGGGAATTGTTGGAAAAATCTTTAGGAAGCCAGAAAGCTATCGATATAATTAATCGTTTAACATCCAGCCTTCAGGTCCGCCCCTTTGATTTTATAAGGCGTACAGACCCTGCGCATATTTTAAACTTTATCCAGCAGGAACATCCGCAAACAATCGCTCTTATCTTAGCGTATTTAGAACCGAGTAAAGCGTCTTATATATTGCAAAATATGCCGCATGAAGTTCAGAGCGATGTCGCGCGCCGTATCGCAATGATGGATAGAACAAGCCCTGAAGTATTACGCGAAGTGGAACGTGTACTTGAAAAGAAACTTTCATCGTTATCAAGCGAAGACTATACAGCGGCAGGCGGTGTAGAAAGTATCGTAGAAATTTTAAACCTTGTTGACCGTGCTTCAGAAAAGCAGATCATCGAAGCTTTGGAAGATGAAGACCCGGAACTTGCAGAAGAAATTAAAAAGAGAATGTTCGTATTCGAAGACATTGTTATGCTCGACGACAAGGCGATACAGAAAGTTATGCGCGAAGTGGATTCGCAGGAACTTGCAAAAGCTCTAAAATCTGTAGACTCCGAAGTACAGGATAAGATTTTCAAGAATATGAGTAAACGCGCGGCAAGTATGCTTAAGGAAGATATGGAATATATGGGTCCTGTACGTCTAAAAGACGTTGAAGAAGCGCAGCAAAAGATAGTATCCATTATCCGCCATTTGGAAGATACAGGAGAAATCGTTGTCGCACGCGCAGGAGAAGACGAACTGGTCGTATAAAAGGATTGAAATATGTTAAAAGCTGTATTTAGATCGAATGAATTGGTGACGCTTTCTGATAAGATAGTAATTGATTCTCCTACTTCATTTCCGGAAATGGCGCACTTGGCGCCTGTTGAAGAAATAAAAGAAGATTTAAACGCTATTGAAGAATATACAGGTCCCACAGCAGATGATCTTCGCCGTGAAGCTGAACATTTTAAATTACAATGGGAAGATGAAAAGCAAAAAATGTTTACTCTGGCGAAGAATGAAGCAGAAAATATAATCAAAGACGCAAAAAATACAGCTTCTGCCGAAGCGCAAAAAATTACAGATGAAGCTCTTGTTATTAAACAGCAAGCGGAAAATGAAGCTGCAAAAATTATCTCAGAAGCGCAAACAAAAGCAAGAGAGTACGAAAATGAGTCAAGGCAGACGATAGAAACTGAAAGAAAGGAAACACTGGATTCAAGCAGGGAAACAGGAAAGGAAGAAGGATATAAAGACGGTAAAGCTGAGGTAGACCGCCTTATTGAAAGAACGCAGGTTGTTTTAGAGAGGGCGCAGGATAAGAGAGCTGATATTTTAAGTGAAACGGAAAATCAAATAATAGGTTTAGTTCTTCTTATTGCCCGCAAGGTTATTAAAGTGCTCTCTGAAAATCAACGTAATATTATTATTTCCAATGTTGTAGAAGCATTGCGCAAAGTAAAATCAAAAGGCGATATCATTATAAGGGTAAACCTTGCGGATTTACAGCTTGCAACAGAGCATAAAGAAGATTTTATCCGTCTTATGGAAAAAAATAAATCACTTCAGATAGTTGAAGACAGTTCTGTAGATCAAGGCGGATGTATAATCGAAACAGACTTTGGAGAAATTGATGCGCGTATTGCAAGCCAGCTTGCAGAACTTGAAAACAAAATATTGGAAATTTCACCTACGAGCGCAAAAGAAGCAAAAATTCCTAAACCTATAATAAGAACAGCAAGTATTAATAATGAATTAGCCGCATCTGCAATAATGAATTCATTAAAAGTTCAGGCTGACACAGAAGATTTAGTAGGTGATATTGAAGAAGAAGATGAACTTTCCGCAGGAGCAAATGCCGCACTGACTGCATCTGCCGCCTTAGCAGCGCTTGCAACTATGGCGACAAAAGGGAAAAGAGAAGCAGACAAAAAAATAAAAGAAAGTATAGAGAATTTAGGAAAAAGAAAAACAGACGGGGAAACATAATTAATAACTTGCATGAAGAGGAGGGCTTCATGGTAGAAACTAAAAACACAAGCATTGATATTTTTGAAAAATACATAGAATCCGCTGAACGTACAGACCCTATTAAATGTGTCGGAAAAATAGTCAGGGTTCAAGGTTTATTAATTGAAAGCAGAGGGCCTCAGGCGATAATTGGGGAAGTATGCAGAATTATCGCTCCAAAAGCGAATAAGGAAATAATTGCCGAAGTTGTCGGTTTACACGATGAAATTGTACAGTTAATGCCTTACGATGAAACAGACGGGCTTGAAATAGGGGACAGGGTTATCGCGCTCGGATCGCGCCTTGAAGTGCCTGTCTCGCAAAAACTTTTAGGCAGGGTGTTAAACGCTTTAGGGCAGCCTATTGATGATAAAGGCGATATTACATCGACCTGTATGTATCCCGCTCTTGCAAGCCCTCCGGATCCGTTAAAAAGAAAACATATAAAAGAGCGCATGACAACAGGAGTAAGAGCGATTGACGGTCTTAGAGCGATAGGAAAAGGACAGCGTATAGGTATTTTTGCAGGTTCCGGTATAGGTAAATCAACATTACTTGGAATGATTGCACGTAACACAAGCGCGGATGTAAATGTTGTAGCTTTAATCGGGGAGCGCGGGCGTGAAGTAAATGATTTTATTGATAATAATTTGGGTCCGCAAGGCTTGGCAAAAAGTGTATTAGTTGTTACCCCGGGCAATTCCCCACCTTTGTCGCGAATCAGAGGCGCATATGTAGCGACTGCTATTGCAGAATATTTCCGCGATCAAGGCTTAGATGTAATGTTATTTTTTGACTCTGTTACGCGCTATGCGCGCGCTATGAGGGAGATAGGGCTTGCTACAGGAGAGCCTTCAGCGCAAAAAGGTTTTCCCCCAAGCATGTTTGATTCCATGCCTAAACTGCTAGAAAGGTCAGGTACTTCAGATAAGGGCAGTATCACAGGATTTTACACCGTCCTTGTTGACGGCGATGATTTAGATGAGCCTGTTACAGATACAGTACGGGGAATTTTAGACGGTCACATTGTTTTATCCCGTCAATTACAGGAAGCAAATCATTATCCGCCTATTGATGTTTTAAAAAGTATTTCCCGTCTTGAAGATAAGGTGTCAGGCTCTGTTTCACAGTCAGCGGCGGGAATTGTACGCAAATATATGGCAGATTATGCAAGAGTGGAAGATTTCATCAATGCAGGCGCTTACCGTCCGGGTTCTAACCCCTCCGTTGATACTGCGATTGCAAAACACGATTTAATAGAAGAATTCCTGATACAGGGAAAAGATGAGCCTTCTTCACTTGAAGACACTTTGATTGCCTTATCTGATTTAGCAGATTTAGAAATACCGCCGGAAGAAATGATAGATAAAAACGCTAAAATAATAACTACAAAAGTACGTAAAGAAAAGAAAGAACAAGCAGAAGACAATGCGTTTAACAGTAAGGATAATGAAATGGCGTTAAAAAGCGTCGCATCCCTTTTCTCTTCATTTTCCGGATATAATGTTTTAGAAGATGAAGACTCAGGCGTTTCTAATGAAAATAATTCTATTCCGGAAAAATAGAATGAAAAAATTTAAATTCAGTCTTGAAAAAATACTTGAGTTAAAAAAGTTCAATGAAGAAGAGTGTAAAATGGCCTTAGGGCATGCAATAGGCGTGTTAAATGAAATTGAAAATAAAATAAAAGAGACTGCAATAAAACATCATCAGGCTACACAGGAGCGTATGAAAGACCCTTCCCAGTTGACAATGTGGGCTAATTATATAAGCAGGTTAGAACAGGAAAAGGAAAAACTGCTTGAACAAGCGGCGAAAGCTACAGCAGTAGTTGAAGAAAAACGTGATTTATACATGGAAGCGTTTAAAGAATTAACAGCGATAGAAAAATTAAAAGAGAAAAAAGAAGCACAATATAAAAAAGAGATGGAAAGAAAAGAAAGTGAAGAAATAGATGAAATATTCGCTGTAAGACAAAATAAAAAAAACGGAAATTTAATTTATGAAGACAAATAATAAAAGATTGGTATTTTGGCTATTAGGTGCAATTTTAATTGCAATATTAATTATCACTTGCGCGACAACTTCTGTTGATTTTGCAGGTTTAGGCAAAGGAACAGACCTAGTTCCTCTTAACAGACGTACTTTGACAGGCATTTTACCAAACGGATTGCGGTATTTTATCCTGGAAAATTCCCTTCCTGAAAACCGGGCGCATCTTGCCCTGATTGTTAATGCAGGTTCTGTTTTAGAAAGGGATGATCAAAGAGGTTTCGCTCATTTTGTTGAACATCTTGCATTTAACGATACGGCAAGGTTTCCGAAACATGAATTAATTGAATATTTACGCTCTTTAGGGATGCGTTTCGGCGCGGATGCAAACGCCTACACTTCTTATGATGAAACAGTGTATCATTTCGATGTCCCTGTAGAAAATATAAACGGTGTAAAAAGGATACCTGACAGGGCTATCGCCATTCTTGATGATTGGACCTATGCTGTCAGTTTTAAACCTGAAGATGTAGAAAGCGAAAGCCGTGTAGTTTTGGAAGAATTCCGCTCAAGGTTAGGTGCAATGGAAAGGGTAAGGCAAATCACCCTGCCCATCCTTTTTCAAGGTTCTGATTATGCTGACAGGCAACCTATAGGGCTTACAAATATTATTGAAAATGCGACATCAGATCAGTTAAAAGAATTTTATTCACGCTGGTATACAAGCGATAATATGGCTTTAGTTTTTGTAGGTGATTTTGACGGAAAAAAATTGGAAGCGGAACTTGTAAATCATTTTAATATGCCTATAGCAAAACAATCTGTAAACCGTCCTATTCATGAATTGCCTCCCCCTAAAAATAATTTTCATGTTGAGATTATTACAGACCCGGAACTTACATCGTCAAATATTAATATTTATTACAAACAAAGAAAAAGCGGAATGCAAAGAGGTACAATTGCTTATTACCGTGAAAGTATAATTGACTATTTGATTGACACTATGTTAAGTATTCGTTTCGAAGAAGTATCTTCAAACCCGGATGCGGCATCTTCTGATTCATGGGGCGGTATATGGAGATGGTCTGTTAATTCACGCTTTTATACGATGGGAACACAACCCAAAACAGCTAATATTGAAAATGCTTTAAAAGAATTGCTTCTTGAAAAAGAAGCGATGCGCCGTTACGGTTTTACAGAAAGCGAATTTGAACTTGCTAAAAAAAGCCTTATTTCATATTTAGAAAAATTGTTATCTGAAAAGGATAGAACAGAATCGCGTACTTTTATAAGAGGATTTACAAATCATTTTCTATTCGGCGAAGATATGGCGGATATTGAATGGGAAGTAAACGCAGTTAATACTTTTTTAAAAGGAATTACCTTAAAAGAAATATCGCAGCGTGCAAGAAATTATTTTACAGCTAATGATTGTATTGTATTTTTAATTGCCCCTCTTGCAGAAGAGAATAATCTTCCTTCTAAGGAACGTATAAAAGCAATTTTTAATGAAACAAGAAATGTAAAAATTACACCCAGACAAGAGAAAAAAGTATCAGGGGAATTGATGGATTATATCCCTTCTGCCGGATTGATAACATCAGATGTAATTGACAGGCAAACAAACGCTGTTATTCTTACTTTAGAAAACGGCGCAAAAGTAATTCTTAAAGAAACAGCTAATAAAAATAACGAAATTATTTTATATGCAATAGCAAAGGGCGGTACTGTCAATGCGTCAGAAGAGGTTTTTGTTAGCGCTAAATTACTCTCAGAAATGATTGATGTTTCAGGATTAGGGCAGTATTCAAAAACAGAAATGGTTTCAAAACTTGCAGGAAAACAAGTTGCGCTCTCATTTTGGAATTCCCATTATTACCGTGGCTTTCAAGGATCATCGACAAATGAGGATATAAATACGCTTTTTGAAATGCTTCATATGTTTTTTACACAACCAAGATTAGATGAAAGAGCGATAAGCGCAATGAAAGATCAATATAAAACTTTGTTATTACATCAAGACCAAGATCCAAGAATTGTTTTTCAGCGTGAATTAAATAAAATTTTATATAACGATCATCCATTTTTTAAAAATCTGGAAGCTGAAGATATTGATAAAGTATCATTAGAGAATGCTTATAATTTTTTAAATAGATGTATAAACCCTGCCGATTATACATTTATTTTTACAGGAAATTTAAATATGGATTTAATGCGTGAGTTAAGTTCAAATTATATCGCTTCAATTCAGCATCAAAGAAACGAATTAATAACATCTATGAATATGTGGAAAGATTTAAATTTAAAATCCCCTGATCCGGGGAGAAGACCGGTTTATAAAGGAATAGATCCAAGAAGCACGGTTTATCTTCAATGGCTGACGCAGGCTCCGTCAACTTTTAATGAACAAAAAAACCAAAGCGCGTCTGTTTTATCTGAATATCTTGATATATTATTAACAGATGAAATAAGAGAAAAAATGGGTGGAGTATATTCAATCTCTGCAAGTGCTTCCATTTCTGTAATTCCGGCAGGTGAAAACAAGCTGATTGTTTATTTTGTTTGCGATCCCTCAAGAGCGGATGAATTAATTACGGCGGTTCGTAACTCAATAACAAATATCGGCAGACAGCCTCTTAATACAGATACATTCAATAAAGCAAAAGAAGCCTTACTTATGTCTCATGAAAGATCGATGCAAAGAAATTTACATATAGCGCAAAGTTATGCGAACTCTTTTGTTTTGTATAACACCCCTTTAAACAGGTTGGATATGCGTCCTAACGCGATAAGGGCTGTAACAGTTCAGGATGTGCAAGCGTTTTGCAGGGAGATAACCGCAAATAATCCGGTTGAAATTGTATTGTTTCCTGAAAAATGATTAAAATAATAAAACAGGTTTTTTATAAAGCGATTTAATTACCCATCGCAAGTAGAGCCATAACTTTAGCGTCCCCTATAATATTTTCCAATAATGTATATTCATTAGGTTGATGCAGGGATTCATTGGTTTTTGTCCAAACCGCGCAATCTATCCCTATATTACGCAATGATGCCGCCATTGTACCTCCTCCAATGCCGATAGGGCGGGCTTCTATACCATATACTTCTTTAACAGCGTTTGTAAGGGATTTTACTATCGGCGCGTCCGCAGATGTCGGTTTTGATTCCATTGCTTGTATAAAAGAATATTCAATCGTTACGCGATAATCTTCTTTAACCTCATTTATAATTCTGTCAATTTCTTTGCAGATTGAATCTTTAGTGTATTGAGGTAGAACGCGCATATCCATGTAAAAAACATCTTCACCGGGGATGGTATTAATATTAGGTACATTGGCTTCTTTTTTTGTCGGTTGGAAAGTAGAGTAGTCAGGATCAAACATAGAATTTTTTGCGTTAAAAATATCAGAAAGCTGGTAATATAAAAGAAGCGCGAGATCACAACCCGCTATAAACGCATTCTCACCGGAATCGGGTCTTGAACCGTGCGTTTGTTTTCCATGTGTCGTAAAACGTACCCAATAAATATTTTTTTCGGCAATTTCTATACATTCTCCCTTTTCATCGCCGCCGTCAGGGACCAGCACCATATCATTTTTTTGAAATAAATCACTATGATTTTTTACCAGCCATTCAATGCCGTAAACAGAACCTACTTCCTCATCTGCTGCAAATAAAAGCTTTATTGTATGAGCAGGTTTTAAACCTTGCATGGTAAAAGCAAGGGCTGTAAGAACAGAAGAAACTAATCCTTGCTGGTTATCTTCCACACCTCTGCCGATAAGACGAAGCCCTAAAGGGAGATCATCTTTGCGGATTACAGTCCAGGGATCACTGTCCCAGAGTTTTTCATCACCAGGAGGGACTACATCAATATGGCTTAAAATCCAGAGCTTTCCATCGCTTTCATTATTTTCGCCTTGAATAGTTGCGATCAAATTAGGACGCAAACCGCCTTTTGCCCTATTGTCAGGCGCATCATATCTTTCAAGTTCTGTAATACCATGAGCACGTAACCATTGTTCAAGAAAAAGGCATTTATCAAGTTCTCCTTCGCCGCCTGAGTCAGGAGAAATTGCTTTTCTTTTTGTTAGTTCAGTTTCAAGCTCGATTGCAAGTTCAATTAAATTATCAATTTGAGAAAATATTTTTTCTTTCATTTTATCTTCCATAAACATTCCAATTTGTTTTTATTAATGTTTCTATGTCAGAAAACTGCGCTTTCCAGCCTAATAATTCATTTGCAAGAGCGCAAGAAGCAGTCAGTTTTGCAGGGTCTCCGCTTCGCCTTTCCGTTACTTTCGCCGGTATTTTTTGCTTTGTAATTTTCCGCGCCGTTTCAATCATTTCTGTAACAGAATACCCTTGCCCGCTTCCAAGATTAACAGTAATACTCTTATCATTTTTTATAAGATAATTTAAGGCAGATACATGACCTGTTGCAAGATCGCTGACATGAATATAATCGCGGATGCAAGTGCCGTCTTTTGTTTCATAATCATTACCGAATACTTGCATTTCTTTTCGTATACCGCAAGCTGTCTCCATAATAACGGGAATAAGATTTGCAGGATTTTGTTCCAAACCCTTGATTCGCCCTTTAACATCGTAACCTGCCGCATTAAAATAACGAAGGCTTGCAAAACGGATATTTTTTAGTTTATCGTACCATTCCAATAAATGTTCAATTTCAAGTTTTGTAAAACCGTAAAAATTTTCAGGTACTGTAGGGTGCTTTTCATCAACAGGTAAATATTGAGGCTCTCCGTAAACGGCAGCGCTTGAAGAAAAAATAATTCTTTTTATACCTGCCGCGATAGCAGCATTTAATATATTAATAGTCCCTGTAATATTGTTACGTGCATATTTTTCAGGATTAAGCATTGATTCTCCTGCCGCTTTGGAGGCTGCAAGGTGTACAAGCGCATCAAAAACAGAACTTTTCATTGCATTAACAAGTGTGTAAAAATCGTGAATATCTCCGTAAATAAAATCAGCCTCATTAAAAAGATTTTCACGATGCCCGCTTGAAAGATTATCAAAAACAACGCATTGATGCCCTTGATCCAGAAATTCACGTGTCACATGGCTGCCTATATATCCGGCTCCGCCTATAATTAAAATATTCATGGTTTTATTATATCACAAAATGCATATTAGTTATAATACTCCAATTGGGAGCATATATCTTCCCAAAGATGAGTTTTTCCTTCTATTTGTAAGGCACATTCATCAAGTTGTTTTTTTACAGTTTTAGCTTTTTCGCTGTTTGAATATACAGCCGGATTTGATAATTCTGTTTCCAGTCTTGATTTTTCATTTTCAAGCAATTCCAGCTCTTTTAGTATTTCCGCTTCTTTTTTTTCAAGTCTGCGGATACAAGTCAGCCTTTGTTTCTCTGCAATCCGCTTCTGTTCATTAGTCATATCGCTGTTAATTTTTACCTGTTCATTGATTATTGTTCTTTGTTCACTGTTATCTGAATATTTTTCTTTTTCTATTTTTTCCAAATAATAAGAATAATTACCATAAAATAATTTTGCTGTTGCAGGTAAAGATGCTTCTCCAGGCTGTAATTCAAGAGTTTTTGTAGAAAGAGCTTCCATAAAAGCGCGGTCATGAGAAACAAAGATAATTGTACCTGTAAATTTTTGCAAGGCTTCAAGCAGGATATCTTTTGAATAGAGATCAAGGTGGTTAGTTGGCTCGTCAAGTATAAGCAAATTCATAGGTTTTAAAAACATTTTTAAAAGGGCAAGACGGCTTTTTTCCCCGCCTGAAAGAACGGAGATATTTTTGTAAACATCATCACCTCGGAATAAAAAAGCACCTAACATATCACGGATTTTCGGTATAAGAGCCATTGAAGCGTCTTCTTCCATAAACTCAATTACCGTTTTGCTTATTATGCTTCCATCAAGAGGATTTTTATCAAGAGCTTCTGCGGCATCCTGAGAAAAATAGCCCGCTATTATCCCGGAACCGTATTTAACCTTCCCTTCAAAATTATTATCCACTCCTGCAAGAATTCTTAATAATGTAGATTTTCCCGCCCCATTAGGTCCTGCGACAACAAGACGCTCTCTGGAGTTAAGAATAAGATCAAGAGAAGAAAGCACACGGCGTTGTCCATAATTTTTTCCTATATTTTCAAGCGTAAGAGCGATATTTCCGGAATGAGGAGGAGGTGGAAAAGTAATATTTATTTTTATCAAAGACTCAGGTATTTCTATACGCTCCATTTTATCCAAACGTTTTATTAATTCCTGAGCAAATGCGGCTTTAGAAGCTTTATAGCGGAAACGGCGTATTAGCGCTTGTGTTTTTATAATTTCTTCTTGTTGTTCTTCATAGCGTTTAACGAGGCTTTCCAATTCTATTTTACGAGTTTTTTCAAAAGAGCTGTAATTTCCCGCATATCGTTTTAGGTTACCGTTAAAAAGTTCATATACTTCATTGACACAAACATCTAAAAAATATCTGTCATGAGAAACCAATAAGTATCCGCCGGAAAAAGTATCAAGCCATTTTTCAAGCCAGTATCTTGCTTCTATATCAAGGTAGTTTGTAGGTTCGTCCAATAGCAGGATGTCAGGTTTTTCTAATAATACTTTTGCAAGAGCGATACGCATCTGCCATCCGCCGGAAAATTCCCCTGTGTCACGATCTATATCTTTTAATGAAAATCCAAGCCCTGTCAGCACTGAATAAATATCGGCTTCCCTTCTGTAATAACCTGAATTTTCAATTTGTTCTTGTAATATATGATGTTCTTCTATTAAATTTTTTACTGAAGAACTTTCAGAATAGGAATTATTTTCATTTGATTTTTCCAATAAATCACCGATTTTTTCAAGACGTTCTATTAGATTAATAACAAAACCAAAAGCCGTTTCCGCTTCTTCTTTTAAACTTTTTCCATTATGAACAATACCTGATTGAGGAAGATAAGAAATACGTGTATTTTTTTGAACAGCTCTTTCTCCGGAATCAGCTTTTATTTTATCTGCGATTATTTTCATTAATGTGGATTTACCTGAGCCGTTTGCACCTGTAAGGCAGGAGCGTGTTCCGGCTGCAAGACGTAAAGAAACATCTTTTAAAATATCTCTCTCACCAAAACTAAGATTTATCCGCGAGAATTGAACAAAAGCCATTTTTAGTTTGAGTCTTTAAAGAAATATAAAACCAGCGGGGAAGGATCTCGGCGCATAACGGTTATATCTTCAATACCATAAGACGGTATTACTTCAAGACGTAAACCTTGATTATCCAGAGAGTACATAAAATAAAATGTATTATCTGTTCTGATATCGGTAAAACGTAAAGTAAAAGCGCCGTTAAAACGATCTTCATAAGAAGGTGAGATATATAAATCCATAATAATACGACCATTCCCGTTTGTTTCTGCAGGGAATAATTGCGGGACCAGTAAATCGAAACCTGTCCATGTAAAATCGCCTGTTGTGCGCAAGGTTATTGTGCCAAAATTATTACTGGTATATACAGGCCCTTGATTATAAATAGTCATAAAAGATTCTTCACGGCGAGCGTTTTCCTGTATGATAATATCATTCACATCTGTAGGAAGCGTTACAAATAAAAGAGTGCGTCTTGTTCCGTTCTGCGCTCTGTCCATAAATTGTACCGATAAAGAATTATTCGGGCGTAAATGCATTTGCAATGTGGAACCCTTACCTTCAAAACTAAAAGCGCGTTCTCCGCTAGAAATAATTCTATCATATTCAAATTGTCTTTCAATATCAGGAAGTATTATTCTTGCTATTCCTGTATCTTGTCCCGGATCAAATTGATACCTTTTTTCCAGTGATTGTATATTAATCTTTCTTGAATTAATCATTTGTAAATAAAAATCAGGCAACCATCTTCTTGATAAAATTAAATCAAGGTCAGGGTCTTTTAAAATTTCCGTATTATCAACTTCTGATGTTTGAATAGCACTTTCAACTTGATTAAACAATTTCAACCTGTTTGAAAAACAATATCCGGTTATCCCGTCTTTTGTAAGAACTTTTAACCAATCGCCGGCAAGAGGATCTCCTGACGCGCCTATAGGCGGATTTCCTCTTACTTTTCCAAGCACCTTGATTATTTCACCTACACGTAAACGGTACACGCGCTTTGAATTGTTGTCGGTATTATCACGGATAGGGAGAGCGTCTTGCAAATTCTCTGCATAAGTCAGGGCATATTCCGAAAATTCCTGCGCTCTAATATCGGTTTTTTTCTTACTGCCTACAAATTCAAATTGAGAAAGCGGAACTTCAATTTTATCAATTCCATTTTCGTCACGTAAGGATTCCGGGATGCCTACAACAAATATTTTTTCGATATTGGATCTTATATAAACAGGCAGAACAGTACCTGATAAAACAGGAGGTTCATCTATTGACCATAATAGAATTCCATACCCCATCCTTGAACAAGATGAAAATAAAAAGACAAGAAGAAGATATAAAAAAAGCGACACCTTACGGTGTTTATGTTTAAAAATCATTTTAAAATAAGGGGATGTCCAAAATTGTACATCCCCATTAAATCTTATCCCCTTATTCAACGATGGCTATAATATCCGCCATTCTAAGAACAAGGTGTTCTTCTCCGTCGATTTTAATCTGGGTTCCTGCGTATTTGTCATACATTACTTTATCGCCGGTTTTTACCACGATTTTGTCTTTTTCTGTACCTGAACCGACTGCAACAACTGTCCCTTGTTGTGTTTTTTCCTGCGCTGTATCAGGAATAATAATACCGCTTGCCGTTTTTGACTCATTTTTTTCCAGTTTTACCAGAACACGGTCTAACAATGGTTTAACTTTCATATTTTCCTCCGAAATTATTGTTATTATTGAGATTAATATATAGAATTTGACCTTTTTAGTCAAGATAACAATTAGAGGTTAATAGATGAGTCTGTCCAATTCAAGACGGGCGTTCATATTATCAGGGTCAAAATCCAGCGCATCCAGCAAGGCACGTATAGCGTCATTCGGGCGATTTAGGGTGATTAAACATCTTGCCCTGCGCTGGTGGATTATAGAAGCGGTTTTATTATTTTTAATTATTTCTGCCGCTTTTTCATATTGTGTCAGAGCACGTGAAGAGGAACGCAGTTCTTCATAAATACGTCCTAAATTTATATATACTGTTGGATCAACCTCATCCCCTTTTTGCCCTATAATTGATAGTAAAATAACTTCTGCTTCTTCCAGATTTCCCTTGTTTAGAAGATAGATTGCTTTGTAAACATTAGTCCAAGGTTCATTTATTTTTAATAAATCAAGACGGTTCAAAAAAACAGGGATTTCTTCATAATTGCGCTGGAAAAAGAAATGCCATGCCGCCCATCGGTATAAATCATCGTTACTGCTGTGCCGGTCTATTAAAAGCCATGTTTCAGCTATCCTGCGGCCCAGTACCCATTCCTTGCTCATACGCTTGCATATTTCAAGATCGATATAAGGATATTGATTGGGGCTTAAGTATTTATTATTACGCAGTATTGAAAAAGCATTGTTAGTGTCCAGAAAGCGGCTGTAACGGATAAGGCCGAATTGGCGCATGCGCATTACAGAAGGGCTTTGATTTTTTTCTTCTAAAGGCAGATCGTTTAACTTTTTTAATAAATCAGCAGCTTCCTTATCGTTTTGTTCCTGCATTGCTATTACAGCTAAATTGTAAAGAGCGGTTTCATTTGTTTCTGTTAATAATTTCCAAATTGATACTGCGCTGTCTGTGAAATCAGCCAGAAATAATGCATCTGCCTGGCGAATTAGCATATTGCTGTCTGGTTTTCTTTCATTTATTAATGAAAAAATTTCTGCGCTTCTAATAATATCTCCAAAATCATAATGAAATTCCGCGGCTAATTGTAAGGTGTTTAGTGAAAGCGAATCGTTATTAAGTATCATTTGTATATCAGAAGAAGCGCCTCTTATATCGTTACGGAAAATTTTTAATAAAGCCAAATTTACACAGACAGCTTGCGTTCCGTCAGATTTTATATCATTTAATTTTTGATCCGCTGTTTTTAAATTGTTTAAATCACCTAAAATTATATGCAGGTATAGTTTTAAATCATTAAGGTTTGAGTCTGTCATAAGAGACATCCATTCCCGTAAACGTAATTCTTTTTCATTAGTAATGCCTGAATCTTTTACAAGAGCAGATGCAGCGACAGCGATGATAGCTTGCGAAGAAGGGTAGGCTTTTAATGCATTGTTTACTGATGTATGATAATTTGACAGGGAAGGGCGGTGTTGGAGAGAAAGAGCCCTTCGCCGTTTTAAAATAGAAAGCCATGATTCAACACTGATTGCTCTTTTTTCAAGACGGTCAAGCTCAGCGTTAAGATGATCGTATTCCCTTTCGGTTCCGAAAAATTCAACCGCTTTAATATCATATTCATTTAAAAGACGAGTGAAATTTTCATGATCGCGTGTTGGTTTTAATGCGTTTCTTTCAATTAAATAAAAAACTGTTAAAACAATTCCAGATAAAACAAAAAGGATAATACCTGCAAAAAATGTTATGCGCAATATCTTTGTATTTGTTTGATTTGCTTGTTTGCTCATTTAAGATTATTTTTTAAATGATTGCCTGCAAATTCTGCATTCAATGTTTTCTTTATGCTGTCTAAAACACCATTTACAAATTTGTATGAATCATCTGTGCCGTATTCCCTGCAAATTCCGATTGCTTCATCAATTACTATAGAAGCTGGAATTTCTTTTTGATACATAAGCGTATAAGTAGATATTCTTAGAACAGCCAAATCTACACGGTTTAGCCGTACTATGTCCCAATTATCAAGATGATTTTGAATTTGAGTGTCGACATCTTTTATATTTTCGACTGCTCCTGCAATTATTGCGCGGGAAAAAGATGCCATATTAAGGTCTAGTTTATTTAGTTTTTCATCTTCAAGCCAGGCGAAAGCTAAAAGTTCTTCTACAGGGACACGCGGTTCTCCTGAAACGCAACTTGCTTCCCAAAAGAATAATGCTTGAAAAGCAAGTATACGCGCTTTGCGCCTGGATGCCATTCCTTTCCTACCAAGTCAGGTTTCTTTCATGTATTTGAAATGATCTGTTTGTCCTCAGTTCTGCGATTATTTCATCTGTCGCTTGTTTTAAAATTCCTTGTTGTTTTTCAGATTGAATATAAGAAGATAATAAATTTCTTACAGTTACTCTTGTTCTTGGATCAACACCTGCAGGAAGTAAATAATTAGGAACGATATCGTCCAAATCAAGATTTTTAAATTCCAGATTTCTAATTACCTTGATAATTAAATAACCGATATTTGCTTCGATTAATCCCGATACTTGCCCTTGTCTTAATCTAAATGCCTCTTCAACAAAATTTCTACCGAATCTTTCTACAGCAACTTCATGTCTGGGGACTGTCCCCATCTCAGACATATAACCTGCACTTGTAGAAGCACGGTCTGCAACTGAATCAAATTTTGACGGATCGGAACCTATCTCTCTAATTAATCTTTCTCCTAATTCCCTTGCTCTGGTTCTTGCTGTCGCGTCCTGTCCGAAAGGAATTTGAATATAAGAGAATTCAACAGTTTGAAAACGTACAAGTTCCTGCCTTCTCATATTAAAAAGATAAGATATTTCATCTTCTGAAGGGTTGGGTAAATTTTGAGCGGTTTTAAGTAGGTTTTCTTTTTTTGTCATTATATATTTTTGTAAAACAAGTTGTTTTCTGATACGATCCCTGTATGTCGCTTCATCCATTTGAAATTCATTGCGTAATAACTGTGTAAATTCTGCATCTGTCGGTTGTCGGTTTAAATTTTGCGCCAGCATACCGCGAAGCTGTTGGACATTTTGATTTACTTCGTTTTCAGTGATGATAATCCTGTCACGTTCTGCGGCTTGTAAAACAAGCAGTTCGTTGATCATGTCATCCAGAACATCAATCCTTTGAGCCGGAGGCAGCGGTTGACCTACCACTCTTTCCCTGTATTCAATTTCACTACGGAGCTGTCTGCCTGTGATCGGTACACTTCTGATCAAATTAACAACAGCTACAGTCTTTAAATCGAACGATTGTGCGAAAACACTAACCGTTATTAAAGAAATTAGAATAAAAAACATTGTCTTTTTCATAAACTTCCTTCCAAATATTAAAATACATACTTAATATAACATAAATTATAACAAATGATAAGGGGAAAGGTTATAAATTATAGATATTTTAAAAAAACCTTAAATTTCAAGAACTGCCCTTATACGCCTGACCCCTGCAGAAGATGATTGTTCCTTTTGAATCTTAAAAAAACCTAAAAGCCCTGTATGATCCACATGGGGACCGCCGCAAACCTCTTTTGTAAAGAAGTCTTTTACAGAAACCCCTACCGTGTATACCTTAACCTGCGCCTCATATTTTTCCCCGAAAAGGGCTATCGCCCCTTGCGCTTTCGCTTCTTCAATACCCATAGTTTCCATGAATACAGGCAGGTCTTTTTTTATCTGCTCATTGACTATATCTTCCACAGCTTTTATTTGATCCGCTGTCATGGGGGTGTCATGGGTAAAATCAAAACGGAGGCGTTCCGCAGTGATATTGCTGCCTTTTTGAGCGGCATGCTCCCCTAAGGTCATCCTTAAAGCCTGATGCAAAAGATGGGTGGCGGTATGGTATTTTACAGCCATCTCCCCTTGATCGCCTAAGCCGCCCTTGAAAGCCTGACCGCTCTGGGAACGGGATAATTCTTGGTGCTTTTTAAACGCTTCGTCAAATTCATCTTTGTTTACCGTCATCCCCTGTTCCGCGGCTAGTTCCTCTGTCAACTCTATAGGGAAACCGTAGGTGTCGTAAAGTTTAAAGGCGAGCCGCCCTGACATAATTTTGCGGGGATCTTTAAGCAGGTTGGGAAGGAGTTTCTCAAACTCATGTTCACCTTTTTGGAGGGTTTCCATAAATTTCTCTTCTTCCTTGTTTAGTTCGCTTAAAATAAACGCTCTGTTTTGTTCAAGTTCAGGGTAAGCCCCTTTAAATTGCTGAATGACTACCTCCGCTATCGGGCATAAACTTAAACCAGCCCCTGTTAATTTGCGCCCGTGGCGCACGGCTCGGCGTATCAGGCGGCGCAGAACATAGCCCGCTCCTACATTTGAGGGGCTTACAGCTTTAGGATCGCCTAAAATAAAAGTTGCTGAACGTACATGGTCGGCGATGATCCGTATAGAGCGGTCTGTTTCTTCATTCTGTTTGTATTTAGGCACTGTCCCTTGCTGCATTACTGTTTGCGCGGCCTTTTCAATAGCGGTGATTATCGGGGTAAAAATATCTGTATCATAGACTGATGCTTTGCCGTTTAATACTGTAACTGTTCTTTCGATACCCATACCTGTGTCAACGCATTTTCTGGAGAGCGGCTCATAATTGCCTTCTTGAGTTTTGTTATACTGCATGAAAACATCATTCCAGATTTCAAGCCATTTATTACATGAACAGCCCGGCTTGCAATCTTCACTGCAAGGTTTATCACCGATATAGTAGAACATCTCGCTATCAGGTCCGCAAGGTCCGCAAGTGCCTGCAGGCCCCCACCAGTTATCAATCCACGGAAGATAGGCAATCCTGTTTTCCGGGATTCCTAAACTTTTCCAGACAGATGCGGATTCATCATCGCGGGGGATATCGCCTTCACCTTGAAAAACAGTAACTGCAAGTTTATCCAAAGGGATATTAAGCCATTCCTTTGAAGTGAGAAATTCAAAACTCATTTTGATCGCTTCTTCTTTAAAATAATCCCCCAGCGACCAGTTGCCGAGCATTTCAAAAAAAGTAAGATGTGAAGCGTCTCCCACGCTGTCTATGTCGCAAGTGCGTATGCACTTTTGAAAATCAGTTAATCTTTTTCCTGCAGGATGTTCCTGCCCCAAAAGATAGGGGACAAGCGGATGCATACCCGCTGTTGTAAAAAGCACGGTAGGATCGTTCTCCGGCAGAAGGGATTTGCCTTGTATTTGCGTGTGCCCTTTGGAGATAAAAAAGTTAATATACTTACTGCGAAGCTCATCGGCTGTTAATTGTTTCATGAGGGGATTTTAGCATATTAAAAAAAAAGTGAGAAGGGTAGTTTTGCTTAACAATTATTATCAATCTATACAGGTTTATTTCTTCATTGTTGTTTTCTTAAAATCATGTTATATTTTAAACATGACTATAACTCAGACCATAGATATTCCGGCTGATCGCCGTATCACCCTTGAAGTTCCTCTTGAAGTACCAATGGGAAGAACCGTTATTGCTTTTACTCCAATGGTGGAAACAGAATCTATTACTGATAAACTAAACAGCTATTACAAAAACCATAGCTCCCGCTTAGATGATGATTTAAAATCAGCTTCATATCGTTTGCTTGCTGAGGTAGATTGGTAAATGATTCGAGGTGAAATATGGTGGGCAAATCTCCCTGTTCCTGAAGGTTCAATACTCGGAAAACGCCGTCCGGTATTAATAATCCAGAGCAATGAATTCAACCGTAGTAACATCAATACGATTATTTGCGCGGCAATAACATCTAATACTGAGTTGGCTTCTTTACCTGGTAATTTATTATTGGAAAAATCTGTATCTGGTTTAGACAGAACATCGACAGTTAATTTTTCACAAATTACAACTATAGATAAAGATGATTTAACTGAACAGGTATCCATGCTGCCAAAACATATGTACGAAAAAATAAACAGTTGTCTTAAGACCGTTCTGGAAATTCTATAATCCTCTCTTCTTACTGTAGATATTTTATCTATACCGAACTGCCGCCGAATTTTTTATATGAAACTCGTTCGTTAAATAACATTTTACTTCTGCGTGAACCTTTGCCTTCAGGAAAACCGATAGGGAGGACAACACGTAAATGATAACCTACCGGCGCTCCTAAAAATGAGAGAGCGGACTTTTGTTTTTCTTCGTCAAAAAAGGGGCTGTCTAACCAAAGAGATTCATAACCTAAAGCTGTGACCGCCAATAACATTTGCGTTGCGGCGGCAGAATAATCTTCCATTTCAAAATTATATTTTCCTGTTTGCGCAGATTTATCTGTCAGAACTGCGATGGCGCAGGGTGCTGTCAGCATACCTTCCGTTGGAGCCAAATCGCATAATCCCTGCAATGAAGCTCTGTCAGGCAAAATTATCAGCCTGACGCATTGGGAGTTATTTCCGGTAGGCGCTGCAAGCCCCGCTTTTGCAATTTGTTCAAGGTCTTTTAGGGGTACGCAATCTGACAGGAAGCGTTCTTTATGTGAATATCTTTTTTCTATCGCTTCGAATAAATCCATTTTTTTATTATATATACCTGCGGACTTTTTTACAATGGATAAATAAAAAGAATAATAATTTTAAAATATTATTTTAAACAGCAATTATGGAACAGTATAATTATATTTATTACTTAAGGATGGTATAAATTGGAGATATATACATCCCTGTTGTGAAAAGGTAATTAAATATGATCAGAATTGTTTATTAATTTTATCAATTTGTAATATAATAAAAAAAACGTATAGGGAGGTATAATGCTAAGAATTTATGACTTGCTTGAAAATGTATTAATTGATATTGAAAAAGGTTTAAAAGAAAATATAAATGCAGGCATTATCGCTGGTAAATACGAATTATCAGAAGGTCATTTACGTAGATTATTCAGATTTGCTTTTAAACAAAATATAGCCGGATATACCCGTTCACGTAAATTAACGGCGAGCCTTGATAATTTGCTTAATACAAATGCAAATATACTGGATATCGCTTTATATTACGGTTACAGTTATGAACAATCTTATATAAGGGCGTTTAAAGAAGAATTCGGAATAATGCCCGGCGAATTGCGGAAAACAGGGCAGATTGTAAAAATCAAACCGCCTTTGCATCTTTTTGATGAAAACAAATTAAAAGAAGGAGTTGTTTTCGGACCTGAAATTGTAATGGTTCCGCGTTTTTCTATAATCGGGAAAAGTCATATAATTCCCTTTGATGAATCCTTGCTGTTAGCGCCGAAAGCCGCAATTCAATTTTGGGAAAATGACAAGAAACAAATTAGTAATATTAAAAATAATAATGTGTATATAGGGCTTACATGCAATATAAATAATGAAAATAGAAATTCTGAATATATAGCGTCTGTACAAGTAAAAAATTTAAAAAACATCCCTCAAGGTTTTCGTAAATATACTCTTGACAGTTGTTTATGCGCAAGATTCCGTTATATCGGGCAGCATCATTATTATGATATTAACAGGCAGATTGCAGGGGGAATGTATAATGTGATTAAAAAATTCGCCGATGATAAACATCAGAAATTCGCTTTATTAAAAGATAAAATCTATTTTGAAAAGATTGATATTGATTGTTATGACGGAAAATTCTGCCAAATGGAATGGTTTACACCTGTAGCGGAGAAGGGATAAAAATATTTATAATACTGTACGCCTTTATATAGTAGAAGCAATCAAAAATGGAAAGGGAAGAAAAATTGGAAAAACTTGAGGGTTTAAGGAGGAGGCTTGTTTCTTATATAAAGAAAATTTTTGATATATATAAAAGGATAGACGGATAAAATGGAAATTAAAATATATAACAACGATTATTTTAACGCGGTTTTTAACCTTGTTCATAAAACAATAGAAGAAATATATCCAAGATATTACCCGAGAGCGGCGGTTGATTTTTTTCATAATCATCATTCAAAAGAGAATATGGAGAAGCAATTACCAAATGAATATACCTT